>ENA-OWNT01001501-OWNT01001501.1-seawater-metagenome-genome-assembly--contig:-NODE-1501-length-29034-cov-4.437304_pt1 | contig 29034 bp, 18 predicted proteins | sample MGYA00238136_ERZ651165 | MGnify/ENA primary metagenome ERZ651165 (study PRJEB26861, sample SAMN08777766) | seawater metagenome | isolation source: coastal seawater | place: USA: Florida | collected...
TTAACTGCGTCGTCGTCGTCGTCGTCGTCGTCGTCGTCGTCGTCGTCGTCGTCGTCGTCGTCGTCGTCGTCGAGTGTTCTGCAATGTAAACCGACGACGATGAAGACGCTTGTTGCGTCTTACGATGTGGTGCGTTCTGCGCTGTTGTGTGGTGTTGTGTTACATAGTGTGTGTGTGTGTGTGTTTGTTGGCATGTGCATGTGCATGTGCTGTGCGGTGTTGCATGCATGTGTACTGTGCGGATACATGCTTGTTGTGCCAGTGCCGGCGACGAAGTTGAGGTGGCCTTGCGGTTTATTTTCGTGGCCTCTGTTGGCTGGGCCGCTTCGTGGAACAACTGACTGACTGCTGGATGGGCACGCATTGTGGACCCCACCATTGTCATCAAGGACGAGACTAGCACAAGCCTCGGGATGACAACTACAAAGCAGGCCAAGCAGCGAGGAAAAGAACCATGCAAGATTTTGACTTTATTACCTGAAGGCAGCATCAAAATGTGAACTTCTCTCTGCCCATTGGTGTGCCATGAGCGTCAGCGACAACGCCGTGTCCGCTGCCGAACAGGCTGCCGGAGCAGTTGAGTCAGTTGCAGAGTTGATAGTTAATGCCCGTGAGCGTGAAGCACGCTTGCTGAGTCAAGTGAGGGACCTGAAAACTGAGGCAGCCGATTTGCGTCGGCATCAAGCAGAGCATGCTAAAACATGTGGAGCCGAAATAGAAAAGTTGCATGCGAGTATTTTGCAACTTAGCGACGGGTCCAGCGCCAATACCGGCTTGCTTGATGAGGTTGATAACCAAGTGAAGCAAAACTCGCTGCAGTGGTTCACGGGGAGAATACGCAGCGCTGAGGACGAGCTAGCGTCCGCCAAAGAAGAAGTGAAGAAGTTGCATTCGGAGCTCCAAGCGAGTTCGCGTCACGTGGACGAATTGTGTCAGCAAGCAAAGGATGCCGATGTTCTCGCTGACAAAGTGACTCAACTCGAAGCGTCGCTCGCCAAAGTCAAGTCAGCTCACACTCGCGTTGTTGCAGATCGCAGCTCTTATAAACGAAAGCTGGAATCGTTGCAAAAAGACACCAGAAAACTTATTTCATCACGCCTGCAAATCGAGCAAGGTTTGCAAGAACTCCGAGATGTCCGCGACAGTGCCACCAAGCTAGAGATCGCAGAGGTTTGCCTGCATGGATTCGCGACGTGTGTGTCATCGAGTGTCAATGGTAAATTTGTCATGTGTTCAAACATGCAAGGGCGAACTTCATCGAGCACGGACAGATCTTCATGAAGTCAACCAAAGACTCACCGAAACTGCAGAAAGATCAAAGCAAGTGGAGTTTGAATGTGACTTGCTCCGCAAGGAGTGCCAGAAAGCAATTGAGCAAAAGGAACGTTTCGTAGTTGAGAGAGATTCACTTGAAGCCGAACTTACCGCAACGAAAGCAACACTTCAGAAAGAAGTAATTGCACTTCGGAACGCACACCTTCAAAGTGCGCGTTTGAACCACGCCTTACAACACCAGGGAGCTCGAGAACGACCCCATCACTCGGATACTTCCACTTCGCTATCGGAGGCGTCCATGCCACAGGAGGGGTCCGTGCCACAGGAGGCGCCCGTGCAACAGGTCGTTGAGCAGGTCTCTGTGGTGTCCAAAAGTTCAACACAACCGGCAAAAGACGGGCCACCTGCAGCTCCGGTGTCGCAGGGCACGGAACGATGGATATCAGTTTTGAAAGAGAAACTAGCAGCCGCCGAATCTGCTCGTCTCGTCGCGGAAAGGCAGCGGGATGAAGCACTCGCGTCGCAGTCCGCAAAGCCGGCCAGTAGCGGTCAGAGTGTCGATTCTGAATTGCAGGCGACACTGTCAAAGTTGCAGCAGGAAAACACAGAGATCAAGTCCATGTTGGCGGATAGTCAGCGCAAGGTTGGTATTTCGCTTGCGCGGGGAATTGTCACACACTCTTACTTTTCGAAAATGCTCAAAATGTTTCTTTTCACAATGCAGGTCGAAATTGGAGAGGCTCAGATTTCGCAGCTGTCTATGTTGTTGTCAAGCAGATGACGTCAGAGTAGGCGTCTGTCAACCGTCGATTCGGCACACAAAGACGTGCACGACTACTCAATACAGACGAATGAATAACGAATGAATAATAAAGAAATATTTCTGTTTGGTAAACTTCTGAGCAACTAGTCTAATGATGGAAATGGAAGTCGCCGTTTGCAAACTTCTCTTTTGCGGACTTTTCCGCTCCAATTTTTTCGAGGAATGCATCGTCATCCAGTACAGCAGTGCCTTTAGAGGGGTCGACGTCAGCCAAGGCGTTGCCAGAATCTGCTCTTGACAATGAACGAACACTGGAAGAGCGTTGCGAGCGAGAACTTGAAGACTTTTGCAAGGGTCTCGGTGAATGTGAGCCAGCCGACGATGGTCTCGGGGACGATCGCCCTGCTGAGTCTGGTCGCATCCCGGAGAACAAACCACCATTGTTCCTCAAAGCCGCCTCAGCGGCACTCTCTGCGGCTTGCTGCGCGCGCATTGCGGCAACATTCTTCCTGTGCAATTCTTCCATTGCGCGAATCTCTTCTTCCTCTTGCTTGCGTTTCTCCTCCGTGGTAATAATATTCTCCAACTCAGGTGCGTCTGGGTTGGTCTCGTACCCAAATTTGTCACCTACGCGGAAGAACAAGCCTGTGCCGTGACAATTCGATCACAATTCGCAACCACGTATGAAACACCGACCTGCTACTTGTTTGCGGTGGTTCAAAAACGCTCTCTCTTCTTCTGTTAGCTTGCGGCTGTATGCGTTGAATGTACTGCTTTCAAATCCCGTTGGTGTAAAGTTGCCCTCATTTGCTGGTGACACTGAACGGCTAAACTCCTTCTGTTCGTTTTGGAGCACGTTCAAATAGTCGAGGCCTGAAAGAGGACAACACATTCAAAGTACGAACATCTTGCGAAACGAAAAAGACATTGGTCTTACCTGGGTTGGCAAGAAACGCAAACAGATGTCTTTCGGCCGAGAACAACAAAGAATCCGGGGAAAAATCGTCAACATCGTCCCCGAATGGGTCGTTCACGATGTCGACGAGGCCTAGCATGCCGAGGAAGAACATGCTCAACAGGAACGTTGAAAGCATTGGGAAGACCTGCGCAAAAGCGTGGAGCACAGGTATCGATTTTAGTTCAACCTCAACGCACTCAGGACACAACTATTGCACAAGTAAGTGACTCGAACACAACTCAGCGCAAAAAGCACACCTGCACTTCCAACTCCGAAATAAACATGTCACTGAGGAACCCCAGCGGTGAGAACAGCAAGTAAACATCAATAAGGAGCTGCATCAATTGTGCCCAAGAGATGGGGGGCTTTTGCAGCTCCATGTGCAAGGCATCGCTATGGAGTCTGATCTCGGCCAACTACAACACACATAGGCCGCCCATTGTTACTATCCATGAAAGAGAACTACTATGTGGAAGAAGAAGGGAAACTCACGATTTCGAAAAGGGCAATGGTACCCGGTGCTCCAATACCAGTCAGATTGGGGGAAGCACCCAGGTCACTCAGCCACTTTAAGACCATCAGTTGACCACCATTTGAACTGTTAGCTTGTCGAATTCGCTCCAGTTCGTCTTCGGTGAGGAGACCAACGATGACAAGATGCTCTGCAAATGCCTGCAAAAGTACAAAGTGGCAGTAAAGTGACGCGCTCATGAAAGATCGGAAACAGCGAAGGAAGCAGACGTACAATATCGGTTTCGGCGGTGTGCGTGATATCGCGTCCACCGCCAGCAATGCGACGGTAAATATACACGTGCAAGACGTTCAGCCATCGATAGACTTTGTACTTGGTTTCCATCGCTATGTTGTCGTTGAAGGGCAAGAGTCGGGTCCACAGCAAGCCAAGAGAGGTAATTGCGGAATGTATTTTGTACATGTTCGTCATTACATTGATCCATTGCGTCAGTGACTGCACCGCGTACGTGACTGTCATGAAAGTTACGTATTCAGTGATGGCGTCCGTGATCGTCCCAAGTGCCTTACAATGCTCCATGTACTGGTCCAACGCGGAAGTCCCATAAGCTTGGTCCCACTGGTCGCAAATGTACGCACCGGAGCAGAATACACCACTATAGCACAAAAATATGATTGCTCCAACAAGGCATCTGGAAAACGAGGTGCCGGAAAATGTCAAGTACAAGATTCTTCTACCGGCAGGAAATGATTGGCGTGTGAGGGTCGTAGCGTGAACCACTTCTTGCTGATGGAACTCAAAAAAATCAGATCGGTGTCGCATTGCATTCAGGAATTGAAATGCTGTGCCCCGCTTTGTTAGCTCCTCGAGGACTAGACGTTGAAGTTTCTGAGTGTTTTTCAGCTTGCCGTTTGCATTGCGGAACTTCTGGGGGTTCTGGGCCGCAATTCTTTGCTCGGCAACTTTTGCGAAATTCTCCAAGTTAGCCAATAGAGCTCTTGATTCACCTTTGCCAGCACGCAGAGTGTTTGTACGCTTTAGTTGTGCGTGTGCCGACGAATGTGTCACAGTCTCCGGCGATGCGCGTGCGTCAGTGGTGTCGTCGTCTCCTTCAGGGTCCAGATCAGAACTGGACGGCGACGATTGCGACGTTGACTGTTTGGGATTCGCATTATTGTCGGTGTTGCCCTCTTCTTCCACCAATGGTAGCACTTGATGTGGGCCGACCTTTTTACGTTTTCTCTTCGTCGTGCTGCGTATCTTATCCGCTTTACCCGGCGTAAATCGCAGAATTGCGACTGCTGGATCTAATCTTTGGCAAAATTTCACTACAATCACGTTTATTGCCCAAACCAAGAGTGCAATAGCGGCAAAGGATGAGGGTAAAATCGCCAAAGACGCGATAAAGTCAAGGTCCAAGTTGTCCAGAGTGACATTTTGTGTGGTTGGAATCAGCCAACTTGGGCTGAGCGTAGTGGCACTCATCCTTCAAAAAGAGTCACATCGCGGATGGTATCATCGTATGGATGGACACTCCGAGACTCCGACTCCGCTTACCGGAGTACCATGATCACGAGTTGACCATGTACTCTGATATCCCTTCAATTCCGCGTCAAATAATGTTTCTGAAACTTTTGCTCGAGTAAACGGCAAATTCTGTGGGTTCGTCGCGAGAAGTAATTTTGTACTCCATGAGCAACCAGCCCACTGGCTTGGTTGTCAAAACAATCACAGTTCCCGTTGATTGAACTGTCGAACGACGCTGATTTTCTTGTCGTCGTCAGGGTGGCAGTCACACCACAAGACCGCATCTCGCCGACGACTGTGTGTCGCTCAACGCGGATCATGCGACATGTTGTTGGATGACTCAACAATGAGGAGCGTCAAACCGTGGCTACTTGTCTTCTCTAATGACTAACAAATCGTTGGCTTGTTAATAGGCAAAATAAACAGACAGACAAACGTCGATACGACGGAACGACGGAACGAAGGAACGACGGAACGAAGGAACGAAGGGACGAAGGACGCAACGAAAGAAGGAACGAACGTTTGTTGCTTTGTTGCTGTCGTCGTCGTCTTTGTTGTTGCATCAACGCGGACGACGAATGAAACGGCTCCTCGCTCCCTCTCCGCTGCCCACCCACCGCCGACTGCCGTCTACATTATTGCCATTGAAACATTCTAATGGGCATTTCAACGCACTTGTATCATGAAATGACCAACACTGACGTCGGTGTTTGTTCGTTCAAACATTGTTAGTCATTATGTATACAGTGCGAATGTATCGCCAAAACACGGTAATACTATGACATCAAACACCCCTGAGATTTAACCTTGAAATCATGAGTAGTAAAACATTACCGTAAACGGTTGTTAATGAGAGCATATAACAGTGACGCATTTATATAACATATGGCTAAGATGCGCAGTGGTGGCTGAGAGTTGCTGCGACTGACGTTTCGTTCGCTGGAGCCAGCGGCTGGACGGACACACAACAACACAACAACAACAAAGTGCCGATGGTGCAGCGAATCACGGGAGCCGTGGATCGTGCACAACGACAGGTGCAACAGAGCAACATTGAAGGCAGCAGCAGGAGCAGCAGGAGCAGAAAGCGCAGGAGCAGGAGCAGCAGGAGTAGCAGAAGTGGGAGGAGCAGCGGGATCGGCAGAAGTAGGATCTCAACAATAACGACTTGCATTTGGTTCTTGGTAACCAAGTAATCAAAGAAAATCACCACTAACAGTCAACGACGACCACCACAGCACTCACGAACCTTCGTCACTCGTTTATTGTTGACATCACCGCTGGGTTGTGTTGTGGAGCAGTTGACTGTGGAGGGGTTCGAAACTCGGAGCTGGAGCAAGATTGATTGAGGTGGTGTGACCAGCTATAGGATTCATGATGACCTGGACCGGCATTGAATTGTGAAGTTGCTGTGTATGGTTGCCGCAGTTTGACTAGTCACGGAGCGGCCTGGATTGGAAAGTCTCGGGACTGTAGCGATGAAATATTTTTCTAGCCGCCAAGACTGAGTTAAAATGCAATGATGAGTCATGGGCGTAGACGCCCACCTCTACCGCGTTTCCCATCCGTTTCATCGAAAATGACATATCAAACGTACTTCAAACAGTGTCTATTCGTATGACGAGTCTGCCGTCTCATGACATCGCGACGCCTATATGCCGCACAACGATGACGTGACGGCCAAACGGGCCCAACCATCTCAACATATTGGGGCGATGTCACGACACAGCGACAACGATCGCTTGCCCCTGCTTTCAGCATCGCAGGGCGATCTACGATCAGCGGCGTCGAAGCGAAAGCCAGTGAACTGTGCTGGTGCTAGTGTGGGAGAGCGCCGAGCCACAGGAAATGCAGAGAGCTCGTGGCAAAAGCGGCAACGCTGGAGGGTGTCACACAGCAAAGGCACTGCGAAGGGTGCGGACCGGCTGTGGGCCGCGAGAACCAGTGATCCTATGCACGAAGAGAGGTCTGTCACTTTGTCTTCCATCAAGGGCTTTCATCGCCTAGACGATGGGTGGACCGCTGATGTTGGAAAAATTGTTTCGGATGCTGAACTTTTGTCAGCGTCGTTACCGTCCAGAACGAAACCGCTTCCTCAGCTTGTAGTAAAGCCTCAGGAAACAAAATCGGAATCAACCATCTCAAATCCCCACGATGACACGTCTACGCAGTCACGGCTGCAAGAAGACGGTTCTAACCAGACCAACAATCCCCACCTTCCTGCGGCGTCGCAGGCTCAAGCGAAGTTGCCATCACTAGAAAATGATCCGTTGTCACGGACGAACTCCAGATTGACAACTCCCCTCTCTCGCTTAAGCGGCGTGCATACCGAGGTCCAGGAAAGAAGTAGAAGCGTATCAGATCATGCTTCCATGATGGAATTCATACAATCTGTAAAAAGGCTTACCTGCTCGTCTGATGCGCTGCAAAGTGAGGATCAACTCGAAACCACCCGTAGTGTGTCGGACCCTGCAGCGGTGGAAGCTGGCATCTCGAGGGCAACTGCAAAGCGTTCAACGGAAGATAACAGCAAGTTAGCTCAATACAAAGCTGGAGTTGACCCGAGAATTGCGGCGCTGAAAGCGAAAACGTTGGGGGTTCTAAAACAGTCTGCTTTGAAGCTGCAATCCAAGTTCCGAATGCGACGTGCGCGCGAAGTAACCGAGTTGGTTCGGATGGCACAGCTGCAGCAGCGCGCACCACAATCACAGAAGCGGAAGCAATCTTACGTACTTGGCAACGATGTGATAGCCAAAACAGGGGTGTGGGCTGGCGCTGTGTTATCACAGTCGTGCAAGCGCGTCGGAGCCGTGATCGACCCGCTTTCTGTGTTCGTGGCTGACTTGCGGCTGTGTTGTCAGCATCTCAGTGAACAGCTATCTCCTAGAAAGTATCACCACCCTAGACATGAGTCAGCTGATACTACCGAGGGCGAATCGACAACACAGACAACTGAAACATTTAGTCTCGCTGAGGAGAATGCCGCCACGTCACCGCTGTTGCACAGCTTGCAGCAGCAGCTGCGCGAAGCTGAACGAATTTCGCGGGACATCGACCGGCGAATGCATGTCGAAGTTCTTCGTGCTAAGATCATGCTGCGGCAACTCTCACGTCACAACACAGCCCACCCATGCGTTGGCAGTTCGGTCCAATCAAGCAACTCCGACGTTGGAATAGCTATCGCAAAGGCGGTTGCCGCCCAGCGCACACCTGGGCAACCATACTCGGCTTCTACCACAACCGGGTACTGGCCTGTTGCAGGGGAAGAGGCGCTGGTGGCGCGCATGGGTGTTGGTGAATTGATCAAATATGCACAACTGCACCCAATCAAAGTTCGCCACCCAGACAATGTCGGGCTTCTTAGAGCCATATGGACGGAGTCGGTTGTGGACATTGTTCGATTGATTGTTTTGCAGGAAACTGACGTAAATGCGAGCGTCAAATTTATAGTGGGTTGTGCTGAATCGAGCGGAGAAGTGGTCGTTGACTTTGAACACAGAGACAGCCTGATTGGTGATTTTAAAAGATTCTACGCGATAGAAATGCCGGTAATCGTGGCGGCTGTTCTTACAGGGTCGCGTGCAGTCGTTGAAACTCTCGTCCACTTGGGTGTAGACGTCTCTGTGGCGCTAGTTCTCCCAGAATGTTTTGGAGGCGGATACGTATCGCCAATGCTCTTATCGGTGTACATTGATGGCGTGGGCAACGGTACAGATCGCGACATATTTTCTTTGATACATTCTGCAACAGTGGCAGCCGCGGAGGGAGACTACACTGGCCAAGTCGACGAGTTTCATCGCACCTACTGTCGATCAAAGGCGACCCCATTGCATTTGGCAGCATTTTGTGGGCACCAGCAGGCAGCCAAGGCTATGCTTGAAACGTACAATGCGGCTTCGAGTTTGGCGAAAGCAACGACGTCCAACGGTGCAACACCTGTGTTCATCGCGAGTGCTCGTGCACATTCGAATGTTCTTTCATTGTTGTTGGCAGTCCCAGGCGTGGATGTTGATGCCATCATTGACACCGGAGCGTCCCCGCTGTATGTTGCAGCACAGGCCGGCAGTAGTGAATGCGTTCGGCAGTTGGTTCAAGCTGGAGCAACTGTGGACCGTGTTGCAAGATTTGGGATGACGCCTCTTGGAATTGCTATTTGTAGTGGTGTGGCTGTTGGGGGTGTTGCCGGTGAGTGTTCGACGATGGATGTTGCACACAATGCTGTGGTAGAGATACTGACCGACTTTGGGAACCCTTCAACCGCAAAGAATGCTGAAAACTTCACTGTTCCAATGCTCGCGGCACTCGTTGGCGACTTTGATGCCTTGGCGCACATGGAGAGAAAAGGGTTTGTTGATAGTGCCGTGCGTAACTATGAAGGGGAGCGTGTTGGCGATATGCTGCGCGACATTTTCGGATTCGACATTAACGAGATTCAAAGAGTAGCAGATTTAGTGCAAGAGCTTTCAAGCCTATTGGACCCAACATTGTTGAGGACAATTGCCTCAAAATTCTTTTTGATGTTTGGCTCTGCCCTTCCAGCTTCACAACACGCCGACTCTAGCGTTGTATGGAAAGACAGTGATTTCGGGAAAGTTTCAAGGCACCCAATCCGATACCTGCAAAATGAAGCCTCATCGTCGAAAAATTTAATGGCTCAAGAAGTCGGCTTGAGCATGAATTTTCAGCAAATGCACCGGGCGTTGTCGTCCGTCCCGATATTGTCCATGCAGTTGCTGAACCAGCATCGCCACGAATCCAACGAGAAAACTGCGGCAACTTGTTTAATTATGCAGACAATCGCTGCGGACAAAGCAAACACTGCGTCTTCGCTGCTACGGCATCGCTTTGATATTTTCGTCTCCCTTCAGTTTCATGCGTTGGATCTTTGTGGAAATGGGTATGTAATTGCACTGTGTGGTCACTCTGTCTGCAAGATGCGTCTCAACACCATCTTTTTATGTTGTAGATGGATATCTGCGGCTCAATTTGCAAGAGTGTTTCGAAGGTTTGTAATGGTGCTAGCGGTGAAGCCCCTGCTCGCTGGAAAGTTTTCGCAATTGTTAAATGTGTCGATGCGTCCAGTCGAAGTAACGCCGAGTGCTTTGAAACAAACCAGCGGCACATTTGATAAAAACAGTCTCACAGCCTGGAGCAGCGAGTATTTGGCGTTGTCGTTGACATCGGGACTGGTGTCACAAAACGACATGCGAGCGGCTCTGTCTCGATTTCAACAGGCGGCCGGAGATTCCGAATCAAACACCCCTGGCCTGAGCGCAGCCGCATTGCGCGGTCTTTTGAAAGCACGCAACACTCTCAAGCATTTAGCACAGCGCATCAGGGAAAAACTTATTGAAATTTTCCGCAACATTCGCTACAAGCTTCTGTCTCCGGAGGCCAAAGCCTTCGAAGATCACAAGGCCTGGCCGCCGGAGCATCAAGTTGCAATGGCGTCGAAGCTCTCGCTCTCGGAATTGATTGAGTTTGCTGAAAAGCATGCTCTCCTTGTTGCCCAGTACGTCGAGAAAAAGCAAGCTGAAGAACAACGGCGCAAGAGCGTTCCTTCTCGGCCTGTTCCATGGAATTCTTTGCTGCATGCCCCTGATGCAGCAAAATTATACGAAGCTGTGACGAAGGATGACATCATCGGAATTGTTAGAGCAATTGTCTTATTCGGCACTGATGTTGACTCAGTGATTAATGACAAAACAACACTGATGGTGGCCGCGGGGTGCGGCGCCTCCAAAGCTTGTGCTGCACTGCTTCGGCTGAAGGCGCAGTTGAATTACGTCGATCGCGATGGCGTCACAGCGTTAGCTATCGCTTGTTCCAATGGTCACGAAGACATAGCATTGCAGATCTTGCAACGGCGTCGTCCATTGATGAAACCGTTTGATGATCCGCTGAACGAGGACTTGTTCCCCATGAACGAGACGAAAAGCGCGTCCACAACGTCAACCAGGAGTAACAACACTCCTAGTGATGCCGTGAAGCACGGCACCAGAGACGTTGATTTGAGCAATGGACGTGGGTTGGCTATTGTTGATCCCAGGGTTCCCTTCATTCGGAGAGGAAGGGGCACCACCGCGCTTCATCTTGCGTGCGGAAATGGGCTTGTTGCAGCAGTCACAGCAATCATCACTCATGCTAGCCGACATGTTGCGATCTGGACTCATCGGGAGCAGTCATGTTGCAAGTCGCTCTCTCAACTGCACGAAGTCTGCTCATCGCTTGAACGTCGCAAAAGCGACTTGGAGCGCCAGATCAAATTCTTGCAGCAAAAGTCGCAACAATTAGACAACAAAACGGTCATGCCTTTATCAAGTAAATCAAGTGGAGCCCCCACCATGAGCACGGACGACGATGGCGGCAACGGCGATGATGACGACAGTGCAGACGAGTTTGATAACGTTGACGCTATGCGGGAGGCCGAGAGGCTTCGTAGACTGGAACAAAACAAGAAGCGTACTAGCGCTTCAAAGTGGGAGCAAAGAGCAGCAAAAGATGCCGCTAGGGCAGCCGAAGCTGCCAATCGAAGAGAAAGTAAGAGACTAGCCAAACTTTCGAAAGCATTGGAGGAGCTACAACGGGTGTGCGGACAACTGGAAGCAGTTGTCGTCGACATTCAGAAGCTGCAAAAGCAACACAATGTATTTGCAAATCGCAAGAGAGTCGCTCACATGGAGCGCGTGGCTCTTTTTAATGCTCGCACCGCTGCTGGCTTGACCCCGTTGTTCGTTGCTGCTGCAGCTGGCCACTCAGCTGTGGTTGAAGCATTGGTTAACCACGCAACCGATCAAGCCGCCGCATCACCCGCTCAGCAAGTTGATCTTGATTTTGACGGTGCCAATCGAAAGGGCGCAACCGCTCTGTATGCTTGCGCACAGTGTGGTCATCTCGACATCTGCCACATTCTCGTGAAGTGCGGGGCTAGTGTTAACTCAACAACAGTTTATGGTTTGTCGCGGCACACTGTTGTTTCGCGTGTGAGCGTGTTTTGTCGTCTCTGATGCAATCGTGGCTCATTGTCTTTCTGGGCTGTTGGTAGGTCTTTCACCACTTCATATTGCAATATTTGGTGGCCATGGAGGTGTGGTGAAGCTTCTTCTCGAGCATGGTGCCACCCAGCGCACTCGAGATAGTCTAGGAAACACAGAGGCAATGACAGCAGCACAATTGGGGCATTTCGATATTCTTGCGATGCTGACACGCTTCGGCGCCTCGCCATCTGCTCGAAATCGATCAGGAGACGCAATGGAAGATCTTCTTTGGAAATTCTACAAAATACGCTTGTTGAACGCGTGTGCAGGCCAGCGGCCCACTGATGCTGCTAGAAATCCACAAGATAACGCTGACGAAGACGTTTTGTTGACGCAGTCGCTGAATTTCTTTGCCAAGTTTGCTTTATTACCGCCCGAAAATGCACCACGGCACTTTAATCCCGCGACGTGGCGTCGTTTGAGCAATAATGAATTGGATATTCTCACGGAGGCCGTGGAAGCTGGTTTCGAAGTACCCACATCTCCCCTTTTCTCCATTTCCTTGCGCAAAAACCAAGAACTCAAGCGTCGGAAAGCAGTGCAATTCAAAGAACGCATAGAGAGTAGTGGTGTGCTCACGTTGGAAGAGTTTTGTAAAGCATTGCACTATTTGGAACAAAGCTTACTTGGCGACAAGCAGGGACAACTTTCTGCCACACAAATGGACCAAGTTGCAGCCATCTACTTTCATGCGTACGATGCAGCGAACAATGGATTCGTCCGGTTGGATTCGTTCCGCAAAGTTTTTCGACGATTGTATGTTCGAATGCAGTGCATCGAGCGAGCCGTTGCTCCAAATGCGCTTCTAGACTTCGTGCATGTATCTTGGAGGCCACCCGCACCGCTTGGACAGTTGTTGCTGCCTATGCAGCTGCACCCACAAATTACTCCGGACAATTATTCACTTTATCAGACCACGTATGATGTCAACCAAATGAGTTCTGAGGGTTCTGGCATTGTTCTTGGAATCACACCTCGAAGCAAACTGCTTCTGGATGCACTGACGGACGGGTCATTTGCTCGTCAGCGCCGAATGGCGGTAATTGCGCAACAAGAAAGTTTGAGGTGGTCGCGCCTTACACAGCAGCAGAAAGACGACGAAAGCCGTCGAGTACCTTCTGAGAGAGACCGACGCTCGTTCTTGTTTTTGCTATCACAGATCACTGCAGATACGCTTAGCGCTGATATCGAGGGTATCAAGCGCAAAATTGAGCCACTGATGGGCGGCAGAAGTTGCAGCGGCAAGTCTGTTTGCAAACACGACGGCCCTCCCCATGCGTGGCGAATGTGGGCTGATATTCCAGAGGGTTGGACAGGTCTCATGGTGGCGTGTCGGGGAGGCAATTCACAATTCGTGGAATTCCTGCTCCAAAAGAATGCAAGTAATTCTATCTGCAAGTTCCAGACGCCAAAAGTAGGAGAAGGCGAAAACGCGTTGCTAGTGGCCGTGCGCCATGGACATTCTGACGTTGTCAACACACTTATTGCAGCTGTGCAATCTGCAAAAGACAAACACTTTCTCATTAACTGCTCCAACGACTGTTTGGAGACGCCAATATTTCTGGCAACACTTGGAGGAGAGTCTCATTGCTCGATCTTGAATACTCTTCTTTTTAAACATGGAGCATGCATTGTGGCAATCCCGATGCCGGAAGATCCTGATGCACAACATTTTAGCACAGGTACGCGACCGCGATCAGCAACGCAATACTGTCCAAATATACCACGCGCGCCTTTTGGGGAGTCACTGCTGTCGGTCGCAACAACAATGAGCCACCCCTCTGTGATGGTAGCGCTAACCAACCACGTTCGCAACATTCTATCTCAACCACAATCGAGGAAGACTTTGTCTACATGCGCGATATTGCGACAACAACTATGTCAAGGTGTGCACAGCTTTCAAAACACACTGAATCCTTTGCAAACATTGTTGATTCAATGTAAATTCGATGCAGTTCAGCAACTTCTGCCTCTTTACGATCTCGTGGATGCAAAGGCTCGACAAGACGCGGAGGATTTGTGCCAGGAAGTGTTCAGTATGTCCATCGCGTCTGCAGTGCAGGTTGCATCTAAGGAGCAAATGCCGGTCGAATCCGCGTCTGGGAGCTGCTTCTGGTTTGGCTGCAACCATCGTGACAGCGGTGACACCTTGTACTATGATCGAGTGGCCACCCACGATGTTACGCGGCTCGTGAAGGCCGAAGTGCTTCAAGAATTACAAAGCTGCTGGAATGCGCAACAACAAGTTCTCTCCGTTCCGGCAGAAATCCTCAAAATTCAAGTTTGCACTATTGAAGAATTATGCAGCTTTGAGGAGTTAGCTGCGCGACGAGCGGACCCCACCACGACCGCCGCAGGGGATCGCGAATATGTTGAGTTGTTGCGTGAGCAGGCCTCGTCAACTTTGAAGCGAAATGTAACGCAGCAGTTCAGCCAATGTTTGAATTCTTTGGAGCGCGCCCTAAGACAGTGGATATCAGCTTTTGACTCTGCCGAAAGCTTGATCATGGAGGAGCGTGGTCCTGCCTGTACACCCTCTGGCCAGACCTTGGTATTTCGGGCAAACGTTGTCGAGCGTGTCGGACCTAAATGGCTTCCTTCCCTGATCAACACTGTGGCTCGAAAACTTTTGCTCGAATTACGTTCACAAGTGTACAAGTTGAGCTCCACACAACGCGGCAGATGCACCGCCGGCGGATTCTCATGCGTGTCGGCACCAAGTCGCGAAAAGATGCTTTTTTCAAATGCATCGAACGGTGAGCAACCTTCTGCGACCGGAAGTGTGTCGGTGGTTTTGCAATGCGCAGAAACTGTGTTCGACAAATGGATTATCGACGATTTTTGTGACCCGCGGGGCATTGCAGCTACTTTTCAACTTTTCGGTCGCGAAACGCAGCTCGAGCTCAACGACCAGGCGAAGCGCGACTACACGATTCAACGCGCAATGCACGCCAGCAAGTGGTATGCAATCATCACGACAGCTGGCACTGCTGTGCAATCGCACAGCACTGGCAATTCTGCTGCTCTAGCCGATGTGGCAACACTCATCCGCTCTGCTGCGTGTGGGGACTCTTCAACAGTCCTACGCCAACTTTGCCGGGTTGGCGTGCCTATCTTCTCACAACTCCCTTCCTTGGCCACCCTGAACAGGAAAGGAGTCTCGCTTTCTTTTCGAGGTGCAGGTACTTCGTTCTCGCTGACAAATGAACTTGTTGGTTCTACATGCTTGCGCGCCGCGGTGCTTGGTAACAATGTTGCGACAGTGGAAGTGATTTTGAGAATCATCCACTTCGCTGCCGACACTCAAAGACTCGGTAGGCAGTACTGGCAAGTGCGTAAGGACACAAAACTTGAGGTTGACGCCGACTGCAATGTCGTGAGCTTTGAGCAAACAGTTAAAAACGACACAAAGCTGAGCACTTTGTCCACAAAAGATTTGTTTCAGGCTTTCGACTCGTACAATTGCAGGACTTGGTTAACAACAGAACAAGAAGATTTCCCAAGAGCTTTGACCATCCCAGCACTCCGTGAACTGGCGGCAGCTGCATTTGTGAGCACGTATCGGGGTTTCTGCGATTGTTTAGAAGCTGTGTTTAGCGGTATCGCGCAATCATTCGGTCCGCACATCGCACGCTTCATCCTCGCAGTTCGTTGTGGACCATTCAGATGGAGCTGCCTTCACTTTGCCGCACAAAGGGCACACTACTTTTCTTCGGCTGATGACGCAAATCAGGCACACAACAGCACTGACGATCAATCGTCGGCATGCCTTCGATGGCTACTCAGCGTCATTAGTGGTAAGGATGCAGATGCAGGAATGAAACTGAGCTTACAGAGTGTAGCTGCTCCCGAAAGTTGGAGGTGGCATGAACCTGTGCTGTCTCCAACTGGGTTGCTGCAAGCGAAGGAAGCATCCGCCGACGCAACGGCGCTCTTCGTCGCTGTGGCCGCCCAAAACCCTGTTCATGTCAAGATTATTGCTCAAGCGATTCGTTTAGTGCTGATGGATGGCGTCAAAACTAACAGAACATCCATGAGCAGTGATGGTCGAGGGTCACTGGTCGCGTTCTTTGAGCCACCACATCCAGGCATCGCACCTTCAAGCCCAGCATGGAAGTATCGAGGCCCGGTGGCGGAATCACAATCGCGGAGTGGGCCGGAAACGGCAAGTTCGCATGGTTCAACTTGCACCTCAGTGGAAACAGATAAAGCGACGGTATTCAACCTTGACGTTGCATGCTATGGCGCGCGCTCCGTCTCGTCCGCCAGTACAGCTGTCTTGATGGATGACAATGACAGCTTGCTGGCGTTGTGTCACGCTTCACAAGGTCTCGTCGCCAAAACCACAGATGCAATCCGCACAGACGAAGATGTTCTTGCTGTGGAAGGCTACAGTTTGCTCTCAATTGCGGTCGCCTTAGGGCACGCAACCGTGGTGACTAACATCCTTGACATGGCAACTAAAGTGATTCTGGCAAACAAACAGAGCAGTGAAAGTGTGGAATCGCGATGCAATTTGGGGATTGGAGTTGTTGTGCCTGGCAACTTGTTTTCGACCTCTTGGACTCTGGACAGCGATCGATCGCCCAATTCATGGCTCGAGCCTTCGATGCTCGCCGCTGTAATCGTCGGTGAAATCACACTCTTGCCACAACTTTTACGTGTGGCCGCTTTGCTGCGTGCAAAGCCCACCAATAAAGACGCTGACAAAATTTCCGATGAGTGTCTCATCGAGCCAGTGCATCGCTTGACGTTCGATTTAGGTGATTCTGGGTCGTGGACGTTGACGACCTTGTGCAAACGAATATATGGATTCGATTTGTTGAACGAGCTGTTGAGTTACTTCAGAGAGGCGGGTGAAGAACCGACAGACTTCTTTCCTTTCAAAAAGAGCCGGACCATCTTGAACAAAAGGCGAACAATTGGTTTGGTGAACTCTCAGGTGGAGCTACAAGCGCGAAGGGCTTTCGCTAAGTACTCCGGAGACGCACCGTTGCGTGGAAAGTATCGCCACCACGTTCGATTTTGCTCGCATTACCGTTGTCTGGATACGACTCAGCCAAACATGTCTAGGATGTCCCTGGCACAGTTTGAACGAATGGTGACGGAAAAATTCAAATTCGACACCAACCTCTTCGGTAGTAGCGACGAATCGTCGGGCAGTATCAAACACTTGTTCTCAGGATTTTGTAGCATGTTATTTGCAAGATTTCAAGACGGCAGTGGCACAATCCCTGAACACAAATTCATTACAAAATTCCCGCATTTATTATATCTGGACACTTTGAGTCGTACTCGCAGCCGCGTTTCTGCGTCTCCTGTGCTGCCAGGCGATACCAACCAGCACACCAGCTCGTCAATTTGTGCCGGTGACCGGGTACGGTATTGCGGACCTATGAATGATACCTACGCGTGGCATCCTGGAGCTCTACTCAACGGCCAACGGCACCCATGGAAATTTGCAGACACTGGGACAGTTTCAAAAGTGCGTCGCATACCGTTGTCTAAATGGAAGCGCAAAGAATCAGTACCACTGGATAAGATTCCCGGCCGCAGGGAAATGCTCGAGAAGTTAGCCAGTACACCAGGAACAGTAGAATTCCGCCGTCGCGTGGCCGAGCTAGAGCGCCAAAAGCGAGAAGAGTCCAAACCGGAAAACACTCAAGTCGTTGAAGAAGAGAGCACTGGTGCTCTTGCTGAGTTCTTGGAGGAGAAAGCCGCTGCTGATGCGGGCGCATACATCACCGTGGTAGATGTGATGTGGGACAACGTTCTTTTTGACGAGGTAGAACGCATTGAACACGTGACGCTGCTGTCAGTCACAAAGCAAGAGCAAACAGATATCAACGAAGGCACAAACCAGAAACCGACAAAACAAGAGCAGCCACCTCAGGACGAAGCAATTTATGATGCTGCTAATAATTCCAATCTCACAAAGCGCGAACGAAGGCGAATTCGTGAGCGAGCAGAAGCTGCCGCAGCAGAGAAGGCAGCGCTGACTCTCGCGCCCATTCCTGGTGGCAAAATCACTCCCAGCAGTTGGATTGGAATAATTGAACGCTTGCATCCTCCATTGAATGAGTGGTACAAGTTTTTGTGGCCCATATTTTACGGTGGTCAGCATGTCGCCAAGCCAACGAGCTCTGATGATCAACTTAGCTTTCCTACGGTGCCGAGTAGTCGTGAAATGGCTGTCGCCTACAAATGGTACTCCGTCGCATGCAATGTATTGGGTCATGCTCGTCCGAGTGCCGATCACAAATCGTCTCAACCAGCACTGAACCGTAAAACGGTGCCCAAATCGACGACGAAGGCCGTTGATTTGCAAGGCGCCCTGAATGGGTTTCGAATATACTAAAATGCACGGCCAGCACCCTCGATCACCGGAACACGACCTACAACTCCCGTCTACATGTGATAATTATTACGATTTTCCGGACGAACGTCTATTGTTAGCTGACTGCTTTTTTGGGTGGATCCTGTGACTGACTCTCGGGTTTGGGTTGCTGCTTTCTCTGTGCCTTTCGCTTTAGAAATGCGGCGATTGCCTTGTCGGCGTTAGATACGACCACGTGCTGAAATGAGTGAGAACGAAACACAGATCGCCGCTTTCGAGGGCTACCAGTCTCTTCTTCGCTCGACTTTGTTGGAGTGAGAGTGATTTTTGGAATAACCATCGTCCGCATCACGGAGGAAGAGTGGTCGCTTCCAACTTTGCGAGTCGGCAATTCGGATTCTTCTCCCTCGATTTTGGGCTGAGCTGCTGTCGGTCGTCTATGTGCTGCAAACCCGACAGGTTGATTGTTTGTGACGTATTTGCAGACCTGACGAGGAGCATACAGCCAGGTTACAGCACGAAAAGCGAACGAGATTGTGCGCACAGAAGCGTTGTATGGGATGCTGTCGAGCGTTACCTTGGACACTTTAACGTCGTAAGGAAACATGTACGCGGTGCAGTCGTCTCGCTTCGGATACTTTGGTACCACCATGTAACCACCGATGCGTCCTCCAGGGTTCAAGTGCCAGTTCAAACAGATGTCTACAAAAGCCTCCCATTTTGATGGAGCTTGGAAATAAGCGTCAGCATACCTGCACAAGACGACGATAATCGTTCCATGAACTCAAAATGATCGCGACCACTTTTCGAGAGTGACCTAACTCGCATAACAAAGCAGAAAACAAATATGCACGAACTTAGGAAAACGTTTCTGCATTTCATCCTTGAAGGTCTCTGACTCAATTGGATAGTCATCCATAAAAATGGCATCAAATTTGCCAAGTTCGGGCAAAGTTAGTTGCCAAACACCTTCTACAACATGCACGTTCTCTCGTCGAGGCCCTTTTGGTTGATTTAGTTTGCCATCGTTGCGCTGTTGGTCACTCTCAAGGCCCAACCCCGTGGTCACAGAGTATCCTTCGATCCATCTATGGAGTTTGTGTAAAACGTCTGGTGAACACTCAATGATCGTATGGGATTTTACGCCGAAGCTTTGGATTTTATTGGATGAGTAACCCATCCCAAAACCAATCTCGAGCACAGAGCTCTCAGGCCCCAGACCTAATACTGACACGCACGCCTCCATATATGGCTTCTCCCACTCCATCATGACTTGCCATCCCTCCTTTGACACCAACAAAGCCTCACCATTATCATCTTGTTTGTACTTGAGACTGGACAGGTCTGCTGCCATCTTGGCTGGTTTCAAAAAACTGTGAACTTCTACAGCGAGGGCAGCTGCATTTCCGATGTTACTTCAGCAAGCGAACATTGACTGCCAAATCGTCGTGACAATCATTTGCTCAAGCAAGAATCATCAAAAATTCGCTCAGAGTTCAGTGTATCGTTGTCACTCGTGTTCCAAGTCGATGTGCGTTAATGTAAGCGGTGGCCTCAAACGCAATAGCGTCAAGACGATATTCGAACGCATGCATCATCACCGCTGATTTGTCGCCACCATCATCGTCACTGTCTTACCACAACCATGGTGACTGTCCGTCCATTCATCGAATCGTGGTGTTTTCTGTACCTTTCACAGCATTTTGATTCCTTTCCTGAACAAAGAAAACATTGCGGCTTTGTCATCGTCGTCGTTCGTCGTTCGTCGTCGTCGTCGTTCGTCGTTCGTCGTTCGTCGTTCGTCGTGCGTCGTTCGTCGTTCGTCGTCGTTGTCGTTCGTCGTCGTTGTGTGTTCATGATGACGTCACAGGCTTTCAACCCTCCGTAGTCATCTGACATCATCGAGGGAGTGAACAGTGATCGAAGTCGCTCACTCAGTACAGTGAGTGGCGGTGAGTGAGTGAGTGAGTGCTGCTGCTGTAAGGTAACCAACCACCCAACCACCGCACTCACTCACTCTCACTCACTCTCACTCACTCACTCACTCACTCACTGTCACGCCCACAGAACCAGACCAGCGCAGCACGCACGTAAAGTAGTGAGTGTACGCCACGGAGCGTACATTTTATGTACACTGTAACTATACAATCGTACAACATATGGTTTCACCCTGTGACAGCTACGTAGAATGACTGATTGTACGTTATGTGATACCGTGCACCGCACAGCGTACACTCCGTCCTCGTGGGTCCTCGCGAACGTCAATCAATCGAACATCGCACAGGAATTGTACGGAGGTTCACTTGACTTTGCGTACAGAAGTATAATGCACTGTTTAACAGTGAAGCAAGTTGACTGATTCAGTCGTGTACGGTACACATGTACATGTGTACACTGGCAGATGGGTCGGCGTTGACTGCAGTGCTTCTTTTGTTCGATCGTTCGTTCGTTCGTTCGTTCGTTCGTTCGTTCGTTCGATCGTTCGTTCGATCGTTTGTTCGTTCGTTCGTTCGTTCGTTCGTTCGTTCGTTCGTTCGTTCGATTCCATTCCTTGGTTTGATTTTGTTCGTTAGTTCGTTTACGTTTGATGGGTTCGACTGTGTTCGTTCGTTCGTTCGTTTGTTCGATTTATGCCTCGTGTACGTCTGTCTGGGGATGAACGACAAACAGCCACACAGGCACTCCGTTCATATCTCAACGTGTGGGACCAGTTTTGTGCCATTGGAGTAGTGACGGTATCAAGGACGGGAACGGGCTTGGATATGAAAGGCTCAGACGGTGCGACCTGTCTGCGGTAGGTAGGATGCAGACTTGTTGATGGATTTTATTTTGGGTCTAACTTTTGCCCCGTTTAAGTTGGTTTCTGATCGACAACTGGGAACTCTGTGCAGCACAGAGTCATGCCTGGTGTTCAGGACGCTGTGATACAGGTGGCGTGAGTGTTTTCGTCGGGTTCGCCATGGGCCGTCGGCCGAGAAAACGACTGCCGCCGTCGCCGGCCATTTCGCCGCATTTCTCTCCACAAAGTGTGAAAACAGAACAGCAGGGGAGTCTTCCACCAGACAATGCTGAAAATGATGCATCAGGGAGTCAATCAGCGTCAGCAACACACACGGTGAAAGGTCGATGCCCAATCGAGTCCCACCTCGCTTTCCGAGGACAACAGAGCACATCAAGATTGCGCAAATCAACGAAAAGCAACTCCTCCAAGCGCCTGTCATCTAATCAGAGGATGTTTTTGACTCGGTTGCGAAATCAAGTCGACGAGTCTTCTTCCTCCGCAAATGAAGCTTCAACAAATCAGCAACAACAACCATCGTCGTCGACTGCTCCGAGTTCGCAACAGATCGCCGGCGAAGACGCGGGAGCGCTTGCTGATATCAAGCAGCTTCGTGCAGGGTTAGTATCATTGCACGACACTAAAATGAAGGCAGATCCACAAGTCAAGCTCGAAAGCAGTGTGGGATCCAGCCGACGTCCAAGTCGACGGAAAGGGCTCGCTTTGCAGCTATCGAAATCCGACGAATTGGAGCGCGATGTCCTACAGCTCAAAGTTGGTTCTGCGGAGTCAGCTCAAACCCTGCTTCCAGGAAGCGGCGTCACCGCTAAATCTGGCAATGCTGGTAAGACTGTCAAAAAATCAAAGGCGAAATCAAGCAGCAAAACCAAAGGCAAAGCCACCAGCAAGTCTAGTGGCAAAGGCAACAGCAAAGCTGCCAAATCGAGCTCCAAATCGAGTTCCAAATCGAGTGCCAAATCGAGTGCCAAATCGAGCTCGAAAGCGAACAGCAAATCAAACAAAACCAACAGTAAGGCAAGTGGAAAGGCAGGCACAAAGTCCACGAAATCAACCACCAAAGGGGGAAAATCTGCCTCGAAAGCCTCGAAAGCCTCGAAGGCCGCAAAGCTTTCCAACGCAGGTGGATTGAGTGCATCTCTGAAAGGCAGGGCTCCGAGCGCTGCGAAATTACCGCCGCGCCCCCAAAATACTAACGGTGGCCAAGGCTCGGAACCTTTTGCTCCGATACGGCGACAAGGGTCGGGGCCGGGAAGGTGGACGCCAGAAGAGGACGAGGCTCTGCGAGACGCCGTTGACAAATTTGGTGCCAAAGAATGGAAGAGAATATCTGTTCATCTCGGCTCAAATCGTAGCAGTGTGCAATGCCTGCATCGATGGAACAAAGTCCTGAAGCCTGGATTGGTAAAGGGGCCGTGGACAAAAGAAGAAGACGAAGTGGTGTTCAACATGGTCATGAAGCACGGTGTTGGTGGAGTCCGTTGGTCAGTGATTGCGAATCATTTGCGTGGTCGCATCGGAAAGCAATGCAGGGAGCGGTGGTTTAATCACCTAGATCCAACAATCAAGAAAGAAAAGTGGAGCCCAGAAGAGGACGCGGTCATGTTCAAAGCCCAGCAGGACCTAGGAAACAAATGGTGTGAAATTGCCAAGCTGCTGCCCGGACGAACGTGAGTTTCGATGCGTCGCATTGTTGGCCGAGCAACTAGGCAAGAACAACGTGTGACATTGTGTTTATTATTTGCTCGGCAGCGAAAATATGGTGAAAAACAGGTGGAATTCCTCAGCGAAGAAGAAATGGTTCGCCAAACTTGAAGCCGAGACCGGAGACTCCGGTGGAAGCAAGGCGTCCAAAAAGGGCGCGAAGAAACGAAAGTCAGCAGGGACTAAAGACGCACCAACTGCGAAGAAAGGTGGAAAAAGAGGAAAGACCAAGTCGTCAGGCAAAGCAGCCTTGGCACCGCCATCACCAACTCAAACAAAAAAGCGAGGTGTTTCAACCGCCAAGAAAAACACAAAGGCTACGAAGAAGACAACATCGGTGCGTGGATTGAGAGACTTCAACTTGGTGCTAGCGACCACCTGAACTGTTGCCGTGTACTGTGCAGAAGAAGAAAAAGGCGGCCACCTCGACCCCCAGTAAACGAAAGAACTCAAATCGCAAGAAGGCTACGAAAGCCAAGTTGGCCAAATTGTCATCTGGGCACAACTCCGGAAGCGACAATGAAAATCACCAACTCAATGACTCCCTCGGAAGTCTCGGAAGTGGCATGAATGCGGTGGACCTAATGAAGGCGGAGGGCGAGGTACCCCTACATTGTCTTGATCGGTTGTGGAGTTGCTGCCTCTGAAACTGTGTGATTGTGGGTGCAACAAACAGATTGAGAGTATGGATGGGACTCACAACGTCGGCAACGAGGATATGATGATGGCAATGAACTTGCCGACGCCGAGAGGGGCAGCGAAAATCATTATGGAAGAAACATCCAACGCAGCCGACAATGGTGGTCCCAACAACTTCAACGTTGGCTTGTTCATGGAAAGCCCTTCCAACGGGCTGACCCCAAAATTTGCTTCATTCCACAGCGATGACGGTCAGTGCGGCAATGCAACGCGATTTTTCTGCGTTTGTCCATCACCCAATTTCATTTTACGAGTTCATTGTCTGTGTGTCGTTGTAGATCATGCGTCGATGTCGTGGGAACCAGAGATCACAACCCCAAACAGCTTCCTCCAGACGACACCTGGAACTGGTGGTTCTTTCATTGTGGGCGATTCTCCAATGGGCGGAGGTAGGCACCATTCATCGTCCAAAGTCGTTTCTGTTTCTGCTGTGTGCTCAAAACTGTGTGATGCGCCAGGCCGTTCCATTCGTTTGACGGATTTGCACTCCCCAGGTGGGGCCGGTCTGTTTAATTCCAACGGCGGCTTGAACCCACAAGCCTTCGGCAGCTTGTCGGCTGTCGGTCAGCTTTCGCAGTTGGAGGACGCAGCGTGGCCGTCACCTGGTCCCACGCCGAAGAATAGTGAGTCAGCAGGCGTCACGAATAGTTTGAAAGACGACCCCGATCCCAGCGGGGACGGGGCAAAGTGAACAAATTGCTCGACGACCCTCGGTTCAAATATTTATCAAAATCAAATAAAACATACAGCTTCAAGTTTTTGTCGCACTCCAAGATTATCAAGAGCAGCGCGCCTCCAACTTGCTGGCTTGACTGACTACTATCACATCGATTCGAAGCCACCCACATCGGCGGCTCACAAAATCGTGCGAGGACTGCACTCTCCTCACGTCAGCGGTCTCCACCTGCTCCTGCCACGAACAGGGCGGAGGCCACTTGTACAAAATACTCCCACTTTTGACGAAACAAAATCCCTTTCACACACTAAGATCCCTCTCTTTAACAGGTTCATAGGTCTTGTTTCCACGAAAGCGGGCGACGCAACTCGAAATGCAGTCGGCGACCAAAGATAGTCATTGGACAACACACGAGCGCTTGTTTTCAGAGGAATTGCAGTTGGCGACCTTGGTGTCGCAGTCAACAATTTCACTTTCAGGGCTGTCTCCATCGGCATTTGTAGCGATCAACTTGAACTGAAATGTGCTTGTGGGATATAATTCATCAATTGTAGCAGACGTGGTGTTGCCTGACCAGCGCAAGACAAACAAAACGAATGTGAAAGAGGGACGGCAGCGACCAGTTTTCTCGCGCACGATGTACCATCAAACTCGTGCACCATAACCTCGGGGACGTTCCAGTCACCCTCAATGGAGAAGTCCTTCACGAGCACTTTGTATCCAGTGGCTCCCTCAACCTTTTCCCACGAGATGCTGATTTCAGTCTCCTCAACGTCACCGAAAACAACACCCTTTGGTTTGGACGGCGGGGCCATGATGTAAGCGTGCGTTTCAAAGAGCAGTGGTAGCAACTGAACAACTGGGATGAGAAAAACGTCGAAAGGAGTGAAATTAAGGCACAGATATTTTCATGCAAGCATTGAATGAAGGAATTTCCAGTCACAGCACCTTGATAACAGCCGTTCAACACAACACACAAACTTGAGCACAGCGACGCATTTTGCTTCCGACCCGACTAAGACTTGGCCGACCCCGTCCTCGCCTCCGAACGCAACACACAACAAACTACATCAATAGAAATTACGACGACGACAACGGCCACGACGAAGACGACAACCATAGCAGCGAGAATGACGATACAACAACAGTGATGACGACCTCTCGACCTCTCGACCGAAGAATCGAACAACCGAACGGCGAACGACCGAACAATCGAACGACCGAACGACGAACGACGAACGACGAACGACGAACGACTTCGACGACGACGATGACAACAACGACGACGACGACACGACGACGACAACGAAACAACAAAGACCGAAAACCATTTATTCCCTTTTGTAGAGTAACGCACTAAACCTCATTTAAACTGAATCCATAGTATCTCATATCAGGAATCATACACTATAACATTACACCAATGAAAATAGATAACTATCAGTGCGCACATAACAGCTATTTTGATATACCGTGAAATAGGAATTAATGTACTGAATTGGCAGAGATGTAAAGTGGGTGAGCCTGTAGTAGTAACCAATCCGTGGCCTTCCGACTTTTCGTCGTTCGTCGTTCGTCGTTCGTCGTTCGTCGTTCGTCGTTCGTCGTTGTTGCGACGACGTCGTTCGTCGATCGTGGACACGTGGCCTGCCGGTTGCAGTCATCAAAGTGTGCGTTTGGCACGGGTTTTTGCGTGGTGTGATGATACGTACGCTGCTGGCTGCACTGGTTGCGGCAATGCTTTGCAAAAAACGACACGGCACGCCATACTGAGAGCTAGAGAATCTGAGAAAATCCGGGAGAATTCGAGCTGGACGGCATGCGGTCCAACGACGGGCTTGATTTGGGGAGATGACATCTTCTTCAAGAGATGTTACGTGGCGCAGTGCTCGCGAACTGTGACTGATCATCGTACAGTTTTAAGTTAACCGAACTACATGGCGTGCAGAAACGGAACTGCAGTGTCGACTGTGTGGCACAAACGTGCGAACACTCAAAATTTCAATTCCAAATTGAGAAGCCCTTTACGGAGTGAGTCCGGGTGTGGTCACAGGAATAGAAGGCACGGGGACGTGTGAAGCATGTCAGGCATGGCAAACACGAGCGTGAAGCGCATGGCGCGACACTTGTTCCGGATGACACGAGATCTTGCAGAGAAAGATAGAATTGAAGTGAATGAAAAAATTAAGCATCATTTTCGCAACAATCTAATGGGGAGTCGAGAAGAAAGGTACTTCCCACATGCCCCTTGTTCGTATGATCATTGTTCTTCGGGTTTGCTGGCGCCAACTAACAAAGGGCATGGCCTGGTTGTTTGCTTCATTGTTCTTCTTGGCGCTGAAGGAACAAGCTCTTGAAGGAGGCTATGTCAAAGATATCTTATTTGAAAATTCTCACCCCGAACCGTATGTTGAACAAAAAGTCCAGCGGAACCGCGACCCCGAAACGCTTCGTGTATTCACAATCGGGTGCCCGCGAAGGCCGAGGGCGGGTCGAAGAAAAGGCCAAGTACTCCCCATATACGGGGTCGAACCTTGATCCCGAAGCAGTCGCTCGGCATGTCAAGCTCGTCAGACGGCAACACTTTATGGACCGGCACTAGGCCTGCAAAGAAAAATTCTCGGTCAGACTGAATGCGGTTGTTCTAATTTATTGTCAATGTTTCCTTTTATCACGTGCTGTTGCGAGGAACTTGATGGTAGAAGGCCAACTGGTCGTCGGTCACGGGTGCTGGGGCACCTAAGGATCGGCATCATTAAGAGGTCTCGTGTCAATCGAATGCTTATGCACAAAGATAATCGCCACTGCAAGAAACGATGCGCCTCGACTACGTACCAGTCATAAGATCACGGCCGGCTGCGCTCTTCGGAAAGGCAATCACGTCGCGAATGCTATCCGTACCAAGGAACATCGACATGAGTCGGTCCAGACCGAAGGCGATGCCAGCGTGAGGAGGAGCTCCTTGTCGCAGGGCGGCTAACAGGTGCTGAAAGGTTTCCTGTCGTTCTTTTGGGATTTGGAGTATTTTGTCGAAAACAAGTTGCTGCATCGATGCGTCATGAATACGAACGGAACCACCAGCGATCTCGCAGCCGTTGAGCACAAGATCGTAATGCTGGGCCGCAACCGACAAAATTTCGCCACGGTCGTCAGCTGTGCCAACCTAAGGCACCAACAGGAAATGGAGTCCTCTAAATTTCAACACAGTCATTATCGCAAACCACCACCGCGACCAACGAACCACACTCGCGGCAGCAAGCAGCTTCTCGGCATCTTGCGGCGCAGGGGCTGTAAACGGGTGATGGGAAGACATGTACTGAGGGAATTTGCTTTCGCCAACACCTTCCCACTCCTCTTCATCAAGCGCCTCAAACATAGGGAAATCTACAACCCACAACAAATCGGACCGAGACGGTGGCTTTGACGCGGGCTGCGACAAGCCCGCTTCTGCCGCATCTATGTCGAGAATTGTTTGTCCAAATTCGCCGGATTGCAGACTATCGCGAGCAGCCTGCAAAGCAACGGCAAGCATGAGAATTGCGTCGCCAGTATGGCAACCCACGCGTCAAGTCAGAAAAGAAACGCACCAAACGCAGCCGGCCGAGTGCCGTGTGTGGCTCCCAACCTTTGCCAACAGCCAAAACAATCACATCGCCGTCAGTGGCCCCTAATTCGTGAGAGACAGCTTTGATGGCGTCCTCGCCAACATGTTTCGCGACAGGCGACTGCCACACTGTGCTAGAGCCATCGCCGCCCGTCTTGACCCTCACGATCGACAGGTTGCGCAGAAATTCTGCTCCTTCTGGAGCATCCGCCGCTTGGCCTAGATTACCCACGCTTCCAGCGTCTCCTTTGTTTGAGAAAATGCCAGCAGTGATGCTTTCCCACTGCCTAGCCAAGTGGTCGAACTGCTTGCGGCTGAGCATGCCGCTCACGCCCGGGATTCGCAGCGCCTGGATTGTGGGCGACGACAAGTCACCATTTGGCCCACTGAAGTGGTTCGAGCCACCATCAGCCGTGGTAGCAATTCCAGGCAGCAATGCTGCGGATACATCAACGAGTTTCATGCCGAACCGAGTGTCTGGTTTGTCAACCCCGTAATGCGTCATGGCATCACGGAACGTCATGCGGGGCAAGGGCTTGCTCAAATCGGGCAGAGCGAACGCAGAGATGTCCGTGTCGTATTGCCATTTCTCCAAACTCGCGTTGACAGTGCTAAACATGTCTAGAACCAATGCTTCGGCGGTGGACATGATGCCTTCACGGTCCACGAAAGACATCTCCATATCGATTTGCGTGAACTCAGGCTGTCGGTCGGCCCTTCCAGATTCGTCGCGGAAACACCGCGCTATTTGGAAATATCGATCGATACCACCCACCATCAGCAGCTGCTTGAATTGCTGTGGCGACTGCGGCAGCGCATAAAAGTGTTCCGCAGTTTTGGTTGGCACAATAAACTCACGCGCTCCTTCTGGTGTACTTTTGAATAGAATGGGAGTTTCAACCTCAATGAAGTCTCGGCTGGCCAAATGGTTCCGAACAGCACTGGTCACGTCGGAACGAACGCGAACGTTTCGCTGCAAGTGGGGCATTCGAAGCTGAAGATGGCGATGGCGCAAAAGAAAGTCTTCGGACTGCACTTCGGCATCGACATTGGACTTTTTGCTCTTTGCAACGGAAGCTTTCACCTCCACCGGTACTTCACTAGCATGGTTCAAAACCTCGACAGACTCAACATCGATCTCTATGGATCCTGTGCGCATGTCAGGATTAACCATGTTGGCGGGCC
>ENA-OWNT01001504-OWNT01001504.1-seawater-metagenome-genome-assembly--contig:-NODE-1504-length-29016-cov-9.310135_pt1 | contig 29016 bp, 21 predicted proteins | sample MGYA00238136_ERZ651165 | MGnify/ENA primary metagenome ERZ651165 (study PRJEB26861, sample SAMN08777766) | seawater metagenome | isolation source: coastal seawater | place: USA: Florida | collected...
CCATCCTCCGGTGTCCGAGATGACGGAAAACCGAGTTGGCTGTAGAACTGATAAGAGCGTTGTAAATCTTCTACACCAAGAGTGATAATGCTTACCCGCGGTTCCATTTCAAACTCCTTTTGCTGATCCATTTTCCAATTCAGTCAATTGATATAGTGCGCTTTTTTGTCACTATTGCAATCTCTCAACTAAACAAAGAATGAGAAACCACTGACTTAAAGGGCAAGTTCATAGCATTAATCGACTTCATGCTATCAGACCCGTAAACGGAACAGACCAGTCCTACCACTGGCTTTATTTTCTACATTAAAGTGCAGGGCATTGATAAAATGGTAAACTTTAAGTCTATTCGCCATTTTGTGAGCAGCCAGTTTTAATGAAACAACTTTTGTCTCTTGTCACGACTCTATTTGCTATCGGCAGTGTCACTCAGGCTCAGGCAGCCTGCAACTTAGATTCGGATCAGGATTTCCTTCATCAAAACATCTCTGAACAAGACCATTCGATGCTGACGTTTTACTACTCTTCTCTCTGTCAGCCGGGTCGGGTTAATCTCACTAATATCTCCTTACCAGAGCACGCCTCAGCTCAGGCTAAAGCCTTATACTATTTTGGTTTAACTAATCTACGTAAATACGAAGGTATCAAGATTCCACCAGGACCAGATATGCTGGCTATGGGAGATGAGTTAAACATTGAGTGGATCAGTGCTGAGGCCAAGCTTCTCAAAGCGATCGCCTTGATTGACGCGGACCTGCTGATTGAAGGTGAATCGCTACTTCACGAAATCGTACCTATTGCGGACGATATTGGTTACAGACGATTACTCGGCCGAGCTTATCGTTGGTTAGGTAACGTCAACATGCAGCAATCCGACGTAAAGGCGAGTTTAAGATACTACAAAATGGCCTTTGAACAGGTTAGCAAGATTGGCGACAACTTTCAGGCAACCATGACGCTTAACAATATCGCCACTGTCTATATGCTGGCGGAGCAATGGAACAAGGCCAATACATATCTGGAGCGCGCGTTAGATCTGTATGTCAGTAATAACTACGACAACAGTCTGTTTGAAGCGATTCTCTACTCCAATTCCAGCGCGACATTTTTTGCTCTGGGTGAACGAGCTAAAGCGACGTTATACATGGAGCAGGCTCTTGAAGAGGCAGATCAGACCGGGTCGAGCCGCATCAAACTTTCGACGCTTGCCGATCTCTCAATCCAGTACGCTAATATTGGTCACACCAAGCAAGCATTAGCAATGGCCCAACGTTGTGTCGAGGTTTCTCAAGAGTCAGGAAACACCGACCACATGCTGGTTAACTGTTACGAGGCTTTAGCCACCGCTTACCTTGCAAAGAAAAACTACCCTGAAGCCATTAGCTACGCGAACAAAGTTCTCGATAAGCTCGAAGACTCAGAAAGTGATGAAGTAGTTTGGGAAATGGATATCCTGAGCAAATTGGTTGAAGCCTACGAAGCAACTGGTGACTACCAGCAGGCGCTCAACTACATGAAACGTGAGTCACTGGTCAGACAGACCTTCTACCGCGAAACATACAGTGATGAGATTCTGGGCGAGAAAAGTGCTCTGGAGCGTCAGCTCAATAGCCGGGAAGTCGAGCTGCTTCAAGCTAAAAACGAATTGCAACACATCACCCTCAAAGAGCAACGTTCACGTGAAATTCTCTACGTGACTCTGTTTGGCATTTTGGCTTACTTTTCTCTGCGCGGGATCCTTCGTCTAAGACGAGCCAATGCAGAACTTAAGAATCAAAATAGTACCGACTCTTTAACTGGTGCTTTCAACCGACGCTTTCTTGAGGGCTGGCGCCAGACTTTATCCACAGAGCAAGATGATTACAAATATCTGATAAGCGTAATCGATATCGACCACTTTAAGCAGTTTAACGATCAGTTTGGCCATGAAGCGGGGGATTTAGTGCTGACTGAAACGGTGCGTGTACTGCAAACTAACCTTAGAAAAGGTGATCTGTTGGTTCGTTGGGGCGGAGAAGAGTTTATTCTTATCATGCCATTAACCAATGAGGAAAAGGTGACGGATACACTTGAACGTTTGAGAGCGAGCATCGAACAGCACACGGTCCATTATCAACAGAACCAGTTTAAAATCACCATATCTCTGGGCGCGACTGTCAGTGACTCAGCGCAGCTCAAGTCTCAATGGGAAACGGTATTTGCTCAAGCCGATACCCAACTCTACCAGGCAAAACGCTCTGGACGTAATCAATACTCCGTTTACGGCACTCATCATCAGTAAGGTAATCCGTTGCTAACCAACAAAACGCTCTCCTTTGCCACCGCCAACCTGTTCAATTTTGTTGAGCCGCCGGGAGCATTTTATGATTTCGAAAATATTTATGAGCGAGAAGCTTGGCAGGAGAAATGTCGCTGGACCCAGCAGCAACTTTCCCAACTCGACGCAGACGTAGTCGGGTTGCAGGAAGTGTTCAGTATTGAAGCGACAAGAGAGTTAATGGCACAAATCGGCTACCCTCACTTTGCTACGGTCGATTCGCCTGCCATCGAGCAGGAGTATATCTACTCCAAACCCGTTGTCGCCATCGCGTCCAGATATCCGATCAGCCATATTAGCCCGGTGACGCCCCCCAAGGAGATGAGTCAGGGCTATCAGACCCAACTGCCTTCATTCAGCCGCCAACCGATTCAGGCAATCATCGATGTACCCGACATCGGCGAAGTGGCCGTCTATGTCTGTCACCTCAAATCACAACGGGCAACTGAAAGTCTCGAAGCAGAGCTGGAACAACCACTGATCGGTCGCTGGTTATCTGCTCAGCAGAGAGGATGGGAAGCTCTGATGCTACGCCTTTTTATTCAGCAGCAGTACCAGACGCACCCTATTCCGACCGTTTTGATGGGCGACTTCAACCAGGCAATATCGAGCGACATTACCGGGTTACTGACCCAGGAAGTTGAGCAGCAAGGTAAGCCATTAATGCTAAAAGATAGCTGGCAGTTGTTTCAAATTACCCATCCGGATGCCGAACGTCAGCCTACCCACTACCATTTCGCCACTGGCAATATTCTTGACTACATCCTTTTGTCTCAGGAGTTTCATCCCGACAGCCAATACTCCCTAGCCGATGTCACTGATTATCGTGCATTGGATAAGCACTTGATCAATCCCAGCTTCGAGCAGGATAAGCAAGCCAGCGATCATGCTTTTGTCGCTGTCACCGTACGTTTTGTACTTTGAGAGCTTCGATAAAGATGCCAGTGCCTTCGACGCTGGCATCTGACTCTCCTATTCGCTAGGCACTTTCAAGCAGATAGGATTGCGTAACACCACTCTCAGCGACAAAATCCATATCATGGCTAACAATAACGAATGCTCCTTGATAGTTACGCAGAGCGTCAGCGAGCAAAAGCTTTGAGTCCAAATCCAAGTGGTTGTCAGGTTCATCCAGCAGCAAAAGTGGTGACTCCGGCTGATGACTGACAATAAGCATCGCGAGTTTCATCTTCTCACCACCACTAAGCTGACTCGCCTGTCGAAAAACGGAGTCTCGGCGAAAACCAATCCCTGCCAGCAAAGTGCGCGCATCGTTTTCTAACATCCCCGCGCAATGCTCAAGCATATTCTCCAACATCGACAGCTCTGGACTAAGCAGACCAAAATGCTGATCCAGATAGCACACTGGACGATTGATTTGCAGCTCCCCTGAACTCAATGAGAGCTGTCTTTGCAGTACTTTGAGCAAGGTCGATTTACCACAACCATTGCCACCAGCCAGATGCAGTTTACTGTCACCTTCAAGAATAAGATTAAACGGTTCGCGACGACCAAACGGTAGCACGCCAGCAACAATATTCAGCACTTTACCTCGTCCTTGAGACCCCTGTTCAAGGTAGAGTTTCTGTTGTTTGATCTGCTCGTAACGTTCACTCAAACCTTGCTGCTTTTGCTCAAGCATCGCCTTTCTACTGGTCTCATTTTTCAGTCGATTTGAAACGGAAGCGGTCGCGCTGTCACGCATTCCATCTAATATCAGTTTTGACTGACTGCCCGATTTGCGCAGTTTGTTTCCTTGCGCTTCCCTTTGCTGGGCCTTCTCCCGATTTTTCTGCGCCTGAACGTCAAGTCTTTTCTGTTCACCGCGCACTGCCTCAATCTGACGCTCCAGTGCAGCTCGTTCAGTACTTTTCTGCTGATGATAAAAGTCATAGTTGCCGCCATACTGAACCAGACCTAACTTGCTCAGTTCCCAGATCTGATCCATATGACGCAACAATTGCCGATCATGGCTGATCAATAAAATATGACCGGGGAAACGTGCCATTTGCTCAACCAACCAGCTCCGTGCAGCGCCATCAAGGTGATTGGACGGCTCATCCAAAACCAACAGGTCAACCTGACTATTAAACAACTTCCACAACTGTAAGCGAGCCAGTTGCCCTCCACTCAATAAATGGCAGGGAAACGTCACTTGGGGTGGTAAACCTAACTCTGTTAGCTGCTGGCTCAACTGATGCTCAAGCCCCCAGTCATCACCAACAATGTCGAACCACTTGCTATCACAATCTCCCGACTCTATCCGCTGTATTGCGTCCAGCTTCTCTTGATAACCGAGAAACTGAGCGACCGTGATCGAACTGGATAAAAGTTGTGATGGTAACTGGCTATAACTGGCGAGTGTGCCATTGAGCATTACGCTGCCAGACGATGGCTGGACTTTGTCAGTCAGAATCGATGCAAACAACGATTTACCGACTCCATTTCGCCCAACCAGGCCGACTCTTGTCGCCACAAGTGAACATGAGATGTCATCAAACAGTCGCTCTCCGCTGTCGAACTGATAACTGATTTTATTTGCTTGTATTACTGGCATAACTTGCCTCCTGTGCAACAGGATTAGGCGTAGCAAGGTATAAATAGATCGATCCCGATAGTGCTAAGGAACGTTTAATTCAATTATGTTTAGAAAAGTATGCTTGATAATAAGCAGTGACGAAGCTACGCCGACTAACCCTGTGAAATCCGAACAACAATGTAAAAATGGATAACAGGTGTTAGTTATTCATATTGGCGTAATCTCCTGAAGAAATGATGGGGGCATTATAGGCTAACTTTTAGCCGCAGAGCAAATACAAAAGCATCAGGTTGCATGGCTGCCCAACGAAAGACAGCCATGGCCGATGAAAGTACTATCTTCAGTCGATCTGTTTGACTGAAATGCGATTTTTAAACTCAAACACCTTCTCAGCGCAGACATCAATACAGCGACCACAACTGATACAGTTTTGATCCATCACCCGACGGTCACCCTCTTTTAGCGGCTGACGAAGCACTTCGGGTTCAGGGCAAACGTAATAACAATCCATACACTTGGTGCACTTCTCGCGCTCAACCGCGACCACCCGCAGCAGGCTTTTGCGGCCAATCACACCGTAAGTCGCACCAAGCGGGCATAAATGACCACACCAACCATGTTCTACCAACAGCAGATCGAGCAGGAACACAAAGGCAATCAATACCCAGCCAGCGCCAAAACCAAACACGAGTCCACGATGTAGTGCCGCTACCGGATCTATCCAAGCCCATAACACGCTGCCCGACAATGCACTACCAAGCAGCAATACGGGAATCAACCAATAACGAATGTTAGCTGACCAACGAAAACTGGTTTTAAGTTTGAGTTTGCGACGCAAAAAAGCAGCGAAATCTGTGACTACATTGAGCGGGCATACCCAGCCACAAAAAGCTCTTGGGCTTAACACCGCGTAGAAAGCCACCACAACGATTACGCCGATCAGCACGGTAGCTTCCGGTAAATGCCCGGCGGCTAGGGTTTGCATCACGATTAAAGGATCACTCATAGGAACGACATCAAACAAATTGCTTGAGGATAAATTGCCTTTGAGGACACCGAGCGTCGGGCCCGCCATAAACAGAATCACAATCAGTAACTGACAGAAACGACGCAGGAGCAAAAAGCGGTGAGCTCGCCACCAGCCAAGTTCTCGTATCGCATCTTTACCGGCATTCTGTGCTAGGTTCTTAGCCATTACAACTTACCTCCCAACGTTTCTAATGCTTCGGTCGGCACTTCGGGCGCACTGTTCTCCAGGGTTTTGTTAATCTCTTCCCACCCCAGCTGATAGTGAGCGCCCATCTTACCTTTAGCCAGTTCAGTAGGGATTATCTTGATTGCTGCCACTTCGGTGACACACGCTTCTTCACACTTGCCACAGCCAGTACATTTATCGGAATGAACGGTTGGGATCAGTTTGGCGTGATAGCCAGTTCGCTCATTACGGACATGTTCAAGGGTAATGGCTTCATCAATCAACGGACAGACGCGATAGCACACATCACAGCGCAGACCTTGCCAGTTAAGGCAGCTTTCGTGGTCAATTAGCACTGCGGTACCCATGCGCGCATCATCGATGTTGGTCAGATTGGGGTCCAGTGCCCCACTAGGACAGGCTGGTACACAAGGAATGTCTTCACACATTTCACATGGAATATCGCGAGCGGTGAAATAGGGCGTTCCTGACTCTACCGATGATAATAGAGTCGCCAGTTTCAAAGTGTCATAAGGACAGGCCTGGACACATAAGCCACAGCGAACGCACGCTTTTTCGAATTCACCTTTAGGCAAGGCACCCGGTGGTCGAATCGGCACTCCGGCACCATCTCGTGCCTGACTTTGCATTGACTGCAAACCCAGAACAGTAGCGGCGGCCCCAACGCCTGCCGCGGTACGCGCAGCATCGCGTAAGAACCGACGACGGCTTTGCGACGTTTTCGTTTTAGACCCACTCATGACTCACTTCCTCGCACACCAGCAGTTTGGCAATGCACAACCCTATGGTAAGCATAGCAACCGCAAAGATAATACGGATATTTTCAACACTGTTTGTAGGGTTATATATACCCCTAAAGAGGTGTATCAGGCATGTATTGATAAGAATCAACTAACCAGTGGGAGCAAGAGCGCATATTGGTAAATTAGCAGGGAGCTCAAAGTCTGAACTGGACAATAAATAGCCACATAATGCGTTTTTTGTCACACGAACTTTCCTTGCTAGGTGTTATCCTTATAAAATGTAAGGCTTTAAAAATACGCTGTGAGGGTCTTATGATAGAAATCGTAATTGACGGTAAATATCGGATTGTGGAAGAGGGTTCAACCCTACTAGAAGCAGCAAAAGTATGTGGAGTCGAGATCCCTTCACTGTGTGGACTAAACAAATCCAACGCCAAGGTACCTTGTGATCTCTGTGTCGTCGAAGTAGAAAGTGGCGGCACCCAACGCGCGTGCGAACTGCAGGTCTACCGTGGTCTCAATGTAAAAACCCAGTCAGAGCAATTGAGTGAACACCGTCGTCAGGCACTCAACAAAATCATGCAAGATCACTATGCTGACTGCGAAGCACCATGTAAAACCGCCTGTCCTGCCGGTGTGGACATTCAATCGTATCTCTACTTTATCGCCCAAAACGATCATCAAAAAGCGATAGAAGTCATCAAACGTACCCTGCCAATGCCACTCTCCATTGGCCGCGTCTGCCCGGCATTTTGTGAAAGTGAATGTCGCCGTTCATTGGTCGACGAATCCATTGCTATCCGTCAGCTTAAACGACACGCCGCAGATGCAGACCTCGCGGCGCAGGAAGCTTACGTACCTGAGAAAAAAGACGCTAAAGGCCTTTCGATTGCGGTAGTTGGAAGTGGTCCAGGAGGACTAACAGCCGGATACTATCTATCCAATGAAGGCTATGACGTGACGGTATTCGAGTCGATGCCAAAAGCAGGCGGCTGGTTACGTTACGGGATCCCAGAATACCGGTTACCGAAATCGATCCTGGATAAAGAGATCGAGTTGATGTGCCGTAATGGTATGCAGATCAAAACCAAACAGAAGCTGGGCGATGATTTTACCCTCTCGCAGCTCAGTGAAAATTACGACGCTGTTTGTCTGGCCGTTGGCGCATCACTGGCGGTCGAAATGAAGTATCCGGGTAGTGACCTCGGAGGCTGCTATTTAGGTGTCGACTACCTCAAAGACTATGTCACCGAACAACACTACACCACGGGCAATAAAGTTGCTGTGATTGGTGGTGGTAATACCGCCATAGATTGTGCGCGCACCGCACGTCGCACCGGCGCCGAGACCACTATCATCTATCGTCGTACCCGCGAAGAAATGCCAGCAGAAGATTATGAAATCGAAGAAGCAGAGCACGAGGGTGTACAGTTTCTGTTTTTAACCAATCCTGCACAAAACATTGCCGGCCCAGACGGCCGTGTGCAACAAGTACGTCTCGAGCGTATGGCATTAGGTGCACCCGATGCCTCTGGCCGACGTAGACCTGAAGCCACTGGTGAGTTCTTCACTCAAGAGTTTGATACTGTGATTGCCGCTGTGTCACAAAAGCCGGATTTGAGCTTCCTCGAAAAAGATTCATTATCGATTCCACTCACACGCTGGAACACTTCACAGTCAAATGATCAAACCATGCACACGGGTACAGGAAACATCTTCAGTATCGGTGATTTCCGCCGCGGTCCAGCCACAGCAGTAGAGGCAGTCGGTGATGGTCGAATTGCTGCAAAAGCCATCGACCTGTTCCTTAATGGTGATATGGCAGAGATGCCTGCGCCAGCGTTCAATTCACGTAAGGAGCAGAAGCTTGCTCAGGTCGATCCGCTTCACTTTGACAACTTGCAAAAAGTGGCGCGAAGTATCATGCCTGAACTAACGCCAGCTCAGCGCGAACAAAGCTTTGATGAAGTCGAGCTCGGTTTCGATAATGAACACGCAATCAAAGAGGCAGCGCGCTGCCTTGAGTGTGGCTGTCAGGCTAATACCAGCTGTGATCTCCGTGACTATTCTACCGAATACGGAGCGCAGCAGGAGTTTAGCCATTCCGTCGATGTCAAAGATCATCAGGACTGGCTCGAGTTACGTGGCAAAGATTCACGCCATAAGTTCACTGTCGATCGCAGCTCAGAATTTATTGAGTTCGACGCAAACCGCTGCATCAGTTGTGGTCAGTGTATTCAAGCGTGCAGTGAGCAGGCTGTCCACGGCATTCTCAACTTCGTTCACGACCAGAATGGGCGTCCGGCGCTTAGACCGGATGACAGGCCTCATTTTGGCTCAAGTCGTAGTGGTCGGATTCTGATGGGCGACTCTAAGTGTGTCCAATGTGGCGCCTGTGTTCAGGCTTGCCCGACCGGCGCTATGGTCGACAGCCGCGACCGTTCACAAGGACGCGAAGAACAGCTTAAACAGGTCGACACCATATGTACCTACTGTGGGGTTGGCTGTAAGCTAACCATGCACGTTGACGAGAAGGCTAACCGTATTCGCCGTGTCACCGGAGCGCACTCACCAGTGAATCAGGGCATGCTGTGTGTTAAAGGCCGGTTCGGTTTCGACTTTGTTGGCGATGAAGGGCGCTTAACCACACCATTGATCCGTAAAGATGGTTGGTTACAACCTGCAAGCTGGGAAGAAGCCATTGAGCTTATCGCGAATAAGTTCTCCACCATTAAACAAGATTTCGGTGGCAACGCGTTAGCAGGATTTTCTTCAGCCAAAACCACAAACGAAGACAACTACGCCTTCCAGAAGTTTATTCGCCGTGAACTGGGCACCAATAACGTCGATCACTGTGCTCGTCTCTGCCATGCCTCAAGTGTAACAGGTCTGGAAGCCTCACTGGGTAGTGGTGCCATGACCAATGACATCCCGAGTATTAAACACTCAGATGTAATTTTCATCATAGGTTCGGACACGACGTCAGCTCACCCGATTATTGCCTCGCATATCAAACAAGCGATTCGCCATCATGGCGCCCGCCTGATTGTTGCCGATCCAAAACGCATTGATATGGCGGATCATGCCCAGCTCTATCTTGCTCACCGCCCGGGCACCGATGTAATGCTGCTCAACGGTATTATGCAGCAAATCATCAAAAACGGTTGGTACGATCAGGAGTACATCGAAGAACGGGTAGATGGCTTCGATACCCTTCTCCAAGAAGTGATGTCACCGGCGTACGCGTTGGATAAAGTCGAGCTGGTAACCGGGGTTCGTGGCGAAGATATCTTTGCTATGGCACGAATGATAGGTACAGCAGAACGAACTGCGATTTATTACTCGATGGGCATCACTCAACATACTACCGGACACGATAACGTTCGCTCAGTGGCTAACCTTCAGCTGTTGTGTGGCAATATCGGAATTGAAGGTGGTGGCATAAACCCACTGCGTGGTCAGTCTAATGTCCAGGGCGCCTGTGATATGGGCGCACTGCCAAATAGCTACCCTGGTTATCAGAAAGTCTACAACCCAATGATTCGCCAGAAGTTCGCTATTGAATGGAATGCCAATTACTTACCGTCAGAACCGGGCTTAACGCTGACTGAAATCATCGATGGAGCCTGCCAGCGCTCTGTACGTGGTCTCTACATCATGGGCGAAAACCCAGTATTGAGTGACCCTAATCAGGCTCACGTTATCGAAGGCCTTGAAGCGCTCGACTTCTTAGTGGTTCAGGACATCTTCCTCACTGAAACCGCTCAGTATGCCGATGTGGTCTTGCCTTCGTGCTCATTTGCCGAAAAATCCGGTCACTTCACCAACACAGAGCGACGGGTTCAGCGTATTAATGCGGCCGTGAAAGCGCCTGGTGAAGCGAAAGAGGATTGGTGGATTATCCAACAGATCGCGAACGCGATGGGCAGTGACTGGCACTATCAACAGGTATCAGACATTACCGCTGAAATCGCTAGGGTTACCCCTCAATATGCAGGTTTGCGTTGGGAAGCGATTACTCCAGAAGGGGTTCAGTGGCCAAGCAATAAGAACAACCCTAACGGTACTCGCATCATGCACCAGACTCAGTTCACCCGGGGTAAAGGTCAGATGGTTGGCGTCCCTTTCCGCTACGCGGCAGAGCTCCCAGATGAAGAGTACCCGCTGGTACTCACAACGGGACGCGTATTAGAGCAGTTCCACACCGGAACCATGACTCGTAAGACCAAAGGGTTGGACAACCTCGCTGGACCGAGAGCAATGATTAGCGTGCAGGATGCCGAAGCATTGGGTATATCCAACGGCCAACGCCTTAAAGTATCAACCCGCCGGGGTGAGATTGAGATAGATGCGTTTGTCACCAAACGCATTCAGCAAGGGGTGATTTTTATTCCGTTCCACTTTGTTGAATCACCAGTCAACAGGCTGACAACAACTGCGACCGATCCTCATGCGAAGATACCTGAGTTTAAGGTCGCGGCAGTAAAAGTAGAACCATTGCCCTGCGAGACTCCGGTCTGATAAAGGGCTAAAACAACAAAGCCAACTCACATGAGTTGGCTTTGCTTTTTATCAGCTAACTTGTCGCAATATGACCGCCGTACCCATGCCGCCCCCAATACAAAGGGAAGCCAGCCCTAACTGAGTGTCAGAACGCAGCATCTCATAAATCAGCGAAGTTACGATTCGTCCCCCTGAAGCGCCTATCGGATGCCCAAGAGCAATAGCGCCACCATTAAGATTGGTTTTATCGTCAAACCAGCTATGATTCAGCTGATGCTGCTCGGACAGTCCTTTAATAACGCCAATAGCCTGAGCCGCAAACGCCTCATTAAGCTCCAATCGCTGGATCTGCTCTAATTCCATTCCAGCTCTACACAACGCTTGTTTAACCGCCGGAACAGGACCAAGCCCCATGACTTCAGGTTCAACACCACCCTGCCCCGTGGCAACCACTTCAACCAGCGGGGTAAGACCATGCTGCTTTACCGCCTGCTCACTGGCTACGATCAAGGCGACTGCTCCATCATTGATGCCAGACGCGTTACCTGCCGTCACCGAGCCTTGCTTATCAAATGCAGGTCGCAGCCCTGCCAGACTTTCAATAGTCGCACCAAATCTTGGATGCTCGTCCTGATTCAATGTCGTTTCTCCACGACGTGATTTAATCGTAACCGGAACAATTTCCTGCTCGAAACGTCCAGTGGTAATCGCCTGCTCGGCCCGGTGCTGACTTCGCAAAGCAAACTGATCCTGCTCCTCGCGGCTAATGGCGTACTGCTTAGCGATGTTTTCCGCGGTAATGCCCATATGGAAATCGGCAAACGCATCGGTTAATCCATCTTTGAGCATGGTGTCGGTCAGGGTCATGTTGCCCATTTTATGCCCAGAGCGACTTTGGCCATCAACGACAAATGGCGCATTACTCATACTTTCGGTACCAGCCGCCACGACCAGATTGGCATCACCCGCACGAACTGAGTTAACCGCATTAAGCAGGGTTTTCATACCACTGCCACAGATCATGTTGAGCGTATAGGCTGGAGTGGTTGCCGGGATCCCGGCATGAATCGCGGCCTGTCGACCTACGCCTTGCCCCTGTCCCGCGCCAAGCACATTACCGACAATCACTTCATCTATATCAGCCCCATCAATACCACCCTGCTCTAACGCCGCTTTAATCGCAATGGCGCCTAAATCAACTGCGGACACTGAGCTTAAACCGCCAAGAAAAGATCCAATTGGCGTACGTTTTGCGGCAACAATGTAAACTTTATTACTCATCCTACAGCACCAACCCACCATCAATTTTTAATACCTGCCCAGTGATAAAGCTCGACTTATCACTGGCGAGAAATTCAACTCCGTTGGTAATGTCTTCAGTCGTACCCATACGTCCAAGCGGCGTTTTCTGTTTCATCAAATCGAGTACTTTTTCCGGCAGATTCTCGGTCATTGGCGTCTGAATAAATCCGGGAGCAACACAGTTGGCACGAACCTGCGCCCCTTTTCGTGAGAATTCTTTGGCCCAGCTCTTCGTCATCGCAATCACGCCCCCTTTAGAAGCAGCGTAGTTGGTCTGACCGATGTTACCGTCTGTACCGACGACCGAGGACATAGTGACAATCGAACCTGCGTTGTTTTCTATCATCAGGGGTGCTACCGCCTGAGTAAGGTTGAAGACACCTTTTAGGTTAACGTCGATAACAAAATCCCACTCTTGCTCTGTCATCTTTTCAATCAAAGCATCACGGGTGACACCAGCGTTATTCACCAGCACATCGACTCTTGAGTAGCGGCTTCTCACTTCGGCGATAAACGCTTCAATAGCCTGACGGTCACAGATATTCAATGTCACAGCTTCAACATTATCATGGTGTTGAAATGCTTCAGCTAACCCTTGTGCATTCATATCGACGGCGTATACGCATTGTGCTCCGTTTTGAGCAAAGCGTTCGGTAATAGCGCGACCAATGCCTTGGGCAGCACCGGTCACAATACAGATTTTATTGTCAAACATGTCCTTATCCTTGTGTACAACGAAACATTTAACTGACGTAATTGAGACGACGTTTATCGCTCGTCCTTGCTCATTTTGAGCTTAAATTGTGTTTGAAAGATGGCACTATCCATAATTTTTAGTGACGAACTCACCTGTGGTCTGAATGCCATTTGCTGAAAAATATCCCGCTCCAAATCAATGCCAGGAGCAATTTCTGTTAACTCTAGTCCAGCGCTGGTTAAACGAAACACCGCTCGTTCGGTGATATACATAACCGGTTTGCTGTTACTTACCGCCTGCAGGGCACTAAAGGTGATTTGTTCGACCTGATCGATAAACTTCTGCTGCCGACCTTCATTCGTGACCATCAGTTGCTGCTCCTGTACCTCTACTTTCAGCCCTTGAGCGGTAAAAGTGCCGCAGAAGTAAACCTTTTTGGCATTCTGCGTGATGTTGATAAACCCGCCACAACCGGCAATCTTGCTGCCAAAGCGGGAGACATTAATATCCCCTTTGCCATCACACTGAGCCAGACCAAGAAAGGCCTGATCGACACCACCACCATCGTAGAAATCAAACATTTGATCCTGACCAATGATCGCTTGCGGCATCCTTGAAGCACCAAAGTCAAGGCCACTCTGGGGTGTCCCTCCTACCGCTCCAGGCTCTACGGTGAGAGTAAACTGATCAAGGATTCCGGCCTGCTGGGCGACATCGGCAATGTATTCCGGCGCCCCTATACCGAGATTAAGAATCGAGTCAGCTTCAAGTTCCATTGCAGCACGACGGGCGATAATGGTTTTCGCATCTAACCTGGCAAATTCATTTAACGATTTATTTGTCTGTCGAGCATCGTGCTCACATTCGATACCAACAAATTCAGGGTTCATCATAGTAGCGAAGGTCTGCATATGTTCACTCGGGTCTTCGCACACCACCACAGCATCGACAAAAATACCGGGGATTTTGACGGCGTGGGGGTCTAACTGACCCGCTGAAACAACTTGTTTAACCTGAACAATCACCTTGCCGCCGTTGTTTTTTGCAGCCTGTGCCGCGGCAAGGCTTTCAACGATCAGGCATTCGTCTTCCATGGTGATATTGCCGTTGTCATCGGCACTCGTGCCGCGCAAGATGGCAACATTAATCGGCAGTTTGTGGTAGAACAGATGCTCTTCACCGAACAGGTCAATCACCTCTACCCAATCTTGTTTGGTTACCGCGTTGATTTTTCCACCTTCAATACGTGGATCGACAAAAGTCCCCAGCCCAACTTTACTGATGGTGCCCGGCTTACCCGCCGCAGTGTCGCGCAGCAAATGAGAAATAATGCCCTGAGGTAAGTTGTAGCCTTCAATCAGATTATCGACAGCGAGTTGCTGCAGTTTTGGCACCAACCCCCAGTGTCCTCCAATCGCTCGTGTGACTAAGCCTTGCTGCGCTAAATGGTTTACTGCTCGTCCCTGTCCATCACCCTGCCCAGCCGCAAACATTAGGGTTAAGTCTCTCGGTGTTTGAGTGCGGGCAAATCGTTGACCAATGGCCCGTTCAATAGCTTCCGGCACAACACTACCAATAAAGCCGCCCAGAAGGACCGCATCACCATCTTCAATCCATTCTGCTGCCTGATCCGCTGTTAATTGGCTGACCACTTAAACCTTCCTTAGTTACCTTCCCTTTACCGTTCATTCAGCTTAGTTCGTGATGGGCAGATTGTTAATTGCACAAATAGAGATTGTGAATTTCATAAATGAAATTATTGCTGAAGCTCAGCCACTCGCTGGTAGAGGTATTGCTTAAAACCACTACATCGCTCTGGCATTGGCGTTCGTGGACGGAAAAACAGGTCAATATCGAAACTGGCGCACTGATAGTCCTGCATGATGTGCTGTAGCTCTCCACTAGCAAGCTGTTGACTGACCAACGAGTGAGGCAGATAGGCAACGCCCGCATTTTCCATCGCTAAGTCGAGCAGCATTTCACTGTTGTCGCATTCTAACGTGTCGCGAATGGTCACCATTGCCATCTCACCATCGCGCTCAAAACACCAGCGATTCCCTCCCACCAGCGTCCGTGCATAAAGGCAACGGTGCATACTCAATTCATCGGGGTTGGTCGGCGTACCATGTTCAGTCAGATAGGCGCCTGAAGCACAAAGATAGAGCGGTTCACGCAACAGCCGTTTTCTTACCAGTAACGAGTCATTTTGCAACTCACCCTGATAGCTGGCACTAGCACGAAAAGCGAAGTCGACTTTTAATGGATCAAACGACCCCGCTTCAATAAAGATTTTGAAATGGACTTGCGGATGGAGCTGCATATATTCTGCGACTATCTTAGTCAGATATTGCCGCGCGAACAGAGGTGTCGAGGAGATGCGAATCTCGCCTTGCTGCTGCTCGGCAAGATTTTGTACCTCTTCACACAGGCTGTTGATATCAGGAAGTAGCGGGGAGAAGCGCTCATAGAGTAACTGACCCGCCTGAGTCGCAACAAGTTGTCGGGTACTGCGTTTGATAAGCTCTACAGACATCGTCTCTTCAAGCTCTTTGACCCAGCGACTGCCCGCCGCCGCTGAGATACCCTGCTGCTCTGAAGCAAGGCGAAAAGAGCCTGTTTGTATCACGGCGCAAAAGAACACGATCTTGTCTAAGATCGGCTGACGACTCGATAACAGGTTGCTCGCCATCAGTTCACTAAACCTTTTTGTAAAGCTAACTTAACCAGTGCGGCTGTAGAGGTAGCCCCGAGCTTTTTCTTGATTCTTAAACGGTGAGTTTCCACCGTTCTGACACTGATATGCAGTGAATCCGCGATCTCTTTGTTGCCAGAGCCATTAACGATCTCTTTCAGAACATCGGACTCTCGCTTAGATAACGTATCGTCTTTCGGCTGTGGCTTTTCATTTAACTGCTCAAGTAATCGGTCGGACGCCTGAGGACATAAATAGGAACGTCCCTGAGCGACCTGGTTGATTGCCATCACTAACTCTTCAGAGCCTACATCTTTCAGCACATAGCCCTTAGCACCAGATTTCACCGAACGGACCACATAATCACGACTATCATGCATAGAGAGCATAATGACCGCGGTCTGACAGCCGCTTTTTTCTAGCTTCTGCAGCACTTCAATACCGTTAAGTTGAGGCATATTAATGTCGAGCAACAATACATCCGGTTTAAGCGATAAGGTACTTTCCAGCGCCTCAGTGCCTGTGCCGACACAGGCGAGTATTTCCAGGTTGTCTTCCCTTTCTAGTCTTGACTTTAGCCCGTCCTGCATCAATCGATGATCATCGGCGAGTATTAGTCTAATCATACAAACTCCATGTTTAAGCTTACACGCACTTCCGTGCCCTCTCCCTGTTCACTGGTGACAACAAACGTGCCACCAATCGCCTGAATCCTCTCCTTCATATTCTGCAAACCCATATGTTCGAGGATCGGCTGCTTTCTCTTACCGGACTTGAGTTTTTTGGCCGGGATTCCAACGCCGTCATCGCTAACAGTCAGGATCAACATGTGCCCTTCACGCTGCATAATGATGTCCACGCCTTGAGCCTGAGCATGCTTTTCAACATTGTGCAGCGCTTCCTGCACTACACGGTATAAGGTCGTTTCCACTTCTGGCAAAAACTCCTCGCCCTCTATGTCATGCTCAAATACCAACTCTAACTGGGTGCGATCACGCAGCTCATTGATGTAGGCCTCAATGCCAGCCACTAGCCCCAAGTCATCCAGTTGCGGTGGCCGTAAGTCGCGTGAAATTCTTCTCAATTCGACGATCGCCTGCTCCAGAGCGACCTTACTGGCATCAAGCTCGATATCCTTTATCTGTTCATCGCTTTCCTGACTGACATTGTCTAAGCGATATTTGGCCGCCACCAGCAGTTGGTTAACACCATCATGTAACTCACGAGAAACACGACGACGCTCGTTCTCCTGCGAGTCGATAATTTGCTGATTTAAGATACTGAGTTGCTGGTTTGCCAAGCGTCTTACATTGAGGTTTAGCGATGCGCCTAGCGCTGCAATAACGGTAACCGCGACAAACATCACACCAAAAAGTGCAGTGGTACTCTTACCGACACTCTGGTCAAATCCGCTACGCATATGGGTTATCTGGCGTTCAATATCATCAAGGTAGACACCGGTACCAATCATCCACTGCCACTTGTCCAATGAAACAGCGTAACTGAGTTTTGGTAGCGGCTCTTTCTTCGACGGCTTATGCCATAAGTAATCAACAAAACCACCGCCATTTTTACCCGCAATAATCAGCTCTTGCAGTAGCTTCTTACCCTGAACATCTTCCACTTGCCACCAGTTTTTACCTATCCGGTCAGGTTGGTACGGTAGCACCAGTGCATCACCATCCCAAGTATATGCAAAGAAGTATCCGTCGCTGCCATACGTGAGCTGGCTCAACTTTTCGATAACAATCTGCTGAGCAAGTTCGGGAGTAAGGGTGTCATCTGAGTAGTAAGGCTCGATGCTTTTGACTGCCATTTCTACGTACTGCTTCAGCTCTTGCTTCTTTACCGCCAGAACATTATCACGCGTCAATTGGACCTGTTCTCCAACCAACTGTTTTGCTTGACTAAATAGTAAACTCGCAACAATAACCACCACCACTATCAGAGGCACTATTGATAGTAAAATGATATTAATTGTGAGTCTTCTATTACTGACAAATCCCATATTCGCGTCCGGCCGTGTACGTAGTTTTACTGATATTTTGTGCGGAAATTTGCACTTTCTACCGACAAAATTTGCGCAATATCCCCAATAGAGAGCAATAAATCCCCCCTCTAAACTTAGGCTCAAATGTAACATCGCATTAACACAATTTACTACGCGACGTTCACATTTCTCAATATTGACAAGGAACTCAGTCTAACAAGGAGATACCCCATGAACCTTAAGAAAGCCGCTCTTGCTACTGCACTGGCGATCACCGCGACAGGTCTTTCAGTGACCGCTCAGGCAGCCGATAAGAAAGTCCTACTTAAGACTCCGATTGCTTTCGGTAGCCACTTACCAGCTTTGGGTACACCTATTCAGTGGTATGCCGACCACATTACTCAAACATCCGGTGGCACGATCAAGATGAAGATCTATGAACCGGGCAAATTAGTTAATCCTGCGGAGATCCTTGATGCAGTATCAACCGGTAAGGTTAACTCTGGTTACTCTACGGCAGGTTACTGGCAAGGCAAATTGCCAGCTTCAGCACTGTTCTCTGCGGTTCCATTTGGACCGGAAGCGGGCGAATACATGGCGTGGCTATTCTTTGGCAATGGCTTGAAACTTTATCAGGAAATGTACGACCAGGGTGGCTACAACGTTAAGGTCACTCCGTGTGCCATCATTTCACCGGAAACCTCTGGCTGGTTCCGTAAACCGATAGAAAAACCAGAAGATCTTAAGGGCCTCAACATGCGTTTCTTCGGTCTGGGTGCATCCGTTATGGAGAAGCTGGGCGTAGGTACCGTTCAGCTGCCGGGTGGTGAGATCTTCGGCGCACTGGAGAAGGGAGCAATCGATGCGTCTGAGTTCTCTCAACCTGCGATTGACCAACGCTTAGGTTTCCACAAAGTAGCCAAGTACAACTACTTCCCTGGTTGGCACCAACAGTCGACAGTATTTGAACTGCTGATCAACAAAGATACCTGGAACAAGATGAGCCCGACTCAGCAATCTGCGATAGAAACAACCTGTATGGCTACCATGACCTACTCAATTGCCGAGGGTGAAGCACTACAATACGCAGCGATGGAAAAAGCCAAGCAAAATGGCGTTGAGATCCGCTATTGGAACGATGAAATGCTAAGCCTGTTTAAAAACACCTGGCTAGAAGTGGTGGATGAGAAGAAAACCGCCGATCCATTCTTCGATAAAGTTTGGAGTGACCTGAGTAAGTTCCGTGAAGGCTACGCGCTTTGGGCTTCAAACGGCTTCCTACCTCGTGAAACGCAAAACCAATAACCTGATGTGAATTGGACCTGTTGGCCGGCAGAGATTGTCGGCCATTGGTTGTAAGGAGTTGCCAATGAGCAAGGTGTTATATTCTACCCCCACTATCCCTATGTACTGCCATATTGAGAAAGCGATTGTCACTGCCAGTCGCTTTCTGGCCTGGACGAATCTCGCTCTCGTTGCGGTGATCATTGTTCAGGTGGTGCTACGTAAAGTCTTTTCTAACGGTCAGATTGCCTTCGAAGAGCTGCAATGGCACCTCTACGCCACAGCGGTTATGTTTGGTACCGCTTACGCTCAAGTCAGTAATCTGCATGTTCGAGTTGACCTTTTCTATCACAAATTTTCTCAGCGCAAGCAAGCCATCGTCGATATTGTCGGCCTGACTTTTCTCGCTATCCCTTTTGTTGTGGTTGTCATCCTTCACTCGTATGACTTTGCCTATGAGTCCTGGCGTGTGAACGAGAGCTCAGCGTCGCCTTCCGGTCTGCCATATCGCTGGTTGATCAAGAGTGTTATTCCACTGAGTTTTAGCATGTTACTGCTGTCGATGATTGCCCGAATCTTACGCAATGTTGAAACCCTTTCTAAAGGAGCTGATCATGGAAGCAAATGAGTGGATCGTTATCGCCATGTTTGGCTCGTTTATTCTACTGTTGTTCACTGGTATTCCTGTCGCCTATGTGTTGGGTGGGATAGGAGTCGTGTTCGCCGCAGTCGGTTACTTTGCCGATATTTATCTCGATACCTTTACCGGGCTTGATTACACCAGTCTGGGTCTGGTGGTGAACCGTATCTATAAAATCATGGATAACTGGATTCTGGTTGCGCTACCGATGTTCATTTTTATGGGCAATATGCTCGATAAATCCGGTATCGCTGAAAAGCTAATGTCTTCGATGCAAGCCCTGTTTGGCAAAGTCCATGGTGGTCTTGCGATCACAGTCATGGCGATTGGTATTATCCTGGCCGCCTCTACCGGGATCATAGGTGCATCGGTTGTTCTACTAACCGTAATGTCGCTGCCAAGTATGATGCGTCAGGGCTACCACCTCCCCCTTGCTCTGGGCACCGTTGCATCGGCGGGCACACTGGGTATTCTGTTGCCACCTTCTATCATGCTGGTGATTATGGCTGACCAGCTTGGCCTGTCGGTGGGCGACCTGTTTATGGGTGCAATTATGCCAGGCCTGTTACTCGGCACGCTTTACATCCTCTACATTCTGGTTATCGGTAAAATGAACCCTCATAAAGCACCAGTGCCTGAGGATGTTGAACCGGTTGACTGGAGTCTGATCTTGCAGGTTTTCAAAGATATCACGCCGACCGTGATGCTGATTTTCTGCGTACTGGGTTCGATCTTTACCGGCGTGGCAACACCAACCGAAGCCTCTGGTATTGGCGCTCTGGGCGCGACTCTGCTCGCTGCTTATAACAAGAAGCTCAACCTTAAAGTGCTCAAAGAGGTGTTACTGGCTTCATATGGCACCACCGCTTATATCTTTATGATTTTCCTCGGTGCATCTTGTTTTGCGCTGGTTCTGCGAGAATTAGGTGGCGATGAACTGATTGAATCTTTTCTAAGTGGATTACCATTTGGCCCTTATGGAATTATCGCTTTCATTCTGATGATCGTGTTCTTACTGGGTTTCTTCCTCGACTGGATTGAAATCACTCTGATTGCTCTGCCACTACTGGCACCTGTTATCGCCAGCCTGGGGATTGAACTTGATGGTCATGGCGTAGTAGATAACCCGAGTCTGGTTTGGTTTGTAATGCTGGTCGCGATGGCACTACAAACAAGCTTCCTCACGCCACCAGTAGGTTTTGCTTTGTTCTATCTCAAAGGGGTGTGTCCAGAGGGCGTAGCGCTGAAAGACATCTACCGCGGTGTGATCCCGTTTATCGTCATCCAGCTTTTCGCCCTAGTCTGCCTGGTTGTCTGGCCTCAGCTGGTTCTATGGTTCCCAAGCGTTGCCTACGGCTAAGGCGCTAGTCAAACCCAATTTCAAAGCCAACGCTCAGTCGTTGGCTTTTTTAATCTTCTCTCAACGACGATAAATCAGTCCGTTTATCTGCTGATGCTCACTATTGCGCATATACTATCTAGATAACAACAATAGAGCGCAGAGTACTATCCAATGAATAAACGCATCTTGTCGGGACTTGCTGTCGTCAGTTCACTCTCTCTGTTTGGCTGTCAATCCACTCAATCTTCCAGTGAGGTTGACGATGAGACTATAGCCAAATGGCTGCGTGATTCTGGCATATTTTCGGCTCAGCAAGCTTCAGAGCAACTTGAGACCATAAACTACGAACGTGGCAGTGCGGATCTCAACAGTGACGGTCGCATGGAGCATTTTGTGCTTATTCGCCATCGCTCGTTTTGCGGTAGCGGCGGGTGTAGTGCCGTGATTTTTGACCACTCAGGCAAGGTGATCAACCGCTTAACCTCAGTGAAAAAGCCAGTGTTACTCACCGACAGTTACCAAAATGGCTGGCAGGATTTTATTGTCTGGAGTAACGGAGCTTACCGTTCTATGCGTTTTAACGGGACTTCTTATCCAAGCAATCCCTCTGTAGAACCTACGGTCGACAGGGAATCACAGCGCAGAGCGGCCCTGTTTGGTGTCACTTCAACCGAGTTGTATCAGCAAGATGGTTACGGCATCAAACCGATTAAGAACGAGGTACTTTGGGCTCCGGCAGAGGTCTATCACTTCTCGTTCAGACATTACGGTGATCCGCAAAACATCTATTTTGCTACTGTCGATGTGCGCAACGAAGGGCTTGAGATACAAGCTCTGCCCCTCCAGCCATAAGTGGAACTGGTGAGTTATTCAGACTGAGGGGTCACGCAAGCCAGAAGATTGATTTTCCTATCAGAACCGATACAATTCTCCCCGCTATATTAGCAAACGTTTAATTTATTCTCAGGGCGGGGCGAAATTCCCCACCGGCGGTATGCCTATTAGGTGAGCCCGCGAGCGCTCGATTCGTCGAGGTCAGCAGATCTGGTGAGAGGCCAGAGCCGACGGTTATAGTCCGGATGAGAGAGAATGAAAACACATCAACGTCTCTGGCCTGTTGGTCTAGAAGATTTGGTGTATTTCGTTTTGACTGCAGCATTGTACATGCCCCTTAGATGCGGTAATCACCACGTTTCCGTATGCGGTTGTGTGCAGTCTCAGTGCTCATGTATGCCCTGATTCTGGTGATATTTAGGAGTTAACCATGAATCAGTCATCACTGCTTGCCGAATTTGGCAACCCAATCACACGCGTTGAAAACGCACTTATCGCACTTAAAGAAGGCCGCGGCGTTCTGCTGCTTGACGACGAAGATCGCGAGAACGAAGGCGATATTATCTATTCTGTTGAGCACCTAACCAACGCGCAAATGGCACTGATGATCCGCGAATGCAGCGGCATCGTATGTTTGTGTCTACCGGAAGAACAAGCCGATAAACTTGAGCTGCCACCTATGGTAGAAAACAACAACAGCGCCAACCAAACCGCGTTTACGGTTTCTATCGAAGCGAAAATTGGCGTGACGACGGGCGTTTCTGCGCAAGACCGTGTGACCACCATCAAAACCGCGGCCAACCCAACGGCGAAGGCGACTGACCTTGCTCGACCTGGCCATGTATTCCCTCTACGTGCACGCAAAGGTGGTGTAATGACTCGCCGCGGTCACACAGAAGGCACGATTGACCTGATGCAGATGGCAGGGCTACAACCTGCTGGCGTACTGTGCGAACTCACCAACCCGGACGGCACTATGAGCAAAACACCAGAGATCATTGCGTTCGGCAAGCTGCACAACATGCCCGTATTAACCATAGAAGATATGGTCGAGTATCTGAAGCAGTCTGACCTGAAGCTCGCTTAACCGAATAAAGGCCAAGTGTATCAGCTTGGCCTTTTGGTTATCACGAAAAAGCAGTGGCTAACGATAGAGCCAAAACTAAGGGTTGTCACAAACTCAAATTAGGATGCACTAGAACTCACTTCGAGTGGCTTACTCTGCGCTTGATTGCTTTTTATCGAGAACCACACCAGCAGCGCCAACGCAATCAGTGACGAAACCAAACTGACATACAAAGTGCTGTAGTAGTTAAACCATTCTCCGACAAAGCCAACCGATAAGCTCGCAACCAACATGGCGATATTCATCATACTCGAGAACAAGGTTGACGCGGTGCCTAAGCGATCGCGCATCATGTCTTGCAAGACCACCATGCCAAGTGTCGCGCATACGCCAATATAGAAACCATTTAACAACTGCGCTGCTAACATCGCTGAGAATGACGTGTTAAGCATCATCGTCAGATAGAACACGCAGCCAATTGCGACACCCAAAGTCATCACCTTAATCGCACCAAACTTCTCTGCCATCTTACCAGCACTCAACATGACTGGGATTTCACACGCGGCCGCAGCGCCAAACAGTAACCCCAACCAACTTGGGTCCACTTTTAGCTCTTGTGACAAGTAAAGCGGCATGCTGGTGATGTAGAGGTTATTTGCGGCAAAGGTACATACGACGATCACACAGTAAAGCACAACCATGGCACTGACTCCGTCCGGTACTGAAATCGACGGATGACTTTCCTCTTCTTTGGTTTCTTTCACGACGACGCTGGACGGTAGATACTTAATAATGACCCAAATTGCCAAACTGACCACGACAGCAGATACAATAAATGCGGCGCTGAAACCATAACTTGCCTTCAAGATAAACGCGGCTGGAGGGCCAAATACCCACGCAATGGCGATCCCCGCACGCATGGTGGATAAAAACGTTGTGCTATCTTTCACATAGCGGTCACCATACTCTCGCCCCAACGCAAATAGCTGACCAAACGACGCACCACTGACACTGCCGAACACCGTTGCTATCGCCACAGCAAGCCAGTAATCACGCACAAAAATAAAGCTCACGACAGTAACCAAATAGCAGCTAAGCGAGACGATCAAAATTGTTTTTCGCGGCCAGTTGCGATCCGATTGCCTGGCAAGTAACTGCGAGACAACCACCGAGCTGACAATCGCTATCACCATGTAAACACTGAGCATCATCGGTGCCGCGCCTAACTCTTCAACAATAAATAAACTGGATAGTGGATAAAAAAAGGCACCGCATAGCCCGGTAACAAACGCGGTGAACACAAACAATAAAGCGGTTTTGTCTTTGAACATTTAGACTCCTATTAAGCGAATGACCACTTTGTTACTACCCTCACAGTCTACTCAAATAGCGACTCTGCCATTGATAGTATTCGACCCACCTCTAATACTAATCATTCAAGATAACGAGTTACTTTGACAGTGGAGAAACAGCTGTTCTAGCCTAAGCGTGCAAGCTAGGAGCCACGATCATGAAACCATTTATTGAAAATGTTCTTAACGCCACCAGCAATGACTGGACAGTACGTGAGTACCATTGCCGGATTCATAAAGAAGAATTTTCGTGTTCTTGGCACTACCACAATGAGTACGAGCTGGTGCTCTATCAAGATCCGCATAGCGTGTTTAAAGGCAGTTATCTGGCAGGTGATGCCATCGGCGAAATCCACCATAATACCGCCTTGCTCTATGGGCCGGGATTGCCCCATATGCTAACAGGGCAAGTTCTAGGCAGTGAAGAGAAGGCACTCCACTCCGTCATCGTCTGGTTCAAGCAGCCGTGGATAGACAAACTACAAGCCACCATTCCCGAAGCGCGCAACATTAAACGCTTACTGGAGCAAGCGTCTTACGGCATCAAGTTCAGCGCCGAGACCTCACAAAACGTTGCAGCGTTGCTGGCGGGAATAGAAAGCATCGAACGCGAGTATCAAGCGATCCGCGTCATCGAATTACTGCTGCTTCTTTCCAATGATAGCGAGTACTTACGCCTCTCCTCCTCCCCATACCGACTCAAGCAACTTTCCGGCGACCAAGACGCTTATCAAAAGGTAGAGCGTGCAACTCGCTTTATTGAAGACAACTACAGCACATCAATAAAAATATCTGACTTGTGTAAAGCCCTACACATCAGTGAAAGCTCAGCCTATCGGCTATTTGAAAAGCATTATGGAATGAGTTTTTCTGACCACGTAAAACAGTTCCGAATAGGCAAAGCCTGCGAGTTATTAGCGAGCACCTCGTTACCCATTTCACTCGTCGCCGAAAGAACCGGATTTCAGAATTTGTCCAATTTCAATCGCCAATTTAAAGCGGTAAAAGAGATGACTCCGAGTGCGTTTCGCCGTCGGTTTTAGTGTGTTTTAAACAGAAGGGTCCCAAAGTCAACGAGACGAAAAGCAGTAAACACATCGCTCAAAAGTCAAACTCTGCCTTCTCATTACCAACCCACCACACAATATTAAATGTAAACATTGCATATACGAAACAACAACAAACCCTGATTGATAATGGTTATCAATATCATTATATTTATCTTTTTATTCAATCATTTCAGAGAAAACTATGCTTTACCCATTTTCACCCCAAAAATTATTGCCCATTGCGCCGCTCATTTGTGCCGCTCACGTACCAATGGCGCTCGCTAGCGAAGTTACCGAATTCGACACTATAGTGGTTGAGTCGAGCCGAATTGATGTTAGCCGAGAAGACTCCCCCCAAGTGGTGACGGTGATAACCAAAGAGCAGATTGAAGAACAACTTTCGATCGTGACAGATAGCTCACAAGTGCTCTCAAACTTGTTACCCGGATACTCGCTCAATACCCAAAAACTCAATAACAGCAGCCAAACTTTTCGTGGCCGTTCCGTTCTGTATATGATCGATGGCGTGCCCCAATCCAACCCTCTGCGAGAAGGCAGCCGTTCAGCCCACACTATTGATCTCTCTATGGTAGAGCGTATTGAAGTGATCCATGGTGCCAGTGCGATTCATGGCTTAGGTGCGACGGGTGGTATCATCAACTTTATTACCAAATCAAACAGCTCAGCTGAGTTAAAACAAAACGTCAGCGTACAAATGACCGCGCCAACTGAACGTATCAACAGTGACACGATGTCTTACAAGCTCAGCTACCAAGTACAAGGTGCCAAGGATAACTTTGACTATTTGGTCGGCCTCACTGGTGAAACGCAAGGTATCTTTCTTGATGCAAACGGCGACTATATCGGTGCGGACACGACTCGCGGTGACATCATGGACTCCCGCAGCTACGATGCGTTTGCCAAAGTGGGCTACTGGTTTAGCGACGAACAAAATGTTGAGCTTTCCTACAACCGATATCAATTAAAGGGGGAAAAGAACTACCTTTCGGTAACTGGTGATCGAGCCAACGGCATTGCGACCTCATCGGTAGAGGGTACCCCGGAAGGCAGCTCCCCATTTAATGAGGTGCAAACCATCAGTGTGGAATACACAGATACCGACATGATGGGCATGAAACTGAAAGTACAGGCTTTCTATCAAGACTTTACCGGCAGATATGGCGCTTCCACGTCTAGAAGTTTCCAAGATCCCAACACACCAGAAACCATTTACGACCAATCACAAAATGAATCGGAAAAATTGGGGGCTAAGTTCAACCTCTCCAAAAATGGCTTACTGGATGGCAGACTGAACACGACTGTCGGTTTAGATTTACTCCGAGATACCACCAGCCAGAAGCTGATTTTAACTGGTCGAACTTACGTTCCAGAAACCACGTACAACAACTACGCGCCGTTTGTCCAACTCGCGTTTTCCCCTATTGAACGATTAACGCTTCAAGCAGGCGCTCGCTATGAAAACGCCAAACTCGACATTGACACTTACCAAACCGTTGCCTCGAGAAATGGCGTTACGGTTGAAGGTGGGTCGCCAGAGTTTGACGATGTAGTCTATAACGCCGGTGCGGTGTTAAAAGTATTACCGAGCGTCAGCCTCTTCGCAAACTACTCTCAAGGCTTTGGCATGCCGGATGTTGGGCGAGTATTGCGTGGTGTGAACATTCCTGGACAAAACGTTGAGGAGCTTATCGACCTGTCACCTATCGTGACAGACAACTACGAAGGTGGTCTACGCTTTAACCGTGACAACATCGACTTTGAAATCAGCTACTACGAATCAAATTCTAAACTGGGTAGCCGTATTGTTGAGGATAACGGCCTGTATGTAGTAAAACGAGAGAAAAAGGAAATCCAGGGTGTCGAAACGTCACTAGGTTACCAATTAACGCAAAACCACAAAATTGACGCAGGCTACTCGTACATTCAGGGGGAATCAGATACCGACGATAATGGTTCTGTAGATACCAAACTGACGGGTAGAGACGTTCCGCCAAACAAACTTCGTTTAGCTTGGACAGCGCGTTGGAACAACGACTTTACATCGATGGTACAGGCCAACCATGCCTTTGACCGCAGTTTTGACGATGAAGCGCTTGAGTTTGATGGTTTTACCTTAGTCGATGCAACGTTGGGCTATCAACTCCCTGTCGGTAAGATGAATGTCTCGGTCTCAAACCTATTCAATGAAGACTACTTTACCTACTACTCGCAGAGTGCGTTTACAAACGACGACCTTTACTTCAAAGGCCGAGGCCGTACAGTCACTTTGGGTTACAAACTCGATTTTTAATCCCATAAACTTTTTAACCTCATAAACAAAGAGCACAGCCCGCGCTGTGCTCTTTACTTCTTTTTCTGCTTCAGTAGTAGCGGGCAATTGGAACAGTAAACCTCTGGCTCGGTCGCTTGATAGTAAAAGCAACACGTCCGCCGCATTCTGACTGGTTGGGGCGGTTCACCAAACAGCCTCTTCTTACGATAAAAGCGAGCCAACGGATTCTCATCCATGGCAAAAATCTGTTGTGTATCAGCATCAACCAAAAATGCCAAATCTTGTTCTGCAGTACTTTTTCGAGTACACGGCACATTAGGCAGTATTCGCCTTTCATAAATACTGAACACACGCACAGCGATGTTCTCCCACAGTATTCGTTGCGATACTCCGGTTACTTCATGAAACAGTGTGACTAATCGTGTTAAATGTTCAGCAAAGACCCGTTGCAAAACCTTATCTCGCCACTTTTCACGTTCATCCGCTGCTAAGCTCACCACGGTATTTTTTACTGGCATACCGTTTTGCCAAATACGATTGTCGAGTTGATACTCAAACACACTATTGTCTAGCGATAGATCGAGCCCTTTGTTATAGACCGACATCGCGTATAACGTCGGAGCAAGAGCCAAAAAGGCTATACGTTTAATCACCAGCGATGCGGTCACTTTAAGATCAGGCGCACCAAGCTCTGGCATGATCGCCTCAAGTGTCGAAACGCATTGTTGAATATCCAGCAAATGAATAAAATCAATATGAAACTCTGAGGGTTGTATGCTTTGCTTTAACCCAAAGCGAGCAAGCACGTCCCACTCGTCTTTTGATAAAGCGCCTGTTTCGTACTCAATCATGAAGTTCTAGTACCTTTCGTCCTTTGCCTTTGGGCACACACATGGGTGTACCAAAAAGTGGGTCGCGATCAAGATGGCATTGCATACCAAAGACGGCTTCTATCATCTCAACATCTAATATTTCTTCCGGCGGCCCCTGTCGGAATACCGTGCCCTCTTTTACCGCAATCATTTGATGTGCATAGCGGCAGGCTAAATTGAGCTCGTGCAGCACCATCAGAATAGTCGTCTTATGTGTTTGATTGAGTTCGAACAGCAAGTCCAACACTTCGATTTGATGAGTCAGGTCCAAATAGGTCGTAGGTT
>ENA-OWNT01001505-OWNT01001505.1-seawater-metagenome-genome-assembly--contig:-NODE-1505-length-28982-cov-5.154783_pt1 | contig 28982 bp, 22 predicted proteins | sample MGYA00238136_ERZ651165 | MGnify/ENA primary metagenome ERZ651165 (study PRJEB26861, sample SAMN08777766) | seawater metagenome | isolation source: coastal seawater | place: USA: Florida | collected...
AGGTAGAGCACGCCCCGGTCCCCGATGGGCAGGCAGCCGACCGAGCGCAGCCCGAACGCCTGGACGCTCTGGGCCGCCTCGAACCGCGCGTCCGCCAGCGCGTCGTCGGACCAGGCCGGGCGGCCCTCCTGCACGACGCGGCCCACGATCGTCCGGGAGATGGCGCGGGGATCCAGGAGCTCCGCGGGATCGACCTGTCCCCGGTCCCCCGCCAGGGCCCGGAAGCTCATGCGCCCGGATCCCACGTCCCCCACCCACGACACCGCGAGCCCGATGGGCGCTCCCGTCAGCTCCTTCGCTTCGCCCACGAGCAGCTCGAGCAGCCGCGTGGGCGTGCCCGCGAGGACCAGCGCGGGGAGCCGCCGCTGGGCCCACACGAGGGCATCGCCGGCCGTGGTGAGCCGGGCGAAGTCGCGCTCCAGGCGCTCCCCGAGCGCGGGATCCAGGGCAGCGGCGGCCCGAACCGAGTCGGGCAGGATGGGGGCGTTGGCGTGGGACATGGCAGCATGGTCCCGAGGGACGCAGCGTGCGTCAACCATCGTTTACGACGTCACCGACGTCCCCGAGGAGGAGCCACCCTGAGCACACCCGCCTGGCGACGCCGAGCCCGCCGTGGCGCCCGCGTCCTCCTCGTCACGCTCGTGGGCGGCGGGGTGCTGCTCGGTGCGGTGTTCCTGCTGGGAGCGCTCCTGCCGTCCTCCGGTCCGGGCGCGGGTCCGACGCGCTCTGGTGGCCCCACCTTGAGCGTGGTCCTGCGCTGGGTGCAGGTGGCGTTCGCCATCGCAGCGACGGCCGCGGCGTTCGACCTGTCCGTCCCCCGCGATCCCGAGGCCGATCGAACCTGGGGGGTCGGCGCCCAGGCGGTGGGCGTCTTCGCGGTGCTGGCTACCATCGGCGTCTCGGTGGGGCAGCACGCGGCTCCCGACGTCGCCTGGCGCACCATCGGCGCCGCCCTCGGCCCGGTCGGAGCGGGGCTCCTGATCCTCCTGTCCCTCGTGACCGCGGAGCGCGCCGCGGACGCAGCCGGCGGACCGACGAGCGGCGGGCAGAGCCCGTGGTTCCTCGCGGGTGGGGCGCTGCTGATCGTGGACCGGATCCTCCCTCCCGACTGGACCCTCGACGCGATCCTCGGACCCGCTGCTCCGCTGGTCGTCCTCGCGCTGGTCGGGGCGGCCGTCTACGGCGGCGTCCTCCTGCTCGGAGCCCTCGGGGCGCTCGCTCGGGACGAGGCGGGCGTGCGCGACCTCGGGACTGTCCACGACCGCTGACAGTCGGGCTGGCACGGCGCGTGCTTTGTTCCGGGGCAGGAGGCCACCATGTCGCTCACCGTTGTCCACGTCGACTCCCCCGCCCTGCTCGACGCCTTCCTGGCCGTGCACGAACGCGTCTACGCAGACGACCCGGACGCCGTGCTGCCCCTGCGCGCGCTCCTGGCGCGGCGGCTGAAGGGCAAGCAGCGAGGCGGCGACGACAGCGCCCTGCGGCTCCTCCTCGCCCGGGATGGAGAGACCCCCGTGGGCACGATCTCGGTGCTCCGGGACCGTCGGCACGAGGAGATCCAGGGCGAGGCCGTGGCGTTCTTCGGCTTCTTCGAGGTGATCGCGGGCGGCGGCAGCGTGGGCGAGGAGGCCGTGACGGACGCCCTGTTCGACGCCGCCCTCGCCCGCGCCCGGGAGCTCGGCGCCGACCTCCTGCGCGGACCGCGGAACTTCAGCCGCATCGAGGAGACGGGCCTGCTCGTGGATGGCTGGGGCACCCGGCCGCCGCTCCTGGCCGGCCACCACCCGCGCCGATACCGCGCGCTGCTCGAGGCCCAGGGCCTGGGCCTGCACCACGACGTCCTGGCCTACGACACACCCCTGCTGACCGACTCGGGCGCCCCGCGCACGCTGCCCGACCACCTCCAGGCGAAGTCCGATGCCGTGAGCATCCCGGGTCTGGAGGTGCGCGACGCCGCCATGCTGCGGATCGTCCGGGATCTGAAGATCGCCCACACCGTCTTCGTCGAGGGCTTCCGCGACGTCCCCGAGAACACGCCCATGCCCCTGTCGCAGTGGCTCGCGGTGGGCGCGCCGCTCCTGGCGATGACGGACCCGCGCATGCTGCAGCTCGCGATCGTGGATGGGCAGCCCGCCGGGTTCGCGCTGTGCTTTCCGGATCCGAACGAGGCCCTCGTGGCCGCGGGCGGGCGCGCGACGCCGGGTGGCCTCTGGCGTGCGTTCCGAGCGCGCAAGCAGATCCGGACCGCGAGCTTCAAGCTGCTCGGCGTGTTGCCGGAGTTCCGGGGCACGGGGCTGCACGCGAAGCTCATCGCCCGGGCGATCGATGGCTGCCAACGGGCCGGCTACCACCGCCTGGAGGCCTCCCTCATCGACGGCCGCAACAAGCCCATGCGCGGCATCGTCGAGACCGCGGGGATGGAGATCTACCGACGGTATCGGGTCTACGAGCGGGCGGTCTGACCGAGCGACACCGCCGGGAAGCGCTCCAGGCGGTGGAAGTCGGGGGCCGGCCCCGGAACGGGCGTCCAGCAGAGGTAGCGCCGGTCGGGCCCGACGCCGTGGATCGCGTACGCGTTCACCCGGTGGGGCCCTGGAGGCAGCAGATCCGCCGACAGCCGAGCCGCCGCGCGCCAGCGCCCGTCCTCGCGGCTCACGCTCACGGCGAGCGGCAGCTCACGGGCCGTGATCGCCCGACGTCCATCCAGCGTGAGGACCAGGTGGTGCCCGTGAGGACCGATCTCGATCTCGGTGTAGCGCTCACGCTCCCCGAGGACGAACACCTCAACCACCTCGTGTTCCCAGAGCGCCCAGGTGGGACCGGGCGCGCCGACGGGCGGCGGATCTGCGTGAAAGGGCGCGTCGATCGCCAGGTGCAGCCCCGCGGAGTCCAACCGCAGGGTCACCGAGGCGCGCTCGTCGGCGCTGATGGGCTGGCCGTCCCAGGTGGAGCCGATCTCCAGCGTGGGCACGGGCTCAGCGCTTCCGGGCCACCGTGATGCCGTCGCGCACCGTAAGCATGACGTGCTCCGTGCGGTCGTCCTGCTGGACGTGCTCGTTGAACGCGGCGATCGCGCGCGCCGAGTCGGTCTCCGGATCCAGGACCGTGCCGCTCCACAGGACGTTGTCCACCACCAGCAGGCCGCCGGGCCGCACCTTCGGCACGAGCGCCTCCCAGTACGTCACGTAGTTCGCCTTGTCCGCGTCGATGAACACGAGGTCGATGGGGCCCTCGATGCCGGCCACCGTCTGCACCGCGTCGCCGAGGCGCAGCTCGATCCGGTCCCCCTGGGGGGCCTGGTCCCAGTACGTCTGCGCGATGGCGGTCGTCTCGGGGTTCTTGTCGCAGGTGATGAGCCGTCCGTCGTCCGCGAGGCCAGCGGCGATGCACAGCGCCGAGTACCCCGTGAACGTCCCGATCTCCACGGCCAGGCGGGCGCCCGTGAGCTGGGCCAGCAGCGTGAGCAGCCGCCCCTCGAGGGGGCCCACCTGCATCTGCGGGAGCTCCGTGTTCGCCAGGGTCTCCTGCTTGAGCCGCTCGTACAGGGCGTCCATGGTGGTGGAGTGGTCGACGCAGTACTGCTCGACCGCATCGGGGACCAGGGTGAGGCTCACGGGGACTCCTCAGCGACCAGCACACCGGGGTTGAGGATCCCCGACGGATCGACGCTGCGCTTGATGGCCCGCAGCACCCGACCGAAGGGTTCGGGGCGCTGCTTGGCGTACCACGGGCGGTGCATCCGTCCGACGGCGTGGTGGTGGGTGATGGTGGCTCCGAGCCGGATGAGCACGTCGCTCGCCACGGCCTTCAGTTCGGCCCACTGCTCCAGCTCCGCGCCGGGCCGCCCCGGCGCCAGGAACGTGTAGTAGGGCGCGGGCCCATCCGGATACACGTGGGTCACGCGGCAGCTGAGCGTCCCTGCTCCGCACACGCGCCGCATGGCGTCGCCGAGCTCGGCCTGCAGGGCCCCGTGGAGCGCGTCGAACCGGTCCCAGGTGATGGCCGTCTCGAACGTGTCGACGATGACGCCGAGGCTGATGAGCGTGTCCCGCAGGTAGGGGCCCGCGAAGAAGGCGTCCCGCCAGGAGTTGGCCGTCGGGTCCGCCCCCGTCGCCCCGGCGTCGCGGTAGCGGGGACCCTTCGGGCAGACGCCCCCGGCCTCCACCGCGATGGCCAGGGCGCGCTGCATCCAGGCCTCCAGCGGGTGATCGTCCGACTCGAAGCCGAGCAGCAGGACGTGGCGCCCGTCGTGGGACACGGCGTTGATCTTCGCCTCGGTCGCGTCCAGCAGGCGGCAGTTGGCCGGCGCCAGACCCGCCTGGGCCACTCCGCGGAGGCCCTCCACCGCGCGGTCCCAGTCGCTGAACGTGACCGACGCCGAGGCCCTCCAGCGGGGCGGACGCACCACCCGCATCCAGGCCTCCGTCACGACGCCCAGGGTCCCCTCGCTGCCCAGGACCATGCGGTCGGGTGACGGGCCCGCGCCGCTGCCCGGCAGACGCCGGGACTCCCAGGGACCCGTGGGAGTCACCATCCGCACGGACTCGACCAGGTCGTCCACGTGGGTGCGGACGGTGGCGTAGTGGCCGCCCGCCCGCGTCACGATCCAGCCGCCCAGCGTCGCGAACTGGTAGCTCTGGGGGAAGCAGCGCAGCTCGAAGCCGTGCTCGGCGAGCTGGCTGTTGAGGACCGGCCCCGTGGCGCCGGCCTGGATCCGGGCCGCGCGGGAGACGTCGTCCACCTCGAGGACCCGATCGAGCCCGCGCAGGTCCAACGTCACCGCCCCCCGCCACCGGCTCGAGACGTCCGCCTCGACCCCTCCCACCACCGAGGTGCCCCCGCCGAACGGGATGGCGGCCAGGCGCGCGCCGTCGCACCAGTCCAGCAGATCGACGACGTCCTGCTCGGTGCGGGGGCGGGCGACCAGGTCCGGGGGATGCGGGTACTGCCCGAGGAATCCGCGGAGGATGTCCGGGTAGGACTTGCCGTAGGCGTGGGACGCGCGGTCGGCGCGGCCCTGCGAGCAGATCGCGGCCAGGCTGGCCGGGGGCGCGCAGGCTGCGCTGGGCAACGGCAGCGTCAGCGCGTCGAGCGGGACCGGATCCCGCGGGGCCCCCACCGGGAAGCCCAGCAGCGCGGAGGCCCACTGCCCCATGGCGGACCGCTGCTCCCCGTCCGGGAAGCGATCTGCGAGGCCCCAGCCCCAGATGCTGCGCGCGCCGTCTGCCACGGCCGGGAGCATACGCCCCCGCGACTCCCTGCGACGCCCGGCGAGGCCCCGACTGCTAGATTCCGGTGCCTTGGGCGCCCTCACCCTCGCTTCGATCCCCTGCGCCGTGATCCCGATCCTGGGGTTCCTCTGGCTCATGTGGTGGCTCGATCGCTACGACCGGGAGCCGCTGTGGCTCTTCCTCGGCGTGTTCCTGTGGGGCGCGGTGGGCGCGATCATCCTGGCGGTGATCGGATCCGGCGTGCTCTCGGTGCCCATCGCCGCGATCGCCGCCCAGGACGTGCAGGCGAGCCTGACCATGACCTTCGTGGCGCCCCTGGCCGAAGAGCCGAGCAAGGCGCTGATCCTCTTCCTGGTCGCCCGGTCGCGGCACTTCGACAACGTCACGGACGGGTTCGTCTACGGGGCCGCCGCGGGCCTCGGCTTCGGCATGAGCGAGAACCTCATGTACTTCGTCAACGTGGCGAGCACGGGCGACCCCATGGCCTGGGCCGCGACGGTGGTCATCCGCACGCTGTACTCGGCGTTGATGCACGGCGCCGCGACGTCCCTGGTGGGCGCGGCCATCGGGCTGGCCCAGTTCCGCCGAGGGATCGCCCGCCCGGCGCTGCTCACGGCCGGCTTCGCGGGGGCGATCGCGATGCACGCGCTCTGGAACGGTCTGCTGGCCCTGGCCGACGCCGGCGCCCCGCTGCTCGGGGTGCTGGACATGCTCCTGTTCCCCCTGCAGTTCGGCGTCCTGGTGCTGATCTTCCAGGCCGTCCTCCTCGCGGAACACAAGATGATCCTGCGGGAGCTCACGCTCGAGGCGGACGAGGGCCACATCCCTCGCAGCCACGTCCCCTTCCTGTCGAGCTACCTGAAGCGCACGCGGCGGGGCTGGCTGCCGCCCGGGATCGACCACCACGAGTACGTGCGCCTCGCCACCACGCTGGCCCTCCGCCGCGAGCAGCGGGACCGGGGCACCGAGCAGACCTTCTCGCAGCAGGAGATCGTGCGGATCCGCGCGGAGATCGCGACCCTGCTCGGCGACTGGAAGGGCGCCGGCGTCGGAGCCTGAGCGTCAGCCCTCAGCCCTGGCGGGCGAAGAACTCCAGGATCGGCGCCACCGTCGCCGCCGGCTGGTCCACGTGGGCGAAGTGGCTCGCGTCCTCCACCCACTGCAGCTCGGCGCTGGGGATCCGCTCCGCGAAGAGGGGCCCGAAGCGCGGCGGAACCATCGGATCCTGCCGGGCCCACAGGAGCAGCAGCGGCACGGGGAAGGGCGCGCCGTTGTCCTTCAACTCCCGCAGGGCTCGCTGGAACTCCGCCATCGCCGCCGGCCGCAGGGTGTCCCCGAGGATGGAGACGAAGGCGTCCGCGCCGGGCTTGTCGGCCAGCGGGTCGCCGTAGGCGCGGGCCTCCTCCAGGGACTTCAGGGACTCGTCCCGGTAGTGCACGTTCGCGAACACCCACTTGAACGGGTTCCGCCGCACCCACCAGCTGAGGCCCGCCCGGACCCCGGGGATCGCCAGCGCCCAGCGCAGCGCGTGCAGACGCAGTTCGGGCACGCCGGGCGAGTGGATGTTCACCAGCGCCCGCATGCTGTCCGGCCGCGCCAGCGCGAGCCGCATGCACAGGTAGCCCCCCATGGAGTTGCCCACGACGTCGCACCCCGTGATGCCCAGGGCGTCCATCAGCTCGCCGATGAACGCGGCCGTCTCCTCGGCGCCGTAGCGGACCCGCGGCTTGCCCGTCTGCCCCGAGCCGGGCAGGTCCGGCGCGTACACCGTGTAGTGCTGGGCGAAGGCCTCGAGCACGTAGCGCCAGCTGTAGGAGCTGGTCATGAGCCCGTGGATGAGCAGGAGCGGCGGCCCGCTGCCCTGCACGCGGACGTGCACGTCGATCCCGCCGAACCAGGCCGAGTCCACGCGGACCGTCCGCGCCTCGCTGGCCGCGTACCCGTGGGGGATCCGCGGGAGCTCCCGTAGATCCGCGAAGCGACCCGGCCGGAACGGGACGAGCGCCGTCACCGTCACTCCGCCCGGCGTCCGGGCCAGCCGCGCCAGACCACGCCCACCAGGGACAGGGTCAGGATCCCGAAGGCGAACACGGCGGCGAGCTGGCGAGGCGTCGCCGGACCTTCGCCCAGATCCACCTCGAAGAACGCCAGGGCCGCGGCCACCACGCCGATGAGGGCGGCGCCGGCGATCATCCCCGAGCCGTAGAGCACACCCCACTCCCGGCGCTCCTCGCGGACGTGGCCGGCGGGGCCGAGCTTCTCGACGCCGAGCCGCACCAGGCCGCCGATCATGATGGGCACGGCCAGGTGGATGGGCAGATACAGGCCCACCGCGAACGCCAGGGTCGGCAGCCCCATGATCTCCACGCAGAAGGCCATGGCCATGCCGACGAACACGAGCGCCCAGGGCAGGTTGTTGTCGAGCACGCCGTCGATCACGAGGCGGATGAGGTTCGCCTGCGGCGCCTTGAACTCCTGACTGACGATCTGCTCCTGGAAGAGCGCCAGCACGGTGCTCATGGCCAGCGCGGCGGCGATGACGCCGACGATCTCGCCGATCTGCTGGTTCTTCGGCGTGGCGCCCACCAGGAAGCCGGTCTTCAGATCCTGGGACGTGTCGCCCGCGATGGCCGCGGCGATGCACACCAGCGCGCCGATCGTCAGCACGGCCACCTTCGCCTCCGCCCCGGCGTACATGGAGCCGAACAGCAGCGCGCAGATGAGCACCGTGGCGATCGTCATCCCCGAGATGGGATTGGAGCTCGACCCGATGAGGCCCACGATGCGGGAGCTCACGGTGACGAAGAAGAACGAGAAGACGACGACCGCGAGGCCCGCGACGAGGCCGATGTTGCCGCCGCTCCCAGCCATCAGGGGCAGGAACGAGGCGAGCAGGCCGCACAGCAGGAGCGCGCCGCCCACGAAGGTCAGCGGCAGCTCGTCCTCGGTGCGCTTCGGAGCCATCCCGCTGGCCTTCTCACGCAGGGCCGCCAGCGCCAGACGGAAGCTCGAGATGAGCGTGGGCGTGGACTTCACCAGCGTGAACAGGCCGCCGAAGGCCACGGCGCCGGCGCCCACGTACCGCAGGTAGCGGCTCCACACGGCGAAGGAGCCCATGTCCTTGACCAGGGACTCCGTCTCCGGCGCCACCGGCACCCCCGCGGCGCCGCCGAACAGGTAGATCAGCGGGATCAGCACGAGCCAGCCCACTGCGCCGCCGGCCAGCATCACCGCAGCCACCTTGGGGCCGATGATGTAGCCGACGCCGAGCAGCTCGGGCGTGAACGATCCGCCCACCGACGTCCGGTACCCGCCCTTGTCGACGGCCCAGTCGGGCTCCGCTGGGTACAGGTGGAAGAACTTCTCGAGGGCCGTGTAGATGGCCCCCACGATCATCCCGCCGAACAGCAGCTGGGCCTGGTTGCCGCCCGCCTGGCTGGCCACCTGGACCTCCGCGCAGGCCGTCCCCTCCGGGTACGTCAGGTTCCCGTGCTCCTGCACGATCAGGAAGCGCCGCAGCGGCACCATGAACAGGACGCCGAGCAGGCCGCCCAGCAGCGCCAGCGGGAAGATGGGCCAGAAGCCAGCCTCCATCTCCCACAGGAACAGCACCGGCAGCGTGAAGATCACGCCCGCAGCGAGGCTCTCGCCGGCCGATCCGATGGTCTGGACGATGTTCGTCTCGAGGAGCGAGCCGGTGCGCAGCGCCTTGAAGATCGCCACGCCGATGACCGCCGCGGGGATGGAGGCGGACACCGTCAGGCCCACCTTGAGGCCGAGGTAGGCGTTCGCGGCGCCGAAGAGCACGCCCACGAGCACGCCCACCACCACCGCCTTGACCGACAGCTCCGGCAGGACCACGTCCGCCGGGACGACGGGCTGGTATTCCTCGCCCTCGGGGATGGGGCTGTAGGCCTGCGGCGGCAGGCTCATCTTCAGGTCGGGGGACGGTCCGGCCATGGCGCTCTCCCGCTCAGAAGCAGTCGATGATGGTCAGGTCCACCGTGAGCTCGTCGCACGGGGCGACCGTGACGGTGGTGATGGCGGAGAAGCAGGTGGCGTCGGAGTTCCAGGCCACGACGTCGTAGTCGCCGGCGGGCACGGACGCCTCGTAGAGCCCGTCACCAAAGATGTTCGCCTCGATGACCGTGCCCGTGCCGTCGGGCGTGATCTCGATGTGCCCGCCCTCGGCGGGATCCCCATCGGGGGCTTCGGTGACGGCGCCGCTCACGATCCCGTTGTCGTAGGCGCAGGGCGCGCAGGCGGGGAGGAGCAGGAGGAGGACGAGGAGGCGGATCGGATGCACGCGCCCTTCTACGCCGAGCCCCCCGCCACGTCCAGACGCCGGATCCCGCGAAGTGCTGGACACCGGCCGCCTCTGCGGGGTACGCAGGTCCGTGGGCGGAGGGTTCGGCATGCGTGTTCTCTTGTGTTCGTTGGTCGTGCTCCTCGTGCTCGGGGGCTGCACGGACCCCACCGCGGATCGGGACGGCGACGGCTCCCCCGCCGCGGACGACTGCGACGACCGCGACGACGGCGTGTTCCCCGGCAACGAGGAGGTGCTCGGCGACGGCATCGACCAGGACTGCTCCGGGGCGGACGCCGTGCTCTGCTACTTCGACGGCGACGTGGACGGGTTCGGCTTCGGCGACGCTCCGGACGTGCGGGACGAAGACGGCCTCTGCACCGACGACGCGTTCCAGTCGGCGCTGGGCGGCGACTGCGACGACTCCCGCGACGACGTGCGCCCCGACGGTGTCGAGATCGCCGACGACGGCATCGACCAGGACTGCAGCGGCGCGGACCTCGCCACCTGCTGGCTCGACGGCGACGGCGATGGCTACGGCGCGAACGACAGCGCGGTGGGCGCCGAGTGGCCCTGCGCGGACAGCGGGCTCGCCAGCATCGACGGCGACTGCGACGACGGTGACGACGCCATCCGGCCCGGCGCGCTCGAGACGGCCGACGACGGCATCGATCAGGACTGCAACGGCGCGGACACCGTGTCCTGCTTCTACGACGGCGACGGCGACGGCCACGGCTGGCCGGTGGCGTCCCTGGACCCGGACGGCTCCTGCGATCCCGGGGACGGCCAGGCGGCGGTGGCCGGCGACTGCGACGACTCCCGTCCGGACGTCCACCCCGGCGCGGCGGAGACGCCCGACGACTCCATCGATCAGGACTGCAACGGCGCGGACGCGCGGACCTGCTTCGCGGACGGCGACGGCGACGGGCTCGGCGCCGGCGCGGCGGTGATGGACCTGCTCGGCCCCTGCGGGACGACGGCCGGGCTCTCGTGGTGGGACACGGACTGCGACGACACGAACGCGACGATCCTCCCCGGCGGCGCGGAGATCGCGGACGACGGCATCGACCAGGACTGCTCCGGGACCGACACCGTCACGTGCCTCTACGACGGGGACATGGACGGCTACGGCGCCGACGGAACCGGCAGCCTGGACGCGGACGGCACGTGCATCACCAGCGCCCAGCAGGCCACGACGGGCGGCGACTGCGACGACAGCCAGTCCACCATCTACCCCGGCGCGCTCGAGATCGCGGACGACGGGTTCGACCAGGACTGCAACGGGTTCGACACCGTCACCTGCTGGACCGACGCCGACGGTGACTCCTTCGGGGGCGCGGCCCAGTTCGACTTCGACGGCGACTGCGCAGACCCCGGCCAGGTCCCCAACGACGACGACTGCGACGACGGGGACGCCGCCGCCTATCCCTTCGCCCCGGAGACGGCGGACGACGGAATCGATCAGGACTGCAACGGCGTGGACGCGACGGCCTGCTGGTACGACGGCGACGGGGACGGCTACGGCGATGTCAACGGCCCGCAGATCGGGCTCGACGGCACGTGCACCGCGGCGAACCTGTCCGCCACCTCCGACGACTGCGACGACGGATCGCCCGCCATCTTCCCGGGGGCCGTGGAGGCCTGCGACTTCGTGGACGGCGACTGCGACGGCATGGTCGATCACGGCGCCCTGGCCGCCTTCCTGACCCCGGGCGGCGGCGACCGCATCAGCGTCCCCGCGTTCACCACGGGCACCTCGGCGATCACCGTGGAGGCCTGGGTCTACCCGCGGGCCGCCGACTGGCAGCCCGGCCCGGTCGTGGCCAAGGAGCGCTCCGGAGCGGGCGAGGACGTGGCCCTCGGGGTCGACGGTGGTTACCTGCCGACGGCCACGGTCAACGGCGCCAGCGGCGCGGACACGGTGCTGGGCGGCTCCGCGCCCGCCTGGGTGTGGACCCACCTGGCGACGACGTACGACGGCAGCGAGCAGAGGTTCTACGTCAACGGCGTGCTGGTGGCCGTGAGCAGCGGCGCGGGCGCCCTGTCGCTGGACGGCACGGGCACCTGGAGCATCGGCGCTGGCTTCGACGCCGCGGGCCTTCCGGTGGATCACTGGTACGGCGCGGTGGACGACGTGCGGGTCTGGTCGGATGTGCGGACGGAGGCGGAGATCGCCAACACCCGCTGCGACGCGCCGGACACGAGCGACCCGGCCCTGCTGGCGTGGTGGCCCCTCGAGGGCGACACGCTGGACGAGACGGGCAACGGGAACGACGGGACCGCCGTCGGCGCGCTCAGCTTCTTCGGGCGCTGAGCCTCACGCCGGGTCGAGGACGGCGACCGTCTCGACGTGGTGGGTCTGGGGGAAGAGATCCACCGCCGTGAGCCGCGTGAGTGACCAACCAAGTCCCACCAGGGTCTTGACGTCGCGCGCCAGGCTCACGGGGTCACAGGCCACGTAGACGATGCGCTGGGGCTCGATGGCGAGGAGCGCATCCAGGGCCTTCTTGGCGCCCGCCCGTGGCGGATCCACCACGAGGACATCCGGCCGGGTGAGGCGCGCGTCGGCGACGGCCTTGCCCAGCTCCTTCTTGATGTCCCCCACCACGAACACGCCGGCGAGCCCCTGGTCCGCCGCGGACTGCTGGGCGTCGGTCACGGCGTCCCGGCTGCCGTCCATCCCCAGGCCGGACAGGCCGCGCGCCAGCAGCGGCAGCGCGAAGTTGCCTGCGCCGCAGTAGGCGTCCACGAAGGTGGTGGCGCCTTCAGGCACGGCGTCGAGCACGGTCTGCACGAGGAGCCGGTTGGCGCCGGGGTGCACCTGGGTGAAGGCGCGGCTGGAGGCGGACAGCGTCACGGAGTCCGTGAGCGGCCAGGTCTGCCGGGGCGGCTCCGGCGCGATCCAGCGGCCGTGCAGGCGCACGGTGCGGCGGCCCTTGCGCTGGTCCACCACCGTGGGGAGGCGCTGACCGAACAGGTAGGCCCAGGTGCGCTCGGGCTTGCCCACCCGATCCAGCAGCAGGCGCCCGTGCACGGTCTCGGCGTCGGCCCTGAGCTCAATCTCCAGGACGCCAGCCGGCGGCGGATCGAGCTCGGCGATGGTCTGAAGCGCCTCGTTGAGCGCGGGATCCGCCACGGCGCAGCGCTCCACGGCGACCACTCCGTGGCTCCCGCGGCCCCGGAAGCCGATGACGCCCTCGGACACAGCGAGGCGGATGCGCGCCCGGTAGCCCAGGTCCTCCGCCCCCAACACCGTCGGGGGCTCCACGTCCACTCCGCCCGTGCGGCGCAGCGCGTCGGCCACCACGGCGGCCTTGCCGGCCCGCTGGGCATCCAGCCCCCAGCTCATCCAGTCGCAGCCCCCGCACCGGTCGGCCACGGGGCACGCGGGCTCCACCCGATCCGGCGACGGCTCCTGCAGCGTCCACGCCCGGGCGCGGCCCCAGCGGCCCTTGTCCTGGAAGTCGTCCACGGTGACCTGGTCGCCGGGCAGGCCGCCCGGAACGAACACGGTGCGGCCGTCGGCGAGGCGCCCGAGCCCCTCACCGCCGGCGACGACGCGGTCGACGCGGATGGACTCAGGGGGCGTCAGGGGAGCAGCCATCGTTGGGCAGGCAGACCGGTCCGAGCTGGACCGGGTCGCACCACGTCTGGGGGGTCCAGCTGACGAACGTGCAGCTGAAGCCCGAGGGGCAGGCGGTGGGATCGCCGACGTTGTCGCACGCGACCCAGCACACGGTGTTGTCGCCGTCGGGGCCGCAGAAGTTGCCGTCGCCGCCGCAGAGCTGGTGGCCGCCGATCTCGTCGTCGCAGGCGTCGGTGGTGCCCTGGTCGTCGATGTAGTGGCCCGAGGCGTCGCACCCGGTGCACTGGAGCCCCGGCGCGTTCTCGCAGACCCCCGTGTCCTCGTTGCAGGTCTCGTTGAAGCCGCAGTCGAGGATCGTGGAGCGGCAGCCGTACTGGACGCAGACGTTGTCGCTGCACTCCTGCCCGGCGAAGCAGTCGCTGTTCTCCTGACAGCCCTCCTTGCACTCGTAGTCCTCGTCCTCGACGTCGCAGTAGTTCCCCACGACGCAGTCGGCGGAGCTGAGGCACTCGACGTTGTCGCACTCGCCGTCGCGGCAGGCCTCGATGTCGATGACGTCGACCGAACCGAGCTCGTCGTTGCAGTCGCCGTTGTCGAAGCACTCGTTGCCGGAGGTCCGCCGGCCGCGACCGCACGACGCGATCAGCGCGACCAGGCTCAGCAGGAGCAGGGCGTTGCGCAGGAAGCGGGGCATCTCAGGGCACCTCGTAGCGGATGACGACCTTGCTCCCCAGCGGGGGCAGCTCGGCGCGGTCGGTGAAGCGGATCCAGAACTCGTCCTCCTCCGGGACCTCCTCGTAGACCCAGGCGAACCGGCCGTCGTCGATGCCCTCCGGGGGCACCAGGGTGCCGTCCCCGTCGAACTCGGACGTCCCGGGCTCGTGCACGCGCACCTCCAGGGTCTCCAGATCCGCCTGCCGGGTCATGAAGAAGGTGTCCCGCAGGCGGGACGACTTGAGGCCCATCTCCTCGACGATGTCGTTGAACTCGTCCTCGCAGATGGACCCGACGACGCCGCCCGTCTGCTGGGCCACGTCGTGGTAGCGGTGCCCCGCGGCGGCGCCCTGGGCAGCTCCCCCGCAGTTCTCGGGGGCGCCCGTCTCCTCATCCACGCCGATGAGGGCCGAGGCGTTGAAGGCGTCGCGGGCGCGCTGCCCCTTCACCTCGCGCATGGAGTTGATGTAGCTGTTCACGCCGCCGACGGAGTAGTCCTCCTCGTCGCTGACGAAGATGACGGTCAGCAGCGCGTCCTCCCGGAGGAAGCCGTCGTTGGCGCCGGTGGACATGGGGGGACGGAGCGCCGACAGCGCAGCGAGCAGCCCCTGCTCGATGCCCGCGCCTTCGATGCCGACCTGGACGAGCTCCTCGAAGATGTCTTCCGCGTCGTCCGTGTCCTCGTCGATGATCGACACGCCGCCCGAGCTGCGGGCGAGGCGCCCCTCCATGCCCGGGCCGGTGTTGAACATGTCCGTCGTGGTGACGCCGATGTGGTAGTCGACCTCGGCCACCTCGAAGAAGCGCACGAACTCGTCGAAGCCCTGGCTGAGCTTCTCCTGCTCGTCCTCCATGGAGCACGAGTTGTCGATGACCAAGAGGATGTCGACCTCGGTCGGCGGATCCTGGAACAACACGTCCGTGATGGACGGACGGACGATGGTGACGTCCTGCTCGCACGCCGCCAGCGACGCCGTCGTGGCGATCAGGGCGAGGAGCAGAAGGCGGGTCGGGATCGACGTCATCGGACCTCCGGGCAGCAGCCGGCGGGAGTATAGGGGCAGCGCGCGGGATCGCACCGGGCGCGATCTTCGGGTGTCGGGCACCCCGTCCTGGCTGCTACGGTGACATGGAGGAGAAGAGCACCTCGGGAGGGAGGGCTCTGAACGGGGGACGGAGGCTCGCATGCCTCGGTCCGTGGCTGCTGCGCCGTCGACCTTCCCGCGCCCGTTCGGGCGGTTCGTCCTCCAGGAGCTCCTGGGGGAGGGCGGGATGGGGCGCGTCTATCGCGCCGTCCTCACCGGCCCCTCGGGCTTCCGCAAGCCGGTCGCCGTCAAGGTCCTGCTCCCCCCCGATCCCGACAACGAGCACGCAGACGTCTACGCAAGCTCCATCCGCAACGAGGCCCGCCTCGGCGCCCTGCTGCGGCATCCCGGACTCGTGGAGGTGTTCGATCACGGCCTGGAGGGCACCATCCCGTGGATCGCGATGGAGCTGGTGGAGGGCGTCGATCTGGACGCGTTGATGCGCTGCGAGGGTCCCCTCCCCCCGGCCGTGCTCATCGATCTCGGGCTGCAGCTCTGCTCCGCGCTGCAGTACGCGCACACGGCCCAGGACGGCGACCGTCCCCTCAACCTGGTGCACCGGGATCTGAAGCCGGCCAACGTCCTCGTCGACCGGTTCGGGCGCATCAAGATCACCGACCTGGGCATCGCGCGGTCCGAGCTCGCCACCGTCGCCACCACCGCCCACGGGCTGCTCAAGGGCACCCCGACGTTCATCGCCCCCGAGCAGATCCTCGGCCACCCGGTGGACGGCCGGGCGGACCTGTTCGCCGTGGGCGCCATCCTGTTCGAGGCCGCGACGGGCAAGCGGCTGTTCCGGCGCGACGGGATGTCGGCGACCGTCGCCGCGGTGCTCGCCTGCGACGAGGTCCTGCTGCTCGGGGACGAGATGGAGCTCGCCGACGCCATCCTGCCGGGGCTGGGGGACGTGCTGCGAGGCTGCCTGTGGTTCGACCCGGACGTGCGCTTCCCCACGGCCGATGTCCTCGCCGAGGCGCTCGTGGAGCTGTCGGCCCAGCCCGCGCTGCTGCACGGAGGCCCGGATCTGTCGGACCTGGCGCGCCGCACCGAGCTCCGGCAGCAGTGGAGCAAGGTCACCGTCGTCACCCCCGACGTGGCCGCGCTGCCCGAAGCGACGGCGGAGCCGCTCCCGGTGCTGATCTCGAGGACGCGGATCCGCGCGGTGGGCTGGCCAGAGCCGACGACCCCGAGGCCGCACAACCGCACCCGCGGACTGGAAGGCCTGCTCCTGGCGATCCTCGTGGCCATCGTGGGGGTCTCGGGTCCGATGGAGGCGACGCCCGTCGCGCCGGTCGCTCCCGAGCCCATCCCGCTCGTGTTCACGGGGCCTCTGCTCGAGGACGGAGGCCCGGCCGTGGTCGCCCCACCCGCCGAGGTCGTCCCGGAGCCGGCCGAGGAGTTCGTCCCCGCCCCCATCGCCGTGACCCCGCCCGTCGCGCTCCCTGTCGCCCGGCCGGCGCCCACGCCCCGCACGACCACGCCGCCGCGAGCGCGGCACGAGCGGGTGATCGACCGTGTGCGCCCCGGCGCCAGTCGCTCCTTCCTGGTGGAGGCGCCGACGGACGGGCTCGCCTGGGTGCGCCTGTACCTGCAGGACGACGGGGCCTGGCAGCACCGCCCGCTCACCGCCGTCGCGGCGGGCTACTGGGGCACGGTGGTGCGGTTCGAGGCCGACGCCGCCGGGACGATGGCGTACTGGTTCGAGGTGCAGCCCACGGAAGGGGCGTCCTATCGGCTGGGCAGCCCCCAAGACCCCTGGGTGATCGCGATCGGCGAGTAGGTCAGAGGCCGGCGCCCGTGTGCAGGTAGGCCGAGCCGGCGTCACCCACGCCCGGGTCGAAGTAGGGGGCGCCCAGGATCACGTCGGGGATCCCGTCGCCGTCGAGGTCTCCCCCTCCGATCACGCAGGATCCCGCGCCGTCGCCGGTGGTCTCGCCCGGCCAGGCAATGGCGCCCGCCAGACCGCTGATCCCCGCGCTACTGCCGGTGACGAGGTAGCCGCCGCCCACGTCGACGCTGGCGAGGTCGCGCCCCGGCGCGCCCACCACGACGTCGTCGAAGCCGTCGCCGTCGATGTCGCCGGCGCCCGACGCCGCGGAGCCGAGCTCGTCTCCGGCCTCCTCGCCCTCGAGGATCTGGTCCGCCGCGGCGAGCCCCACGTCCCCGGTGACGGGTCCGTGGAGCACGTACAGGGCGCCCGAGTCCACGCCGACGCCGTCGGCCCGCCAGGCCCCCACCAGGAGATCGTCGAAGCCGTCGCCGTTCACGTCCCCCGCCCCCGCGACGTGATCCCCCGCGGCGTCGCCCGCGGCGACCCCCAGGAGCCGCGCGTCGGCCTGGGCCAGGGTGACCGCGCCGGTGATGGGCCCGTGCACGAGGTAGGCCGCGCCGGCGCCGCTGCCCGTCTCGTCCCGCCCGGAGGCGCCCACCAGCACGTCCGCGAAGCCGTCGCCGCTCACGTCCCCCGCTCCCGCCACCGAGATCCCGGCGTAGTCGAACGGGGCCTCGCCCACGATCTTCGCCGTCGCCAGGGCGAGCGTCCCGACCGTCCCCGGCGCCACCGGGCCGGCGATGAGGTAGGCGGCCCCGGCGTCGATCCCGCCGTCGTCGTCGCGCCAGGCGCCCACGAGGACGTCGTCGTAGCCGTCTCCGTTGGTGTCGCCGGCGCAGTCCACCGACCAGCCCGCCCAGTCTCCCGGGCTCTCCCCGTAGTAGACGGCGTCGGCCGAGCTGAGCAGCGACAGGGGCGCCAGCGGCCCGTGCAGGACGTAGACCGCGCCGGTCGCCTGCCCCACGGCGTCGTAGCCCCAGGCGCCGATGACGAGGTCCTGGGCGCCGTCGCCGTTCACGTCGCAGCTGGCGTCCAGGGCCGCGCCCGACCAGTCCTCCGCGAACTCCCCGTGCACGATCATGTCCGCCTGGCTGGGGAAGAGCGCGCCGCCCACCGGGCCGCTGAAGATGTGGACCGCGCCGACCCCGATGAACGCGCCGGCGCCGGGCGAAGCCACCACCAGATCGTCCTGCCCGTCGTCGTCGAGATCACCCACCGCCAGCGCCGCGCCGAGGTTCCAGGCCTGCCCCTCGCCGTACACGACGGCGTCCGCGTTGGCCCCCGAGCAGGCGTCGGTGACCCCGTCGCAGTCGTTGTCGATCCCGTCGCAGAGCTCGGGGGCGTTGGCGTAGACGGTCGGGTCCCCGGGCGCGCAGTCGGTGGCGTCCGGGTCGCCGTCGCCATCGTCGTCCAGATCGACGCAGTCGGGGATGTCGTCCGCGTCGGTGTCGAGGAAGCCGTCGACGATCCCGCCGTCGCAGTCCGAGTCGACGGCGTCGCAGGCCTCGGCGGCGCCGGCGTAGACGGCGGGATCGGCGGGCGCGCAGTCGGAGCTGTCGGGGTCGCCGTCGCCGTCGTCGTCCAGATCGACACAGTCGGGCACGCCGTCGGTGTCCGAGTCGGCGAAGAAGTCCACGAGGCTGCCGTCGCAGTCCGTGTCGGCGAGGTCGCAGGCCTCGGTGGCCCCCGGATGCACCGTCGGGTCGCCGTCGTCGCAGTCCAGACAGGCGGGCGATCCGTCGCCGTCCGCGTCGTCGAACTGGACGCTGCCGTCGCAGTTCAGGTCCACCTGCGTCGCGCAGCTCTCCACCGCGCCGGGGTTCGTGGCCGGGTCCGCGTCGTCGCAGTCCCCGGCCACCTGGGCCCAGCCGGCCGGCGCGAGACACGCCCACAACTCCACACCGAGCACGCCGTATCCGTCGCCGTCGCCGTCGCCGTAGAACAGGAACTCTCCGACGCTGCCCGCCTCGTCCACGGTGGTGTCGCAGTCGTCGTCCACGCCGTTGCAGAGCTCGACCGCGCCCGGAAACACCGCCGGGTCGTCCGCCGCGCAGTCGCTGGAGTCCGCGACGGCCCCCGCGGGCTGCAGACAGGCCAGCACGGGGGACGCGGCGTCGCCGAAGCCGTCGCCGTCGACGTCCAGGAACCACTGCAGCGCGTCCGCCGCGTCCGCGTCGATGCGCCCGTCGCAGTCTTCGTCGTGACCGCCGCACACCTCGATCGCGTCCGGGTGGACGTCCGGGTCCGCGTCGTCGCAGTCGCCGGGCTGGTCGGCCTCGTCCGGGCCGAAGGCGCACACCGCTGGCAGCGTGAGGACGCCGAACCCGTCGCCGTCCGCGTCCGTCCAGGCAGGCAGCCCGTCCTGTGCGCCGGCCTCGTCGATCGAGCCGTCGCAGTCGTCGTCGATCGTGTTGCAGAGCTCGCTCGCTCCCGGCCGCACGTCGGGATCGGTGTCGTCGCAGTCGGTCCCCCCCGCGGTGGCCGCCGCCACGTGATCGCCGTCGGCGTCGGGCCCGTCGATCCCGTCGCAGTCGGCGTCGACGCCGTCGACCGTGGGATCCACCGCGTGCGGGCCCACCGTCGGGTCCGCGTCGTCGCAGTCCCCCGCGAGCTCGGTCGCCCCGTCGCCGTCCGCGTCGTCCGTCAGATCCCCGAGCTGCACCACGCCGAGGTCGGTGCACCCGCCGCCGCAGGCGGTCCCGGCCGCGCTGCCCAGGGCGTCCTGCTCCCAGGTCCAGATGGAGGCGCCGTCGCCACCCACGGACGTCAGCACCACCTCCCCGCCGCCCCGCACCGGCACGCAGAACGCGCCGTCCGTGTCCGCGACGGTGGCGGAGGAGCCCATATAGTCGAGGCCGAACGCGTTGACGACGAAGTCGCTGGCCGGCTCGCCGTCCGGCGTCTCGAGGGTGCCGGTGACGCAGCCCGTCTCGCCGAGGGGACGGTCGGCGTTCCACCAGGAGAAGTGGGTGACCTCGGCGACGAAGCGGTCCGCGTCCACGACGCCGTCGCCTTCGTCCACCCAGAAGCCCTGGCCCTCGTCGAACCACCACAGCCCGATCGTGTCGCCGTCCACGAAGGGGTGGCCGACCACCAGGGGGAAGCTCAGGATCGCCGATCCCGCGAACGTCACGGGCACGCCGCCCGCCGTCAGCACCACCTCGACCATGCCGAAGCTCTCGAGCGGGAACACCTGGCCGCCGGCCCCCCGGGCCATCATCCCGGGCGCCGCCGCCACGGACGACGGCGTGTTCAGCAGCGTCACGTCGATGTCGATCGGCCCCTCGACGGGGGCGCCGACGGGGTCGGTGAACGTCCCGGAGACGAACTCCACCACCACCCCGTCCACGGTCTCGATGACCGCCTCGGGGCCCGGCTGCGCATCGGAGAGCGACTCGGTCTGCGCCGCGGCGAGCACGAGGTCCAGCTCCAGCAGCTGGCCGGCCGCCAGGTCGATCTCCCGCCAGGCCGTGGACAGCCCATCCCGGGAGGCCGTGATCACGAGGTTGCTGCCGGGCTCGACCGGCTCGAACCGGAACCAGCCGCGGACGTCGCTGGTCGCCTGCAGGCCCCCGAGCGTGACCCGCACCTCCGGCAGGAGCGCGCCGGACGTGGCCCGGACGTGGCCCTCGACCACGCCGCTGGTGGGCGGGGCCTCGTCTTCCGGGGTGGGATCGGGCGGCAAGTCGCCCACCGCGAGGTCGCGCGGCGCGTCGGGGCCGCAGGCGAGCAGGCCGCAGGCGACGAGGATCAGGACGAGGCGAGGGTGCATCGACACGCTGCATTCACACTAGCGGGCACGGGGGTAGCCTCCCACGCCAATGTTCCAGCGACTGTCCCAGTTCGTCCTCTCCCGCCGGCTGCTCGTGGCCTGCGTCCTCGGGATCGTGGTCCTCGGCTCCACCGCGGGCGCCGCGCGGCTCCAGGCGGACTTCTCCGCCATGGCCTTCTTCGGCGGCGGAGACCCCGCCGTCGATGAGCTCACCGCGTTCAAGGACCGATGGGGCAAGGACGACGCCATCATCCTCGTGGTCGTGACCGCCGCGGACGGCGCCCCGGATCTGCTGACCGGCGCGCGGCTGCGGGCGGTGCACGATCTCACGGAGCGCCTGGACGCCGACCAGGGCGTGGCCGCCGTGCACGGGCTGACGACGACCGCGCTGCTGCGGGGCGATCCGGGCGTCATCGACGTGTCGCCGATCGTGGACCGCCTGCCCCCGGGCGACGATCTGGGGGACCTGCGGGGCCGGATCCTGGCCGACGATCTGCTCGTCCCCACCTTCGTGAGCGCCGCCGGAGACGCCCTGTCGCTGGCCGTCGAGCTGGACGTGGATCCGGACGACATCGGCCAGCTGCGGCCTGCGGTGCTCTCGCTCCGCGAGGTGGTGGACACCTGGTCCGCCGAGCGGGGAGCGGGCCTGTCGCTCTCCACCGCCGGCATCCCGGCGGTGCGCACCGACTTCTTCCAGCTGATCCTCGCCGACCAGCAGAAGACCGTGCCCCTGCTCATGGCCGTGCTCGCGCTGCTGCTGCTGGGCATCTTCCGCCGGATCCACGGCGCGGTCGCTCCGGGCGTGGCCGCCCTCGTCCCCGCCGTGATGGTCTTCGGCGTCATGGGGTGGTTGGGCGAGCCCATCGGGATCCTCAACCAGAGCTACTTCACGTTGCTGCCCGTCATCGCGGTGGCCGACGCCATCCACATGGTGTCGCGGTTCCACGAGGAGGTGCGGCGTCGGGTGGGCCCGGGCGAGGTGCCGTCCGCGGAGGTGCGCTCGGCGGCGATCCGGACGGCCATGGCAGCCATCGGCGGTGCCTGCTTCCTCACGTCCCTGACGACGGCCGTGGGCTTCGCGAGCCTGAGCGCCGCGAGCATGCCCATCCTCGAGGGCTTCGGGCTCTACGCAGCGCTGGGCATCGTCTTCGCCTACGGCACGGTGCTGCTCCTCATCCCCCTCATGCTCTCCCTGTCCCGCGGGTCCGTGCCCGAGGCCGGCCGGCCCGACAACCTGACGCCGGTGGACCGCTGGCTGATCGCCTGCGCGAACCTGTCCATCCGGCGCCCCGCCCTGGTGCTGCTCGCGTTCGGCGCGGTGCTCGCCACCTCCGTGTGGTTCGGGCGCCTCGTGGTGGTGGACAACACGCTGACGGGCCTGCTGTCGCCGGATCACGAGACCTCGGTGGCGGGCCGGCTCGCGGACGACCGGCTCGGCGGGATCCTCGGGGCCGAGATCGACCTCGCCGGGCCCGCCGGCGCGATGAAGGAGCCCGCGACGCTGCAGGCCCTGGAGCGCATCGATCGCTGGGCGATGCAGCAGCCGGAGGTCCGGGCGGTGCTGGGGCCCTCCACCTGGGTCCGCTCCCTCAAGGAGGCCCTGACCGGCGAGGCCGGCATCCCCGACAGCCGCGCGGCGGTGAGCCAGCTCCTGCTGCTGGCCGAGGGAGACGGACGGCTCGAGCAGCTGATCAGCTTCGACGCGGACCGGGGACGCATGACGATCCGCACCCGCGACGACGGCGGCAACGCGTTCGAGGCGTTCATGGTCCGGCTGCGGCCGGTGGTGGAGGCCGAGCTGGCCGGGACCGGCGTCACGCCCACGCTGACCGGGACCCCGTACGTGGCCTACCGCGGGATCAACCGCGTGACGTCGGACATGCGGGACAGCCTGCTGGTGGCGTTCCTCACCATCACGGTCATCATCGCGCTGCTCTTCCGCAGCATCACCATCGCCCTGCTGGCCCTGCTGCCCAACGCCATGCCGCTGGTGGTGGGGTACGGCGTCATGGGCCTCATGGGCTGGGAGCTCGACCCGACGCCTGCCGTCGTGTTCACCGTCGCGCTGGGCATCGCCGTGGACGACACGATCCACCTGATGGTGCGCTTCCGCGAGGAGCGCGCCGCCGGCGGAGGGCTCCACGACTCCATCCGCGACGCCGTGCTGCACAGCGGCCGCGCGGTGACGATGACCACCGTGCTGCTGTGCATCGGGTTCGGCCTGAACGCGGTGTCGAGCTTTCCCAGCATGCAGATCCTCGGCATCCTCGGCGCGGTCGTCATCGGCGTGGCCCTGCTCGGCGACCTGTTCCTGCTGCCGGCGCTGCTCGTACTCGCCGGCCCCAAGTCCACGCCGTCGGAGGATCCTGCGTGACCCGCGCTCCCGTCGCAGCCGCCCGCCGCGTGGTGATCAAGCTGGGCACCCGCGTGCTCACCCACGACGACGGCAGCCTCGCCCTGTCGCGCCTGTTCGCGGTGGTGGAGGAGGCCGCGAAGGCCGTGCGAGGCGGACGCGAGGTGCTGCTCGTGTCCAGCGGCGCCGTCGGCCTCGGCATGGACGCGCTGGGTCTCGCGGGGAGCACGGAGCTCGCGGATCGGCAGGCCTGCGCGGCCGTGGGACAGAGCCGCCTGATGCAGCTGTACAGCGACGGGTTCTCCCGCCTCGGGCTCACCTGTGGCCAGATGCTCCTGACCCAGTCCGACTTCGACGATCGCCTGCGGTACCTGAACCTGCGCTCCACCCTTGAAGCATTGCTTCAGCATTCTGCGATCCCGATCATCAACGAGAACGACGCCGTCGCGACGGACGAGCTGGCCTTCGCCCAGGGCTCCGGCCGGGTGGTGTTCGGCGACAACGACCGGCTGTCCGCCCTGGTGGCCAGCAAGCTCGACGCCGACCTGCTCGTGCTTCTGACGGACGTGCCGGGCGTGTTCGATCGGGATCCCCGCGTGCACGACGACGCCGCGCTCATCTCCACGGTGTCGCGCGCGCTGGAGGCCGAGGTCGGAGGATCGGTGTCCGGCGCCGGACGCGGCGGGATGCGCAGCAAGGTGGAGGCCGCGCGGATCGCGGCGGGGGCCGGTTGTCAGGTGGTCATCGCCTCGGGGCGCGAGCCCGGCGCGCTCGGGAGCGTGCTCGCGGGTGGCGCCGAGGGGACCTGGTTCGAGGCGGCCGCGTCCACGGGGCTGGGCGCGCGCCGTCGCTGGATCGCGTTCGCCACGGCCCCCCGGGGCACCCTCACCCTCGACGCTGGCGCCGTGCGCGCGCTCGTGGAGCGGGGCGCGTCCCTGCTGGCGGCGGGCGTGCAGGACGTGCAGGGGACCTTCGAGGCCGGCGATGTGGTCGAGCTCAAGTCCAGCGACGGAGCGGTCGTGGGCCGCGGACTGGTCTGGTGCGGAGCGGACGCGGCTCGGCTCTGGTGCGCGGGCACGCCGCCCGAAGGAGCCCGCAACCATCACGCCCTCGTCCACCGGAACCACCTCGCCCTGCTGACGGAGGACCGATCATGAGCATCACGGAGCGTGCGGCCGCCGCCCGGAGCGCCCAGCGCGCCCTCGGTGGCGCCGACGGAGCCACCCGGACCCGGGCCCTGGAGCGGCTCGCGGAGCTGCTCGAGGAGCGGACCGACGCGCTGCTGGCCGCGAACCGGCGGGATCTGGAGGCGGCGGACGCCGAGGGCCTCGACGCGCCCCTGCGCAAGCGCCTGGGCCTCGGGGCGGACAAGCTGCGGACCCTGATCGCCGGCGTGCGGGCGCTGGCCGCGACATCGGACCCGGTGGGAGCCACGCAGCGCGCCACGGAGCTCGACGACGGCCTCATCCTGACCCAGGTGAGCAGCCCGCTGGGCGTCCTGCTGATCATCTTCGAGAGCCGACCCGACGCGGTCGTCCAGATCGGCTCGCTCGCCCTGCGATCGGGGAACGCCGTGCTGCTCAAGGGAGGCCGCGAGGCCGCCCACTCCAACGCCGCCCTGGTGGCCTGCCTGCGGGACGCCCTGGGCGACGCGGGGCTGGACCCGGACGCGGTCGTGGGCGTGGCGGGGAGGGCCGAGGTGGCCGAGCTCCTGGCACTGGACCACCTCATCGACCTGGTGATCCCCCGGGGCTCTGGCGCCCTCGTCCGACACATCCAGGAGAGCACCCGCATCCCCGTGCTCGGACACGCCGAGGGGATCTGCCACCTGGTGATCGACGCGGCGGCGGATCCGGCGATGGCCGCGCGCCTGGCGGTCGATGGAGTCTGTGACTACCCGGCCGCCTGCAACGCGACCGAGACCATCCTGGTCCACGAGTCGTTCCTCCCGCAGTTCCAGGCAGTTCGGGACGCACTCCTCGCGCAGGACGTTCGCATTGTTGAGCCATCCTCCGAGCCGGACTGGCGGACCGAGTACGGCGACCTGGTCGTGAACGTGCGCGTCGTCGGCTCGGTGGACGAGGCCATCGACCACGTGCACCGCTACGGCAGCGGACACACCGAGTCGATCGTGACGGAGGACGCGGCCGTGGCCGAGCGCTTCCTGCGGCTCGTGGACTCGGCGTCGGTGTTCCACAACGCGAGCACGCGCTTCGCAGACGGCTACCGCTACGGCCTCGGCGCAGAGGTGGGCATCGCCACCGGCCGGATCCACGCCCGGGGCCCCGTGGGGGTCGACGGGCTCCTGACCACCCGCTGGCTGCTCCGCGGCACCGGACAGGTCGCGAGCGAATACAGCCAGGGAATCCGGTCATTTACCTGGCGGTCCGTGACGTAACCGATCAGGTCTTCCGGCCGGTACTCCCGGACGAGATCAGCAACAGGACGTCCCCCTCGCCTACCTGGAACGAGACGGGCGGGTTCACCACGATCCCGTTGTGGCCGTCGGCCTCCGCCCGCTCCACGCCCACCAGCAAGGCGTCGTGCTTCTCCTTGAGCTCGGGCATCAGCCGACCGATGTCCCAGCCGATCCAGGAGCGGTCCACCTCCACCTTGTGGAAGGTGTTGCCGTGGCGCGACGTCAGGATCTCGTCCAGCACGGCCACCAGGCCCCGGTTGCGCACGGCCGAGCCGAGGATGACGGCGGAGTACTCGTCCGCCACGACGATCTCCTCGACGCCGTGCATGCGCAGCAGCCCCTCGTTCTCGCGGTTGGTGAGCTCGGCGACGGTGAAGATCTCCGGGGAGAGCTTCTCGATCGTGAGGGCCGACAGCACGGTGCGGGCGTCCCGATCCTGGTCGCTGCGCTGCACGACCGTGTCCGCCAGCAGCGTGGCCGAGGTGGCCCGCAGGATGCCGGCGCGGTGCAGCGTCTCGACGCGCGTGTGGTCGCCGGACACGTGGTAGAGCAGGTCGTGCCGCACACCGTCGACGGGGACGTCGTCGGGCAGCCCCTGCGTCTCCGTGATCAGCACCACCGGCTCCTTCCCGCGGGGGTTGCCGGGGCTGAACATCTCCAACATCACGCCGGGGCCGGCGTGGTTCCAGCCGCACACGACGCGGTGGCCGCTGAGCTCGTCCAGGTCCATCTCTGTCACCTCCAGGCTGCTCAGGCGCGACACCATCGACGCCGAGACGGTGCCGATGAACATGCCGAACAGGGTCAGCCCTCCGAACATCAACACCAGCGTGGTCACCCGCCCCGGCAGGCCCATCGCCGCCGGGGAGCCCCCGATGGGCTCACCCCCGATCAGGCTGTAGACGCTGAACCACATGGCCTCGTCGAGGCCCGGGAACGAGCCGCTGGCGCCTCCCTCGAACACGTACAGCACGATCCCCGACGCGAGGATCACCGTCAGCGTCAGGGTGCCGAGCATCGTCAGCTCGTTCACCGTGCCCAGGAACGCACCCTGGAACACGGACAGGCGCCGGTTGAACAGGGCGCCGGCGCGGAAGATGCGCAGCAGCCGCAGGACGCGCAGGAAGCGCAGCGGCCCGAGCAGGGGGAGGCACGACAGGATGTCGATCCAGTACCGGCTGAAGAACCGCCGCTTCTTCACGGCGACCCAGAACCGGATGCTCAGCTCGACCACGAAGATCCAGGTGATCGTGTTGCCGATGCTCGCGTACCACTCGAACGCCACCGACCCCTGGGGCTGGGCCATCTCGAGGAACAACACCACCACCGACGCCGGGATCAGCGTCAGGATCGTCGCTTCGGCGGGCCAGCTGTGGATGAAGCGATCGGCCGCGCGCCGGGCGCGGTCGATCCTGCTGCGTCCGCCGAGGCGGAACGGGGAACGGAGCCTCATCAGCCTCCGATCAGGGCCGCATAGGCGGACTGCCAGGCGGCCTCGGTGACCGTCTGCAGCTCGCTGTGCACCAGGACGGTCAGATCGCCGTCCGCGTCGATGATGGTGGTGTCCGAGACCAGCACACCGTTGGCGAGCTCGGCCTCCGTCTGGATGGTGGTGCCTTCGAGATCGCCGGTCTGGTAGACGACCGTCGACTCCCAGAACGTCCAGTCCCAGTCGTCGCCGCCGGACAGGAGGCCTGTGCCTTCGAGCAGCCCGTGGGCGTCCTGGAAGCTGACGCGGAACGTGGAGTCCTCGGGCACGACCGTGAGCGTCGCGATGACCTCGATGGGGTCGCCGCCCACCTCCTGCTCCACGACCTGCTCCTCGATGCGCGCCACGGTCGGAAGCACGGAGCGCCGCAGCAGCTTGTCGGACGCGTCGCCCAACGGATCCCCGTCGGGCTTCGTCGCCTGACTGGTGCCCTGGTACCAGGCGTGGCTGTCGGGCGGGGCGTCCTCGCCGCCCTCGGTGGGGCAGCCCGTGGAGGACACGGACACGAGCAGAACGAGCAGGGCGATGCGGCGCATGGAGTCGATCTTGACCCCGGTCGAGGGGGGCGGGCAAGCTGCGACGCCAATGGCTCCCCCCCGCCTCCTCGCGATCTCCGACCTCCACGTGCGCCACAAGGCGAACATGGCGGCGATCGAGCGCATCGGCGATCACCCCGACGACTGGCTCATCCTCGCGGGCGACGTGTGCGAGCGCCCCGACGATCTGGCCCGGGTGCTCGACACCCTGGGGCCGCGGTTCGCGCAGCTGCTCTGGGTGCCCGGGAACCATGAGCTGTGGGCCACGAAGAAGGAGACGCTGCGCGGAGTCGCGAAGTACGACGCGCTGGTGGAGCTGTGCCGGGCCCGCGGGGTGCTGACGCCCGAGGATCCCTACGCAGTCTTCCCGTTCCCCACCGGCCCGGTGCGCATCGCGCTGCTGTTCCTGCTGTACGACTACACCTTCGCCCCCGCGGGCATGGACAAGGGCGCCGCGCTCGGATGGGCCGCCGAGGCTGGAATCGTCTGCCTGGACGAGGTGCGCCTCGACCCGACGCCTCACTCTTCGCGGGAGGCGTGGGCGGCGGCGCGCATGGACGACGCCGAGGCGCGGCTGGCCCTCGAACACCCCGAGCTGCCCACCGTGCTCGTGAACCACTGGCCGCTTCGCTTCGACCTGGTGCGCATCCCCCGCGTCCCTCGGTTTGCGCCCTGGTGCGGATCCGTGCGGACCGAGGACTGGCACGTGCGGTTCAACGCCCGGGTGGTGGTCAGCGGCCACCTGCACGTGCGAGCCACGGACTGGCGCGACGGCGTGCGGTTCGAAGAGGTGTCGCTGGGCTACCCACGGCACTGGGATCCGGATGTCCCGGTGGACGAGTGGCTCCGCCCCATCCTCCCGGGCCCGGCCCCGCCGCCGATGGTGGAGCCGCCCCCGAAGTGGCATCGACTGGGGGGGCCGCGCCGCCGGAGGGGCCGATGAAGCCGCTGATCGTGCTCGCCCACGGAGCCGGCGCGGGACAGTCCCATCCCTTCATGCAGGCCTGGGCCGCGCACCTGCGCACCTTCGCCCACGTGGTCCCGTTCGAGTACGTCTACATGCAGCGGCCGGGCCGGCGCCCACCGGATCGGCTGCCGAAGCTGCTGGTCCGGCACCGGGAGGTGGTCGACGAGGCCGTCGCGGCGCACCCGGGAGCCCCGCTGGTGCTGGTGGGCAAGTCGATGGGGTCCCGCGTGGGCTGCCACCTGGCCAACGCGCTGGGCGGGACCGTGCGCGGCCTCGTCTGCCTCGGCTACCCGCTGAAGGGCCGGACGAGCCTGCGCGATGAGGTCCTGCGGGAGCTGACGGCCCCGATCCTGTTCGTCCAGGGCACGCGCGACCCGCTCTGCCCGCTGGACCTGCTGGCGGAGGTGCGGCCCACGATGCAGGCGCCCTCGGAGCTGCACGTGGTGGACGGGGGGGACCACTCGCTCATGCTCCGCAAGAGGGATCTGAAGGCCGCGGGGACCACGCAGGACGCGGTGGACGCCGTGACCATGCAGGCCGTCCGCGACTGGGTGACGGCGCTGATCGGTCCTGATACCCGGTCGCGGATGCGCCCCCCCGGTGATCCGGAGGCCGGCTGAGGACGTAGACGCTGGGGAAGGAGGTGCTCATGCGCCGGATCCTCTGCTCCCTTGCTCTCCTCTTGCCCGCCTG
>ENA-OWNT01001507-OWNT01001507.1-seawater-metagenome-genome-assembly--contig:-NODE-1507-length-28941-cov-5.054289_pt1 | contig 28941 bp, 18 predicted proteins | sample MGYA00238136_ERZ651165 | MGnify/ENA primary metagenome ERZ651165 (study PRJEB26861, sample SAMN08777766) | seawater metagenome | isolation source: coastal seawater | place: USA: Florida | collected...
GCGCGTGGGCATTCCTACACTCGTGTAATACGAGCCCAATTGCAGAACCAAACATACGAGCAAACGAGCAACAAGAAGCAAACAGCACACGAATCATGCATGCGGTCACCCGACGAACACACCAGCAAGAACAACAGCAGACAAGCAAGCGGACATTGAACCAGGCGTGCCGGCAAACCCATTTGGCGAACTCAAACAAACGAACGAACGAACGAACGAACGAACGAACTTCGGACAAACGAACTTCGGACAAACGAACGTCGGACGAACGAACGAACTTCGGACAAACGAACTTCGGACAAACGAACGTCGGACGAACGAACGAACTTCGAACTTCGAACGAACAACGACAACACCACGACGCCAACGGCGCTGCGTCGCTGCGTCCACGTGGCGAGGCTTTGTGGAAGGTCAAACCTACTCAATCATTCGCCCACCTCCCCACTTAGGCCCAGTACTTTTCGTCACACACGGTCAATGATTGATCTCTACGCACTCAGCCACAGTGCCTCGATCAGTCATACTACCTGGCGTTCATTCACTGTACATTCCCAGCAGTTGAACGATATAAGTAATGAGTGCGAAATGAGAGGGTGACGGCTATCATCGGCAAATGCTGCAGCTTCCGATGTCAATTCGTCGTCGTCGAAGCCGTCATCGTTGTGATTTATTGGTGCGTTATGGATCGACGTCAAGTATTATAATACAGAGTATTTGAGTTCTCTCGAGTGGCAAACACAAACAACAAGACAACCGAAGGAATTTGTTCTATCGAAGTCGTCGTGCACAACGCAGTGTTGGCACGGAACGAAGCAGTCATCGAAGTATGCTTATGCTTAAGTCGCTCCGTCTGTGTCTGCAGATTTGTTCAGTCTCCTTGCAACTTGCAGTACCCGCTCCAGAGAGTTGATCGTGACAGGCTTGATCAACACGTCCTGCGCTCCGGCGCCAGCGAAGGCCGCCTTCGCATCGTCAGAACTATCTGCGGTGAAACCGACGATGACTGGTGGTGCCGGGGGAGGTGCCTGCGCAACAATGCGTTTCGTCGCCTCGACGCCGTTGCAAACGGGCATGTGGTAGTCCATCAGAACAACATGAAAAGGGGTCCCGAGAGCTGCAGCGGCTGTCACAGCACGGGTAGCCTCCTCACCGTCGATTGCGAACTCCACGTTGCGAACACCAGCCCGCCAGAGCATGTGCTTAACGAGGGCGCGCACAACTTTAGTGTCCTCGGCAACCAGCACACGAAGGTTGGAGGTCGTGGGTGCCTTCGATGGGGCTTCTCGCTCCATTACCTCGATGACGCCCTGCACATGGTCATCAGCAACCGAATCAATTTTGGTTTCAATTTTGGTTTCGCCATCTCCAGCCGGTGATTCGTCAGCAGACGACGGTGGCTCTTCTGCTTGTGTCAATGTGATTCTCGCTGCCTGCCGCGTTTGCGCCACATCGACCGCCGGCGAAATCACTTGACAAGGCACTGATGCGCTGAAAGTGGATCCCTCCCCGACTTCACTTTTAACCTGGATGGGAATTCCCCCCATTGCCTCTACAAGTCTCGAGGCAATGCTCAAGCCGAGCCCAGTACCACCGTGCTCACGCGTCAGAGAAGTATCTCCCTGCGCGAATGGTATGAAGAGCATTTTCTTGTCTTCCGGTTTGATCCCCGCACCAGTGTCCATTACAGCGACAGTCAATGTACCAGCATCATTGGTATCGTCGGTACCGTTGGCCTTCACTGCAGACACCCGCAACAAAACATGCCCTCCGGCAGGAGTGAATTTAATGGCATTGCTGAGAAAGTTGATGGCCACTTGCTTGAGACGTCGACGGTCGGCAGTTGCCAGGGTGCCCTTGGCGGTGCGTGGGAAAACAACACTTAATTGAACTTCCTTTCTTTGTGCGCGTGGTTCGTACTCGCGGCGCAACTCATTCCCCAGCTCGTGCACGCTGAAAGTCGTTGGGCGAATACTGACTTTCATGCCACTTGACAGCGCGCTGAAGTCGAGGACATCGTTGATGACGCCGAGCAAGTGCTGCCCGGAATCCTGCATGAGTTGAAGCATCTCTGCCACCGCCTCCTTGCCTCCAGTTTCGTCCATCGAAGTAACAGTTGCCACTTCAACAGCATTCAACATTGCCGACAATGGGGATCGCAACTCGTGCGACATAGTGGCCAAGAACAAGCGCTGTTGTTGCTCGGCCTCGATAATCCGATCGGTCAGCTTGCGCGCAAGCTCGAAAGTGGCATGTAGACTTTTCACAGTGTCATCGGTCTTCACACGTGCCAACGCCGCCTCGTCCTTGCTGCAAAATTTCTCCACATACCCTGCCATGGTTTCGCGGAAAGTACTGACCTGCAGACGTGTGGCGAAGTCTTGCCGCAAGGCGCGGTCGGCAAAACGGGCAAATATTATCATGAACGGCAGAACGAGCACTCCCATGAGGGTTTGCACTTCGCTAAGAGTGCCTTTATGGCCGGCTACCACAGCATGCACTGCGAAGGCGAGCGAACCAAGAAAGACGTGATGGTACCAAGGCATGTGCGTCAGTACGTTGGCCGTCATGACAACCAACGATGCAAGAGGAACAGGGTCTCCTGCGCGACCGAAAATTGCCGCTTCCACGACGCAGTCTGCCACAATTTGAACGTAGAGTGCGGCATCAAAGTATTTGACTCTGGATTCGACTGGCTTGCTGCGCCCTAGGAAAAGCAGCAGCATCACCACTAACGGCCCGAAGTGGTGGAGAATCTGTAGCGCCCAATCGAAACCAAATGCAGTGGAGGAGTCGAAAGAAGCAATCGACATGATCCAGTTTGTGACGGCACGGAGCACAACGCAATACTGCACGGGGACCCAGATGTAGTCCATTTGCCCACTCCGGTAGTTTAGCTCTGTGTCGCGTTGGCGGAATTGCAGCGACAACCAATGCTGCCGCGTCGAGAGAGACTTCTCTTCATCTTTGTTCAAACCAATTTCAAAGTTGCGGAAATTCCGCGTGAGGGCCTTCAAACACGACCCGGCCATGGCGGAGGAACCGAGCGGAGACGCTCAATGTCAAGAGACTGAACGACTGTCAAGTAGTAGCAAGTTTCCGTTTCGCCGTCAAAGTCAGTTCGTTGTTTTGTTTCGTTTCGTTCCGTTATGTTCTCGATTTTGTTGCTGCCACAATTTACTGTTTCGACGTGGTCAAGTCTGATGTGATTATTGCAAGTGTTGTGCTGCGTTTTGGGTGCGTGTGGGTTCGCTGTGCTGTCTCGAGGTTGATATCTCGGCTGCAAGTAGGCGAGAGACGACTCGCATGCCAACATTTCGCATGCGTACTCGAGTTGAACAGTCGAGTACTCGAACGAGTACTCACCATGATACAAGCCGAACCCTGACTTGACCGGCGTCCGAGTGGTGGAAGGTGAACCCAGAATGCTGGCACGCGATTACGCGCTGGACATGCAGTTCGCAGTTCACACACCAACCCACAGTCATAGTTCGCATGCAACAGGTTTCAGTCACACGGAGAACTTGCCGGAAGTTCATGGCACGAGACTTCCGCGTTGCTGTTGCCAACGTAGTAAGCAAACGACATGAACAGACGAAGACACACGCCGGAGACACAGAGCCAGCCAGCCAGACAGCCAGACAGTCGTACAGACGGAGACACAGATGTCACCGGCACAACAACAGACGCATGCTGGCACACGAGCGAACGAACCAGGCACGCGGAAAGGAATGAAATAAAGCAGGAACGAGGAGGAGCGACGAACGGAGGAACGGAGGAACGGAGGAACGGAGGAACGGAGGAACGGAGGAACGGACGAACGGACAAACGGACGAACGGACGAACGGGCGAACGAACGCAGCGAACACGAATCAGAATTCTTGCACAACCAAACGCCGGTTCGCGCTGCGTCGCTCGCCGCTGGCTTCGTTCACCCTTCGCCCTCCTTCATTCAGCCCTCGGAGCTGGTTTCAGCAGCAAGATGCAGAACGCACGCACACGTTTACCGCGCCTTCCTACTTCTGGAAACCTGCACTTCCCGCACAAACGCTCTTCACTAAAATATGTCCGTGCACAGTAATAAATGCATCGAAGCTGCAACGTCGTCGTTTGTTCGTTCGCTCGTCGCTGTGGTTCGTTCGTTCGTTCGTTCGTTCGTGTTTGCAACAAATGGCTTCGTTTGCGTCCTTCCTGGTTGTGGAGTGTGTCTAAAGAGTCGACGGAGGCGCAACGAAATGTATCCGGGAAAAGGAATAACGGCAAAGCGGAACGGAACGGAAGCAAGGTATCAATCAAATCAAGAGTCCGCGACGCTGCTGCATCGTGCATCGTGCATCGTGCACAGTTCGTCGTTGTGTGTCGTTCGCTGCGGTGGGCGGGCTCACTGTCCTGCGACCGCGGTTGGTTGGTTTGCGTTGCGCTGTTCTGCGCTGTGTTGCTGTGCACGGAGAGAGGGAGGCAGGGAGGCAGGGAGGGAAGCGAAGGAGACTTTTGACTTTGCGTGCGTGTTGGTTGGTTGACCGAACCAAAGCGACGAAGGAAGGAGGGAAGGAAGGCACGGACGGAGGAACAATGCAACACTGGTTTGATGTGACATTATTCAGCACTCCACCAACGTACGCACGCACAAACCCATTGAAGAAGTCACGGCTGCGGCTCAAAGTAACAGCTCGGTGCACACGTCTGACGTTTGTTTGGCCCTGTGCGTCGTGCACTTTGCCAACAATCAATTGATGCTGATTAACCATAGCTAAACTTGCAATATGATAGGTTAATTGGTCCGGTTTTATATAGGGGTTTTCAATGAGTACTATTTTACTTGAAATAATACTTTGCACCGTATTTTTTAATAGTTCTGCACTCTTTTCAAAGTCTTCAATATGCAACAGTTTTAGAGCCATTTGCCAGTTTTCGTAGCTTGTAATTATCTTATTTAAGTGTTCCTGATCATCAGATAGACGTTCGGTTAACGCTGTCTTTAGCGTGTCAATTGAGATGATATTAGTTGTTTGCAGAGGTATCTCTAATGTGTGATTAATTTTTTGCAGCCAATCTTGTGAACTATAAATTACGTTGTACTGTTTTAAAAAAGCTGTTAATTCATTTATGTTATTGTTTTGTATTAAAGTTTCTAAACGTTCCTCGATTGCATGTTTAAAATAAGCATTGAAGCCATCAACATTAGAACCTATTACAACTAAGTAATCAAAACGTAAGTCTTCAGCTAATATTTGTGCAAATACTTTTGAGCGGGCTATGCGGTCATTGCGGTTATTGATTAATGCGATGGTTTGAATATGAGGTTGGTCATTTAAATCAAAAAGCTCAAGACGTTTCCAATTATCTATGGTCGCAAGGCGCTCATTGGCAGACATACTATTAACGAAAGATTGCGAAATGTGACCTATCGCTGCTGATTGAAAGTGTTGTAAAACGCCGATATCGGGGACAATACGTTCTGCTGTTTCTTTAAAAACATAATCTTTGTTTATACCTATGTATTGCGCCATTTTGCAAACCAAAGCGATGTTATCAGGGTGCTCTTCATATGGGTATAAAGCTCGGATATCCGGCGTAATTTGATAGCCATCTCCCCAGTGAGTCTGAATTAAGGTCGTGCTCTTTGCATTTGCTGCATCATTTAGAATTGGCATCATAGTTTGCTCTGCAGTAAACACTTGGGTATTACTACCAATGAAGGCAGACATTTCTTTGGCTACATCCAGACCAGTAGGGCCTAGAATATCTTCATGATCAGGATAAGCATTGGTAATGGTGGCAAAGTTATCTTGCATCCAGCGACGTAAAATACGAACATATTTAGGGGTTAACCCCATACATTCCCATAAAAATACATCAGCTTTTGTTTTTCTGGCAAAGTCGAGAACGCTACTTTGTTCCCAAATGCTCGCTTTGTCGAAAGGTCTAAATAGCGGCACTTCGTATTGTTCACCACTACTTTTCCCATAAATCATCATTGCTTCGCAGCCGGTGGTTTTTGCAATAACGCGAAGCTCCAGACTGCTAAATAGCGCTGCTTTTAAGCGTTCAGTCCCTGATTTCCCTCGAGTGCCCCAACCACCGATACTCACTGGGATTGCCTTTCGGTTTCGTTTAATTTTATTGCCCGTATAAATATGCCGACTCCAAAAATATGCCATAAAGCCACTGACGAAAAAAACCAATTGTGAAATTGAGTTTTGATAGATTGAATAAATATACTCTTTAAAACTAAACCAGATATTCATAAGTACGGGCATTAGTGCGACTTTGCTAAATAGCTTTTTAATACTTTTTTCAACAGGGAAGCTTGATCCAAGCACTTCACCATAAGCTTTAAACTCCAATTCAAAGCCCAGGGCTCTTAAGCTGTCGATAAATTTTTTTTGTTCTATTTCATTCCCTTTTCTTAAGCTATCAAGCAGCTCAAAGTTAACTGATAAATACCAATAGGCTTTCATACGTTTAAAGAGTTTATCAGGACGATGTATTTCCAAGATGCCGTCAGGTGTATAGCTAAAAGCCGGTTTAGATGATTCGTCTTGACTAAGTACCGATAATAAATAATCCATTAATGGCAAATGTGGTCGAGTAGTGTGCTCTTTAAGATTAAATAAAGCTTCACCGGGAACATTAGTTTCACTGATTTCAGCTACACTGCAGCTAGCTACATGCAATTGCGAGGATGGTTTTTTTGCTAGCGTATGGTTGAAGCTTTGCCGCTTGTCGGTACTTGGGTTGAAAAACTCATGCCAAATACGCCAATAGCGCTTGCCTTGTCGATACCCTGGAATAATGAGCCAATTATCTTTAATAATTTTGCCGCTGAATGCTTCTGCATTTTGTGCTTTAAAGCTTAAAGTTCTACCTAAGGTATGCTGGTCAATCTCAGTTGAAAGAGAAACAGAGTGCTTACTCTCAAGCTGTTCATCTATACTGGCTAGCAATGTTTGTTGACTAAAACTGACTAGTTGCTCTCTTGCTCTAGAAATATAACGTTTAAGAGCAATGTGAGGTTCACTCTCCAGTACTGCATTTAGAGTCATAATAAATTGCTGAAAAACCTGCACAGGTTTATCTGTCTGCAACTGAAGGTTCAGCATAACGCGCGCGCTATTTTCAATATTGAGACGTTTTACTTCAAACGGAAAAGGTGTTTTTAACACTCGCTGCCAAAGTGGAAAGATAAAATCAAAGTCGGCATATTTTTGTTGAGTGAACTGTTTGACTAATGTGAATTGAACTGCACCACAGGTTTCTTCTTCAATTCGTTTCACAATCAGTGCTTTTGCTTGCTCAGGTTCTAGGGCATTTAATTGTTCAATTAAAGCTTGCCTTACTCTTGGGTAGGGGTGTTCACTCAATTTATAAAGTAAATTAATTTCTTTCGTGGTAACAAGCGTTTGATTGGCAATAATTCTTGGTAAAGCGGCTAACACAAATAATGTATCTGAGCACTTAGGCTTTTTAGAGATATCAAGTATTGTGTCTTCGATAATAGCCCAAATATGTGCTCGAATAAAAGTTGGGCGCTGTACATATAAGATTTCTAAAATAGCGATAACAGATTGAAAGGGGGTGTTGGGCTCTTCGAGTAACTCAATTAACTCAGCTGTTAGCTCTTCACTGATCTCTGGGGCTGCATTACATAAATGTATGACAGACACCTGGCTTACCAGTGCACTAATTATACTGTGTTTAATATGAACACTATGGCTGTGTTGGAGTATAACCATGAAAAAAGGTTCTAGATCTAGCTTCCGCCAGTTTTCTAGAATATCGTGTTCATGACTAAGTAAGTAATCTGTTGTTAATGCCCCCAATTTATTGATTAAAAACTTGAGCATTTGCTCTTTGTCAGCCACTTGTCTTTGGTAACGCTCGATAACAGTACTATCGTCAAACCAACGAGCAAACGCTTGTTTATCTTCCTTTAACTGCGCATCAGTGGCGCCTAATTCTCGAGCATAATTTAAAATATGTAACTCTTTCTCTGCACGGATCTCAGCTTTTGCTAAGCGTTGAACAAAGAGTTGATACGAAACCTCAAGTTGTTGTATTTGCTCATCATAGCGTTCAATCTGATAACGTAAAAATGCGATCGACTGTAGCTGTAACCATACCTGTGATGATTCATTTTCTGGCATGTTTTGAATTAAAGGCCACTGTAGTAAGTCATTGATTAAATTTTGATATTTATGGCGATAAAGGTTTAGCCAAAACTTTTCAGTATTGGCGAATAAGATGGACTCTAACTGTTGTTTTAATTCGTTATTTGTCATAAATATCTTGTTCTAAAAAATGCGTCAATTGGAGTGACTCAAACAGAATCTCGTCATGAGCAAATGGACCAAACCCAGTTCTTTGTAAGTTTCCTAAGTTGACTTCCAGTCTTAATGAGTAATCGTTTCTGAGCCCGCCCAGAGTCCAGCTTAGCTTTATCCAGCCTGCAGTATTTTTAGAGAAGTCAAACAGGGTTTGCCAGCTTACCTGAGTTAAATATTGCCAAGTAGAATTAAGTCTATGTTGATCGGAAAACTTATACTGAGAAACACCTGATAGACTGAAAATATGTCCTTGGTAGAATTGTTGTGCTTCGACACCAAAGCCTAGGCTGTCAAAAGAAGTCCAATCTTCATTTGAGGTTGTCGAGAAGCTGGCAGATATTTGATTATCTACCCAAGGTTGGTAGCGGTACTGATAAGCTGCACGCCAACCGTGCATGTGATCTGTGCGATAAAAATTAAACATCGATGGGCTCATCTGTTTATCGGCAATATACTCATCTGTGGTGATGCTGGTGTAATAATAAAATGGTTGCCAATACCATTGATGACGATGCACTTTATCATTGCGCCAAATTTCACCAATTTTTAAGCTGATGTTAGAACTTAGGTGGCTTTCGCTAACAGGTGTTTCATCTTGCCAGTGGTTATTTATTCGCGCTTCACTAAACCAGTGGCTATCTTCATCAAGCCAATTGTGTTGGGCATTGATAGAAAAAGTGTCGTAATTTTGATTATCGAGTGTGAACAATGATTCGAGCAAATACCAATGCTGCTTATCTTTATTTCTTAGCCTTAGTCCAAAATCGGTGTAGTGACGAGCTGACTGGGCTTGTTCACTTTCGAAGATGCCTGCACGGTTGTATCTAACGAGCCCTTCAACATGGGTGAGGTTTTCATCAGTAGATAAAATATCCTCATAAAATGGCTTTTTCGATGGTTCATGAAAATAAATGGGTTTTTCAACGATTAAAGGCTCTACAGTCGGCGCAAAACGGGTTTTAGCTCGATTGGGGTCGAGTTGCCATTTAAAAACGCGTGCTAACTGTGAAGCCTCGGCTTGAACATTGATTTTCCCGGCAGGATAAAAGCCGATTTGCTCCTCTCTAACTTTACCTGTGAGGCGCTCAATTTTTATTAAATTATCTGAATTAAGTTTTGCACTAATTTGCTGTTCAGCTTCTGCAAAATAAAATAATTGGCGTGTATCTAACTTGGCATCTTGCCAGCGACCTTGTTGATAGGCTTGAATTTTTACACTGACAAGCTGTGAAATAAACGGGTTCATCCAGCGCAGTGAGATGAGACCTGCTTTTAGTTCTTGTTGTGTTAATGCGAGTTCACTGCTTTGAGCACTTTCTACAGTCCATAGAAGGTTATTTTCACTTGTTGAAACCAGTATATTTGCATAGTTTGATTTAACTATTTCAGCCGCACTGAAATTGAAAACTAGCTTTACTTTACTGCCAATCAGCTCTTTCAGGTCTAAGTTTAATCTATGATTAGGACGAATTAATAACCCCTCTAAATTAGCATTTTTACTTGTGTGACGGCTCAGTTGCTCGGCAAAACTTCGTCGTGTTATGACATTCATATCGACCAGTTGAGTACCAGAATAATTTAAGTACTGTTCAATGGGTTGCCATGACCCATAATGCTCAATACGGTTTTTAAGTGAGTTCAAACTGTCAGATAGTTTTATGTGTTCAAGTTTGGCGAATAACAAGTTGAACTCGTAGTTATTAAGTGTCTCATGGCTTAATCGATATAACGCATTTGTGAGTAAGGTTTTTAGATCAATATCGGGCTGGTGGATCAGATCCACAAACGCTTGCTCAAAAGAAATCGCAACAGCGTCTGAACTTAAGTGCGCTTTATACGCAAGCAGGTCAGGTAATATCCGTAAACTTAAGTACTGCTGTTGCTCACTACTTAAAGTCAGTTGCTCACCTTTATCTAGCGTGATGAGAGCTTCGCTGGCGACGGACAGTTTAAGCTCATTGTGTTGAGCTTGCGTAGTAGAAGCGACATCCGCAAATACAGGCAAAATAGACTGTGTTGAGTTTGTATCTATATGCAGCCAGTGTTGTTGCTGTGTACCATCATGAATATAAGGCGTTCTTACTCTTAATTGTAATGTTAGCTTTTGCTTAGCATAAAGCTGTATTGGCGAACCTTTTTGCAAAGTATAAGCATTGTAATCAGATGTATCACCTTGCAAGTTCACGGCGCCAAAGTGTTTGATATCAAATGAAGAAGTTGTAGGCTCTTTCAAAGGCGTTAATTGTGCAATACGGCTTTGTATCCAGCTGTGTAAAGCTGTGTCTGTAAAATTATGATTATCATGCTGTGACCAAAGTGCTTGGAGGTTTTTTTGCTGTGCTAGCAGTAATTGTTTCGTCAAACCTTCGCAGTCAGTTAAAACATCAAACTTATACGCACATAAACCTTGTAGCTTATATAGCTGTTTAGCTGCTAAATAGCGGATAAAGAGCGCCTGTGCAGCATAATTACTGAGTAGTGTACGCTCTGATTGCAGCAAGCTTTCTAAGTAGGCGTTAGCTGTCGAATCTCTATCTAGTTGAGTTAATAAATCAATGCGTATACGCCAAGCGTCAAGCGCTATACTGGCAATGTCACTGTTCACTAAATCTTTCAGTAAGAGCAAAGCTTTACTTGGTGCTGACAGTGCTAGGTTCATCGCTTTTGAGATTAAGTAATGGTCGTTTCTATTTTGTCTTTTATAGTGAGCATTATCGAGAGGAAGGGGGAGACTATTAATATAGGACTGGGTTAGCAAGGTATTTTGTTGGTTAAGTAATCTTGCTAATGTTGGACTTTTATTAGCTAATTTGCCTTGCATTAAATAAAGCAATGGGTTGTTTGGTAAGGTTAATAAATCATCGACTTCGACAGCGATATTAATTGTTTTTTCATCAGCACTGAACAGCTTAAAGGTGTGTGCTTGCAGACTTACCGGCAGTACAATTCGACTGAACTTTTGTTTGGGTGTAAATTGAATAATGTGCCTTTGGTTGTCGTACTCAGCGACTAAGTGACCACTATGCTCAGCTTGAACATAGAGAAATAACAAGCCTCTGATCCGCTGAAATTGGTTGATATCAAAACTGAGCGTGTCTTTTAGCTGGTGGCTGGTGAGTACTTTATACTGTGATACTTCATAAAGTTGCTCAGCGGCATCCCTATATCCTAATAACACTTTATTTTGCTGAACAGCACTATTAACAGGGATGGAGCGGTTGATAACTTGCGCTGACCTTCTTGTCGAAATAGTGCTGACTAGATCTTGATAGCGACGTTGCTCTAGCTCATTGGCATTTTCAGTAGAAAATTGGTTTATCATTGATAAATCTAAATGATCATATATTTGCTTAAAATTGTCTTCTAGGTGAGCAGTCCAATACGGGTTTAGTAATGCTTCTTGATGTTTTTGTATGGCATCTAAGTCATAGATACCCCGATGCATTTGTTCTATTTTTATCAGTGAGTTACCGAAACTGCTGATTTTTAGATAGCTGTTTTTTGGGACAGCAAAATAGTCACTGTTCACTGTTGATACTTTATGGGTCTTAAACTCGGGTGCATGCGTGTTATCAACGTTAATCAAGCTAATAGGTTGGCCGTTTACTTCAGCAAGTACTTTATTATCTTGTTTAAGGTTCGACATGGGTTTGCGAACTGAAAGCTTTAATTTTTTGGCTTCTTTGAAGTATAAACTGACGTTTTGATTGTTTTTAAGGTGATAAAAAATCTGGTGGTCTTGCGCTAATGTTAGATTCGTTGTGTCGAGCGGGAGTTTGAGCGCGCGTCTAAATGGATCTCGATGAGTGTGAAAATGTCCGAGCTTAACCTCTGTGTGTACTTTGCTATTACTATGATTAACTAATTTAAATATTTGCGCATAGGACGACGCTGGAAATTGGCATTGATGTTGTTTACAAACAAATTCGTTTGAATGAAGCTTTCTCATCACTCGTAGACTTTGCCCCTGCCAAAGAGTCACTTTGTTAAAAGCCTCATTAGGGATCACTAGCCATTTTCCTTCGGGTACATAGATGCTTTGAGTTTCTCCTTTATCAAGGTGAATGAAAGTGCTTGGTTGACTAAGAGATAAATCAAAATTTACCCATGCAGGGGCTGTTTGCAGTGGAGCAGGCGCTGCAAACAACTGACAGGTAAATAAAATGCAGACTAAAATTAGATAATTTGGTTTATGCATTTAGAAAACTGGTTCATTGTAAGTTGTTCTTTGATTAAGCGTTCTCGCATAGGCTTACTTATCTCTATATGAATAAATGACAACGGCGTTAAGTTAAGTTTATGTAGTATGTTCTTAGTGCCGCCTAGTTCTTGTATTAGTTCAGGGTAGAAATAACTATTTTTTGATATTTTACTTAAGCATAGAGTTAATTCTTGCTTAATGACATTGCCTTTTTTACCTTGGCTGATAATAAAATCTGCCTTTTGTCCCTTATCGCTTTTGCGCTTACTTTGATTGAAGCCATGCAACTGTATGACTTTGGCACTTGAGTGAAGCGACTGAAACGCTAAGATGGCACTATTATGTAAAGTATCTCTGCGTTTTGAGTAGTCCATGAGTTGCTCATCTAGGCTGTCGCTATACCTATGGTGTGTATTACTCAGTATGAGTTGACAATGTGTGTTAAACAATTTCTTTCCAATCGTATAAGTATGGAGATCAAAAAAACGATGTGGAATAGAAATAATGCAGGCTTTTGCATTTAACTGATAAACTAATTCTCCACCTCCATATACCTCTGAGGTTGCTTGCAAATAGTGTCTATTATCTTTGTATGCATATTGCCAATGAGCTAAGTTTGATTTCTTAGAAGAAAGTAACCATTCAGACAAATCTTTTGTCAGAGTCTCTAATTTGGGTCTCGTCTCTGCAAGGGCGAAATGAGCTCCACAGCTCAATAAAATAGCGAAAGCCAGTCTAATCAGTTTCATATTGCCTCCATTTTACTTTCTTGGAAGTCTGTGGGAATTCATCAAGTACACTTATCCAGACATCTTGATTGGTACTTAGAGTTATGCTGTGTAATGATTTTATGTCGCTATTTATTGCCAATGACACAGTGTTATATGTGGCGACATTATTAATGGCTGGGTGAAGCGCAAAGGTCTCGGTTAAATTTGTACGCATAAGTGAAAAGCGTTTATTTGGGATCGTATACTCTGTGCTTATCCCTTTTGTAAATAGCCCTTTTATGCGCGTGTTTAAAACGATATCGTTTGTAAACTTCTTAGTTTTAAAGGCTTTAATCACGACAGAGTCAGGTTTATTTGTATAACTCAATGTTAAATCCTGACCAGCATTTAAAAGGTAACTACGTTGTTTTTGCCATGGGCGCTTTTTTCCATCATTGATAAAGAAAGCATGTTCAGAAAGATTTAATGCAAGCAATTGCTCATGGTTAATGTCTATAAGGGGCTGCTCTTTATAAAAGGGTGGATATGTTTTTAATTCTATAAGGCGTTTGTCTCTTAAATGGTTATTATTTTTTACTTGTAATATTTGCTCAATGGTTCGAACTTGGCTGAATTGATGCTCAGAGGGGGCTTTATTCTGAGAAAGGTCGACAAAGTATTTGTTTGGGCTGTTAACTAAAAAAGTATTTGAAAGAGGCAAGGCATTAGTTAAATCGCGACTTAAATAAGAGGTCACTTTTTCTTTTGGCAACTCAGGGGGGGGCTCGAACAAGCGAACATTAACAATGCGCTGTTGTTCAGTAAACGTGAAGTCATTCACTGCTTTTTGAGAAAACCAAGCGCCAATATTAAAAAAGTTATCTATTTCAGGCTGACATATTTGCTCACAGATTACGTTCTGATAATGAAATGTTGTTTGTCTTGCTTGCAGCTTTGCAAGTACTTGCTGCTGAGATGATACCTTAATGCGGTTTACTGCTTTAGGTAAGCGCAAAAAAAACGTTTCTGGTTCTGGGGCGGGCTGACGGACTGTTTTTTCATTTATTATTCTGTCATAGCCGCTAGCTACACCCTCTAACCTGACCTGGTATTGTTCAACAACTGCTTGGTTATTAAATAGTTCAATATCGACGAGGACTCCATTACTACCTCTAAATTCAAATTTGATGTCACTCAATTCAGTGACCTCATATTCGGCACTATATTGCGAATTGAGTTCATACAAATAACTATGTAAGGCATTAAACTGAGCGTCATCTTCAGTGAACCATCTAGTTAGTGTTGGCTGCGCTGATTGGATCACGATAAGCCCAGGTTCGACATTAGGCATTGTATAAATGTCACTTTTTTCTGTGGCTATCACGTTAAGTTGAGTAGGCGCTTTTAGTTCTTTAATGTCATACCAAGTTACGAATAAGGTGCTATTACTTTGCTCTTTATGAAAGTATAAATCTTGGCTCTGATAATTCCTAAATGAAGCACTAAGTAGGCTGTCAGTATAGAAACTATCTAAATTTTGTTGTTCAGTATTAAAATCATAGCTTTGTACATAATAGGGCAGGGTTTCGTAGAGAGTATCACTGTTAAAGTCGATCCCAGGGATCCCTTGTGGCGCTAACTTCTGCCACTCAAAATTTACTGCGTTCAAAATTTCTTGATTTGAAACAGCATTATTTCCTATTGTGTGATAATTGGTCATGCGCTCACGCCAATCGGTAGATTGTCTTAACCAAGCTCTATTTACATCATTCAAGCTGACAGGTGTTTTTGCATGTAAACGGATAACAACACCTCTGAGTTGCCGATTTTCAGGGATAAGGCGCAATGAAATCGCAGATGCTTTTGTGAGTTGTTCGTTGCTAATAAAAAATGATTGGCCTGAAGAAACAGCCAATGTATCTCGGTTTTCAATGATTTGTTTAACTTGTTTTGCCTCGTTATCAAGGGCCAATTTTGAAGCATGATGGTAAATATGGGTGCTCAGTGGCATCGATTTATTGTCGAAGAGTGTATATTCAATCGCATAATGCACAGGTTCTTCGAATTGGTTTTTTTCTGAAAAAATAGCATTTGAAAGTACGCGGATTGCATAGGTTCGATCTGCAGAAAAGTTAAACCTGAGCGCGTTATCTTGTTGTAACCAGTGAACGGTAGAGCGGGTTTCATCATCTGAGCGAAGCGCGACAGGCTCAGCAGATAGTATCCAAAAATAACTGCGAAATGCTAACCAGAAAAAAAAGAGTGCCACATTTAAATAAAGAAATAATTTCAGCAGGTGCTTAATTAAATACATTTAAGCCTCCTGTCATAGCATGAGTAAACAATTTTAAATCTATGATTTTGTTTCGCTTTGGTAAATAGATAAGTGCAATTTTATTATCTAGCTTGATTAAGAGGGCTAGCTCGTCTTGATTTGACAATTGTGTTGCCTGTAATACACACCCGATTTGTTGAGTACATAATGATTTTATATATGGTAGGTGCTGAGACTGGGCATAACGCTGGGTAATATCAATAAATGCTTTTAGTTTATCTTTACTAATTGTTTGCCAATCATTAGGTGAAAGTGCCGCAATATTGATTCGCTTTAAAATAGGGTGTTGTGAAACAGCCAAAAGACGTTGTAATAATGCCTCATTTGAAATAGAAAAGTGTTGCTTAAAATCAGATGCAAGCCAAAGCGTAGCCAGAGAACTTGATGGAGCAAAAATTTGATAGCCAGTTTGAGGTGAAGTACCCAATTCAAGGCCTCTCGTTGCGATTTGTCCTAAAACGATTTGATGTTCAACTCCTAACTCTTTTAAAGCGTTACTTATTTTGTCGAGACTATGTTTATGTCTTGGGTGAGGTTGAGTATATTGAAATGCTAATGCACTTGGGCGAACATCCGAAGGTGCGCTATGGCTTCTGATTTGCAGGTTTAACATGCCAGTTTGCTGATAATGGCGTAATGCGCTTTGGTGCACAACGTTGAATAATGTTTTAACATTGGCAGCTGCCATTACATTCGCTTCTTCGCTAGCAAAGGGGTGCGCTCCAGCAATTAACAATAACTTCGCATCACTCTTTTGATATAAATGACTAGCAAACTGTATGGTGTTGCTCTCATATAGTGGTCTTGGAACTTGTATGTTCAATAAATTTGTCTGATCTAAATGAATAAAGTAAAGACCTTGACCTAGTTGGTAATACTGTTGCTCATCTATGGGAGAGATTTTTAAGTACCGCCCTTTTTGTGTATTGAGCAGACTTAATTGATAACCAACCATACGCGCAACATTATTAATTTTATTAAGCTGGTTGAGCGTATCACTGGTAATTGCTTCACCAACCAGGTCGTCAGATATGCCGTAAAGAGGACGTAAGATCTCGAACTCCCAAAGTGCAGCTTCATTATCAGACAGTGATTGAAAATGGCGGCTACCTTTGGCGGTAATTTTAGGAATAAACGCGGTGATCTCTTGTTCTAAACTGCTTTCAATTTGCGTTATATGTGCTTGATTCAATTGTGTTGTTAATGCAATTTTTGACAGCAAAGTGGTATATGCTGACGTATCAATAAAAATCTCAACTAATCGACCTGAAAAATATTGGCTGGGTAAGCTTAGATTATTTAATAGTCCAAAATTGCTTTGTGTGAACCCTAAAAAGTCAGTTAGGGTTGACTGACTTAGCCCTGAAGGAATGCGGTTGTAAATCCAAAATTGTCCAGTTGCACCAAATGGTCCGGTTTCAAGTAAAGCGGTTGTCCGCGTATTAACAGAACGCAATTGCATTATGTTCTCGTTTTCTAGTGCACTGATAAATGCCCAATAAAAATTACTTTGCTGGCTTGTACTTTCTGCGTTAAATGAGGGCGTTGCTTGTGTGCCAAGTACTAAAGCATTGGCATTTAAATGTTGCATTAGCAAGGGTGAAGAATCACTTGCAATTCGCTCAGTTGAAGGGTGAGGTACTGCCAACAATAAACTTGAATTTATTTCTTTATTTAATACAAATAACCCCCTAATTGCGTATCTTCTAGTATCTTGAATATAAATGTATTCATTATCTTGTCGTAATGAAAAGTCCAGTTTTAACAACAGCGCTTGTGCCTGCTGTATATTTTGTGGATCGCTTCTATCGCGGTTCAAAATGCGTATAGCACCTTTGAAGGTATGTAAATTTTGGGTTTGCTGATACTGACTTATTTCAACTCTATTTTTGGAGTCAGTATAAAGGTGGCTTTTGTATTCACTTAGTTGCTGGCTTAAGTCTCGTATTTCAGCATAACTTTGCAAAGACTTGAATTGTTCACTTACGAATAAAGAAGGTACAAACATGATCACAAAGCCGATAAAAATGGCAGTAAACCCGCCAACTATGGAAGTCTGAAAGGTGGCTCGAATAATTAAGCCTAGAGCATTTTTTTGATAAATCTTCAGTGCTAAAAGTGTCGATAGCATATAACCGAAGGCAAATGTGTCGGTCACTTTTAAGGTTGGAAAATAGTGTATCACAAAGTAATTAAGCAGAAGCTTGTAGGCAAAACCTAGGTTAAAGAAAAAAAGCAATAAACGAGCACCTTCAAAGTTAGCATTTTTTAGACGGGTGTAATGTAATAATAGTGTGCCTATCAGTAAGATAACTGCGGTTTCAATGAATGAAGTTAGCAATTTACTAGGCTGCATGAGTTGCAAAGCTAGAAGCGCTGGTAACATGATACCGTTAAACTCCCAACCGTATTTTAAGTTGGCTCTAGAGGCAATGAAGGCAGTGATAACAAGAATAATGTATGCTTTTGGTGCTGCGATAATGGATGCTGCCACGTCTTCATACATAATAGCTAAATTAGCAATACTGAAGTTGGTAAAGGGCATTAATATGTATCTTACTAGCAGATAGGTAAAGAGGACCTGTAGCAGTGTTACTTTTAAACCATATCGAAAACCGCCATTCCACATTACATTGGCGGTGAGTGCGATGATCACAAGTCCTAGGCTATAAAGTTGTGTCGAATAGTCAAAGGTAATATCCCAACTGCCAAGTATATTGGCAATACTTGGCCAAAACAGTGTATCCATGACAACACGTACTAAGATACTAATCAGAATGATGGCAAAAAATCTGTCTCTACCAAACATCTCGGCGTAGCCGAATCGTTCCATTAGGGTTTTAGCACTTAAGCGCATGATAAAATACACCACAAATGCTTCTATAATGATAACTGCTGCAGATGTGGGGCTTACTATGATTAATGGAACAAGATAACCGGGTACTACTAGGCCTGTTAAAGGAAAGCCAAAGCGTAAATTAAAAAAGCAGACTACAGCGATGCCAACCCAAACGGTTGTGATAACCGATTGACCTAAGCCACTGCCACTAGGAAATATGGATAAAACCCATTCCATTAATTCGATGCCTCAGACTCAGTGTTGTTATACTCTTGAATGTCTTGATCTGATTGAGCAGTTTCACTCTCATCTTTTATTTGATCCAGTAGTTCGGATAAGTTTATAAACTCAAATAAAATACCACCGACCTCAAATGGCTCGCCGGCACTACTTTTTTCATCGGATGACTCTATGGTCCGCACGTTTAACACAAACTGTTTGTTATCTAATTGTACAGGTAGATAAATTTCTCCTTTGTGTAAAGTTAAGTAGCGTAATTTACCTTTTGCACTTTCGTGATCTAACTCACTTACTTTGCATAGTAAGTCCAGTGCGGTCATTTCAAAAATAGGGAGATGATGCTGTTTAGCTAGTCGCTCAAGAGCATGATTAGTTTGAACAACCTGGCCAAATAAATTAAATAATACAGAGGCAGAACGGATCTGATTAAATACATGTTCTAAGGTTGTCAGTTTTTGCTCCATTTCGTTCAGGGAGAGTTTAATTTGCTGGCTTAATGGTTTAGCTAAGTTCAGAGTCAGCAAACGCGCAATGGGGTTATTTTCGGTTTTATCCTGAGTTTCAAAAACGCGATAATGAAAAAGTAACTCACCAACTTGGTTCGCGAATCGGTTGACGTTTTTAATAAAGGCGGTTTCATTAAAGCCTTCATCTGGGGTGATTGTCATTGCCCAAAAACCGCGAATATCACCCGCGTACATGAGCGGTACTATATATTGCGTTTCGCTTTGAGTTAATGCTTTAAAGAAAGGGCGTGAAATTTTAACTGTGCCGAATGCTTTTATTGCATCTGAATAAGGGACGCGCTCGTAATCTCGGCGCATTTCATGAATATCAGTGAGGTGGCAATTAATGGCTCTGATTTCGTATAAACGGTGATCACCCTCTAAACGAGCTAAAAAGATACTTTTATCTAAATCTAATTGTTGATTTATCAGTTGAATAATTGAATCCCAAGGCGTGCTTTGTTCTGTGAAAGACTTAGGCAGGTAGCGGCCTAACATTTTTTGTCTGATATTATTCATTAACCTTTTTAATTCATCTTCTTCGACCCATTTAGCCGATAAGAAAACCCATATTAGGGTGATGAAATTTAGCATCACACCTTGAGCTGCAGGTAAAAAAACGTACAAGCTTGTCATGGTCATAAAGCACAAAAGTAGCCATATCAAAGAGAGTGAAGAGGCGATCATAATACCCAAACTGAAAGCGACCTTCTGGTATAAAATAAGTAACAAAACTACAGCAAGCAGTTGAGTCAAAAGAGATATGTTTTTATTGATAGGCATAATGAATGTTTCTTCGAGCAAATTGTGGGCAACATATGCATGTAAATATATGGGGTTGAATTCATTGCCCAGTTTCGGTGCTCTAAGGGGAGTACCAAAACTATGGTGGGCTTGAGTTACAAATACAAGTTTTCCTTTAATTTGCTTAGTAAGTAAGTCATTACTATTTGCTCTGTCACTGTTAAATTTAGGAAGTGCACTAAAATCTAGAGAAAAACTGAGCAATGGAGATAAAGCAAGCGTATTTTTTGGAAATAAGATTTTCCATAAACTTTTACATGCTGCAGGTAAAGAGTTGTCAATTTGTACAGTATAACCAAGCCAAGAATGAAAATTGCTTAGGCATAGCCCATTGCCCTTACGCGGGTAAAAAACCCTTTCGTGACTAATTTGAGTTAATTTGGGGTCTGATACCACAATAATCGTGCTGGGCTCAAAGCTTAAAAGAGTATTTATTAATTTGTCATGTTCAAATAACAGATCATCCGCTTCAATGACTACAATATTACTCAACTTTGTTGATTGCCAATAGTTGAAATAGTTAAAAATTGGAGCATTAAAGCGTTGCCATGCATTGCTTAATTCAGCAACCGACACAAAGCCAATCAAGCTAATGATTAACCAGAATGTTTTATGTCTTTTTATAAAAAATAATAGTTGTTTTATCGACACAAAGCGTTCCTATATTACCAATCCACATTGGTTAAAGGTTGAATTTATTTGAACAGCCTTGTCAGCTGAAACTCTTAAGAAAGATTTTCTATTGATCTATATGCCATGCTCGATCAGTTAATTTAGCTTCATCCTGCCAAGAAATTAATGCAATATCATCTAATTGTAGTTCAGCATTGTCATTTTTTGTGGAGAATGGATAAACGCGAAAAACGGATTGGGCGAGGCGATAAATGCTCAATACTTAACATAAGGGTGTTAGATGGTAGCTCGAAGCTTATATTAAACGCTCGCCAGTCAAATTCACCACCTACAAGCAAAGTGTCAGTTTGCTCTAAGTACTGAAGAGATTCTTCAGAGAGAAGGTGCTCAAATTTAATTCTAATTTGTCTGTATTTTTCTTTATTGATACTTCTGACATAACTAAATAAAGTATGTTTAGCCCTATCTAATAGGGATCTTCGACTGAGCATGCAAATAGTCGATCAAGGAGTTGGAAGTCTATTCAACAATTTGCTTTTTATTGTGTATGAATAATATACACACCTTTACTGGATATATGATTAAAAGGAGTTGGTGCTTTATAAAACGTTCAATAATGTTTACATTTTTGTAGTCTGGAGACTATTCTTAGAGTATCATTTTGCCGTGTGATGATTAGCCCTATTTGAGGAACAGATGCGTCTTGAAATCCTGTGTGCCGACCGTATCGGTATTGCACAAGAAGTATTGAATATTTTGGTAAATTATCAGGTTGATCTTAAAGGTATCGAAGTTGATTCGGTAAACTGTAAGATGTATGTGAGTTTTCCACCTATTGAATTTGAACAATTTCAGAAAATTATGCCTGAGATACGTTTGATCGATGGTGTTGAAGATGTTCGTACAACAGCCTTTTTACCATCTGAGAGAGAACATAATGAGCTCAATACTTTGCTGAGTGCTTTACCTGATGGTGTTATCTCGATTGATGCCAAGGGATGGGTACGTCATTGTAATGATGCTGCGTGTAAAGATTTAAGTCTAAGCTTAGAAGATGTGCTTGGTGAAAATATTAATAACCTCTTAAAAGGGTTTAATTTTACTCGCTGGCTAGAAGGTAAGGAAGTATTAGGGCAAACCACTCGGGTTGAAGTCGGTGGAGAAGATTTTATTGCCGATATCTTGCCAATCACAGTTCCTCAAAAACCTGATGGTGACATACTTGCAGGTGCTGTAATTAATATTAAATCGCAAAGTCGCTTGGGGCAGCAAGTGAGTGCATTTAGGCGCTATGGACAAGAAAGTTTTGCAACCATTCACAGCAATAGTACAGCGATGCGCCGTGTTGTTCGAGAAGCGCGCAAGATGTCCCAGTTAGATGCCCCGATTCTGATCACGGGTGAGACAGGCACTGGTAAAGAGCTGTTAGCTAGAGCATGTCATTACGCATCAAATCGCTCCATAAAGCCATTTATCGCGTTATCATGTGCTTCTTTACCTGATGATGTTGCAGAGTCAGAGTTATTTGGCTACGCAGGCTTTGAAGAGAATGCAGCGCCAAAGCGCGGTGTATTAGAACAAGCAGACGGTGGTACGGTCTTCTTAGATGAAGTCGGTGAGATGTCGACTCAATTACAAACTAAACTACTTCGCTTCTTGCAAGACGGTACGTTCAGAAAAGTCGGTGATGAAAACGAAGTAAAAGTGAACGTACGCATTATTGCAGCAACTCAAAAAGACCTCCCTGCAATGGTTCAAGAAGGGTCTTTCAGAGAAGACTTATACTACCGTATTAATGTGCTCACGCTTGATATTGCACCTCTTAGAGATAGAAAAGCAGATATAGGCCCTTTAACAGAGCATTTTATCCAAAAATATGCGCAACAAAATGGTCAACCAGCACCCAGCTTATCTCCAGATTGTTTATCCTTTTTGGAGCAGTACCCTTGGCCTGGAAATGTACGCCAACTTGAAAATGCGGTTTATCGTGCCGTTTCACTTTTAGATGATAAAGAACTGCGTGTAGAACATTTGCAGCTGCCAACATTTACACATGAGTTAGGTTATTTAGAATCAGATTTTGAGGGTACGTTAGAGCATGCTGTAAAACGCTTTGAAGCGACCTTGCTCAGAAAGCTTTATCCAGCTTACCCTAGCTCGAGACAACTCGCTAAGCGGTTAGGCCTAAGCCATACCGCTGTTGCTAATAAATTAAGAGAATACGGTATTAACAGAAAAACAGTAAAAGTTTAATCACTCATAGAATGGGGCTACTTTTTAGCCCCCATATCCTTTGTCACACCATCGATCTTTATGTTTTCTATTCCATCTTCGTTAAATTTAATTTGAATACTGATGTTATTTTTAACTAAAAAATAATCGATGTTGTTTAACGACAGTACATAGTTTCCTTTAACTGGCACTTTAAACTCTTTCTTTTTCAATGTGATGGTTTGTTCTGCGAGTTGCCATTCGAAGCTATCTATAAACCCTGCATTAAATTCTTGTATCCAGACTTTAGAATCATCTTTGCTTAAAGTTATTGCGATTGAATATGACTCAGGCAAATTCGACATATTGTAGTTTTTATTGCCAATACGAAACTTTTCTTTTGTTTCATTCCATGCAAAACCAAACTCGAAAGGTTTTTCTAAACCTGTTGGGTAAGTAATTTTACCCTGACCTTTAAAGTCAAAATTGGCAAGTGCTGGTGACGAAATGACTAAGCTGGCAAGTAAAAGTAATAGAAGTCTCATAATTATCTCGTTCGAATTTTTATTATTTAAGACTAGTGGAGGCTTGAATGCTTAGCAACAATTTATTGTGAGTAACTAAGCTTATGTTAAACTTTATTTTTTACATGCTGGTTGGACCACAAATGAATCTTTATTTTAGGCTTTTACTTTTATTATTAAAAATAAAAAGAAATAAACAATACAAAGGCTTACTTGATGTAAGCGATATAGATTTTAAAGTAATGCCCAGTGACTGCGATATTAATATGCACCTAACCAATTCGCGATATCTTGCCTTTATGGACCTAGCGAGAACTTGGATGACAGAAGAGATAGGTCTATTTAAGGTGGTGATGAAGCGCCGTTGGTTTCCGATTGTAAATGCAACAGCCATTACTTATATCCGAGATATCAAACCCCTTGAATCATTTAAAGTTAGTACTCAGTTAGTTGGGTGGGATCATAAATATTTTTACATAGAGCAAAAGTTCACAACAGCTAGAGGCTTACATGCAATTGCTTATGTGAGAGGGGTGTTTAAAAGCAAACAAGGTATCGTCTCTGTTGAGGATATGCTTGCAGCAGCAAATTACTCGGGTCCAGCTCCAGTATTATCTGAAGAAATAGAGCATTGGAAAGCAATGTTAGAAGCAAAGAAAAGCAATAATAAAAAAGGCCACTAATCGTGGCCTCAGGGATCGAGAAAGTAACTGTATTTATTACTTAGAACTTATACTTAACACCTAGCATAGCAACAACAGGGTCAAGTTCTACATCTGAAGTTAGCACTTTTGTACCATTTGCATAAACTGAAGCATCAGTATTGATATCAATTTTTGATACCATACCATGGATACCCCATTTTTCGTCGATGCTGTAGTTAAAACCAGCTTGTAGTGCAACACCAAAAGAGCTATCTAATTCTACTTTAACATCGTCTGTGCCAAGTACTGCTTTTAGTGTTGAGCTTGCATCTTCACTGAAGAAAATTGTGTAGTTAAGACCTGCACCAACAAATGGGCGGAATTTAGCATTTGGCTCTAAAAAGTGGTACTGCGCCACTAATGTAGGTGGTAAATGTTTAACACTTGCTAAATGAACACCATCGATTGCACCAACACCCGTTAAATTACCCGCTCCAGACACATCGTGTGAGAACGGAGTTGCTGCGATTAATTCAAAAACAATGTTGTCACTGTATTGGTAATCAAATGTAATACCTAGCTGAGTGTTTGAATCTGCAACTAAGCCTGCACCTTTATCTTGATCTAGTGCTGAAGCTGTGTCGCTCGGGTTTACATTAATTAAACCAGCATTAACGCTTAGTTTAGCTTGTGCTAAAGGAGCCGCTACTAATAGAGTAGTAAGAAGAGCTGCGCCAAGTTTTTTCATTTTCATCTCCTGATGCCTTTGCAAGGTATGTAATTTTTTTCTTGAAGCCACTATAGGTGAGTAGCGAAAATGAAAACTGTTCTAGATCAATTTTTATTTCGGGTTGTTTCAGAAATTTTTGAAACTTTGATTTAGATTAACTTTTTGATATCTGAAATGACGATTTAGAGGGGCTTACGTCTTTTAATTGCAAGTAAAATGACACACAAATGCAATAAGTCACAGTTTAAATAGCATGAAACCTTCTTTTGATTGCGAACGACGACATGCTTAGCACAGTTTTAGAGAGTAAAACGGATCTTGAAGTAATTAACTTTGTACAAACTTTAGTAAAAGCTCAATCTATTACACCTAACGATGCCGGTACTTTAAATTGGCTGGCAGAACAACTTACAGAAATTGGTTTTCAGGTTGAGTTTTTGCAAGTAAATGGCGTCAGTAATCTAATAGCGTTCCAGCATTTTGGTACCGGCCCTAAATTGGGATTTATTGGTCATGTTGATGTGGTGCCTGCAAATCCCCAAGGGTGGAAAGTCTCCCCCTTTTCTGGTGACATACTTGATGGTTATGTTTATGGGCGAGGCGTTGCAGACATGAAAGGGGGGATCGCAGCAATGCTTACTGCAACCAAAAGGCTACTGTGTTCGGAAAAGCCACAGATAGGCAGTTTGTATTGGTTGATCACTTCTGATGAAGAAGGTGAGGCGGAGTTTGGTAGTAAAGAAATCGCAGAGTATTTGGCAAGAAATAATATTGTGCTTGATGCTTGCCTTGTTGGAGAGCCTACAGCGGATCTAATTGCTGGGGATACGATTAAAAATGGCCGTCGCGGTGCTTTATCTGGGCGAATAAATATTAGAGGTAAATCAGGGCATGTTGCCTATCCTGACAATTCCATTAATGCAGCGCATATCAGTGGCAAAGTGATAAATAACTTAGCTGATATATATTGGGATAAAGATGAGGCTGGTTCCAAAACGGGTTTGCAGGTGACTGGTATTAAGGTAAATAACAGTGTTGACAATATCATTCCTGATAATTGCGAAATTACATTTAACATTCGATATAGCCATAACTACAACAGTCAGCAAATAGTTCATCAAGTTGAAGAAGCTTTGGCAGAAGTTAAAGATTATTTAAAATGTGAATGGGAGCGGCCTTGTGAACCATACTATACAGGCCACAGGCAAGAAAACTGCTTTTTAACTCTAGTTGAACGCGCTATTTATGCAACTTGTGGTCAATATCCCAAATTGACAACAGCTGGTGGCACATCGGATGGGCGCTTTTTTTCTAACTCACAAACTCAAGTTATAGAATGTGGGGTTGCAAACGCTACTATTCATCAAATGAATGAACGCGTTGCGGTTGAAGATTTAATTCAAGCTGAGCGTATATACCATGCTATTTTAAGATCTTACTTCCTCGTTTAGCTTTGTTGCATTTGTTTACAACTCTCCTTAGATACACGCTGTTCTTAAATTGAGAATCTTAGTATTATTCTAACTATATAAATTTCATATTGTTGGACAGCTTTAGCTTACGTTATCATGCAAGGAAGAATGAAAATAAATACAGCTTTAACAAAAACAATGAAAAAAATAACGACACTGTTGCTATGTTGTTTTTGCTTCTTTTCTACTTTTAGCCGCGCTGATGAGCACCTTGAAAAAGACGAATTGCTATGGCAATTCAGCTTAGGCACGTTTTGGGTTGATTCAACAATGACTCAGCTCGTGGGTGCCAATTCTCATTTTAGTGCGCCAGGCTTGTTGATTGATGCAAAAATTGAATATAAAAACTTTTATTTGAACAGCCACTCCGGAGATTTTTACGGTGGTTCAGACTTAGGGTATCAATTAGTTATTGAAGATGGCTGGGGGATTGATGCCATTCTAGGTAGCTACCAGCAGCCATTTAATGAAAATGGTTATTATGAAAGCGACGATCAAGTTCCTGAATTAGCGGGTATCAAAGAGAGAGAGCATGATTTATCTCTTGGTTTTGCTTATTACTTTAATCATGGTGAATTTCAAACCGTTACAGAGCTAGTATTTGATGTGTTTGGAGAGAGTGATGGCTGGTTATTTCATTTTGATACAACTCGCAACTTCGAACTACGTAACTGGGATGTTTGGTTAAATATAGGCGCAAACTATTATTCATCTGCCTTTATTGATTATTATTATGGCATTGATGCGGATGAAGCGACTGCATTTAGGCCTGAATACGTAGTAAGTAATACTTCATCATTTTATCTACAGCTACAAGCAGATTACCCAATAGCTCAAAATTGGGTATTCAGTGCTGGTGCGTCTGGTTTTATTTATTCATCGCACATTGTAGAAAGTCCAATAGTTCACTCTAGACACGCTCGTGTCTTTTTTGCAGGAGTGAAGTATGTATTTTAAAATGATCTCATTTTGTTCGTTGCTTGTGACTTCTATGAGTTATGCACAAACAAAAGATGAAGGACCAACCGAGATCTTAAACGTCATGCCTAGCAAGTGCGTGGCGTTGAATGAAGGGCGAACCTGCTATACCGATGTGAAGTTTGCTGTCACAGCGCCAGATATTGGTGACTACTGTTTAAGAGAGAGTAGCACGAAGAAGATCCTTCAGTGTTGGGCAAACACCAAGTCATTTATCTATACGCTGAATTTTGGCTCAACAGAAAGTATTAGTTATGAATTAATTTCTAAGCAAAAGAGAGACACCCTGGCTGTCACCACTATCGAAGTTAACTGGGTACATAAGATTAAGTCTAAAAAGCGTCGTTGGAGAATATTTTAAGGAAGACAAATAGTCTTCCTTAAAATTTGGGTGGCTAATTGAGGCGGAGTTAAAGCATAAAACAAGCTTCAAGATAGGAGCTATTGGCACTGTTCAATCAGTTCACGTAAATGCTGACCGACATCCTGAGTTTTATTTTGGCTCTGTTCAAGTAAACTTGTTAATTGAGTTTGTAATTCTGCTAACTCATATTCACTGAGTAAAGTTTTGAGGTAATCAACGGTTTCAGCTCCATGCTGAAGAAGTTGACCGATTGTTTCTAAGCTAAGCTCTTGTTCGGTTAAGTTATTAATTGTATCAACTAAACCAGCCAAGTCAGCACTATCTTGTAATGCGCCCTCAACTTCTACCAAAGCACCCATAGGATCTGCATCTAAACTAGTAGCAACACAGGCTGCGACACTGCCTTTTTCAGCTGATGCTGCAACAGCTTGTAAGCCTTGCTCACGAATGGCCTCAATTGCAGCCTTTAATTCTTGATTTTCAGATAAGTATTGCTGTTCAATCTGTGCTTTCGAACTTTCGAAAACATCACAGCCAGTTAAAGACACGGTTAAAATACCTGCAAAAAATAATGCTTTTTTCATTTATGTTCCTAATAAGCAAATTTCTTACAGTTTACGGATCTGAACGCAATTTTCCATTCAATTGAGTTGTCACACTATGCTTATTTCGATATTGCTGCATAGATATCACATTACTATAACCATGGATTTGCGTTTGTACCATATTTGTGAAAACAAATAATATACTTTGCCAAGCCTTGCGCACTGCGAGTGTAAACTTAGATTTTAATGTGGTGCTTAAGGCCATCAGGAAAGCTTCTCGAAAGACATTTACTTGGTGCTTATCTTGAAAAAGCCGGCTTAAATAAGCTCGATTTTTCTCTATATACAGCCAAATGCTCTGTTGAGAAGTTAAGTGTTCAGTTAGAGAGCAAATATATTGCTTATGATCACAAAGATTAGAGCAAGAAATAAAAGTGGGCAGTTTCTTTTTAACTAATAAGTTAAAGTAAGTGAAGAAATGCTCAAAATCATCACAAATTTCTTTACTCGAAGAGATTAACAACTGAAATTGGTAAGGGGATAAACTCATAGTGAGTGCCTCATAAATATTAGGCACGTCCATTTGCATTAGTCTTTATACCATCTAACTTGATGATATCGCCACGTCAAAGCGCTTAATAAAAAGTATAGAGGGCTTTAAAATTTTTGAGCTAAAAATTCAGGAGTTTCTGCTTTTTACTCATAAATAAACAAATCAGGACGTATTTATCTGCTTTATGGTTGCTTATTTATGGAACACTCCCTATAATACAGCCTGTTTTTGCAGTAGTAGTGCTGCACGTTGGCGCGGGATGGAGCAGCCTGGTAGCTCGTCGGGCTCATAACCCGAAGGTCGTCGGTTCAAATCCGGCTCCCGCAAC
>ENA-OWNT01001510-OWNT01001510.1-seawater-metagenome-genome-assembly--contig:-NODE-1510-length-28919-cov-5.807988_pt1 | contig 28919 bp, 23 predicted proteins | sample MGYA00238136_ERZ651165 | MGnify/ENA primary metagenome ERZ651165 (study PRJEB26861, sample SAMN08777766) | seawater metagenome | isolation source: coastal seawater | place: USA: Florida | collected...
CCAGGGCCAGGCCTCCAGGCTCGCCCCCACTGCAGGCACCACGAGCTGGTGCTTGACGAAGTCACCGCGCAGGCCGAGCGACAGGTTGACCGGAAGGGCGGTGAGCATGACGTTGTCGTCGCTGCGCCCCCCACCGCTGAGCACCGGATTGCCGATCTCCTGGAACCACCCGAGGCCCGCGTTGATCTCCACCTGGGGAATGATGTGGGGCCCCACCTCGAGCCAGAGCACCTCGTTCTTCGAGTCGCCCATCACCCGGGTGATGTTGGGGTCTTCCATGGTGAAGAAGCCGTACCGGAACTCGAGCTGCCCCTTGCGGTTGTCGACGGCATCGGGGTCCTTCGCCTGGGCAACGGGGGCGAACAGCATGGCTGCAGCCACGCCAGCACCTGCGGCCAGTGCGCCACGGCGACGCCGGGAGACCACCGCGCCAAGCCCGACGAGAAGTCCGAACACACCAGCACCCACGCCGGTGCCGCACTGGATGCCGCCCTGCTCACCCGCCAGCTCGGCGGGGCCGAGTCCGGGCTCGGGCACTCCGCTCAGAATGTCGCTCATGGGGCCTTCCTTTCCGCCTTCGTCGTAGGCACGCACCGCAATCCAGTATCGCCGGTAGTTGACCAGCGGCTCGAGGTCGACCTGGTGGGTCGATCCGGACCACTCATTGATCACGATGGGCGACCTGGCGCCAGCCTTGTTGGTGTATTTCGGTCCGCAGCGGGTGTCGCCGCAGTCTTCCCAGTCCGCTGCGGTGAACTCCTCGTCGCTGAAGAAGACGACGTAGGACTCGATGTCCGGGTCTTCGAGCAGACGAAACTCGATCCCGAGCCGCTGGTTGCCGAGCGCGACGCGCTTGTCTTCGCGGTTGTTGGCGCTCGCTTCGGTGAAGGTGACGGCCCCGGGCGGGTCGTCGCGCGTGACTGTGAGAATGTCCCGTCCGACGTCACCATCGCTGTCGGTGACGACCACGCGCAGCTCGTTGGCACCTTCGATGTAGTCGCCGTCCATCGCCAGATCGAGGGTGACGGACTCGTCGGCGGTGACGTCGAGGGCCCCGGAGATGTCGGTGCCGTTGGAGTCGCTGCTGCCATTGAGACGCACCCGCGCGGTGCCATCCAGGTCGGAGGTGAACGTGAGCTGGAACTCGGTGCCGGTGACACCCGAGATGACCGGGTCGGGGTCCTCCACCTCCACCCAGGGGCCGTCGGTGACGTACCAGAGGTGACCGAGCGAGGTGCCCGCGACGCTGACCCCCTCCCCTTCGATGATGTCGACGGGGTCGCCGAAGGAGCCGGAGCCTGGCGGAGTGAGGGTGCGGTGGAGGTCGCTGGGCGTCCCGGCGGACGAGCGGTCGTAGAAGCGCAGCTCCTGGTCACTGGTGCCGACCACGATGCGGCTGTCGATGACGCCGAGCGCGGTCGCGTTGTCGTTGACGCCGCTTGCGCTCACCACAGAGATGCCGGCCGTGGTGGTGCCGCTGTACTGGTAGAGCTTGCCGTCGTCGCCGGTGACGATGAAGTTGGTGCCTGCGGTGATGGCGTCGTCGTAGCCCTGGGCGGTGCCGACCTGGAGGGCTCCCTGCTGGTCGATGCGCTCCACGCCGTTTGCCGTGGTGACCACCATGCCGAGGTCGCCGGACAGCGCCCGCCGGACAGCGCCGATGGACTGAATGCGGTTGTCGGTGCTGTTGGAGATGCTGGGTTCGCCGCCGATGTCGACGGTGAGCCAGGAGTAGGAGCCGGAGTCTTCGGCGACGAAGGCGTAGAGAAGCTCGCGGTGGACCTCGAGCGCGACCACCTCACCGTCCCGCAGCTCCAGTGCATCGCCCACCTGGGTGAGCCCGTTGGCGTCGATGTCCCACGCGAGGAGAGTGCCGTCCTTGCAGCCGACATAGATGCGCTCGGTGCCGTCGCCGGTGACCGCGGAGATGGTGGAGCTCCCACAGGTGGCCGCAGAGCGCTGGTCGCGCGACACGGTGTCGATGACGTACAGCGAGTCTGCGCCGTTTTCGATGATGGCGACGTACCGACCCTCGGCGATGGAGGCCATGGCCTTCACCCCGGTGCCGATGTCGGAGGTCCCTGCGTCGGGAATGCGCAGCGTTCCAGCGGTCGCGGGGCCGCCGAGGCAAGCAGCTGTCACGACGGCGGTGCGAAGGGGGAGAGTCAGGCCCATGTGGTTCTCCAGGGGACCCCGTCGGATGCCGTGCCAACACGAGGCGTTCGGGGGGTCCATGCGTCGCACTGCATCAACCGTGCCACGGAAAGGGCGGTCTGGATGGCGGAATGCACGGTGGACTCCTGACATCCTGTCATGGAGGTGTCGTGGGGGAGCAGGCGGCGCGCCAAGTTGGCAGCGGAACCTCGCTCACAGCAGGTCGTTGCGCCACATCTGCATCGCGATGGCCACCACGTTGGCGCTCGCGCAGAAGCGCAGGTTGTCCGCCACCGCCCACAGGTGGACGCCGAGGCCCGCCGGGTCGTCCCGCACGCGCCCGACATGCGCCACCGCCGTGCCCACCGCCTCTTTCGGGGAGGTCATCGGGTCGGCGAGAGTGAGTGTCGGCAGAGACGCCAAGGCGCCGCGGACCTGTTCGGCGCCCCGTTCGCCGGTGAGCTGGGCGTGAATGCCCATCGACAAGCCCGCAAAGGTGGGGACCAGCACGAGCGTGACGGGCAACCGCGGAGGAGGGATACGCAGCAGGGCGGCGAGCTCGGCGGACACCCGGCGCTCGGCACCGGTCCAGTCGTCGACCGGCGTGCCGACGGCACTCACCACATCGAAGGCGAGACCCTCGGGAAAGACCTTGCGCGGCGGATCGGCGCTGTTGAACAGGCTCACCACCTGCCGGGACAGCTCCTCGGCACCGGCGCGTCCGACCACACCCGCGGGAAGCAGCGCCGTGATCTGGGCCCGCACCAGTCCCAGGGCGGTGAGCGGGCGCAAGACCGAAGCCGCGAGCACAGTGGGCGCCGAGGGACTGCAGGTCACCCGCTGCTCGTGAAAACGCTCCTCGTCGATGCCAACGCCAGCCAAGGGCACGGCCAACGATCCCTGGTCGATGAGCGCCCCACCTACGTCGATGATGGCGATGCCGGCGTCCTGCACGGCTGGCGCCAGCTTGCGGGTGACCGAGCTGGGCGTGGCGAAGATCACGAGATCAGCGTCGTCGAGCACCACCTGAGGCACCGCGTCGTCGGGACAGGGCAGCACGAGGATGTCGTCGCCACCCACATCCACGCGGCTGTGGTTCTTCTGCGCACTGGCCACGAGCAGCCACCGAGCGACCGGCAGCGACGAGCGAGCGATGGCTTGCACGAGGTCGGCGCCGACAGCACCAGTGGCGCCGATGACGGCGATGTCGAGTCCGGTCTCGGCCATGGGGCCTCCAAGGAGCCGAGGCTCCAGGGGAATTCAGGGGTCTGCAGCCGATGCAGACAGGGGCAGCGCCTCAGTGACCCGTGCGCCTGGGCTCGAGCACATGGGTGGGCCGCCTGGCGTCGGGCGGGCGCACATATCTCAAGCCGACCTCTGCCGCGTCTACGGGCGTCAGGCGTCCGTCGAGCGCGGCGGTGGCCAGGACCACCGCACAGGAGCGGTCCGGGTCGGGGGCGATGGCCAGTCCGGCTTGCTGCAGGCGCTCCGCAGCCACCCGTCCACCTTCTCCAACCACCGTGCCGACACCACTGAAGAAGTGCTCCAGCGGGGCATCTTCAGCCTGTCCAACCGGTCCGTCCGCGGTGAACCAGCGGCCGTAGAAGCGGTTCTTGCGCGCATCGAGCAGCACCAGCAGCGGACGGTCGGACACCAACAGAGAGCGTCCCTCCAGCGAGCCCTCCGGAAACACGGGCACACCGCGGGCGACAGCCACTCCGAGTGCGGTCGCGAGCCCGACGCGCAAGCCTGTGAAGGTGCCTGGCCCCACCGTGACGGCCACGCCCAGCAAGGGGTCTCCAGAGGCATCGGCGGCGGCCAATGCCTCCCCCACCGCGGGCAGGAGCAAGGCGTCTGCCTTTCTCTGTACGCGCTCCGACCAGTGGAAGCAGACGCCTTGCAGCAAGCTCGGGCGCACCCCGATGAACCACAGCCACCCCCACCACGGGTGCCGCAGTGTCGATGGCGAGGATGCAGCCGACAGCCGAGCTCAAAACCACTTGTCCAGAAGCTGCGAGGCCAGCTGTTCGAGGTCCTTGATGGTGACGGCGAGCATCAGCAAGACCATGCCCAACACAGCGATCTGGAGGATTCTTTCGCGCATCGCAGCAGACAGCGGGCGGCCACGCACCCCCTCGATGACGTAGAAGATGATCTGTCCACCATCCAGCACCGGAACGGGAAAGAGGTTCACCACGCCGAGTGAAAGGCTGATCATGGCCGACAGGTGCGCCATCGCAAACAGGCCCATCTGTGCTGCCGCAGCACCCGCAGCGAGCATGGCAAAGGGCCCGCCAAGCGACTGGTCGAATGCGGCATTGCCCGTAATGAGGTCGCCGATTCGCTCGACCGAGTCGAGTGCGGCCCGGGACAGCTGGTTCACCGCAATCGAGAGCGCGCTGGAGAAGCCGTAGTACACCGGGGTGGTCGGACCACCGGTGGGCATCGTGACAGGACCGATGCCCACCTTCGCCCGGATCTGGTTGAGCCCCGTGGGGTCGTGGTCGGCGACCACCTCGGGCTGCACATCGAGGGCCAGCAGCTCGCCATCCCGCCGAACGTTGAGAACCAGAGACCGCGGCGGCTTGGAGAAGTCCTCCTTGTCGAAGGTGTCCATCACCAGGCGACTGACGTCGGCCCAGCGCTGCAGCGGGGTGCCATCGATGGCGAGGAGGTGGTCGCCATCCTGCACACCCGCCTTGACCGCCGGGGAGGTGCGGGCACGGGGACGGCTCCGGCATCCTGCGAGAAAGCCGTGGGCATCGGAGATCTCTTCTTCGACGGTGCCGACGAACAGCTCGGCGGGGTACAGTCCCCAGTCGTCGGCCGCGCTGGCGAAGGAGTTCTGCGGCGGGGCCCAGGCGTTGCGCTCGAGCGTGATGGCGAGGGGGATGACCTCGTCGGTGTCCTCGTCGTAGCGCCGCATCTCGAGCTGGACCGATGCGGCGCCGCCCAGGTCCGCGAAGGCCTCCTCGACCTCCACCCAGTCGTCGACCTCCACCTCACCGACCTTGTCGATGGCCCAGCCATTCGCGATGCCTGCCACTCCGGCCGGCGACTCCGGGTCGTCGACGCCGGCCATGGCCCGAGGCCGCTCGTAGAGGATGCCGAAGGGGACCTTCTCACCGTCGGGACGTTCGGCCCGGTCGGCTTCGGAGATGGCCACTGTGAGGTCGACGCGCTGGTCTCCGCGCTCGACCACGATGGTGTTGGAGTCGCCGAGGGTGGGCACCAGGCTGTCGAACTGACTCCAGGTGAGAACGCTGTGGCCATTGACCTCCACGATGCGGTCGCCCGCCTGAAAGCCTGCCCGCTCGGCGACGGTGCCGGACACCACCGTGCCGACGTCGGCCAGAGCCTTGGGCTCGCCCACCATCAGCGCGATGGTGACGATGGCAAGCGCGTAGAGCACGTTGGCGCCCGGTCCGGCCAGCAGGATGGCCACCCGCTGCCACAGCGGCTTTCGCATGAAGCCCATGCTGGGGTCGGGGAGCTCGTCGTCCTCCTCGTAGTACCCGAAGGGGTCTGCACCGGCCATGCGGACGTAGCCACCAAAGGGGATGGCCGAGAGGCGAAAGTCGGTGCCCCAGAGGTCGAAGCCCCACAAGCGGCGCCCGAAGCCGACCGAGAACACCGGCGTGTGGACCCCACACATGCGCGCCACCACAAAGTGCCCGAACTCGTGCACGATGATGAGCAGAGCGATGTTCACGAGGGCGAACAGGTAGTCCAACTCTGACTCCACTCGGGGACGGACGACACACGGGGGGCGGGTCGGCTGGCTAACGCCCCGGTTGCTCGCTCACATCCCGCTGCTTTCGGCGGCGACCTGGCGGGCCCGTTCAAACATCAGGATGGACGCGGTGACGCTGAGGTTGAGGGACTCGAGGCCACCGGCGAGCGGGATGCCGGCAATGACGTCACAGCGACTGCGAAGGGTGTCGGTGAGGCCTTTGCCTTCGCCGCCGATGACCAGCGCAAGCGGACCCGTCATGGGGATGCTCCAGTGCGGGGCACCATCCATGTCGGCGCCAACGACCCGCACACCTTCGCGCCGCAGGGTGGCCAGCGCCGAGCTGAGGCCCTCGCGGATGACGGGAACCACCTCGGCTGCGCCCATCGCCACGCGCATCACCACAGGGGTGACGCCCGCGCCACGGCGAGTGGGGATGACCACCGCGTTGACGCCTGCGCCCAGCCCTGAGCGCATCACCGCGCCCAGGTTGTGCTCGTAGTTGGCTTCATCGACGAGCACGAAGAAGGGGTCGACCCCCGCCCGCGCCAGCTCCGAAAGCCGTCCCCGCACCGACATGGCCTGGAGGGGCTCGGCCCACGCGATGATGCCGTTGTGCACGCCACTCACGCACACGTCGTCGAGAACCTGCCGGTCGACCCGCGAGACGGGGACTCCGTCGGCCTTCGCTTTGTCGAGGATTCGCTTGATCTTGCCGTCGGGTCGGGCCCGTTCATCGAGCTGGATGCGGTGGACCTTGCGCAGCCCCCGGTCGAGGGCCTCCCACACCACATTGCGGCCCTCGAGCTGCTGACCGCGGTCCGGCACTTCCTTCTGGGGGCCACGCCCACCGCGCCTCTGTCGGCCACGCTGTCCGCGATGACCGCGCGGGCCACCTTTGTGTCGACTCATCTGCGCCTCCGCTCAGAGCAAGCGGGCAGCGAGCTCGGCCAGTTGGCTCCGCTCACCCTTCCGCAGGGTGACATGACCGGCGACGTTCGACTCCTTGAAGCGCTCCACCACGTAGGTGAGGCCGTTGGAGCTGGCGTCGACGTAGGGATTGTCGATCTGGTAGGGGTCGCCGGTGAGCACGACCTTGGTGTTCTCGCCGGCCCGCGTGATGACCGTCTTCACCTCGTGGGGGGTGAGGTTCTGGGCCTCGTCGACGATGAGGTACTGCTGGGGCAGCGAGCGACCACGGATGTAGGTGAGCGGCTCCACCTCGATGATGCCCTGGTCGAGCAGCGGTTGGTAGACGGCCCCCTGCCCCTTGCGGCCGGTGCGCTCCCGATTGGCGCCGAGGAGCAGCTCCAGGTTGTCGAAGATGGGCTTCATCCAGGGGTTGAGCTTTTCGGAGAGGTCGCCGGGCAGAAAGCCGATGTCGCGGCCGAGTGGGAAGATGGGGCGGCTGACCACGAGGCGACGGTAGCGTTGTTCATCGGCGACGAGCTTCAGTCCGCACGCGATGGCCAGCAGGGTCTTCCCGGTGCCCGCCATGCCATCGAGAGTGACGAGGTGGACGCTGTCGTCGAGCAGCAGGTCGAGGGCGAAGAGCTGCTCCTTGTTGCGGGCGAAGATGCCCCAGATGCCTTCTTTGTAGCGGCCGACCAGTCGCAGCAGGTCGCGCTTGCCGTCGTAGCGAACCAGTGCGGTCTGGCCCGGGTTGTCCTCGGCGGAGAGCACGAAGAATTGGTTGGGCGCGGCCCCCCACTCGGCGGCCTCCTCGGGTGAGAAGTCGACGCGCCCCTTGCGGTAGACGAGGCCGATTCGCTCGGAGGGCACCATCCGCTCCGCGACGCCGGTGTAGTTCTCGTCGACGTCGATCTGGGCATGGTGGTAGTCCTCGGCCGCGACCCCGAGCGCATCCGCCTTGATGCGGAGGTTGGTGTCTCGCGTGACCAGCACCACATTTTCGGAGCCTCGCTCCTCGGCGAGCGCGCGGGCGGTGGCGAGAATCCGGTTGTCGTTGGACGGCGGGCCAAAGTCTGCGGGGAGGTCGGCGGCAGCACCCAGGAACGGAACCCGTATGAGTCCCCCTTCTTCGAGGGGAATGCCAGTGGACAAGCGGCCACGGGCCCGCATGCTGTCGAGGGTCCGGGAGACCATCCGGGCGTTTCGGCCGGTCTCGTTGAGGTCCTTCTTGAAGCGGTCGACCTCCTCGATCACGGAGATGGGGACGACCACCTCGTGCTCTTTGAAGGCAGCCAGGGCGTTGGGGTCGAACAGGAGGACGTTCGTGTCGAGCACGAACACCCGACGACTCGGGGCATTCATCGACGGATCTCGGGGACAGTGGGAGAAGGGGTCGAGGACGGGACACCCACCGACGTGGGGTGTCGGCGTCGTCTCAAGGGACCCTCAAGACAAAGCTGCGTTCCAAGGCTTCAGCGGCTGCAGAGGGGTCGCGCGCGAAGCGAAGCGCTGCATCGGGCATCGTGCCGTCGGACTGAAGCGGACCGATGGACACCACGAGAGGGCCGCCATCTGCGCCCGGAGCGGCGCTCGCGGTGAAGACCACCTGATTGGCACCGCGGTGGAGCCAGGGCGCGAGGTCGAGGCGGCCCGCCCCCACACCCGACTTGAGGGTGGTGACCGCATGGCCATTGATGGTGACGGTGACCGCGAGGTTCGAGGAGTCGAGGTCTTCTACCAGCAGCCACCACACACCTGCGGGGGGCTTCTCGACCGCTTGCTCGCCAGCCTTGCCGCCCACGGTGTAGAGCGGAGCCGTGATCCAGATGTTGCCCTTGTCGTCGATGCGCACGTCGACTTCGTCGAGAACGACGTCACGCAGGCCATCGGCACGCTCGCCGTTGACGTAGATGCGGGGTCCGGAGCCAGCCACGGCGGCGCCGAGGAGGGCGGCTTGCAGCAGAGGGGTCATGACTCGGACTCCGGCGGGTCGACCTTTGCCGAGGCGGCCACGGCTTCGCGCAGGGCTCGGGCAGGCTTGAACACAGGGACACGGCGGTCTGGAACGTCGACCGGCTCGCCCGTCTGTGGATTGCGGGTGCGGTAGCCAGCCGAGTCGCGCACCTTGAAGGAGCCGAAGCCCCTCAGCTCGACCGAGCCCCCCTCGATGAGGGCCTCCTCGAAGGTGCCGATGATGACGTCGACAACCTCCTCCGCGGCCTTCACAGGAAGGCCCCGGGAGGCGGCGAGCGCACGCACCAGCTCACTTCGGGTCATCCACACCTCGTGGGCGGGCGCAGCCAGAAAACTCAGGTGGCCGCACCATCAGACGAGCGGGCAGCGGCCTCACGCAGCTCCTTGCGACGCTGGCGACGGGCCTCTGCGGCAGTCATCGGCTTCTTCTTCTTGGGCTCCACGACGCCATCCGCCGTGAGGGCGCCTTCCTCGGCCTCGCCCTCGTCTTCGGCGTTGGCACCCGCAAGCGGCGCGACCATCTTGGCCAGGGCCGGCCGGAGGTCTTCCATCAGCAGGATGGTGGGACTGGCGACGAAGATGGTGGAGTAGGTGCCGAAGACGACGCCGAGCAGGATGGCCAGGGCGAAGGTCTCGATGACGGGTCCGCCGAGGAACAAGAAGGCCAGCATCGCCACGCCGGTGGTGAACGAGGTGGCCAGCGTGCGGGTCATCGTCTCGTTGATGGAGTCGTTGATGAGCCGCGCGGTGTCCTGACGCCGGTAGCGGCGCATGTTCTCGCGAATCCGGTCGTAGATGACGATGGTGTCGTTCAGCGAGTAGCCGATGATGGTGAGCAGGGCGCCAATCATCGGCAGGTTGAACTCGTGCCGTGTGAGCGTGAAGATGCCAACCACGATGGACACGTCGTGGAACAGGGCCAGCACTGCGCCGGGCGCGAACGCCAGATCGAAGCGGAAGGCCACGTAGACCAGGATGAGGGCGAGGGTGGCTGCAATGGCCAGGAAGCCCTTGCGCCGAAGCTCACCACCCACCTTCGGGCCGACCTGGTCGGTCTTTTCGATGACGGGTCCGCTGCCTTCGAAGGCGCTCACGATGGCCTTGGAGACCTCCGCGCTCACGCCAGGAAGGTTGATCTGGACGGTGTTGTCGTCGGGGCTGTCCGCTGCGACGGCGCCCTCGACCCCTTCGATGGCCTTCTGGACATCCTCGACCGCGACCTGGTCGCCGTTGTAGCGAACGACCAGTCGGGCGCCGATCTGGGCGTCGAAGGAGCTCTCCGCAATCCAGTCGGCGCCGTAGGCCTTGCCGAGGTCGGCGATGATGCGCTCGCGAAGCTCATCGGTGCCGTAGGTGGTGTCCTGGATGCGGATGATGTAGCGGTAGTCGGTGGGTGCATCGACCTGCTGCACGGCGTCGTTGCTCATGCCGAGGTCGGTGAGAACCGTGCGGACGTCGCCGATCTCGGTGGGCTGCTCGAACTTGACCTGAATCTCGGTGCCGCCCGTGAAGTCGATGCCCCAGTTGGGACCCTTCACGAAGAACAGCAGCAGGCTGGCCACGACGAGCAGACCCGAGAAGACCGCCGCAATCTTGCGGCGACCGACGAAGTCGAAGGTGGTTCCGGGCTTGATGAACTGCATGGTGCGTCGTCCGGGGTGCGCGCGTCAGATGGACAGGCGGGCGCTGGCGCGCCGGGTGAGGAGGTCCATCAGCGTGCGCGACACGAAGATGCCAGTGAAGAGCGTCGTGATGATGCCAATCATCAGCGTCACGGCGAAGCCCTTGATGGGACCGGTGCCGTAGGTGTAGAGCACGACGCCAGCGATGAAGGTGGTGATGTTGGCATCGAGAACGGCCCACAGGGCCTTGTCGAAGCCAGCATCGGCGGCGGCACGCGAGTTCTTGCCGAGCCGAAGCTCCTCTCGAATGCGCTCGTAGATGATGATGTTGCAGTCGACCGCCATGCCGATGGTCAGCGCGATGCCGGCGATGCCAGGCAGCGTGAGCGTGGCACCGGCCACCGCGAGAAGCGCCATCACAAGCAGCATGTTGCACAGCAGCGCGATGACGCTGATGACGCCAGCCTTGCGGTAGTAGACCATCATGAAGGCCAGCACGAGGCCGAAGCCGACGAGGGTGGCGGACTTGCCGGCGGCGATGGCGTCGGCGCCGAGGCTCGCACCCACGACGCGGACACTGGTGACGCTGACGGGGGCGGGCAGGGCGCCGGTGCGGAGCACGAGGGCCAGGGTGCTCGCCTCGTTCTGCAGGTAGGCGGCGTCGCCCTGACCCATGGTGATGGACGCGCGGCCACCGCGGATGGCGGTGAGGATGCGCGGGGCGGACTGCACCTTGCCGTCGAGGATGATGGCGAAGTTGCGGCCCACGTTCTCAGCCGTGAGGTCGCCGAACTTCTTGGCGCCAGCAGGCTTGAAGTCGAGGGCGACGTAGGGCTCGTTGGTCTTGGGGTCCCAGGCGGTCTGGGCGTTGTTGACGTCGTCGCCCGTGAGCATGACCTCGTCGTGCACGATCCAGCGGTAGCGGGGGTCGGGGTGACGCTCGACGCCGCCGCCTTCACGGGCGGGAACGTACTCCCACATGAGGCGCTGACCGCTCTCGAGGTGGCTGTTGGTGACGAGCCAGTCGGACAGCACCCGGTCGTCGGCGTACTGGTCGGCGGGGAGGGTCTTCTCGGCCTCATCGAGGGCCCGGTTCAGGACGGTGGGGTCCTTCAGGGCCTCGTGGTCGACGAGCATGAACTCGAGCTTGGCCTGGGTGCCGATGGCATTGATGGCGCTCTCGACGTTGTCCTCGCCGGGGAGCTGGACGTTGATCTCGCTGCCTCCGCGCAGCATGATCGACGGCTCCTTCACGCCGGTCTCGTCGATGCGGTTGCGCAGGGTCTCGAGGGCCTGCTGCACCGCGTTGGACCGAATCTCCTCGGCCCGTTCCTCGCGCAGCGTGAAGGCGTGCCAGGTGCGGCCGTCTTCGGTGCGGGTCTCGAGGTAGTCGTAGGACCGGAAGCGGTCCTGCATGAAGTTCGTGATCTCGCCCTGGGTGACGCCTTCGGAGGGCTCGATGAGCAGCACCGTCTGACCCGGCGCCCGTCGGACGTTCTCGAGGCCGATGCCGTCTTTGGCCGCGGTCTCTCGGACGGGCCGGACCTCGCGGTTGACCACCGACTCGACGGCTTCGTCGACACCGATGGCGAGGGTGAGGTCGATGCCGCCCACGAGGTCGAGGCCGAGGTTCAGGCGCGCGCTCGAGATGAGGAAGTCGTACCAGTTCTCCTCAACCGCCTCGCCGTCGTCGGAGCTTGTGAGCTTCTCGATCTGCTCGCCAGCCTTCTCGGCCGCGGAGTCCGCGAGGAACACGCTCGGGTAGAGGTTCCAGGCGCCCCAGACGAGCACGCTGAGGATGATGAGGAAGCGGGTCCACCAGGTTCCGGCCATCGTCTACTCCTTCGCCTGGTCGGCTTCCGCCTTGCGCGAAACGGCGGAACGGTCGAAGACGACGCGCACCCGGTCGGCAATCTCGAGCACCAGCTGTTCGCCACGCACCTCGTGGATGACGGCGTGCATCCCGGTGCCGGTGACCACCCGGTCGCCCTTCTTCAGGGCGGCGAGCAGTTCCTGGTGCTTCTTCTGTTCCTGCTGCTGCGGCCGCAGGATGAGCAGGTAGATGATGGCGAAGACCGCGAAGAGCGGGGCCATCTGCATGAGTGAGTCGGTCATAGATCCAGAGCTCGCTGCCGGCGCATCATCAAGCGAGAGCAGGGTCTCGGCTTGAGTGTGCGCAGAGGGCGTGGACCCGCCAGTGGCGGGCGTGGGTGCGTCCATGGAGTCCTCAGGAGCCTCTTGGAAGGTCTCCGCTGCCGCCACCCGCGTGGATCGGGCGGTGCCAGTGGGAGACCTCGGCAGCCAGGGCGTCGACGTGCGCGGGCCCGGCGACGATCGCATCGCGGAGCTCGGCCATCAGGCCCTGGTAGAGGGCGAGGTTGTGAAGTGTGAGCAGTCGGGCGGCGAGCACCTCGTTCGAGATGAACAGGTGCCGGAGATAGGCCCGTGAAAACGACCTGCATGTGTAACATGCACAACCGTCGTCGAGCGGGGAGGGGTCAGCCTTGTAGCGGGCGTGCTTGATGTTGATGCGCCCCGCCCGGGTGAAGATCTGCCCGTTGCGGGCATTCCTCGTGGGCAGGACACAGTCGAAGAGGTCGATGCCTTTCGACACGGCCTGCACGATGTCAAGGGGGTATCCCACACCCATCAGGTATCGGACCTTGTTTCGCGGCAGGTGCGGCGTGGTGGCCTCGACCATCGCAAGCAGCTGCTCACGGGGTTCTCCGACCGACAGTCCGCCCACGGCATAGGCATCGAGGTCGAGCTCGACGATTTCCTGGGCATGTGCCACCCGGAGGTCGTCGTAGAAGCCCCCCTGCACGATGCCGAGCAGAGCGGTGCGGTCGGGATGCTGTCGGGCCGCCTGGCACCGCTTGAGCCAGCGGGTGGTTCGGGCGGTCGACGCGATGACGCGGTCGCGCTCCGCGGGCCACTCGATGCACTCGTCAAAGGCCATCGCCAGGTCGACACCCAGGTTCTCCTGGATGCGCACGCAGACCTCGGGCGTGAGCTTGCGGTACTGGCCGTCCTTGGGCGTGCGGAAGCGCACCCCTTCCTCGGTGACCTTGGTGAGGTGGCGAAGGCTGAAGACCTGGTAGCCCCCGGAGTCCGTGAGGATGGGACCATCCCACCCCATGAACGTGTGCAGTCCCCCGAGGTCACGGATGGTCTCGTCGCCCGGGCGCACCCACAGGTGCATGGCGTTGGACAACACCATCCCCGTGCCGATCTCGCGCAGCTCGGGGGGGGTCATGCCCTTGACCGTACCGTAGGTGCCCACGGGCATGAATGCAGGGGTCGGGACGTCGCCATGGGGCGTCGTCAGTACGCCGCGGCGCGCCATTCCGGCGGTCGCCTCGACCTTGAATCGCAGACAGCTCGACATTCGGCGCGCGTTATCCGAGTGCCCCCTCCGACGCACCTTCTGGCAGCGGCCCGGTTCTACTCGGATTCGGGCTCCACGAGCATCGCGTCGCCGTAGCTGAAGAAGCGGTAGCCCGTGCGGGCGGCGTGGGTGTAGGCCTTCATGACGCGCTGGTGGCCGCCAAAGGCACACACCAACATCAATAGAGAGCTGCGCGGCAGGTGCAGGTTGGTCCACAGCAGGTCGACCACGCGAAAGGCATACCCAGGACGAATGAACAGCCGGGTGGTGCCTTGGCCGGCCCGGACCTCGCCCGAATCGTCGGCCGCGCTCTCCAACGTGCGCGTGGAGGTGGTGCCGACAGCCACGACCCGTCCGCCACGCGCCTTGCACCGGGCAATGGCGGCAGCGGTCTGCGGAGGCACCGTCCACCGCTCCGGATGCAGCTCGCCGCTCTCGAGGTCCTCCGGGCGCAGGTTGCGAAAGGTGCCCGCCCCCACATGCAGGGTGACAGTCGCCACCTCCACGCCATTCTCGGCGAGTCGCCCCAGAATCCTCGGGGTGAGGTGCAAGCCGGCGGTCGGCGCCGCCACCGCACCGGCCTGCCCGGCGAAGATGGTCTGGTAGCGCACCGCGTCGTCGGCTTCGGCGGCCCGGTCGAGGTAGGGCGGCAGGGGGACCTCACCGAGGGAGTCCATCGCGGTCATCGGGTCGGGCTGAACCGTCACCCGCCACGTCCCGCCGGGGCTGCGGGCCTCAAGCGCCACGGTGTGGCCCGTCCTCCCCTCCCCTTGCGCGTCGACAAGCTCCAGCAGCTCGCCTTCCTTGAGTCTGCGGGACGGACGCACCAGGGCATCGATCGGGCCGGGTCCGGTGCCCAGCAGGAACACCTCCACACGCCCCCCGGTCGCACGGCGGGCGCGCAAGCGGGCGTGAAGCACCCGGGTGTCGTTCACCACGAGCAGGTCGCCCGAACGCAAGAGCCCGGGAAGGTCCACCACATGGGCGTCCTCCACACCATCCACACCCAGATGGAGCAGCCGGCCTCCGTCGCGTTCGGGTGGTGGTCGCACCGCCACGGCCCCATCGGGCAAGGTGAAGTCGTAGTCGTCGAGCACAGCGTCTACGTCGACAGTCTCACGAACAGACACAGGCATCGCGCACCGGCTCCTCGGCGTGGGCCGAGGTCATGAGGGGAGCAACCAGACCGTGAATCGGCCTGCCACCGGGGAGCCATGGCGTTAGCCGCCGCGTCCGCGCAATGAAAGGGCGATTCGGCCCCGTGCCCGCCTGGACCACTGGAGTGTCCGCATGTCCCGCCGTCCCGAGCATCGTCGCCGCACCGTCCGCCGTGGCCCCGCCGAGGAGGAGGTCGTCGCCCCCGAGGCTCCGCGTCCCGCCGCCCCCGGTCCCCAGAAGAAGAAGCCCACGCGCGTGCAACACGCCCGCGTCGACGCAAACGCCCTGCTCGCCGAGCTCGACGACCTGTCGGCAAGCGACCTCGACGCCTTGCTGCTGTCGGCACCGCGCCGCACCCCGCGCCCCGGAGAACGGGTGGAGGGCGTGCTCGTGCGCATCGAGGAAGGCTCGGCCTTCGTCGACATCGGTGGAAAGTCGGAGGGCGTCATCGACCCCCTCGACCTCGATGAAGACGCCCAGGTGGGCGACCGGGTGAGCGCGTTCGTGCTGCGCGCCGGCGCTGGGGGCCTCGTGCTGGCCACACAGATTCGTGGCACGGCTGACAAGGCCGTGCTGGAGGAAGCCTACGAGGCAGGCCTGCCGGTCGAGGGCATCGTCGAGTCGAAGAACACCGGCGGATTCGTGGTGAAGTTCGGCAAGACCCGCGGATTCTGCCCCATCTCGCACATCGACCGCATCGTGTCACCCGACGTGGACTACACCGGTCGGCGCCTGCAGTTCCGCATCCTGGAGATGAGCGAACGCGGCATCGTGGTGTCTCACCGAGCCATCGCCGACGAAGCGGCCGAGGCCACCGCAGAGGCCGTGTGGGAGCGCATCTCCGAAGGAGACATGGTCGACGGCGTCGTGGCCGACGTCAAGCCGTTCGGGGCCTTCGTCGACGTGGACGGCCTGCGGGCGCTCGTGCCCAAGCGGGAGCTGGGCTGGGGCAACGCGGCCAACCCCCGCATCGGCAGCAAGGTGTCTGCCCGCGTCATCCGGGTGGACCGTGAGGCAGGCAAGCTCACCCTGTCGATGAAGGACCCCGGCTCCGGGCCATGGAGTCGCGTGGGCATCGACTTTGTCGAAGGCGGCGTCTACCCCGGCACCGTCGCACGGGTGCGCGACTTCGGTGCCTTCGTGACCCTCACGCCCGGCCTCGACGGACTCGTCCCCGTGCGCCACCTCAGCGACCAGCGCGTCGACCACCCGAGCCAGGTGGTGAACGAAGGCGACACGGTCAACGTTCGCATCATGTCCATCGACAGCGGCAACGAGCGCATGGAGCTGTCCATCCGTCACGCGGCCGGTCAGGCCGTCGACACGGTGGCGTCCACTCGCACCCACCGTCGCAGCTCGGGCAACGCGTCTTTCGGCACTTTCGGCGACCTGCTCAAGGGCGTGAAGCTCAAGCGCTGACGGTCACGCGAGCTCTTGAAGGGCCGCCTTCACCGCCTTGAGGTCGGCGAAGGTCTTGCGCTTTTCATCCGGCTGCCGAAGCAGGTAGGCCGGGTGGAAGGTGGGCATCGCCTTCGCCTCGCCGCCTGGAAAGCGGAGGGTGCGCCACTCGCCCCGCAGCCGCGTGACACCGCTGTGGGTCTCGAAGACGGCGCGACAAGCCACGCTGCCGAGCACCAGCACCACCTTCGGCTTCACCACCCGGAGCTGGCTGAGCAGAAAGGGTCTGCAGCGGGCAATCTCGTCGGCCGTCGGGTTGCGGTTGTCCGGCGGACGGCACTTCACCACGTTGGTGATGTAGACCTTCGAACGCGGCAGACCCAGCACGTTTTCGAGCATTCGGTCGAGCATCTGACCGGCCTTGCCCACAAACGGCTCGCCACGTCGGTCCTCGTTGGCGCCCGGCCCCTCTCCGATGACCATGAGCGGTGTCTGCTCGGCACCGACGCCGAACACGATGTTGCGACGACCTCGACACAGACCACAGCGACGGCATTCTCCAAGCTCTGCCCGCACCTGCTCGAGTGTGCTTGCAGCATCGAGCGCGCCAACGGTGGGCGCCTTGGGCTGCCCGCTGTCGAGGAACCTACCCCAGCGCCCGAGCGAGCCCTGCTGCTGGGGCGGAGGACGGGTGGGGGCGGGCGGTGGCTTGTTGAAGCTGGGAGGCGCTTCAGCAGGCGGTTCTGGGGGACGGGACCGCGGCGAGGTGCCCGGAGCCGAGAAGCGACCGGTGGGCCTGGGTGGGGGAGACGGACGGGCCCGACCTCCCGGGCCCGACGCGCCGGACTTCCGCAAGCCCGCGGATAGGGCCTGGACAAGCTCCTGCCGGTCGCCACGCTCCAGCGGTCCATCGGCTGGCACGACCTCAGCTCCGCCGAGCCGAGTCCACGCAAGCCACGCGCCGACGTCGTCGACGAGGTCCTGCACCTCAGCGAGAAGCTCGAGTCCGTCGGGGTCGCTGGAGCTCATCCGTTCGCCTCCAATTCAGTGGACTCAGGGTCACGCGCGCGGGCCCAGCCATCCGGGGAGAGTCGCCAGCCGCGGTCTCGGAGTCGCTGCACCAAAGCGAAGACAGGGAGGCCCACCACATTGGTCCAGTCGCCTTCGACCGCTTCCACCAGCCAGACACCTCGGCCCTCCACCATGTAGCCGCCGGCGCACCCGGACGCTTCGCCGTGGTGAATGTAGGCACGGAGGTCGGCGGAGGTCAGGTCGCTGCGAAAGCGCACCACGGAGTCCACCGCGAAGCAGTCCTCTCCATGGTCGTCGACGAGGGCCACTGCAGTGGTGAGCAGGTGGGAGCGCCCCGCGAAGGCCTGCAGCCGCCGCATCCAGTCGGCCTCGTCGATGGGCTTGCCGATCCACTCACCGTCGAGGTGCACCACCTGGTCTGCGCCCACCACGAGGCGGCCGGGGTGTAGCGCAGCCACCGCGCGCGCCTTGGCCAGGGCTCGGTCGCGGGCCACCCGGACCGGTCCGTCTCCTGCGGAGCCGATGGCGTCTTCATCGACCTCAGGCGCCACAGCGGTGCACGGGATGCCCGCAGCCTCAAGCAGTCCGAGGCGCCATCGGCTGGTGGAAGCCAGCACCAGCGAATGGGGGTGGACTGCCGGTGCATTCGACGAAGACAGCGTGTCCATCGACATGACGGAGCTCCCTGGGTCGGACCGCCAAAGTGCGGAGGCCACTGGACACCGGCGCGTGCTACGCCGTGCAGCGCACCGCTATAGTACGGTCCCCCGGTCGGCTCCCTTTGATCACGGACTGCTCCCCCGGTCCACTCAACGGTCGTCGTCCTCCCTTCCCCGACGGGCCAGCGCTCCGGTTGTCGCCGCTCGCGCTTCGACCTCGCCCAGACCGCCCGTCTCCCTGGCGCGGACCACCCTCCGCTCTCACGCCCCAACGCCTTCGCCCGAGCCGGATTCCACATGAGCACGCGCGCGGTCGGCATCGACCTCGGGACCACCTTCTCCGCCATCGCCCACGTCAACAAGCATGGCGTGCCCGAGATCCTGGCCAACGGCGAGGGGCTCCGGATCACACCGTCGGTCGTCTTGTTCGACGGCGATGAGATCATCGTGGGCAGCTACGCCAAGCAGGCCGCGGCGGCCTATCCCGACCAGGTGGTCGAGTTCGTCAAGAGCCACATGGGCGACGCCGACTACCGCTTCCCGTACCGCAACGAGGAGTACACGGCCGACCAGGTGAGCAGCTTCATCCTGCGCAAGCTGAAGCACGACGCCGAGATGAAGCTCGGCCATCCCGTCGAAGAAGCGGTCATCACCGTTCCCGCCTACTTCCGCGATGCCCAGCGCCGGGCCACCAAGCGGGCCGGAGAGCTCGCCGGCTTCAAAGTGCTCAAGCTCATCAACGAGCCCACTGCCGCCGCATTCGCCTACGGCCTCGCCAATGCCGGCAAGGACATGCGGTGCCTCGTGTTCGACCTCGGCGGCGGCACCTTCGACGTCACTGTGGTGGACATCGAGGGCAACGACATCCAGGTCATCGCCACCGCCGGCGACGACGGGCTCGGCGGCAAGGACTTCGACGAGGTCCTCATCCAACACGCCGCGGTCGCATTCCGCCAGCGCCACGGACTCGACCCTCTGACCGATCCCATCGCGCGCCAGGACCTTCGCGACAAGAGCGTGTCTGCCAAGCTGTCGCTGTCCCGCCGTCCGAAGGTCAACCTCTTCTACGACCACCAGGGCCGCATTCTGCGTCAGGAGATTCCCCGCAAGCTCTTCGAGGAGCTCTCCGAGGGGCTCCTCGCCCGCTGCCGGTCGCTCACCAAGGAGGTGCTTCGGGAGGCCCGGTGCGGTCCGGAGTCCATCGACACCGTGCTGCTGGCCGGCGGCTCCACGCGGATGCCCATGGTGCGGGAGCTCATCCGCGAGCTGTTCAACAAGGAACCGGCCACCGACATCAACCCCGACGAGTGCGTGGCGCTGGGGGCCGCCCTCACCGCTGCGCTCGAGTCGGCACGGCTGGCCGGGGAGAAGCCCCCCGTCGACATCCGCACCCACGATGTCACGAGCCACTCGCTCGGAATGGTGGTGTTTCGCTCCGGCAGCCTGTTCAACAGCCGCATCATTCGCCGCAACAGCCGCATTCCATGTGAGCGCACCCGCGACGACTACGTCACCACCCACGATGGTCAGTCCTCAATGGACCTCTGGCTGGTGCAAGGAGAGGAGGAAGACCCCCTCCAGTGTGCCGTGTTGGGCCACTTCGAGTTCTACGGCATCCCTTCGCGCCCCCGTGGGGAGACGCGCCTGGCGGTCACTTATCGGTACAACGCCAACGGCATCGTGGAGGTCGAGGCGATGGACCTCGGCAGCGGCCAGACCCTCGCCCACCGACACGCCACCGGCCAGGTCACCCTCGACGACATCGCCAAGAACCGCGTCCCCATGCAGATTGCGCTGGTGATGGACTGCAGCGGCTCGATGTACGGCACCAACATCCTCGAGGCCCGCAAGGCCGCCAAGGCCTTTGTGCAGCGCACGCTGCAGCGCAACCGGGAAATCGCCGTGATCGCCTTCCCTGGCGGTGTTCTCACGAGCCTCACCGACCAGAGGGGCCGCATCGAGGCCGCGGTCGACCGGCTCACGCCCATCGGCTCCACCCCGATGCACACCGGCCTCGCCCAGGCCCGCGAAGCCCTGAAGGGACGCGCCGGAATCCAGCGCGTCTACGTCATCCTCACCGACGGCCACCCCGACGACCCCACCTCCACCGCAGCAGAAGCCCACCGCATCAAGCGGCTCGGCGGTCGGGTCATCACCATCGGCGTCGGCCGGCAGGTCAAGCGCGACTTCCTCGCGTCCCTCAGCTCCAACCCCTCGGACTACCACCACTGCGACGAGAGCATCGAGCTTGAAGGCACCTTCATCAACCTGGCCACACAGCTCGGCTGAGGGAGGCGACCATGGCAGACCAACCGGATGGAGGCGCCGTCGGCACCGCTCGACTGCGTCAGCTCGAAGAGCAGGTCAAGGTGTTGCGCCAGCTGGTGGAGCATCAGGCGCGGCGAGAGGACATCCAGAGGGGTGCCTTCGACCAGCTCTATGAGGAGCTCCGCCAGTACAAGGACGACTTCGTCTACCAGGCCGAGAAGCCCCTCCTGCTCGATCTGCTGCTGTTCTACGACAGCCTGAGCTGGTTCCGACAGGGCCTGGAGTCTGGCGAGATGTCGCCCGACGTGGTGTCCGACAGCTTCCAATACCTCGTCGACGAATTCCTCGAGCTGCTGTACCGCCGCGACGTGCTGCCCTCCGAGACCAGCACCGAGTTCGACCGCGAGCGCCAGAAGGCCGTGCAGGTCGTCTACACCGACGACATCAGCCTCGACTGGCGCATCAACCGCATCGTCAAACGCGGCTTCACCCGGGGCGAGCGGGTGCTGCGTCCCGAAGAGGTCATCCTCCACCGCTTCCGGCCGTCCAAGACCTCTGGTCAGGACTGAGCCCCTCCAAACCGAACGGACTGCCCATGTCCTCCAACAACCCGACCAGCGACACCGTCCTCGGGATCGACCTCGGCACCACCTACTGCGCCATGGCCGTGGTGGACCGCTTCGGCAAGCCGACCGTGGTCGTCAACAGCGAGGGCCAGACCACCACACCTTCCGTCATCCACTTCTACGACCGCGACGCCTGCGTGGTCGGCGAGGAGGCCGTGAAGATGGTGGTCGCCGACCCCACCAACGTGGTGCGATTCATCAAGCGGTCGATGGGTGAACCCGACTTCAACCTCGAGTTCTTCGGGCGCAGCTACACGCCCCAGGAGCTGTCGGCCATCGTGCTGAAGAAGCTCAAGGAAGATGCAGAAGAGGCCCTCGGCACCACCATCAACGACGCCGTCATCACGGTTCCCGCCTACTTCAACTCCGCCCAGCGCGGGGCAACTGCGGAGGCGGGCGCCATCGCCGGCCTCAACGTGCTCAGCATCATCAACGAGCCCACCACAGCCGCCATCTCCTACGGCATCGAGCGCCTGGGCGGAAACCGGCGCGTGCTCGTGTTCGACCTCGGCGGCGGCACCTTCGACGTCACCTTGATGGAGATCAAGGGCATCAGCTTCCGCACCATCGCGAGCGACGGAAACGCCGAGCTGGGTGGCAAGGACTGGGACGACCGGCTGCTCAACCATGTGGCCGAGCAGTTCGCCGAGCGCTTCGGCCAGGACCCCCGCGACGACCCCCGCCCCTACCAGGACCTCTACGAGCGGTGCCTGGCTGCCAAGATCTCGCTGTCGTCGAAGCCCAAGGCCGTGTTCCCGGTGAACTTCAAGGGCCACCGCATGATCGCCCAGGTCACGCGTGACGAGTTCAACGAGATGTGCGCCGACCTCGTCGACCAGTGCGCCGACACCTGCGAGCTGGTGCTGGAGAAGGCCCGAATGAGCTGGCAGCACCTCGATGAGGTGTTGTTGGTGGGCGGCTCCACGCGGATGCCGATGATTCGCGAGATGCTCAACCGCCTGTCGGGCCAGAAGGTCGACCCCACCAAGGTCAACCCCGACGAGTGCGTGGCCCTCGGTGCGGCCCTCGCCGGCGTGCTGCGGCACCGTCCCAACCACCCCGCCCTGCTGCTGCACCGCCAGAACCTCGCCAAGCGGGCGCGGGCCAACCGGTCTGGTGTGCCGGCTCCGATGCCGTCCACACCTCCGTCGCGGCCCTCCCAGAGTCCCCCACCCGCCCCCGCGCAGCCCGACCCCTTCAAGGCGCCCAGCCCGTCCTTCGATGCGCCGAGTGAGCCGCGCATCCAGATGCCGCGGGCCCCCACGCCTCCCCCGCGCTCGTCGGGAGAGTCCGACTCGGGCACCGGCTACCTCGGGCTGCCGCCGGTTCAGATCACGGATGCCACCTCCCATCCCCTGGGCATCATCGTGCTCAATCGGCACCACCAGGAACGCGTCTACACCCTGATTCCCGAGGCCACCGCCGTCCCCTGCGAAAAGTCGGGACGCTTCGCCTACGCCTTTGACAACATGACAGCCATCCGGGTCGAGGTCACCGAGGGGGTGGGCACCACCCGGGATGCGGTGAAGGTGATTGGCGAGGTGGTGCTCGAGGACCTGCCGCCCCGTCCCCGGGGCACACCCATCCAGGTCGTGTACCGCTACAACATCAACCAGATGCTCGAGATCGACATCGTCGACGTCACCACCGGCAGCATTCGCCGGGCGCGCATGGACCTTCGCGGCGGTCTCGGAGAAAAGGGCGTCGCGGCGGCCCAGAAGACTGTGGCCTCATTCGCCGTCCACTGACCCCCCGCAGACCGCCCGTGGGCATGCCTTGACCGTGGTGGAGGGTGCTCTGCCGCATGACCCAAGCGCGTTGTTCCGCCCATCAGGGGGGGGCATCATGACTGCAGGTGCCTACCTTGGCTGCAGCGACAGGATAGGACCTCCAGCCCTCGCTCTCCGCGCCGATCAACCAGACGCGCTCTCCCTCGTCTCCGCCTGCCAGGCCCGCGCCACCCCGGGTCAGGCCCTGCGTCGCCACCTCGCTGGTACATGAACGAACGCGACCTCGAATCGATCAGCCAGTTCGTCGCCACCACGAAGGCGGCCGACCTGTTCGACTACTTCCAGATTGCCCGCGATGCGGACGAGTCGACCGTGGAGGCAGCCGTTCGCAGCAAGCGGTCCTGGGCACAGGGACAGCAGTCCAACCCAAAGCACCGCAGCAAGGCCATCTGGCTCATCAAGAACGTGTCGCTGTGCAAGCGCGCGCTGTTCGCCGAGCGGTCCGAGTACATCTCCTCGCTGAGCGCGGCAGAACAGGACGAAGCCCTCAAGACCCTCGGCCTGGTGATGGACGGCGCGGTCTTCAACGGCAAGCTCACCGTGGAGCGGGAGGACGCCATCCTCGACCGCGGGGTGCAGCTGGGGCTGAGCGACGAGGTCGTCGAGAAGTTCATCGAGGACTACCTCGACCGCAACAGCGTGCGTCGGTCCGACCCCACCGACTTCGTCGACATCTATGAGCTGCTGGGCACCCCCAAGGACTCCCTTCCGGTAGACATCGACCGCGCGGTGGCCCGCACCCTGGCCAAGGCCCGCGGCATCGGCCCGTCCGCCACCTCCCGTCGACGCAGCATCCGATGGGCGGCACGCCTGCTCCGCGACCCCGACCGCCGCCGCGACTACGACCGCCATTGGGACATCGAAGCAGGCGGTGAGCTGGGGGGCTCCGACGGTCTCGGCGACGCTCTGCTGCTTCGTCCCGCCGAAGACCCCGAACCCACTGAGGTGATGGGCGGTCTGAGCCTCAAGGGCAGCAGCCCACCGCCCCCGCCTTCCCAGCTGGGGGGCAAGACCCTGCCGGTCGGCGGCGCCACAGGCCCCGTGCGCAGTCCGCGACATGGGGTCCGCCTGGCCATCGAAGGCGATGCGCAGCGCACCGTTCGGGTCGGGCGGGCGCCAGTTTCCATCGACATCGTGGTTCGCAATGCCGGCGATGGCCGGATGCACGGCCGGGTGGTGAGCGACCGACCGTGGATGTCGGTGTCGACCGAGCGGCTCAACCCCGACCTCCGCGAACAGACCATCACGGTCACCGTCGATCCCGCCGGCCTCACCCGCAATCGGGCCGTCGCGCTGTGCACCATCATCGCCGACCGCGGCGGCCGCAAGTCGGTCACCATCACGGCGGAGAAGGGCGGTCTCCGGCCATCGATGGTTGCGGCGGGCGCAGGTGTGTTGCTGCTCGTCGGCCTGGGCGTGAGCTGGCCGTGGCTGTCGCCGGTGCTCTTTCCGCCCCCGCCCCCGCCCCCACCGTCCGGCACCATGTCCGTGCTGGTCGACCCGCCCGCTGGAGAGATCCACGTCAACGGCGAGTTCATCTCATCGGGTGGCGAGGCCCGGGGCATCACCGACCTGCCACTCGACCAACCCGTCAATGTGCGCGTGGTTCTCGACGGCTTCCAGACCTGGGAGAAGTCCATCGAGCTCACCGAAGGAGAGGTCATCGAGGTCCGCCCCGAGATGGTGCTCACCGACTCGATGGACTACGACCCCGAAGCCGAGCACCACCAGGGCAAGCTCGACGAGCGCGCGGTGTCCACTGCCATCCGCGGAAAGGCCTCGGCCATCGGCGCCTGCGTGATGGAACACGATGTCGGGGAGCCCCGGGCCGACCGCACCATCGAGCTGTTGGTGCATGTGATGGCGGAAGGACATGTGGGCAACGTGGCCTACAACGGCGACAATGTCCCCTCCCCTGGCGCGCAGCACTGCATCAAGCGTCACCTCCGGGCGCTCCGCGTGCCCATCTTCGAGGGTCACTACGACATCGCCCGAGAGAGCTTCGTGGTGTCCATGCCGTCGACGGAACCGCCCCCTCAATGACCGACCGACCCACAATCGAAGCGCTGCTCGACGAGGCGGAATCAGCGCTCGACGGGGGCGATGCGGATGCCACGCTGCGCCTCTGCGACGAAGTCGACCGCCGCTCGCCCGGCCATCCGGGAGCGGCCTTTGTGCGGGGCGATGCCATGCGGGCCCTCGGCGACCTGGCGTCTGCTGCGGATGCATACGAACGCGCCGCCCTCGCCCGCCCCGACCACACCTCGAGCTGGTCCGCACTGGCCTTCGCCCGTTTCGAGCTGATGGAGCTGGAGCAGTCCAAGCGGGCGGTGGCCCGGGCCCTGCGCGAGGACCCCCGCAACCCCGAGGCATGGTGGGTGCGCTCCCTCATCCAGGAGTGGGACAGCGATGAAGCCGGTGCCCAGCGCGCCCGGCTCCACGCCCGCTGGCTCAACCCGGCGTCCTACCCCCTGCCGCCTCGCCTTGCGGATGACGAGATTGAAGACATCGTCAGCGACTGCATCTCGGTGCTCCACCCCAAGCTGCAGGAGTACCTGGCCAACGTCGCGATTCTCCTCGACGACCTGCCCCCGGCCGACCTCCTCACCCAGTACGAGCCGGTGATGTCCCCCCTGGAGATGCTGGGCCACTTCAGCGGCTACTCGCTGATGGGCCGCTCGATGGAAGACCCCTGGAGCCACCTGCCGCCCACCATCGTCCTCTTCCGGCGCAACCTCGAACGCTACGCCGCAAATCGGGAAGAACTGGTGGAGCAGCTCCGAATCACGGTCTTCCACGAGATCGGACACTTCCTCGGGCTCGATGAGGACGAGGTCGCGGAACGCGGACTGGAATAGCCGCCAGATTTCGACCAGCCGAGAACGGGGACAGCCCCCGCGATGGCGGAGGCTGTCGAGTGGAGAGAATGGGACTCGAACCCACGACCTCTGGAGTGCGATTCCAGCGCTCTCCCAGCTGAGCTATCCCCCCACGGGGATGCTTCGAGCTTACTGTGGGGCCGACACACCGGCAAGGACGGGCCCTGGATCCCGGCTCAGCGTGGCCTGGACGGATGGGGAGGAGGCGCCCCAACGTGCTCGGGAACACCCTCCCCATGCACCTCGTAGAGAATCCAGCCATAGGCGTCTTCGCGTGCCCGCTCGACCAGAGTGAGGGGTCCAACCTGCACCGTCCCCCCATCGGCGAGCTCGGGGGCCGCCACCGGCGCCTGGGTCCACTCCTCTTGGAACCACAGCACCCAGGGCACGCCTTCACTGGCCAGCCACTCCGCAAGCGCGGGTCCGCCGCCCTTCACCGGCACGTCGAACCAGCTCACCATGCGCCGCTCGTGGGGACGGCGGTTGATCCAGCAAGCTGGGATGTTGTCCACGACCAAAGGCACGTCCTCGGGAATCTCGGCCTCAATCCACCGGCCGAGGGCGACCTGGGGGGCGTAGAGCTCCTGGCTGAGGGCGAGCTGACGCTGGGTCTCTCGTGCGTGGCTGGTGAGGGCCTGCGCGAGAACGACCGCCAGCAGGGCACCAGCGACGACTGGACCTGTGCGCGCCGCCAGCAGGCTGTGTCCACGGGCGAGCCCGACTGCACCGAGGGGCACCACGAGGGGCACCAGGGGCATCATCCACTTCCAGTAGAGGTTGTGCTCCGGCGAGTGCTGGCCCACAAAGCCCACCGCACCCCAGAAACCTGTGGCCATGAACACACCCGCCGCGAGCGTGCGCACCGGATGCGGTGAGCGCCACCGGACGGCCACCAGCCACACCACCGCGGCGAGCCACACTCCCCATCCGACCCGCCACGGAAGCAGCCAGGCCACCAGGCGCACGGCCACCCACAGCCCCGAAACAAGCCATGCACCGGTGCCCTCGGACTCGGCGCCCAGGCCGGTCTCCACGTTCACCGCCACGGCATGGGACCAGAACTGAAAGGTGCCGTGGTCGACCTTGCAATAGAGCGACCAGCCGGCTGCAGCCAAGAACACCGGCACGAGCGCCTTTGCCACGACCCGGAACCCACCCCGCAGCCCCAGGGCGTGGACCGCAGCAATCGCCGGCAGGACCACGAGCGCGTCGAAGCGTACGCTGAAGGCCACCACGCCTGCGAGCGCCGCGAGCCCCGGACGCCGGGCGATGAGGCCAGCCACGAAGCCGACGAGTCCCGCCGCGTACATCGGCTCGCGCAGGGTCGACGCCGCGTAGAGCGCGAACTCGGGCTGGGTGACGAGAAGCAGCCCCGCAATGCCCGCCGCGAGGCGGCCACCCAGGCGCCAGGCAAGCCACACGCCGCCAGCCCAGGCGACGAGTCCACCCGCGAGCGCCACGGAGCGTCCGGCGATGACGGCGTCGGACACCAGGGCGTGCACAGCTGCCGAAGCAGCGTAGTAGCCGGGCATGTGGTTCATGTCGTAGTGACGAAATCCACCCGCGAGGACCCCTTGGATCATCGCCAGGTTGCCGTAGTCGCTCTCCTCCCAGCCGGCGTACATCGTGCCGAGCGTGAGCCGCCAGGCGGCCGCCAGGAGGAGTCCCGCCACCACCACCCACCCGGCGGACCGGGTCAGTGGCGAAGGTGTCGGGGAGACGTCGCGTGTCGGGGGCATGCGGGGACCATCACACGCCCGGCCGGAGGGGTCACGCCACGTCGGGTCTGCAGCTAGAAGCCCGAGAGGAGGGGCTCCCGGCGAAGCGTGGACACCAGGGACATCAGGTGGTCCTTCTGCGCAGACGGCATGTTGTCGAACTGGACGCCGCAGCCGGTCTCGGTGCCGTCCTCCTCGGTGCGCAGCCATCGCACCTCGCCCGTGACGACGAGGTCACCGGAGCCGTCGACAGACAGCTTGAGCCGCACGCGCTCACCGACGGCAGGCGGGCTGTACGAGCTGACGAAGACGCCGCCCTGCGAGATGTTCTCGGTGATGCCCGAGAAGAAGTTGTCTTCCGACTCGGCGGTGACGTTGGCGTGGATGCAGATGCGCGGCGCGATGCGGCTGCCATCCGCCTGCTGGCGGGCGCTGTTTCTGCTCTCGGCGCGCATCATCTCGCGTCGCTCGCTGGGCGACGGCAAAGTCCACTGGTCCATGCTTTCCTCCGACTGTCGGGTGGGCCGGGGCGCCCACCCACAATCGGTCGATCGGAATCCAGGGCGCCGCCGGTTAGCACGCGCGACAACTCTGTTCGCAGGAAGGTCTCATGGACACCGCCCTGGCCCGACCCCAGACGTCGGGATTCGCCCTCACCGACGATGGCCTCCGCATCCACTGGAGGTCGGTGGGCGCGGGTCCGCCGGTGGTGTTCTGCAACGGCGTGGGGGTGAGCACCTTCTTCTGGAAGTACGTCGTAGACCAGCTTTCGGACCGCTTCGAGGTGATTCTCTGGGACTACCGCGGGCATGGCCGCAGCGCCCGGGGCGTCGACCCGACCCGGCACGCCCTCTCCATCGACCGCCACGCCGCAGATCTGGAGGCCGTTCTTGATGATGCGGGCATCCACCGGCCCGCATTTGTGATCGGGCACAGCATGGGATGCCAGGTGGCGCTGCAGCTCGCGATTCGAGACGCCGACCGGGTGGCGGCCCTCGGTCTGTGGCTGGGCACGGCCGGTCGCACTCTGCATACCTTCGGCGGCTGGTCTGGTTCGGTTCACCTGTTCCGCGTGATTCACGCCTTCGTGCGGGCCGCCGGCGAGGAGGTGAACCGGGTCCAGCGGGTGCTCCTGAACTCCCCCCTCGCGTGGCACTTCGCCAAGCGTTTCCACATCGTCGATCCCTACTACACCAAGCGCGCCGACATGGAGCCGTACATGCGGCACATGGCGAGCATGGACATGCGCACCTTCCTCGGTTGCGTGCGCCAGGCAGATGCACACGACGCCTGGCCAGAGCTGCCGAACATCGCGGTGCCGTCTCTCGTGGTGGCCGCCGAGCGGGACACCTTCACCCCACTGTCCTGCTCGCAGCAGATGGCGGACCAGCTTCCATTGGGGGAGTTGTTCGTGCTGGCCGACGCAAGCCACGCGGCCTTGATCGAGCAGCCGGAGACCATCGGCCATCGCCTGGAGCGGTTCATCTCCGAGCGGCTGGCGCCTTGGCCCGACGACGCAGCGGCTGTCGCGCGCTAGAGAGCTGACCAAGAGTCATGCCGCTTCCAGAAGTCCGTTGACAACAAAGCAGTTCGCCACGACCGCACTCG
>ENA-OWNT01001511-OWNT01001511.1-seawater-metagenome-genome-assembly--contig:-NODE-1511-length-28918-cov-4.704067_pt1 | contig 28918 bp, 24 predicted proteins | sample MGYA00238136_ERZ651165 | MGnify/ENA primary metagenome ERZ651165 (study PRJEB26861, sample SAMN08777766) | seawater metagenome | isolation source: coastal seawater | place: USA: Florida | collected...
GCCGTCGTCGTCGTCGTCGTCGTCGTCGTCATTGAAGTCATCGTTCGTCGTCGTCGTCGTCGTCGTCGTCGTCGTCGTCGTCGTCGTCGTCGTCGATCGTCGTTGCGGCGTTGAGGCCACACAGACGACAGCCGCGCCACGTGGCGAACGACCGAGTGAGTGAGTGGGTGGTTTGACTGATTTACCCACACTTTCAGTGACGAGTGAGAGGGGGTGACTGATGACTGGCTGGCTGACCGCGGGGAAATGAATGGTTGGTGGTTATGGCATACAGAGTCCACGGGCCATAGTTAGTTCCAGGGCACACTGTATGTAAGTAAAGGTGCACTGGAACTGGGATGTTGGAACTGGGATGTTGGATGATTCTGCGATCTGCGATCTGCGATCTGTGATCGATGTGTGATCTGGAGTTCAGGTGATGAAAGACGCGTGGACACGGGCAGAGCGGGACGTGGGACGTGGGTGACGAAGGACGTGGGACGTCTGAAGAAGGCGGTGGGAGATATGTGGTTGGAGGTGGGTGATGAAGGAGACAGGACATCCGAAATGGAAGAGTGGAGTGAGGTTGGACATCATGGATAATGTGGGACGGCGGTGATAAAACAAATGGGACGGTACGCTTGGTAGGCTGGGATGTCGGATGTGGAGATGGCACCGAGCTTCTATGAATATCAAGCATGTAAAAATCACCGAAAACGATACTGCGCTGGGGGTTGTGTTGTTGTGTTCTCCTTGAGCGGTGTCGGTTGCAGCCTTGAAACTAGCGAATATGACACAGAGGATTTATGCCGCGTGAGTCCGCGTGAGTGCACGCTCAGCTCGTCGTGTTGGTGCAAGTAATAGGTGGCGACGGGAATATCAAAGCCCCGCACGAAAAGAAGAAAAGTAACCACCCAATGACCCTGTGACAAAGACATATCCAGCATTCATCAGCACAATGCACACCGAATGAAGTACACGAGCCAACATGGAGAAAAGTCAAACGCACATGACAATGATTGCAGCTGTCGGTGTGAAAAAACAGCGAGAACAGGAACCATGCTTGGGGGTGAAAGGAGTGTCCGGACTCTTATGCGCGTAGTATCTACAATTGTAACAGTCACGTTCGTCGTCAGACAAAGCGAATCGATGCGGAGATGAGCAGGACATCAGATAGTCACAAACTTGATTGAAAAGTATTGCAACATCGCCGGGAAGAAGAACATTAGCAGCATTCCCGTTGTCCCAGCGATGTTGATAATTGTAACCAAGCTGTGAGCAATGTATGCCTACGATCCATCGCGAGACTCGAGTCATTTTTTGCGGAAACATTGGCAATCACTCCTCGGTGCTGGGACCCACCAAGATGCAAGGGATTGCGGCGACGAAGACACAGCATCCAATTTTCAGTTTTTGAAATCCCACTTTTTCTATGAATTTGTCCGAGAAAATATCAAGAAGGTTGTTGGCCTGGAGTTTGGTCGTACACGGGCATACGGTGAACCGCAAGAGAAAAAAACAATCACTACGCCTCGCATCAGCGTACCAGCACGATGGCATTCAAGGAAAATGCGGAGAACAGATCCAAACACGGGAACACGATGATGAAATATCTGTTGGTCACAAGAACGTTGGGCGTGAACACGCGCTGTGGTAGCTGGAAGCGAGAGCACACGAGAATCACAACAACACTTGCTTGACAATCTGGATGACAATCTTGAGTCCAATGTTGGATGCCGCGTAGTCTTCATCATTCATGAAACCAGAGAATGTCTACACCGGAGGGCAGGTACAATTTCAGCGACGCTACCATGCAGCAAACGCTGCGCCAAGAAGAACTTACGTTGAAATTCAGTGTTACCGGTGATCGAATGTCGCAACCCAGGTAAATCGACAACAAGGTCTGCAAACGAAGAACGATCGAATCAGCACAAAGTACATCAAATATATGGCGATCGCTTGGCGTGTGCTTGTACATGGACGCACGCTGAGCATGACGTAGCAAACTCCAGTTGTCGAGAATGCTCCAAAGAAGTGATATTGTGACTTTTCCCTTGCTGGCATCGGATCCATGAGACCAGGAATTGCCTTGACAGCACAACACGTCTAAGGACGTGGCAGGAAGCGACGCGCCAAATGTTGACGAAACTCACCATCTGAAGGAGCTGGGCAAAAATAATGGAAGGCAGAGCAGACGCCACACCCGACCAGTTCACAAGAACAGCCTGTCACATATCACCAGCAGTTTAGAAAAGAACACTGACAACGAAACACTCAGTTGGTGGCCGGTACGTACAGAAGTTGTGATTGGTTCGCCAGTCATACTCAACCCGTCAGCTGTCAGCATGAAATGAACGTGAGGGGTCAGCCACAACAATGCGGGAAGAGTTTCAGTTGAAGCAACAGATTCACACAGCTGCGCTACGTACTCATCCCAATGATAGCGACAACCGCCATGGCAAACACCGCAGCAAACCGATAAATGGCAAGAATGGTCTGAACAACAGCTTGCTCTTTCAACCCCATCACGGTCATCACAATTTCCAAGACGGCAAAAACGGAGAGAAAGATGTAGTATAGTGTGTAGCATTCGGTGTCGAAGTCGTCACCAGTGCACGAGGCGTTGGCCGCGGTTCTGTTGCCGGAATTGAAAGCGGGGGAAATGATGGACGCTCCCGTTTGGGAAAACACGGCGGCATAGCTCCACAAGGTCGACGTTTGAAAAATGTAGAAGATGACCAGGTACACATACTTGAACCAAGGAGCAACAAAAATTTCACACATCTCCGAAAGCTCCAGTTTGAACCAATGCTCGAGTGCGTTCTCGGCTGAACCTTCAGACTGATCCCAAGAGAGCATTTTAATAACACACGAAAAGACAGCAATGGTTGTGAGTTGCTCGTTGTTGCGCGATGTGTGGCGATAATTGCACGGGCAACAAAGCGGCAGCCGCAGCACGTGGTGCTTACCTTGCTGCGCATGATTCCACGAGACTGGGACTCGAGGACGTAATTGCCGGCAAGAAAAGACCCCAGAGTGGAGAAGACGACAAACACCACACAGAGCAAGATGCCGGACTGCGAGAAGATGTATGGCAAGTCCAAGACTCCAACGCCGATGATGAAGTTGATGGTGAGGGCAAAGATGGAAAATCTGGACAGCACTGGCTCCTCCTCCTCACTGCCATCCCCGTCCTCACTGCCTTCCTCCATTCCTGCGAATTCGCTGGGGGCCATTTCTTCGTCTTTCTCGGATGGCGCATTCATCATCAAAGACCTTTGGCTGGATGTAGCGTGACGCGCGCCGACGGACCTGTAGCTGGTTGAACGACCAGGGAGGCCACGCTGGAGTCGCATTTCAGACCGAGAACGCGACATGCGACGTTCACGTGGATCCTGAATGTCGATGCTGAACGCGTGCGGTCTGTGCCGGTGGTGGTGCGTGTGGGACCGTGGGCGTCGAACTGGCATTGAAGAGTGAACCGCGCCATAGGTTGTCGCTGCAGACTGGGATGTCGGTCGCAGTCCGTGCGCAAAGCTCCTCGACATGTCGTTGGATTTGTCGAGCAGCGACGTTTTACTCTGAGGCTGCTCGACGCCGAACGTTTCACGGGCCGACATCGTGCGCAACGCGCAATTTCACAGAAATACGAACGTCTGCACTGACTATGATGGAGTCACACTAACAAGCCAGTCGGCCCGATCTTGCTGGAAACGTGTCCGAGTTTCCACACAAGCGCAAACGACAGTGACTTGGAAGACTCCGCGCCGCAAAAAGAAATACGAAAAAAAGGTGGGGAGGATTGCGCCCACGAGATACTTGCGTGCATGGAAGAATACTCTCAAGCAGACCACCCGAAGGTTGGCGACCACAGGAATGGCACAGCTGCCGCTGTTTCTGCCAACCTTCGGGTAACGTCCTCGTGCTATCGTCGAGGTGGCAGCTGCAATATCTTCGGTGGTAGACTCCCAAGCCACTGCATGATTCAAAACCGTCACGCATTTCACCACTTCAAATCGTCCGATCCTCATTGCACACACGCTCACACCCCACCGTCTTTCAGAGCTACACCCCACGCGAATAACTGTATTTTCCCCATCGCCACACCACCGTGCATCTCTGCCGCGTCCCTCACCACGGTCACCTCAACTTCAAGGCGCCGCCACGACGTCAACGCAGACAGCAGAAACGCCGCAACGTCGTCGTCGTCGTCGTCGTCGTCGTCGTCGCTGAGATGGTGACGGACGGACGAACGAACTTCCCGGTCAAAAAAAATCCGTCCCCTGAGTCAGCATGAAGACCGTGAAATCCTAGTTATGGATGATTTATGCATTGACTCTAACACTAAGACACTGTACCGTGTATTGGGAATATAATGCTTACTGGAAATGGCGAGTACCACGTAATACTGTTTAAGGATATGTAAGATGAGGTTGTTAGTGGTTGTTGTCCAGTATTCTGGTTATGGGAACTTTTGTTTTGTTTTGAAAGGCAAATTACCAATTATTACCAAAACTGGATACATACACTAGTACAAAATCACTGGTGTGAAATACTTCTTGATATGGGAATAAATGAGTTGAAGCCACTTCCCTAATTACCATTAACGGAAATGTTTGTTCATTGGGTATAACAGTGAACTAGTATATACCTTGTTACGGGAATACTGCGTATACAAGTTCAAGGGGTGCGAGTGCGGGTCGACCGCTCCCGTCCAGCCCGCGGGGAAAAGGAAATTGGTGAGTTGGTAATCCCGACGGGTTTTCCAGACACACTAAATCACTCCGTAAACGCCCAAAACTGCGTCTTCTAAAGAGCCATAGATTACCTAACACTTCCAAACTATGGTTCTTCTACTGACTTAACAGACATATATATACAGTGACTGTGAGGGAGACAGCGTGTCAGTGTAAAGACCATAGTCCACGGAGATACAATAAAAGCACTAGTCGCCGTCGCAGCGTCGCAGCGTCGCAGCTGCTTTCTTTGTGATGGCCTCCCTCTCACTCACTCACTCACTCACTCACTGTCACTGTCACTCACTCACTCACTCACTCACTGTCAGTCCTTCCTTCCTTCCGCAGTCAGTCACTCACTCACTCACACAGTCAGTCGCAGCGTGTTTCGGCACGTGTACCGTGTGTGAGTCAAAATGAGCGTTGTTGTAATGTACAGTTCGGCAATGTGAAAAAGAACGGTACAGTAGCTGTTATAGGAAGACATCAGAAGTTGAATAAAGGTAAGAAAATGGATAGTCTACCTAAGTACTCATAACAACTGCCTCGACCACCAAAACGACCAAAACTGCTTTGTTGTCGTTCGTTCGATTGCAAGGTCTTCGGCACCTTACTCAATCATTCAATCGCTGTCGCCGCCACGCCCACATTACACCGTTCACTCTACGCAAATTATGAACAGTCATTCACCTTGCATTCGCATCCACACCCACATAACAACGTTCACATGGGTAGTTACTCAATCAGTCAGAAGCTGTGGCGGTCAGCGGGCTTAGAATTGGCGACTTGAAGTGCAAAATGAGGTTTAGGGAGCGATGCAATTGGGGCGTGTTTGGCGTGTCATCAGCATTGTCAATCACTGCGTTCGTTCGTTCGTTCGTTGTTCGTTCGTTCGTTCGTTCGTTCGTTGTCCCCCGAACGAACTCTTCTGCGTTGTTCGGTCGTTCGTTCGTTCGTTCGTTCGTTCGTTCCAAAGTTCGTTCGTTCCGAAGTTCGTTCGTTGTAATGATCTTCGTGGGTTCGTTGGTTGGTTGGTTGGCTGTCTGTCTGTTTGTCTGTTGACGTCGAGTCGACGTGGCGTTCACTGTTTGTTGGGTTGGGTTTGTGGTGGTGGTGGACGGACGAAGGCACTTGCTGAAATGATTGAGTCGTCGTGACGTCTGTTGGCATGGCACCTGAAGTTGCGTTGGCGTGTGTGTGTGTGCGTTGGCGTGTTTGTGCGTTGGCGTGTTGTCGACGTTGCGGGCTTTGTGACAAACTGACGACGACGGCGGCGGCGGCGACTTGGATTGCCTCTCCTAGCTGTGGCGGTGTACTACGTGGGAGCGTGCTCCATAGCTTGCACGCCGCGACCGCGAGCGAGGAGGTTCGACGGAACGGCGTGTCCTTGTTGACGCTCACCCTCCCACCGACCCGCTCGAGTTGGGAGTAGGTCTTTGCTTGTCGCAGTGCTCATGTGTGGTTGGAGTGCTGCTGCACGCACCAGCGGGTGGTTGGCGAACATGGACACACTGGTGAAAGGCCGGCGATACTCCATGCCCAACGCAAAGACAAATTCCGCCGTGCTTTGCTTTTCTTTGTTTCTTTGTTTGTTTGCTTCGTTGTTTGTGCCTCCCTGTTGCTTTCTCCGTGGTCCGTGTCGCGCGCCCGAGCTTGCCAAACATCTTCCCTCTCTCTCCTCAACCCCGTGTTTCGTGCCTCCTAACCTGCTCAAAATGAACATCCGCTTCCTCTTCGCACTGGTGGTTTGCTTCTTTGCGACCTCCGCATATGGTGCCCGCAGTCGCCCTCCGGCCCGTGGCAACGACGACGAGTTCTCTCAAGGTGGCCGCGCTCCTCCGGACGTCCGCGCCATTGACCTCGCTCTTGACGAGGCGCGCTTGGACGACAACGACGCCGTTGTCGATGCTTTGAAGAACATCAAAATGTCCCACATGAAGGAAATGGGCGAAATGATGAACGAAGACGAGTTCAAGGCCGCCATGAAGAAAATCGATTCGCTCAGCGCCAAGCTCGAGGGCTCGTCCGGAAAGGAACGCCAGGACCTGCACCAACAGCTGCATGAAGCCATTGGCACTCTCGAGGACGGCAAGTTCATCGCCATGGGGCTCAACGAGGAAGACCAAGATCTGCACCGCGCCCTGCTCCGTGAGAAGCACGCCATTGTGATCCAATTGGTGGACGACGACGAATTGCAGGAACTCAGTTCTTCCGAACGCCAAGCGCTCATGGATCGTTTCGAAGATGTCGAAATCAAGATGGTGAGCCACATGAAGGATTACTTCTTGAACAAGGCGAAGTCCGAGCTGTAAGCCTCTTCTTCCCCACCGTTTATTGTTCTGTTCACGAGGCACTGATCGCTGACACCGTCCAACGTGGGAGCGGTGGCGACTGTGTTCGGTTGCGATCGGTGAGCCGAGCAGCTCACGGTCACATGCATATGTTTAAAGTAAAGTAATAATATACGTGCAAATAACAGCTGGTGTTACTTGTGTTGAACAGTTGTGAACTGTCTTAGCAAATTGTCACCGTCTACGACGTCGCAGTGCCGCCTCGTGGTCTCGCTTTCGCTTGTCGACGTCCCGCTTGACGGTTGACTCAAAACGTTTTCGCAGTCGAAGTTGTTCGTTTTGAAGCACCTAGCAAGCCAGCATATTTACTTTCAGTTGGAGTCAGCACTTCTTTGAATCGGATTTGCTTACCTTTGTCTGTTGCTCCAGTGTGTCGGGATCTTGATTTGCCAGTCGGGTCCGGAAGGCTTCTGGTGTCTCCACAGTGTATCCGTCATTGGCCTCGCGCTGTGCTTGAGCACCTGAAAACAACACATTGTGATGCAGTCCGCCGTGGTTGGATGCTGAGAGTGCACACCGAACCTTTGAATTGTTTCTTCAAATATTTTCGTTGGAATTTCTCTCCGAAGGCAACGTCCATTGGAGTGTCCATAGTAGCTTCTTGCTCACCTGCCGCGAGTTCAAGGCACGCTTGGAGCTCACTTCACATACAAAAACACATGTTCACAAGTTGTAGCAGAGCTCTTTGGCGGATCAACACTCTTCTGTTCAACCAATTCACTGACCTGTCAGTGCCCAGAAGCAACAACCGCGTTCCCATCAATGCAGCGTGAATGCTTTGAATGGCTGTCGATTCGTCGGCTCCCTGTCTCGTTCGTCGTCGCCTCGCAGCCGCGAAAAAGTCAGCATTGTCAGGAGACAGAGGCTGGCGTGATGCTCGCTCCGCGGCAGCCGCTGCGGCCTCAGCCTCGGTTTGGCGTGCTGGCGGGACTGAGCTTGACGCCATTGTCTCTGATTCCCGTCTAGACGTCGAATTATTGCCAGCTGTGGTTGTTGTCGACGCAGTGTACCCCAACCATGCCGCAGGTTCTGATCTGATCGGCTTTGGAGGCATTTCGACCCCAAAGGTTTGCAGCGTTGAAGCCGAGCAAATCGTGCGAAGAACGAGGATTTTCTCACGACCACTGTGATCTCGCAAAAAAGTGGCGAAGTCAGACATGTGTTTCTCCCCATCAGCATCTGTGCTTGCACTATTGTCGATGTCGATAAGGTCAACACCAGTCGCGTGGTCATCAGCAGCTGCCATGTGGACAATCGAATGCCCTGGCAACGCAGTTCCCCCAGCTTGAAGTGCTCCTGTCGCTCCGTTGGGATTTACGGCCTGGAACGCTGTGATGAGCAGAGATTGGTGTTCGCTCTCTCTCTGCACCACGAGTCCGAGTGGGCCTGCTGGAGCCTGAGCAAGCGTCGAAAATCTTATTGTTTCGTTGCAGAAACGGCCGTGTCAAGACATACGGACCTTGACGACGATATCAGGTTCCCAGCTGAGATGAGCGGTTCGCATTTTGTGTTGTGACGCCACCAGTTGTTGTGCGCACTCTGTTGGAGTCAGGTGTGACAATCGTTTCTGAGCACAGCTCAGGACGTACATACCCACCTACCACATGACGTACAGACGTCACAGCGCGCACAGATGGGAATGAAATGCACAAGTCGTGTACCTGCACATCTTGAAGTTGCGGAAGTGTGCGGAAAGCATAGATGTCGATTGTGTCGTCGAGCACCGGCGACACTGTGCTAGCCGAGCCCAATCCAACTGCATTCTTCCCACTGAAGAATATCGGCAGCAGTGTTTTTGGCAAAAGTCGTCGTCAGTGGTGTCAGTCGAACATCGGGTATCATTTCATGTTGCTACTTACAGTCCCTGTGCGCTCACAAGTCCGGGCCCGGGAGGAAGTCGAACGGAGAGCACCCTGTCATTTACTCGACGCCCCGGACCCCAGTGCGGATCTGATTGGAGAGGAAAATTTTCTCTCCACAGTTGTGCAACCACAGCTACATAAACCAGACAGCGAAGAGATGACTACCACGAGATCACGATGAACACGAAGGAGGACCGGAACTGACCTGTTTGAAGTTTTTGCAGCTTCGAAATCGCAGCATTCGATGGGGGAATAGATTTCCATAGTCCGCGAAGCGATCGCCACAGTAGGCGCCGCCGAATGGTTCGTTGTAGTCTAGCTACGGTACCACGCAGTGTCCACGACCTTATCATTTTCTCCTTTGCTGCCCGTAATGTTCGCTGAGAGAATATCAGTATGGCTTGCCCAACCGCAGGGCAGCTAAAAGTGTTCTCGTCCCAAACATTGCCGTCGTCGGCGTCCGTTCTATTACTCATACTCGCCGTTAAGCGGCGTCGGACCCGCTCCAAAACACGAGTACGTCTTACCTCGAATTCGATCAAACTATGCAGGGCAGCCTTTTCTTCCGGCAGCAACGGGGCTTCGTCCCGCGCACCATTTTTGAACACGTGAAAGTGGAGACGACAAGAAGACCGATCCAAACTAGCTCCAGTCTTCAATATGACATTGATTCTTGTGACCACTTCATTTGTGGTGTCAGGCGTGTTTGTTGCGGTGCGGGCTCCGCCGTCGTTTTGCACCTCCGAGTACTCTAACGACAGAAGAGGACCAGCAGGGCTCATGTCGTCGCGGATACCAGGAACAGCAGCATGTAGAGCAGCGCGCAGATTGGCCACAAATTTGACCTTTTGCGGTGTGGTGGTGTTGCCAAGTGCCGAGATGATTGCAGCAGCATTAACTTCAACAACGCGCAGCGCCAGATCCTGCAAGCGATCTTGCGGCTCCACGGCATCTGGATATCGAGGAACAACTTTTGACAGCGCTGCGGTGGTCTTTGGCATGGATGCGGTCGTAAACGGACGAGGGATGACCAGGTCCAAAGCCGACGCAGAACCCTGCTCACTGTGTACAGGAACGGAAATTGTGTGAAATATTGGTGGATTAGGCTTCCCATTGTCCGTTCCGGATGTATCTGCCTTATTTTTCTTTCGATGTGCAGCCACTTCTGCCTCCGTTGGAGGCATGAAAAAGTACTCCTCTTCTGCGAGTTGCTCTGGAGACAACTGAGAACTAGCAGTTTCCGATCTCTGTTGTGGCGCCGCGTCTTCCGAGGAGTCTTGTGCATCAGCTTCAGAGTCATCTTGCAGGACGTTTTGAGCACTTAGCCGCGCACCGGCCATCGTACGTACGAAGCGCGCCTTTTTTGTCCACAAATTTTTGGTTTTGCGCGTACTCTTGCTCGCATGAACTGGCTTGCCTCTCGCATTAAAGACTCCAAGTGCTCGGAGCGCCTTGCCGACATCCTGGTGGTCGTCGGGTTGCAGTGCGGGTTTCAAAAGAGTATTTTGAGGGTGTCGCATACCCCGTTCCATTTCATGCCACAGTTTGTCGTCCCGAGGCTCAATGTGATGGATTTGTTCAACAGTTTCCAGAAACTCGTGTTTCACAACCCGTTGCAAGCTGCGCCACGTCACAGAGAAGCCTTGGTGATAAACTACACGCCACAACGCCGGAAGTGACTGGGCGGCCAATATTTGCTCCTTGAGACATTGAATGGTCGCACACAGATACACAGGAAGGAGCGCTTCGAATCCCAGCACCAAGCACTGATCCCAAACAAAAATTACGGCGTCCAGATTCAATACACCTACCAGCAACTGCAGGATGGCTTTGCGACAGAAGACCCCAAAGAGCAAGTCGACGCTAGTGGCGTTGCGTTCGAGTTCAATCTTCATGAAGTGAAATTCTTGTACGAAGGCTAAGTTTGCTGCAGTTTGGTCCTGGCTGAACACAGCTCCGTCTGGTAGGTCAGTATCATCCGCGGCACCAGATCGAGACACCGGCACAGCATGGGTTGTCGAAGCCTTCGTCAAGATAGCGCGGACATGCTCGAAAACGTCATGCGAATGGGTATCCAGCATTTTGTCCAGAGTTCGGAAAAGGGCCTTCTCTTTTTCATTGGTGCTCCCGAACGAATTCGACGTTGTGTTCGATAACAGCGCTCCAGTCTTTTGTTGATTGCGCTGATCCTCGTTCGAGTACAGGATGTCGACCTGCATTTGTTGGATCTGGAAAAAGTACTCCACCAGCAGAGCGCGATTGTTGTACAATTCCGAGAAGACGGCCAGCAACGGAATGGCAGTGTACGGCAACCAATATTCCAGTCCATTCTTGCGAATAACGTCACTGAATGAGACCAAGGACGTTAGGGTGGTCACAAAGATTGGATCAACAGCAAGACTGGGGAACTGCGTGTCCACAATCATGGCACACACTCGAGCTATTTCTGCATCAGCAGGGCTGACGGTGGACTGGTGCTCGCTGGCGAAAATGTCTGTGTAACGCAGATGATGCACGTCATTGCGCAGTTTAAAGCGCCACAAAAAGCGACGAATGGCAGTAGGAAATCTTGTGTTGAACAGCATCTTGAGTTCCTCTTTAACGTCGTCAAAGGATTCCAAAATTGCCACTGCGGCAGTGGACGCCGTGCTGACTAAACACTCCAGCATTGATGTCGACGCCGCACGATCCGCAATGTTAAACCCATTTCTTTGAGACATATCTTTGAGAGCCGGCGAGGTGAACTGTGGAGACGAGTCAACAGTCGCAGACGACGGTCGGCTGACAACACCGACGGCGTCCAACCCAAACTCGTCAGCGGCTGCCGCTGCATTAGCCGCGGCTTGTGCGCTCGCGTCCCTCGCGGCTCTTTTGAGGTCAGAAGTCTTGGCGTTGGGAGTTTCGTTTTGAACATACTTTGAGAGTCGAGTCTCCAGGCACATGTTGAGCGAATTTGTGAAGTCGTGATATTGAGAAGTGTTGCCGAGAGACTTTTCAATCTCTTGGATTAAATGTTCCCTTTCGTCGACCGATAGGTCAGTGAAGCTACTTATGTGATTTCGCCGTAAGTATTTCTTCACCTCGTCGTACAAGACGCTCGTAAACGACGACCACTCAGACGTCGCAAGAACATCACTCCTTGTCTGATTGATCCAGTGTGGAATGTCATTTGTCTCCTCTGCGACCTTTGCATGGGCAATTGGACCAAAACTGGACTGCCTGGTCAGGCCACCGAGCCCTGCCGCCCGGCGCCTAGGTGACGTGGTGTGCATGTTTGGAGCAGCTACCAGTGCAAGTTTTTGCACTCACCGTGAGTGGCTTAAATATCCATCGAATTCCGCAGGAAGCATCACAAAACTGACTGGGAGTGCCTTCTAAGTGACATCGCCCAACCAGTGTTCCGTTGCTGAAATTGCCAAGTAATTCTCCCCAAACGATCGATTGTTCCCTTCCTTTGTAAGAGCGGTCTTGCATACCTTCCACGTCTCGAACCAACGACAACAGTGCACCCGCAACAGAAAGCATCCCCCATGCAGCCCACCAACAGCGCTCAGACCCGAAACTACAACAAGAACAACACCACAACCAAGCGAACATCGAGGCAGCCCAAACAGAACGCAAAAGGATCCGCGAAACTCAGCCAAACATCGCCAAGAGCAGCCCGCGAGGGCGTTCGAAGTCGATCCCTCGTCACTGTTCGTAACAGATGCCAGCTGCAGACTTGTTGCTCAGACGACATCCACAACGACAAGCGGCACAAGTTGGTAGGCGACAGACGGCACATCGACGGCATTCAACGACTGATACACAAGGACGGAAGGACGGACGACAAGACCACGCCGCACGCCGAACGCCAAACGCCAAACGATCGATCGGAAGGAAGACAACGAACTGCAAAGCAAAAGCAGAGCGAAGAAACTTGAAACTTGAAACGGAAACGGACGCTGTCGACGAACGGACGAACGAACGAACGGACGAACGACAGTTCACTCCACAGAAACCTGCAAAATTCAGAAATTTCGTTGTTCGTTCGAACGTTCGTTCGTTCAAATCTTTGTCGTTGTCGTCGTCGTCGTCGTCGTCGTCGTCGTCGTCGTTGTTGCTGTCGTCGTCGTTGTTGCTGTCGTCGTCGTTGTTGTCGTTGTCGTCGTCGTCGTCGTCGTCGTCGACGTTGTCGTTGTTGCTGTCGTCGTTTGTTGGTGCCTTTCTTCCTCTTCTCGTCTGTGTCGTTGTGGTGTTGTGACTATAATTCCTCCGTTTCCTCCGTTTCCTTGGTGGTGTTGCGCTGCTCGTGCAATACTACGCGATATTGCGCGGCGATTATTCCACACCGTGCGCGCGATGCAGCTGCAAGGCCATGCGCGACCGCAACTGCGTAATAGCTCTTTGTTTTATGTTGCACTTGCATGCTTTGTGTCGTCGCTGGTGAGTGGCATTAATTTTTGGTGCTCTCTCAACAAATGCAGCTACATTTTTTGCCGTTTGCGTGGAATAGTTGCAACAGTCATGTGAGAGGACCCACTTTCGGCATCGGTGCGGAGCCATGGGTGGGCAATTTTCATGCCCCGCGAAGGTCCTTGAGGATTGGACTTGCAGTGACGTGGAGAGTGGACTGCGACACTTGGGATTCCCACAATACGTGCCGTTGGCGAGGAAAAATGGTGTCGACGGCCAGAAAATTCAGGCTGCACTATCTAAGAACACGACTTCTGAACTCTTCCATGCTCTCCGTGTCAGCGACGATGACAAGATATGGCTCCTCGGAAGTTTGCAAGTACTGCCTCAGGCAATAGAACTTGCATTGTCCAAACAGCAAGTGCAGGATAGTTCCGAGTCACTTGCGTTTCCAGACAATGTTCGTAGACCAGACTTGAAGCGCAAAATTTCGTTCGCTACTCAGCAAATGATAGAACTTAGTCGATTTCTGCAACCCCATCGTTTCGACATCGAGAAGGAATGGACGAAGCAGCTCAAAGAAATCGGATACCCCCAGAAACAGTCCACAACGAACAGCCAAACTGGCATTGACGACGCCATCCTGGAAAATTTTCGTTGCAAAGATGCGCAATTGTGGACTGATGGTGTGTTTTACTTCATCACGCACAGTTATCACCGTGGAAAATTGCGCGACAGGATCAAACAGGTCATTGAGTCTCGTTATATCAAGTTGGGCCTGAAGCTTCACGAAATCAAAAATGCACTGCTGATGTTCCCGTCCGTTGTTCTTGAAGTTTGTCGGCAGCACGGACTCGTATTGAATTCGGCACACAAAAATGCCTTGATCGAAGTGCCGAGAGTTGCCATGGACTGCACTGAAGATGTGCTTCGAGAATTAGAACGAAGGCGACACTTGAGTCAACAGACAGACTCATCCCTCAACGAAATATTGCCGTGCTCACAACTCTACTCAGTTCCTGCAAACACCGTCGATGATTGGCAATTCGCCATTGCCGCTCTCAGTCGCAAAAATAGTGGGCGCCCTCAACTCCCGTTGTGGGGGGAACGCTGTATGAAGTTTGCAATGGCAACGCCAGCCAATCCAACAACGAGTGTTCCGTCAGCGATGTCACGACACCAAGCAACGGTATTGTGGTATGCCGAAAACGGGTTAATCCCCGATGACGCTTCCGCCGATGTCGCTGCGAAAGCCATAGAGACCCTGGAAAAGATTCAGTCAATGGATCGTGCGGACTTGTTCCCTCTTATTGGGGCAAGAGTCAACAATCGCTACATCATTCGAGATTACATGGCGAATGGATCGTTCGCACATGTGTGGAAGGCCTTCGACACTCGCGAGCAAAACCACGTTGTGCTCAAAATATTTCGCGGCATCCATGACCTACAATTTGACACCAACACAGTGAATGTCGTGGAAGAAGGCTTTCAAGAGTTAGAAATCAACCGAAAATTGATGGCGCTCGACGCCAGTGGCGAGTTGCCAGAGGAGTTGAAAAATGGCATGGTGCGCGTCGTCGACGTCACGAAAGCTCACAGCCCCGCTCTCTTGGTTCGCAAGGACGGTTTGTCTGGGCATGCGCATTTCTCGTGTAGTGAGTACTGCGAAGAGAAAGATATCACGTATTTACGAACCAAGAGGTCAAATTTTGAAGAAAATATCGCAAAGTACATTTTCACTCAAGTGATTAAGACGGTGGCTGCGATGCACAAACTCAAATGGTTTCACCAAGACTTGAAAGTCGAAAACATTTTTGTTCAGCGTGACGCTGACCAGCGCTTTTTGTTCAAGATTGGGGATTTTGGTCGCTTGGTCACACACGACAATCAAGCAGAACATGAGCGAGGTTTGAACGAGTTCATTCTTTTGGGTTGTGCCTTGCTGAGAAGTTCCCCATCATTGATGTCTGTCAACGCTTGTCGCATTCAGGAACGCTGCGATGTTTGGGTGCCAGTGCTGCGAGCTACGTCGCCCCAGAAGCGAAAAAGTCCCGCGACTACTACTACGATGGTGGACCAGCGGATGTGTACGAATCAAATTCTGCTTGCCGTGCCTTAGAGTGCGCCGTACTAATGACGTACACTGTATTGTGTGGTTGATCTTGCTGGTGTAGCTGGTCAAGTGGTATTTTGTTGCTTCACTTGTTGTTGGATGCACCGTCGATTCTTCAGTCGGTGGAGTGGAATCACCGTAGCTTCATATCATACTTAGCACCTCTTAACGCAGTTCGCGAGGCAATGCGTCGAAAGCGCATGGCATACAACAATCGCTCTAACTTCGTCTTTGAGTCCAACAAAGCTAAGTTTGGCCGAACTTTCTTTTCTGATGGCGAGTTGAAGCTGTCTTCGTGGCTGGACAACATTTCTTTCCAACATTTCCGCAATGTTGTTCGAGACCGATCCTCCGCTGACAGTAGTAATGGGCGATTAGGTGGTTGTTGCTCATTATTACAACTGTCAGACGGGAGTGTGGAAACTGTCTGGCACAGAGGCACGAAGGTACATTTTTTTTGTGGAAACGCGACAACGTACTTCCACGTTGAACCCATGGGTTAATTGTGTGCGCTGTCATAGGTTAAAATGAAGGTTTTGGCGACATCTCGAGCAGATGTATGGTATGTCGCAGAAGAGCAAATGTTTCGTGAAGCTTACATGTTTATTCTCCGCTACCACAAAGCGGTGGGTACCGAAACAACTGCCACGATGCGCGATGATACCTCACCAGCAAGCAAGAAGTTCCTTCATAGAGTTCAATCCGATACGATTCGATGGTTGCGGTGGAGACCTGTGTTATTACAGCTCGAAGAAACACTGCAGGAGCACCAACATCTATTCGGAGTCCAGAGCAGCAGCACGGACCGAGTTCGCCGCCTGCTGTATTGTCTAGCTGACCCCAAGTACATTCATCATGTTTTGAGGCACAATCCCGTTATCCTGCCACCAAGAAGAACTGGGAAAGAAAGAGTACTGAGTCCAGAATACTTTAGCAAGGTGTGAATGCTTGGTTTTGTTTCATGATTGCACACCTCTCGAGCACAAACGACGTCATTACGACTGACCTTCATGTCTTTGCACTACATTGCACTACTAGCTCGTGAATGCTCTCAAAGCGCAGCGCGATCCAACGAAATTGATGCAGCGACTACGGTTGCATGCCAAAGACATTCCACTGTGTCGTGGGTCTGACGATTGCCTTGGAAATCATTTGAGCTTGCACACCAGACTATCAACGGCGACGTAAGGCTGTTGTCCTGCTTTACAACATGCCCACGAATTTCTTAGTTTGCATATCGACACACAGGAAACGATCCGGGAAAATTAGCATCCTTCAGTACTGTGAGTCAGAATTCGCGACTGGGCCTGCAAAAGAGGTGCGGGACTTCATCTTTGTTGTGGGATTTCGTCTTCATTGTCTTGTCAAAATCAACACAACTTTACCCAACTTCCAACTTTCGCGTGATGTTTAGGTCCTAGACGTCATGCAACAGTGGGATATTCTTCATCCATTTCGGTTTCACACTTGTGATGTGTCGAAGCTCATGTCTCGACTCCGTATTCCTCTGTTAAAAGAATCCCATCGAGAAATGAAAATTCAACTAAAGTCGTTCGAACAAACAGAATGCGTTTGGGAGAAGAGGACTGACGAACTTCAGGTGTGCAGCATTGATACGCTGTGCGTGGTCCAACTTTTTTTCCGTCACATGCCGTCGACGTTTCGATTGCGCTGCAGATCTGCCATTTGGATTTCAGTAACGTCGACGGAGGGCACGTGTCGCCACCAAATTTCGTGGTTCTTCCCGCCCTTACCTCTGAAGACGAGATGACCGTGCACCTTTTCATGAAGTGAGTCTAGCTGGGTTCTTCACTGTTTTTGAGTCACGTGTTGGGTTACGTGCGTGTTTGTGTTTTCAGATTTGCCTGGCAACTTCAGCAACTGTACGACGACCTTAAGTACAAGTATGAGAATGTTCACGGAGCTGGCGTGTGGAAACTCTCATGGTGCTTTCTAGAGGTAGAGGAGTAATTTCTAGGTGATTGACTTCAACGAATGACTAGGCTCACAGCTGCGGATTTTGTAGGCTCTTGATTCGACGTTGCACAGCGCAGTCACAGCTGCCGACAAAGATCTGCATGATAGTTTTACAGCGTTCGAGACGGAATTGCTGCGGCGACTCCGGGAACAGGACAAAGTGATTGAGGTTCTTCGTGGTGACGAGCTTCATTTGAAAGAGGACACGCGGCTACCACCTCTTCATTATTTGACTCCATCTGAACCCACAGCCAGGTTTGTACCCGTTCCAACGGCATTGCTGCTTGTCGTACTTGCAGGCATGCGGGGTTACTTGGCAAAATGTTGTGTTGACGTTGCAGGCGATCTATCGACGATTATCGCAAGATCGACAACATCCACTACTTGAAGTATCCTTATGACGATTTGAGTTCATGGAAGCATTTTCGAGGCCGGCTGGAGAAATGTTTGCATGAAACGTCACCAGTTGGCCGGCAGCTATTGAACCATCTTCCGCCAGAGTTGGATGATCTTTTGGACCGAATATTCCGATATGACCCAGAACAACGCATCACTGCTGCAGATGTTTTGTGTCATCCGTGGGTGACAGCCATATCCGGCGATGACCTGCAGCGTGAAGTGTTTTTAAGTCTACAGAGAAGGATCGCCGAGCACAAGCAAAGCACTGACAACTCGGCTGAGTTACTCCAAAACGGGCGGATGGTTTGTGAATGAAATCTGTGTTTCGCACGAGCATGGGAAAGTGCTGCGGTACTTATGCCTTTGTTGCCCGTAGGAACATCGAATTGAGGTGTTATGCCCTGTCGCGCCCGGGGAACTCGGACACGATTTTCTGCGATCACTGCTCCACATTGTCGCCAGGCAACTGGATGGGCACTTAAGTACACCGCACCCCGATGATGTTGAGAGCCCACCCACCGATACTAGTATCTTAGATGCGACCACTGTAGCTGCTCGGCGGGAACAATCTATAAACTCATCGGCTTCTTCGGCTTCTGAGTACTCCTTGCCGGCGACAGATGTTGCACGAGGCGACGGGCCAGCCCCTACGAAACGTAAGCTCTCGCTTGATGTCAGTCATCTAGATTCTCAAATTCCTGAAGAAGCGAAGAAGAAAGTTTCCAAAGTTTCGTTCGCGCTGGATGGCGACGACAGTGATTCACAGTCAAGCAGTCTCGATGTACTCGACAGTGATTCCAGTGCAGATGAGATGGACGAAGGTGGTAACCCTACACCGAGGCAAGGCATATTCCATGTTCATGTTGTTTCCGACAAGAAACCACAGTCCGAGAACGCCAACGACAGTGATATTGATTCAGATAGCTTGGAAATCGAACTCTCGTCAGACGATGAAGAGTTCGGCACCGGAAATAGTGGCATTTTCAGTGTTCATGTATCATCGAGTGATGCCAATGCTCAAGCTGACGTCGACGATAGTGCCGCGCTATCGTCGCAGCACACCAAGGTGCCCGTGTCGCACGAGGCGGAAGTCCAACCATGGGTGTACAGCATTGAAGAATTGGGAGTCGCTAAGAATGGTTTTGTCGCCAGGGTGGCCGTGACAAATGTTTCTGGAGCGAAGCCCATCATTACAGCGACATGGTCAAGAGGCTTTGTTGCCGCAAAGTGGCTCAGTCTCAAAGCTCATCTTGATGAAGCATTTTCCGACCACGTCAGTCGATTTATTGGGGCTGGAAGTGAATTGATGAAGCAAATTCGAATGCTGACCTTGAGTGGGCGTGGACCCCAACAGCAAGAACACGGCATGCTGATCGTAATGACAAGTTTTTGTGATTTCTTCGTCATGTTTCACTTCATTCGGCAACACAACTTTTACCTCGGTGACAATGGAGGTTTGTCTTGTGCTTCCCTTTTCGTTCGCAACAAACTCGTGACGCAACGAACTTCGTGCTCTCTGTTGTTTGAACAGGTAACAAGTATTGCCGAGAACTGGAGTCACTGTTTCAAAGCAAAGAATTTGCGCAGACACTGTTTGCTCACGATTTGGAGACGCAAATGCAGATTGCGTCATTTTTTATGGATGAAAACGCCTTTCCGCCGGCAAGCTCGGTTATCCAGCAAAGACTCCAAGGAATGTGGGACAAACTTAGCCGAGGTGACCTGAGTGCGACAATATCTGAAACCCACGATGATGCGAAGGAGGAAGAAGCGCCATTGAAAGCTCTTTATCGCTTGTACAGCATCCTTGATATCGCAACTCGTCGGAGAGGAGTTGCTGGAAAGCGTTCCATGGAGGATCTCCTCAATTGCAAACCACCAGAAACGGGCGCGAGCGAGACCAAACTGCAGAGAATGGATACAATTGGCGTTGGGCCCCCGAGCAAGGAACAAAACGACCACTGGGCCCGTGTAGACGCCAACATATCCACATTGCGAACCTCTGTTGCTGTTCAAGGACATTTGCAAACCACACTGACTCGTCATGAACACTATCTCCGCGACTTGGCTTTAGCCGCACGGATGGATAGAGGGTTGTATGACGTCGGTGAGGACATCACTCCAAAGGCGCTGTGCTGCACAAAGTCAACGGGTGCAGCAAAACATGTCGTGAGGCATAGTCCCCACTTCACTCACATACTTTTGCAAGGAATGCATCCATCTCCTCACGTGGAATTCCTTCACGCAGTTCACAACGCAATCCACAAGATTGTTGAAGCACTGGGTGCGAAACCACCGTGGCCGTTCACTGAATTGCCTCGAGGTAAGCGTCTCACGCTAGAGCCAACAACCAAAGACTCTGGCATCAAGCGTTTAGCCGAGTTCTACTTGTTGCCGGACCATTGCTTAGCTGTTCGCCCCGATGTTGGTCCTCCACCTGTTGATGGGCATGTTGTTGACATCACAAAGCACAAACTACACCAACTTCGGAGAAAAGACAGCAATTGGACAGATGTCCGAGATAGGCTCATTTGGGTACAACGGGAAGTGTTTCATTGGAGACAGCAAATGTTGAAAGGTCCGTTGTGACGAAACTTGCAACACTGAATTCGTGACGTGTTTTGACGAAACTGTGCCAACGAATTTTTTGCAGATCATCCAAGCGAAATGCGCAGTCCACACCAAGCACAGGCATTAATTCCACCGAGCGAAGACAAAGTGCACCCCGATTTGTGGGAATGGCTGCAAAAGTACGAAGAAATGGCCGCTGCCGGCAAGGTTGATCCACGTACAATCGAAAACGGGCAAGCAGCTATGCTGCGCTTGTCAAAAATAGCCGACCTCGACATTCGGCGACGCTTCCTTGACCATATCCCAAGGATATTAACAGCGATTCTGAGAACACAGCTGAGTGTCCACCAGAACGTAAGTCCGCAGTGTAGCTGTCTGCCACGAAAAAACAGAGAGGTCCTTGGATGTTTTAGCCAGCAGAGTTTGGAAGGTGAGTAGTTTGTCGGTAGCTCTACGTTCGTCAAAAGTGTTTTCACAAGTCCGTCCCGTGAACAGGTACTACCGCCGCCGGTATTTGCCGAAAGCCTCACCATCTTGTCATCATCGTTGCAACATTGCTCAGATTTTCAACGCTCCATACGAAAACGGGACAGTTTGGAGAAGTCTCCAGGTATTTAACACACGCCAGGCGTCTTCAATCTACCGTCCAGAGTTTTTTCAGGGATTTACCTGATGAAAAGAAACAATTCGATGAAAATGAGCGCAGACTCAAGGATCTGGATCTAGCATTGAGGTTCCGCAACGTCCGACACAACTCTGCGGCCAAATTTGCTCTCGAACGCAGTGTTGCCACTGCCAAGGAACAGTTGGACGTTATGCGAACCAAGTCCTTCAACGGATCACGAGTTGAAAAGATGAATTTACTAACCACTGTGGGGAAGTCCCACCTGGCGTTGCGGGATGCAGATAGTGCGATTTCATGCTTCCTGGAGGCCCTGGAGCTGACTGACCCTCTTCCGGACCAAGAAACGGATCTGGCCTCACAACCTCGGAACAGCATTAAGGTTGGAGGCCTCCTGAATAATCTGGGGAAGAGCTACGCATTGCAGAAACGCTGGAAAGCCGCTCGTTGTTACTTCAATCAAGTGTTGTCAATCAAGATCAATGTGTTGGGGAAGTTTCATGCGTCGGTTGGCTCGACCAGCTTTGTACTGGCATGTTCATTTGTTTCGGAGGCACAGGAAATTCTAAAAGAGCATCACACGCCGCAACTACTGGCATCTGCGAATTCGTTGTTGGAAGATGCTTCCGCTCTTCTGGTAGTTGCTTTAATGTTGCATTTGGACCGGTCTTCCACCAGTCAATCAAGAGACCAGAGTTCGCCACCGGATGGCGGCTGCAATCGTGCCGAAAACATGAACATTCTGTGCAAAGTTGCGGAGGTGTATATGTTGCTGAGAGTGTTGAAGCGGCTGGGAGCAAATGGACGGCAGAATACAATGACCGAGGCGCAGATGTTGTCTCGCATTGACTCTGCTCTCGAGGAGGCTGCATTTCAGTGGACACTAGAATTCGGCTCCAAGCTGGTGGAACCCAAGCAGGTGAGCATCGTTGTTTGTACAATTGTTGTTGCTCTTGAAAATTCTCTTTCGCGGTGACCAACTCATTACATGTTTCTTCGCTACAATGTTTTGTAGATGTTGGACAAGTTAGAATATCCACTTGAAGGTGGCACCGCACGCGAGGCCGAGTGTATTTTGTGCAGAAAACTTGGCATCGCTATCTCGACTTAGACCCAATCACCACCTCGGCTACAAGGAAACTGAGAATAATTGCTCTGAGTGTGGTGAATCGTTTTGTATTGACGAAGTAGTGACCGTTAAAAAGATGCTGTGCTGGCGCACATTTACTCAATTGACTTGCGCAAGTTCCGTAATTGCTTTGGCTTGACACTATCGACACCGTGACGACCTCCGTCTCCGTCTGAGCACAATTGGGTTTGCGGCGTTGTGTTGTTTCGGTGACGTTTCTGTACACGAGAGCTTTCCTTTGCCAGTTTTGCCTGACGCTTCATTTCACGATCATACAGTATTAAACTACCAGTGACTGCAACGTTGAGTGAAGGAGAGCGACCTATGCCGTACGCCACACAACAAACACATGATCTCCACGAGGCCTAGTTGGCACGTCAATGTTGGTGGTGCATTTACCGAGACTCGTTGGAAGGGACACGTGATGCGAGCAAGCGTTTAACACGCTTGAGTTCAGGCCATTGTCCTCACTACCCAATATGTATCTGATGCAATCGTGGTCAGAGCAAGTAGTGAGCACATGAATGTTGCGATCGTGCGTCACCATACAGATAACTTACACAGCCCTGTCCGGGTGTCTGAACTCCTCGATCGGAGTCCCACCCATTTCAACGGCCACCCATTCCGCCTGATAATGAAAAATTCAGGGCATGATCACTACTTTGGCCAACAGTGGCCGAGTATATTAATCGTAAGTACCTGGAACGGTCGGGCGGCGGCAAACTCTCCCCAGTCCTTGTGCTCATACATCGGAATTTGACGCCATGTTTTCGTCGTGTCCCCAGCCTAAAAGCATCACAACAGTCTCGAACGTTGGACGGCGTTGCACGAGGTACAAAAACAATAGAACAAGAGCTTTGAACTGCAATGACGCACCATCTTCTTGAAACGACTTCCAATCACAAAACAGTAGGAGGCACCAAGTTGCCACGCAGACCTCCACAACGTGCCCAGGTTCTCGCTCGTCTTGCCACCACAGATCCCAATTCCAAAGTACCCGTTCTGTGTTCCCGGGGCAGGAGCAGCTCGACTGACATGGCTTGCTTTGGGCTGCTCATCAGCTTGAACGGCAGAAATCACGTCATCAGGCCGAGCCATGCAACCTTCTTTTGGTTGTGTTGGACGGCTTTCAAGAGTGATGTCCAGTCGCCGCCTTTCTACTCTTGTCGGTTGATCACTGCTGGAACGCCCGTCACCTTCGCGACGAGAAGGCGGATCAAGCAATCGCCATGCGCTTTCCGGGATAAGATGATCGTCAAAAGTTGAGATTTGGCCGGACTGGCTCGATTTTCGGACCACATTAAGCGCATCAACCGACGGTCGCGACAAGCGTCGAAACCCGCCCAAGTCAGTATCATAAATACGGACATTCCATCGGTCTAAGTCGACACCATCTCTTTTTAGGCAGTTGAAGACGTTGTCAGTTAATGTGGAATCCGAAACTTCATATTGTGGTGATTGCGGAGCAAGAAGTACAACACGTCCATTCCTCTGCGTCGAGCCAGGGTACGAGTAGCGCAGAATGCGCTGCAGTCTTCCGTTATCAGACATGGCAGTGCCACTGAAGTGACGAAGTTGCAGTTTGTGCAGTGTCAGTACCAGACCTATACGTCCTCGCCACAAACTCATCCGCCCCGATAAGCAGCCATGCGTCCAACTCGCTATGGTATAGAAACTGTCTGCGCTCGAAATAACCACCACACTATATTTGCGATAATGCAGACAATAAAAAAATGGTCTCTTCGAAATAGCGACCCGGGCAAGGACATGGGCGTGTACTCAAGGGCGCGAGACAGTATACCATAAATGAAAACTATCGAACGCACGTGAGCAAGTCGATCTGGCCGTCCAGCACTCCGCCCGACTCGACCCACTCTAAAGCTCTAAAGCTGTTTTTTGTCACCAATGCAAACTCTGCGTCCACTACAGCATCCCCAACAAGCCCACACTCGTCACAATTGAGATGCTTGCTTTCCGTGCCGCGAGCGGCCACGGTCAAAACTCCGCCGCAACAACGAAAACGAACGACGAACGACGACGACGGACGACGAATGACGAACGACGATGCGACGACAACTCTGCAACTTTCGGCGTTGGTACTAGTACAATTTATCACAGCGATTATTTCATATGCGATTAACCCTGAAGTAGAATTCATGATGAGGTACTGTTAGTACTATGTAGTTTGTATTTTGGCATTTCATTTTCAGCGTTCGTTCTACCAAACAGATCAATCAAGCGTGTTCATTTTTTGATCACGCGTCGGTATCATCTCCATTACTACAAATTTAGAGACAGAGTTTCGAGAGAGATACCAGTGTAGTAAGTATGGTAATAACACCATCCATAGATCGAGAGAAGCAATGTTTGAATTTTATAAAATCAATTCAAAGAGATCGACCGATGGACATTATGACAAAGGGTCGGGACAGATGCATGAAAGCTCGAAGCGGTTGTGCGCTTTCGTGCGAAGCGCACCGGCTGATATCCTAGGTGCCGAGTCGGATTACGAATTTCCAAAATGCGTAAACAGCTAGGTGTACACTGATTGATGGTTGACTCAACGAATCACCAATGCTCAATGAGCTTTTGACCGTTCCAGTGAACAGTCATGCCTGCTAGCTGCGCTACAAGCCCAATATCCTTCTTTGGAATGCAGCTGAACAGACGCTGGACCTCAGCGTTGTAGAGGCTGATCGTATTTCGTGTCTGGTGAACAACAGTGCCGGTTGTACCGATGAGCAGAGGATCCCCTGAGCACCTGTCGACCGTCACTCTTGCACCAACGAGCTGCAGGTCGGCAAGAAGTCTCGACATGTTCACATCCCTGTGCCGCTCCAACACACCCAACGCGTAGTCGTGCCACATGCGGTGCATCTCTATGCAAGCGTCCACTGATAATTGGAGCGATTCATTTGGGTGTTTCAAATCCAAACCCTGCTTTTTCAGCGCTTTGTTACTCAATTTGTACTCTTCGAACGGGAAAGACTTGTGGGCCTCGCTCAGTGCTTCCAGTTTCCTCCGCCGCTTCCGCTTGGGGCGGGTCTGGTTCTGCAACGTGACCACCTTATTTTCAATCTTAGACCGTGTGATGGAGGCCGCTTTTGCCGCGCTACCCTGGGATGAAGTGAGTGTTTGCTTCAAAAAGTTGTCCAGAAAATCCGATTTGCACTTGCGCTCGGAGTAATAAGACTTTGCCAGCACATCGCACCACTTACTGCCCGCGCCCAGCTCCCTACGATTATTGGGACTTTTCGCGGTTCCCCCGTGCGCCTCATCGGCACCGGCGGAGGTTTTGCCGAACAAGCTATCGAGAGCAGCGATTGCTCTCTTGTGTCTTGGCATCTCTTAATTCATGTTGACAGAAAATACACCAATGGTCTGAAATGATTTGATCAGGATTGTATTTGGATCATTCGCCCCTCGAATATTGGAAACGATTTCCTTGTGCAAGCAAAGATTGATTGTCAAGGTACTCAAGCCACGACAAATTACACGCAGCCAGTAAATCAAACCGAGACAAACACTCTCCTGTGTTATTCTCCTCCTCATAGGCTGAACAAGTCTTGTGCTGCCTGGGAGAGTTCATACGCAAACGTTGCAATTCTGCCGTCTGCCATCTGCCATCTGTCATGTATTCTAGACATGGCATCTTCATCATCGCACTGTTGCTCTGAAAACGAAAAGAACTTTTACACGCGACCCACGAGACGACCTACGCAACGCTCTGCTCTACTGCCCTAGAACTCTCTCTTTGACTTCCCCTTTCAGCGCTGAGTTGGACTTCATTGCGTTGGCGTTGCGACGATGCGTCGACGTAGCAACGGTGCGACGATGAAACGATGATCGATGGCCACAACGACGACGACGGCAAACTTTGCAACAACAACAACAACGACAGCAGTACTAGTACATCAAAACTACCATTACCACGTATGACCTCACCGCTTGAAAAGATGTCTCCACTTTCAGTACTTTCAGTACGATCCCACAGTGTATGGTAGAGTGAAGGTCCTTTTGTCGTAAATCACATAAAATATTGATTTGTAGATACATAGGTATACCGTACAACAACCACAAATGGTATCCACAACCAGTAATAACACGTATTGTCGTATCTACAATAATACTGATTATAGATACATACAAATAGTGTTTACTGGATGACATAGAATATCTACAATCAGTAATATTGGTTCACGAATGCAGAAGGTCATTTATTTGTGTGGTGATTCCTGCCGACCGTCGTTCGTTGTTGCGCGCGCAAACGAACGACGAACGACGAACGAACGAACGACGGCGGACGAACGACGACAACGACGACGACGACGGCGGCGTTGCTGTTCTTTTGTCTGTCGCCGGAGGCTTGAGGAGTAGAATATCGATGGTTGAAAGTGCGGGGAGGAGGTGACAGCGAAGAAAGAGGTGGTGGGAAATCGGCAGTAACCATTGAAATGGAGGTCGGTGTTGGTGGAAGCTGTTGGTGCTCAAAATGAATGAATGGATGGAAAGAATGATACGTCGACCCTCGGGTAGGTGGTGACCCGGCTTGGACAGGAAAGACACAAGCTGAGAGCACCCACGAAGGCAGCAGAGCGTGGGTAGCAGAAAGTATTCGACGCCAACAAAACAAAATAAGCGTGTGGAAACAAAAACGTGAAGAAACCTTTGCCTTCCTCAGAACTAATTGACTGCGACTCTCTCGCGCCGCTGCAACACAACTCACGAGCTCACGTCCCCGGGCAACTCTCGTGGTCGTAACTCCAACGATGTCTGAGCAAGAAACGAAAAAGGCAGACACGTCGCCGACTACGGCTACTGAAGATGCTGCAGCAAGCGAGTCTGCGGCTGCTGAGCAAACACCCTCCAGTGAACAAGCACCCGCAACCGAGCAGGTGGCAGGAGCAGCAGAAAGTGGAGCTGATGCTCCACAACCAGCCGAACACGACAATGCCGAACTCGATCCCAACACCGGGTGGCTTCCCCTTGAGTCTAATCCTGCTGTTGTGAACCCTTTTGCCCATGCTATGGGGTTGCCAAAGGAGTGGAACTTTGTTGATGTCTATGGTTTGGAGCAATGGGCGTTTGACATGGTACGATTGCCTTCGCATTGGTGTTAGTCAGCAACGGGGACCGGGCAGCGCTTACCTGTACGCATCCTCTACTATGTTTTGCAACTCTAGATTCCAAAACCAGTAGCAGCCGTTGTGCTTTTGTTTCCCTCAAGCCAAGCAGCACGAGATTACAAACTAGCACAGCACGCCAAGATCGTGGAAAACGGGCAAACAGTTGATCCCGAATTGTTCTACACAACTCAAGTGGACGGCATTGGAAATGCTTGTGGTTGGTGGCGCAGTTCAACTCTCTGCGAGTATCATGCAAGTCAATCTCATAATGGATGTCTTTCCAATCAGGCACTATTGCGTGCATGCACTGTCTATTGAACGGTGGCGCGTTTTTCAAGTTGAGTGACAGTGCACTGACCAAGTTTGCCAAGAGTGTAGCTTCGTTGAACCCGCTGGTACGTGCTCAAATATTGTTGGAGTGCATTCCATCCGTTCGCATGGGTGCGTGTGCTTGCCGTGATCTGACTCTTAAATTTTGTGTCCAGGAACGCGGACGGGCCTTACTGCAAGCACAAGGTCTTCGCAAACTTAGTGACGACACTGCATCGACCGAGGCAGCGTCGACAGAATGCCCAGAGGTTGGTTGGCGCATGTTGTAACTGTTCTACGCTCCTAACTACAACATTCACGCCGCCTTTTGCCACGTTCATGGTGACAATGTATTCACCAGGCACACGTCGCCACGAATGCGCACTTCATCGCATTTGTCGAGAAGGGAGGAATTCTGTTCGAGGTATTTTTTGCCTGACGTGTGTCGACCTCGTGGCGGTCGAAATCTTGATTCGGGGTTGCTTGGTCTGTGCAGTTGGACGGACGCAAAGCTTTCCCGATCAACCACGGCGCTACGACACAGGCGACTTTCCTTGCAGACGCCGGAGAGGTACGGAATGTTGCACTGTGGGACCTGCTGGGTATAATCCTCAATCACTCCATTTACTCTCCGTTTGTTCGTTTGTTCAGGTGATCAAGCGAGACTTCATGAACGTGAACCCGAACGAAACGCGATTCAATGTGATGGCTCTTGCGAAAACTGAATGAGCACGCCAACATGTCAGTAAATTTACAAGCACCATGCCGTGAGCTCTGTGTGGTAGCTTTAGTATCGCAATGCAATGCAACATCGATGCGAGCATAGTATTTTGATACGAAAAACTCAGGATACATACAATTGAAAGCGCGACTGTGTCGTCAAGGCTCATGTTTACACCATGCAGGATCACATCGCAGAGTTTTGGAGTTTTGGAGTTTCGGAGTTTCGGAGTTTGGAATTTTCAATTTTCGAATTTTGAATTTTCAATTTTCGAATTCTGTCGATTTCTCACGTTTTCACGTTCTCACTTTGTCTAAACTCCTCACTGCTGGACTACCGGTACACTGTTCTCTGTTTTTGGTGAACTTTTTACTCTTTTCAATTCTCAAATTTTCAATTTTGAGATTTTGTTATTTTTGAGATTTTTGAGATTTTGCTTTCGTTTGTTTGTTCGTTCGTTCGTTCGTTCGTTCGTTCGTTCGTTTGTTCGTTCGTCGCCGTTGTCGTCGTCGTTGTCGTTGTTGCCGTCGTTGTTGCTTCAAATCACTGTCAATTCGTTGTCAGTTGGCGTTCGTTCGTTCGTTCGTTCGTTCGTTCGTTCGTTCGTTCGTTCGTTCGTTCGTTGCTG
>ENA-OWNT01001512-OWNT01001512.1-seawater-metagenome-genome-assembly--contig:-NODE-1512-length-28916-cov-15.685703_pt1 | contig 28916 bp, 25 predicted proteins | sample MGYA00238136_ERZ651165 | MGnify/ENA primary metagenome ERZ651165 (study PRJEB26861, sample SAMN08777766) | seawater metagenome | isolation source: coastal seawater | place: USA: Florida | collected...
ACACCAGTCTTAAATCACCGGTCCCCAAAATCCAGCAGGCACGCCAGTAGTCCGCAGATTATTCAGCAGACTCCTAGGGGCAGCCGCGCCTCCGGCGGCTACAGTTCGACGCTACAGTTCAACACCGAGCAGGGCGTTCACGGCGTCGCTGACCAGCGCCGCATCCGTGGCCGCGACGGTCCCCGGAGTTTCCAAGGCAGCCTTGGCCCAGGCGTCGACGGCGGCCAGGGCGCCCGGCGCGTTCAGGTCGTTGGCGAGCTCGGTCCGAAGCTGGCCGATGAGGGGTACAGCGGTGCCCTGGGGCGCCACGGCGACGGCCTCGCGCCAGGTGCGGAGCCGGTCCTTGGCTTCGGCAAACCCTTCAGCGGTCCAGGACCAGTCCGTGCGGTAGTGGTGGGCCAGGATCGCCAGGCGGATCGCTGCGGGCTCTTCCCCGTCAGCGCGGAGCCTGGAGACCAGGACGAGATTGCCCTTGGACTTGCTCATCTTTTCGCCGTCGAGGCCTACCATGCCGGCGTGCGCGAAATGGCGGGCCAGCGGCACGCCGGCCAGGGAGTAGGCGTGACCGGCACCCATTTCGTGGTGCGGGAAGACAAGGTCCGAGCCGCCGCCCTGGACGGTGAACGGCTTGGGCAGGTACTGCTGGGCGATCACGGTACATTCGATGTGCCAGCCGGGCCGTCCCTCCCCCAGCTCTCCCCCGGGCCAGCTGGGCTCACCGTCGCGGGCAACGCGCCACAGCAGCGGGTCCAGGGCCTGGCGTTTGCCGGCCCGGCCCGGGTCGCCTCCGCGTTCGGCGAAGAGTTCCAGCATTTCGGCGTCGGAAAGTCCGGAAACGGACCCCAGGGTCCACGCGTCGGCGTCGGCGGCGGAGTGTTTGCCGGCGGCCTCGACGTCGTAGTAGACGTCGCCGTCGGGCTCGCCGCCGGTACCGGGAACGCGGTAGGCGAGGCCGTTGTGCAGCAGCCGTTCGATGGCGGGAACGATCAGCGGGACGGCCTCGACGGCACCGACGTAGTGGTCCGGGGCGAGGACGTTCAGGGCCTCCATGTCGGTCTGGAAGAGTTCAATCTGGCTCGCGGCGAGGTCGCGCCAGTCGACGCCGGTGGCCGTCGCGCGCTCCAGGAGGGGGTCGTCGACGTCGGTCACGTTCTGCACGTAGGCGACGTGCTGCCGGCCGTCCCGCCACGCGCGGTTCAGGAGATCGAAGGCGACATAGCTGGCCGCGTGGCCCATGTGGGTCGCGTCGTAGGGGGTGATGCCGCAGACGTACATGGACTGCTCACCCGTGGCCTCCAGGGTGACGATTCCGCCCTTGGCGGTGTCGAAGAGGCGGAGGGCAGGCATGCTGCCCGGGAGCTGGGGAACAGGGCGGGAGATCCAGGATTTCACAGCCCAAGCCTAGTGCTAGGCGCTGATGACATTGAAACCGAGCAGCAGGTACAGGGCCAGCCCCAGGAGGATCCGGTACCAGACGAAGAGCCGGTAGCCGCGGGTTGAGACGTACTTGAGGAACCAGCCGATGATGACATAGCCCACGAAGAAGGCGATGACGGTGGCCAGCGCCGTTTCCGCGAGGCCGTACGGGCCGGTGAGGCCTTCCTTGGAAACCACCTTGTACAGCTGGTACAGGCCGCTGCCGAACACGGCCGGGATGGCGAGCAGGAACGAGTAGCGGGCCGCCGCCTCGCGCGTGTAGCCCATCAGGAGGCCGGCGCTGATGGTGCCGCCGGAGCGGGACACGCCGGGGAACAGGGCCAAGGCCTGCGCCAGTCCGTAATAGAGGCCGTGTTTATAGGTCAGTTGCGTGAGCTCGCGGTCCTGCCGGCCGATCGTGTCGGCCACCGCGAGGACCATGCCGAACACAATGAGCATCGTCGCGACGCCCCAGAGGCTGCGGAGTACGGATTCGATCTGGTCCTGGAACAGCAGTCCGAGGACGATGATCGGAAGGCTGCCCAGGATGACCAGCCAGCCCATCCGGGCGTCCGGGTCCTGCCGGGGCACCTTGCCGCTCAGCGAGCCGGACCAGGCGCGGATGATCCTCAGGATGTCGCGCCAGAAGTAGACGATCACGGCTGTCTCGGTGCCCAGCTGCGTGATGGCCGTGAACGCCGCACCGGGGTCGGAGGCTTCCGGGAGAAACTCGCCCACAATCCGCAGATGGGCACTTGAGGAGATCGGGAGGAACTCGGTCAGTCCCTGTACGAGGCCCAGCAGAGCCGCTTGTATCCAGTTCACGTTTATAGACCCTACGTTATGAAGCCGCGCGAATCCCCGTAAGCTTGCTGACATGCAGCAGCGTTATGTCGGCAACAGTGGGTTGCGCGTGTCCGCCCTATCCCTTGGCACCATGTCCTGGGCCCGGGAAACCGAGGAGCAGGATGCAGCCGTCATGCTGCGGGCATTCGTCGATGGCGGCGGGACCCTGATCGATACCGCGGCCTCCTACGCCGACGGGCAGGCCGAGGCGATGCTCGGCGGAATGCTGGGCGACGTCGTCGCCCGCTCGGAGGTGGTCATCTCCACCAAAGCCGGGCTGACGACGGCGGACGGGCGCCGCAGCGTCGACACGTCCCGTAACGGCATGCTCTCCGGCCTTGATGCGAGCCTGGCCCGGCTGGGCACTGACTACGTTGACCTCTGGTTTGCCCACGCCTGGGACCACAACGTGCCGCTGGAGGAAACCCTGTCCGCGCTGGACTACGCCGTGCGTTCCGGCCGGGTGCGCTACGCGGGCGTCTCCAATTTCAGCGGCTGGCAGACGGCCAAGGCGGCCGCCATTGCCGGTTTCCCGCTCGTGGCCAACCAGTCCGAGTACTCGCTCCTGCAGCGCAGCGCGGAGATTGAGCTGATTCCGGCAATCGAGGACGCCGGACTTGGCCTGATCGCCTGGGGTCCGATGGGACGGGGCGTCCTGACCGGAAAGTACCGGGGGCACATCCCCGCGGACTCCCGCGCCGCCCACCAGCGGCTTGCCACCTACGTGGAGCCGTATCTCGAAGCGCCGGCGTCCAGTGTGGTGGAGGCCGTCGCGATGGCGGCGAAGGGGCTCGGCCGGACCGCTCTGGACGTGTCGCTGAGCTGGCTCCTGTCCCAGCACGGCGTGGCGACCGCCGTCGTGGGCGCACGGACACCGGTGCAGCTCAAGGAAATCCTGGACGCTGCCCTGGCGCCGCTCCCGCCGGAGATCGCGCAGGCGCTCGAAGACGTCTCCGACCCTGCCTGAGGGCTGTCCGGAGATTACTTCGGGGAAACGCCTGGGGCGGGTCTAATTCTCTGAGTTCTCCAGGATCTCGAGGTCTTCGTCGTCGTCGATGTCCTCTTCGTCCTCTTCGTCGTCTTCCTCAATGACTTGGAGGGGCGTCACTTCCCCATACGCTTCGTACAGGGCATCGTCGTAGACTTCAAAGGCATCAGCAACGGCAAAGAACGCCGCTTCGACCGCGGGATCCCCGTCACTCCTGCGGGCGGAGGCAGCCGCCAGGTGTTCTTCCAGTGCAGAGGTCAGAGAGGCAAGCGCGACACGCGGATCGATGCTCATGACTTCACGTTAGCCGGAAAAAGACGAAAATGGAGAGCAATGAAAGAACATTTTCTGAGCAGCTCGGTCCGGCGGGAACGGGACTACGTGAAGCAGTACGAATACCTCGTGCTGACGGTCGGCCCTGAGGATTCCTTGCCTGAGGCGCGCCGCCGGCTCGTGGAGCATTCGGAGTACGGCAAGTGGGAGCTGGAACGCAGCCGCCTCTATGTCGGCGGCGGCCGGCGCTTCTGGTTGCGCCGGAAGGTCATCCAAGTCCAGCGCACCGTCTAATACCGGCGCACCGTCCAGTCCTCCTCCGAGGACCGGCGCGGAAGTCCCCGGCCGCTTCAGGGTGTTTCCAGCGGGCCCAGCCAGGCGTTTGCCACAGTGTTGTGCGCGGATTCGTCGTCGGAGGGGTGGAACATGCCGGCGAGCACGTCCCGGTACAGCCGCTCCAGCTCGGAACCGCGGAAATAGCTGGAGCCCCCGGACACCCGGATGGCAAGGTCCACCACGGTGCGTGCTGTCTCCGTTGCCCGGACCTTGAGGCCCACCAGCCGGGGGAACCACTGGCTGCCGAGATCCGCCAGTTCGTCGACGTCGGCCGCCACCCGGGACAGCTGCGGGTACAGCGCGTCCATGGCCATCGCCGCTTCCGCCACCTTCCAGCGGATGTCCGGGTCCTGGGCGTAGCTGCGCCCCCCGTTCTTGAACGATGTCCGGCGCTGCACCGCCTCCACCCCGAGCGTGAAGGCCCGTTCGCCGATGCCGGTGTACACGGCTGCGAGCAGGGTCTCGAAGCAGGCAAAGATCGCGAAGATCAGGGGGTCGGCGTTCGGGCCCACCGGGAGCTTCCTGAAGATCCGTTCCGCCGGCACGACGGCGCCGTCCAGGACTGTGGTGTTGGACTGGCTTGCCCGCATGCCAAGGGTGTCCCAGTCGGGCAGGATCTCGTACCCGGGGGTGTCCCGGGTGATGAAGCCGTGGACCAGTTCCCCGGCACCGTCCCCGGCGGAGGCGTCCTTCCCGAAGATCCCCAGCCGGGTCCAGGCCGGTGACAGGCTCGTGAAGATCTTCCGGCCGGTGAAGCTGTAGCCGCCGCCGGCCAGCGGGACGGCCTCGGTGCGGGAATCGAACAGCACGGAGTCGTTGCCGGCCTCGGAATTGCCGAACGCGAAGACCTCTCCCTGCGCCGCTTCCTTGAGGATGAACTCCAGCGAGGAGTCACCCCGGGCGGCAAGCACGTACGCGACGCCGGTCCACACGAGGTGCATGTTGACGGCCAACGCGGTGGCCGGCGCCGCCGTCGCCAGCCGGCGCTGCAGCTGCGCCGCGCCTGCCAGCCCGAGTCCCAGGCCGCCGTCGGCCACGGGGACGAAGATCTTCAGGTAGCCGGCCGCCTTCAGCTCCGCGAGGTCTTCGTGGAAGAAGGCGTTGTCCCGGTCGTAGCCGGCGGCGCGGCCGCGGATCCGTTCCAGCAGGGGCCCGGTGAGGATGTCCTCGGGCGTCATGGCCGGGTGTCCGCTCAGTAGTTGGTGAGCAGGGTGTTCAGCACCCGCGCACCGAACTTCAGGGAATCCGCCGGGACGCGCTCGTCGACGCCGTGGAACATGCCGGTGAAGTCGAGCTCGTCGGGAAGCATCAGCGGGGCGAAGCCGTAGCCGGTGATGCCCAGCCGGCTCAAGGACTTGTTGTCCGTTCCGCCGGAGAGCGTGTACGGGAGGACCTTGGCGCCCGGGTCTTCCGAATGCAGGGCATCGATCATCGAATCGACGAGGTTGCCGGCGAACGGCACTTCAAGCGAGACGTCGTTGTGGACATAGCTGATGTCCACGCCGGTGCCCGCGAGCTCCCGCACGATCTCCAGCACGTGTTGTTCCTGCCCGGGCAGGGTGCGGCAGTCGATGAGGGCTTCGGCCGATTCCGGGATGACGTTGTGCTTGTACCCGCCCTTGAGCAGGGTGGGGTTGGTGGTGTTCTGCAGCGTGGCGCCGACAAAGCGGGCCACCGTGCCGAGTTCCTTGAGGATCTTGTCCGGATCGTCCGGATCGAATTCGACGCCGGTGAGTTCCGTCACGCCGTCAAGGAACTGCCGGGTGGTCGGCGTGAGCTCGATCGGCCAGTTGTACGACCCGATCCGGGAAACCGCGCCTGCAAGCCGCGTCACGGCGTTGTCGGTGTTGATCTGGGAGCCGTGGCCTGCACGGCCGTGGGCGACGAGGCGGAGCCAGGAAAGGCCCTTCTCGGCGGTCTGGAGCAGGTACGTGCGCTGTCCGCCGATAGTGGCGGAAAAGCCGCCGACCTCGGAGATCGCCTCGGTGGCGCCCTCGAAGAGTTCGGGCCGCTTCTCGACGGCGTAGCGGGCACCGTAGGTACCGCCGGCTTCCTCGTCGGCGAAGAAGGCGAAGATGAGGTCACGCTTGGGCTTGCGGCCCGTGCGGGCAAAATCGCGCAGCACGGACAGGATCATCGCATCCATGTCCTTCATGTCCACGGCGCCCCGTCCCCAGATCATGCCGTCCTTGAGTTCGGCGCCGAAGGGGTCCACAGACCACTGCTCGCGCAAGGCCGGGACAACATCCAGGTGGCCATGGACCACGAGGGCGCTGGCGGAGGGGTCCTCCCCCGCAAGCCTGGTGACCACGCTGGTCCGCCCCGGGGCCGCCTCGAAGATTTCGGCGTCCAGCCCGACTTCCGCCATGAGCCCGGCGGTGTACTCGGCGGCCGCCCGTTCACCGGGGCCTGAGCCGTCACCGTAGTTGGAAGTGTCGATTCGGATCAGCTCCTGGCAGATCCTGACGACCTCGTCCTCGGGCCTGGGGTCGGTCCGGTTGTCAGTCATGGCGGCTCCTCTTGACGGCGGGTCAATTGCTGGCTTCAGCCTACCCACACGCCCCCCGCAAGCCCCGATTATTTGTTTCCGGAAAAGTCGTGCTAGAGTCTTTCTCGCTGCTTCCGAGAAAAGCAAAACGCTGAGAGGCGAAAACGATCTCGGAATTACCACCTGCGCGGGTGGCGGAATGGCAGACGCGCTAGCTTGAGGTGCTAGTCCTCGAAAGGGGGTGGGGGTTCAAGTCCCCCTCCGCGCACAACAGGAAACACCCTGGAATCCAAGGATTCCAGGGTGTTTTTTTGTGTCCCAGTCCGCGCGCGGCCGGCTTCCACGAAAGACGCCGCTTCGAGTTGAGATCCTTATCACATGGGGCATTTCCTCACCCCGGGGGTTCGTCGGCCGGCTCAGGCCCGGGCAGCGGATCGGGGCCGGACCACGTCTTGAGGATGGTCCAGGCCACGGCGCTGACCGGCACGGCCAGCAGTGCTCCGACGATGCCTGCGAGCAGGGTGCCTGCCGCCAGGACGAGCAGGATGGCCAGCCCGTGGATACTGAGCACTTTGCCCATCAGGACCGGTTGCAGGAAGTGGTGTTCGAGCTGGTTCACCCCAATGACGACGGCGAGGACGATAAGCGCCTGGATGGGGCCGTTGGAGATCAGCGCGACGGCGATGGCGAGGGTGCCCGCGACGGTGGCGCCGACGATCGGGATGAATCCGCCCAGGAAAATGAACACGCCCAGCGGGAGGGCCAGCGGTACGCCCATGATGGCCAGGGCGATCCCGACGGTGAGACCGTCGATCGCGGCGACGATGGCGGTACCTCGGACGTACCCGCCCAGGACAACCGTGCTGCGGTCCGCTGCCAGGCGCGCCTTGGCGCGGTGGTCAGCGGGAAGGAAGCCGATGAGGAAGGTCCGGATCTCGGGGCCGTCCTTGAGGAAGAAGAACAGGGTCACGGCCATCAGGACCGTGCCGGTGAAGATTTCCCCCACGGTGCGTGCCCCGGTGAGTGCTTCTGCGCCGAAGGAGCTGGACGTGAAGAACTCCCGCACCGAGTCGACGGCAGCCGTAATCTGCTGGTCGCTGACGGGGACGGGTCCGTTGTTCAGGAAGGAGTGCAGCTGGTCCACGCCGGTAGCGGCGCGGGCTGAGAGCTCGGCCCACTGGTTGCTGACCAGGACCACGATGCCCGTCACGATGCCGCCGACGACGGCGAGGATGGCCACGAAGGCGGCAACGACTGCGAGGGCACGCGGCCAGGAGCGCCCTGTAAGCCAGCGGACCAGCGGGGAGATCGCAGCGGCCAGGATGACGGCAATCAGCACCGGGATGATGACGAGCGAAATGCGGGTCGCAGCCCAGATGATCGCCCACGCGAGGGCGGCCACCGTGAGGGCCTGGACGGAACGAATGCTGGCGCGGCCGAGTCCGTCCGACCACGGGTCCGCAATACGGGTGCGGGGTTCGGTCATCGGGGTTCTCTCTTTCGCAGCGCTGAGATGTGCCTGAAAGCCCTTCTTCCCGCAACTACTTCCAGTCCAAGGGCTGCGGCCTGGAGTTCTGCCACACCTCGTAGAACCGGGTGCGGGCTTCATCGCCGCGTTCCTGCTCCAGGGCATGCAGGCGCCCGTAGGTGAATGCGCTGCCGCCGCCGCCAGCCGCGGACTCTGTTGCCAGTTTCAGCAGGGTTGCCTCGATGACGACGCTGTCATGGAAGTCTCCGAGTATTTCCTGGATGCCCTCCGCGGCCCGGGCAAGGGCAGTTGCCTGCTTGCCGAAAATCGGGGACGCCGCTTCGGCGGCATACCGCAACCGCTTGGCGCACTTTCGCACTTCATGCAGTGCGGTGTCCTGCACCTCCCTTTTGGCGGAACTGTCCACCCCCCGGACCGCTTTCTTCAGGCGCTTTTGCTCAGCCGAGACGAGGCCGCCAATTGTCGGCAGCGCCGCTTTGCCAGCGGTGTCCGCGAGCGGAGGATCCGAGAGGAACGAGTCCAGGGAATCGAGCAGGCGGAAGTAGCGGTCGCTGTCCAGCGCCGCCAACCCTGCGGCCCGGGCCGGACGATAGATGCCGTCCAAATACTCCTCGATTTGTTGCGCCACCGGACCCATCAACAGCTCCGGCGGTTCGGCACTGATCATGTCGTTCAGCCGGGCCCGGATGACCTCAGTGTCCCGGGCCTCGCCCACGGTCCCGGCGAGCCATTGGAGTTCGGCCCGCAAGAACTGGGTGGATGTGGTGTCCAGGAGCTTTCGGAACGTGGCCAGCGCCGACCGCAACCGGCGCGCCGCCACCCGGAGCTGATGCACGGCATCCGGAGCATCGATGCGGACGCCAGGGTCGTGAGTTTTCAGGGCCTGGATCTGCTGGAAAATATAGGACAGCACGACATCCGAGGCCGGTCCGTTGCTCTTCGGCTTGGGAGCCGGGGCGGGATCGCCCGGATAGTTCGAACCGAGCGCTTTGGCCAGCTTGGACGGCAGGGAGGCGAGCAGCACCCCGGCTGCGGCGAGCCGCGCGTCCGCGTCCTTGAGTAGCTTTCTGTGGCCCTCAACGAGTTCAAGTTCCCATTCCCGCCAGCGCTGGGGTTCCGCCGGGGCCACGAGGTTTTGCGCCTCCACGCGGTCGTCGCTGAACTGGGCCAGGATCCCGCCGTCGGCGTCGTACAAGAAGGTCGAGCTACGGAGGGTCTTGATGCGTGCGACGGGCTGGAGTGCGTGGCCGCGGGTGTGAACCAGCACGTGCTGGCGCAGCCGCTCCGGCACGGACTCCTGGCCGCTTCCAAGCGGTTCCACTACTTCCTGCCGCTCCTCCGCGGTGACCGGGAGTTTCAGGTGCCAGCCGGCATCCACACCGCCGGTCCGCCGGCGCAGGGTGATCCGCTGCGCGGCCAGCGCGAGTCCTTCGGTGTCAAAGTAGACCGCATCCAGCTGCTCGGTGGCGGGCTCGCCAACGTGGTCGACCCCCTGGATTGATGCAAGCCGGGGAAGGGCGTCGGACTCCCCCGGGCTGTACTTGCGTTCCACCTCGATCGCATCGGCGGCCATGCCTCATTCTAGGAACTCCCACGCACGCCCGGCCTGTGCCCAAAGGCCCTTATCGCAGGAGATTGTCACGGGAACCGGGTGCTGAAGACGGCCGGCCGGCCGTGGACAGGGCACGGCCTTTCAGAAGGCACCCGGACCCGGCGGGATGCGGCCAGGAAATAGCCTTGCCGGGGCTTGCAGCGGCGAGTAACCTTCGGCGCAGTGGGCCGGCGGACCGCTGGCCCCCTGCGAGAGGACCCGCCATGCCAACCATAATCGGCCACCACGATGTCACGGACAAGGATCACTGGCTTGCCTCACCGAAGCGCGAAGAGGTGTTCGGCCCACTGGGGATCACCAACATTCGCACGTTCGTCAACCCCGAGAACCCCACGCAAGTCGCAGTAATGATGGATGTTCCGGACCTGGATGTCCTCATGGCCGCGATGCAGGGCGAAGCGATGGGCGAGGCGATGGCCTTCGACGGAGTACTGCCCGAGACCCTGGTCATCCTCGTCGAGGCCAAGCCCTAGCTTCACCGGGCGGTGACCGCCGGCGGTGCAAGCGGAAGTGGCGAAGCTCCGGTCAAATAGCGGTTGACCGGAGCTTCGGGACCATTATGGGCAGGACTTTCTGTGTGTTGGCCGGGAAGACCTGACTAATTGCTGAGCAACTCCCTCATGAGGGGCGCGCTGCTCACGTTGCCGGTCAGCGGCGCCAGCCCCCACACGTCCTCGATGGTGTGCAGCAGCGAATAATGCGAGTAGGCCGCATGGGACGTGAAGCCCCTCCTCGCCGCCGGGCCCGCAAAAACCGTCGCCACCCGGTTGTCGTGGTCGCTCCCTTCGTCCCATGTGACCACCAAGAGGGAGTTCTGCGTCGTGAAGGCCGGTGACGCAAGGATCCTGGGGACCTCGCGGGACAGCCAGTCGTCTCCGGTGCCGATCGGGCAGTTGTGGGTGTCGTGGCACATGTTGGGGCTGATGAAGGCATAATTCGGCAGCCCGGCCGCCGACTGCAAGTCCTGGTCCAGCCGGTCGAACGGCACCACATGGTCCGCGCACGAGGCCTTGTCGCCTGTGACCGACGGGTAGTACAGGAAGGGATTATGTTTCACCGCGTACGACCCGGAGTCGTGCGCAACACAGGGTGCCGGCATGCTCTCGGCGTACATCTTCCATGTCCGCCCGGATTGCGTCATCTCATCGGCGATGGACCGAACATCTGCCGTGCAGGATTTCGGTTTGCAGTCGCTGGTAATCCCTGCGTTCGTCCCGCTGGTCAGGGCAAGGTAGTTCGGCAGGCTTGGGTGCATGATCGCCTGATAGTTGGCGGCCAGCGCGTATTCCGCTGCCAACTGGTTGAAGTAGCCTGCTTCGCTCGCGCCCAGGATCTGGGAGGCCGCCTTGTTTTCCAGGACGATGACGACAATATGCTGGATGCCGCCGCTGCCGGGCAATTCGGGAGCGGGGTGCGGGGCCGGCTGCGCGAAGTAGGGGGACGACGGCGGCGGCGTGGTGGCGGGAGGCGTGCCCTGGCCGTCTGGCGCCGGCACGGACTCGGTAGGCGCGGACTCGGTAGGCGTGGACGGCCCGGGCTGCGCCGGAGTGCAACCCGTCAGCAACAGTGCCAGCGCCAAGCCGCCGGCCAAAGATCGTCGGCCGATCCGCTTCATCGGATCATGCTAACGGCAGGTGATACCGCCGCCAAGGGCGTCTGGAGGACCGGCGCGGTCCACGTCTCAGGCCCGGCTCAGGTCACAGGCCCGGCTCAGCTCCGGTCCTGGTGTAATGCCTGACGGACGGTGCCCAGGAGGGACAGGAAGCGCTGATTGTCCGGCAGGTCGTCGATCAGGACCACGCCCTCGGGGCCGGCCAGCGGGATGCGCCAGTTCGGGTACTCGGTACTGGTGCCCGGCTGGTTCTGGGTCCGGGTCTCCCCCACGGCGTCCACGAGCGCGACGCCCAGCAGCAAGGACGGGGCAAGAGCCGTGTAGGCGTAGAGCGCCTCGACCGTGCCCCGGACGTCTGTGCTGTCGGTATCGCCTGCGTCCCTTAGCAGTCCGCGCGCCCGGATTTGGCCGAGCACCGCCTCCTGCTCGGCTGCCGCCTCGGCGCGTTCTTCCTCGACGGGGCGCCGCAACAGCCCCAGCGATTCGCGCAAGGTGACGTGTTCGCCGGCAAGGTAGCCCGCCGTCGGGGGCAGGTCGTGGGTGTTGACGCTGGTCAGGCATTGCTGGCGGTAGTGCTCGGGCGGGATCGGGCCGTTCGCGTCGTGTTCGAACCAGAGGATCGATGTGCCGAGTACCCCCCGCTCGGCCAAGTAGTCGCGGACCCAGGGTTCGAACACGCCCAGATCCTCGCCGATCACGATCGCACCGGCCCGCTGAGCCTCCAGCGCGAGGATGCCGATGAGGGCCTCGTGATCGTAATAGACGTAGGTGCCGCTTTCCGGACCCGCGCCTTCGGGGATCCACCACAGCCGGAACAGGCCCAGGATATGGTCCACCCGGATGCCGCCGGCGTGCCGTAGCACGGTCCGGAGCATGTCGCGGTAGGCGGCATAGCCGGATTCGGCGAGCCGGCCCGGATGCCAGGGCGGCTGGGACCAGTTTTGGCCCTGCTGGTTGAACATGTCCGGCGGTGCGCCCACGGTAACGCCGCGGGCCAGGACGCCGGCCAGGGTCCAGGCGTCGGCGCCGCCGGGTTTCACTCCGACAGCGAGGTCATGGACGACGCCGATCGCCATCCCCGCCCGGCGCGAGGAACGTTGTGCAGCCTCGAGCTGCTGGTCGCAGAGCCACTGGAGCCAGCGGTGGAATTCGATCCGACCCGAGAGCTTCGAACGCTGCTCTGCACTGTACGGCGCAGACGGGCTCGCCGCCGCTCCGGCCCACTCGGGGGACGACGGCGGCAGCTGTTCGGCGAGCGCGCACCACAGCGCGAAGTCCTCGAGTCCCTGCCCCTGGTCGGCGCAGAAGTCCGCGAACTGCCGGCTGCGGGCCGGACCGCGGCGGACGGCAAACACGAGTTCAAGGGCGGCCAGCTTTGCCGCGTAGCAGGCGTTGCGGTCCAGCAGCTCCCGGGACCGGTTGGCCGCCTGCACCCCCTCGGCCAGGCGCGTCACCTCGGCACGGCCGGCGGCGTCCAGGTACCCGTATTCCGGGATCTCCTCGACCCGCAGATAGAGCGGGTTGAAGAAGCGCCGTGTGGTGGGCAGGTACGGCGAGTCTTCCACGGGAGGTACCGGCTCGGCGGCATGTAGCGGATTGACCAGCACAAAGCCGGCTCCCTGTTCGCCTGCGACCTCGGCGAGGTCGGTGAGGTCTGCAAAGTCGCCAATTCCCCAGGACCGGGAAGAGCGCACGGAATAGAGCTGGGCCGTCAGCCCCCACGTGCGTCGTCCCGCCAGCCGGGTCGGCGTCCGGAGCCGGCCTGGTGTCACCACCAGCGGACACTGCGCCAGGGTGCCGCCGGCGTCGGCCCTCAGGGTGTGCCAGCCGAGGCCAAGATGGCCGGGGATGGCAAACGTTGCACGGCCGGTGAGGACGCCGTCGACGTCGACCGGCTCCTCCCAGTTCTCGCGCTGGACGGCCTCGTGCCGGCTGCCGTCCTCGGCGTCGATCCAGACGCGGACGTCGCTTCCATGCGGAACATGGACATCCACGTGGATCTCCCGTCCCTCCCTGAGGACAAGGACCGGCGGGAGGATGCGCCGCCATGGCGCCAGCCGGGACTCCGCCAGAGAGCGTCGCTGCTCCTCGGGCCCGTTGGCCGGGACCCCCAGTGCGGCGAGGACGGCCCGGAGTGTGCCGGCAGCGACGGAACGCTCCACTCCGTCCCAGCCCCAGTAACTGGTGCCTACCCCGTGGGCCGCGGCAAGTTCGCCCAGGAGCGCGTCTGCGGGATCAGTGGTCCCGGGGTTCCCGGGCTGTCCAGGGTAGTCAAAGTTTGCGGGGTAGTCGAGGTTCTCGTGGTGCGTACGGTCCGCCATGCGCCCACTCTAGACGCTGGCACCGCTCCCCGCGCCCCCTCTGTGGATGTGGGATTCGCCTACTAGTTCTTCGAGGCCCCCCACGGCCGAAGCAAGCGACAGGTCCGGGTGCTCCACAAGGAACGGCAGCAGCACCCGGTTCTCCGTCCGGAGGTGCATGGCGACAAGGCCCCGCAGGGTGCCGGCCGCCACGGCGCCGTCCACGCCACTGGATCTGCGCAATTCCTCGATCACGCCAACAATGACCTGATGCTCGGCCAGCAGGGCGGCCACGAGCAGCCGGGCCTCCGGAGTGCGCCCCGCTCCCCCGTACAGCGGGCCTTCCTCGGCGAGCGCATGTGGGACGAGGTCGGTTTCGCACCATTCCACTAAGACCTCGTGGGCGTCGTGCTCGGCCACAGCATTGCCTGCCGTCACGGCATGGATGAGCGCCGTGGCCAAGGCGTCGAGCCGCTTGAGCATCGCCGCGTGGTGCTGTTCCACCGCCTCAAGGGCACGGACGTCGTCGTCCGCACTCCCGGGCGGGACATCCCCCGGCGTTCCGGCCGCGGCGTCCGGATTATCCATAATGACTCCTGGCTGAGCAGGACTGGTGGTCGTTTACCACCTTACGGACACGGTTGTCCGTGCGGACGGGTCTTTCGGCCCGGTCGCCCGCCCTGCCGTGTTTGCCACACTGCGCCTGCCACACTGTGTCGGCCACGTTTCGACGCGGCCCCGGCGTGCGCGCTAGCCTTGCAGCCTATGGTTGACGTCGAACGGCTCCGGATCCTGCACCACACCACGGGCGGGTCATGAGCCGTCTACCCGTGCCCGCAGACCCGAACCTCGCACAGACGTGGTGGGATCGGATAATTGCCGGATTTACCCACGCCCCCAGCCCGCACGTGACCAGCACAGAGCTCGCCGTGGTGATCCTGCTGGCTGTCGCAGTGTCCCTGCCCCGTCTCACGTGGCGCTACTTTGGCCTGCTCGCCACCGTGACCCACGAGCTCGGCCACGCGTTTGCCGCTCTGACCACCGGCCAGCGGCTCGGCGGCATCCGGCTGGGCCTGGACCACTCCGGCACCACCACGACGTACAGCAAGAGCCGCCTCTCCGCCGCCTGGTCCACATTCTGGGGCTATCCGGTGCCTGCCGTCGTCGGCGCCGTGATGGTCTGGTGCGGCTTCAACGGCTGGGGCCCGGCCGCGATGTCAGTGGGCACGCTGATCCTCCTGGTGTCATTCGTGTTCCTCCGCAACGGCATCGGCCTGCTCATTACCGCCGCCGCCGTGCTGGCCTCAGCGCTGCTGGTGCTGTTTGTGCCGCCGGTGTTCAACGGCCACGTCATGATCGTGCTGGGCCTGGCGCTCCTGGTCGCCGCCGTGAGGGACCTGGGCAAACTGGCAAACGTCCACCTGCGGCACCGCGAAAGGCTCTCGACGTCGGACGCGCATCTGCTGGCGCGGGCCACCTCTGTCCCCGCCGCGGTGTGGATCGTGCTCTTTGCCGCGGTGGTGGCCGCCGCCTGGTGGTTCGCCTGGCAGCCAATGTCACTGGTGTTTACGGCCGTGTTCGGACAGTTCAATGCCCGGCCGTAGGCTGGGACCATGACCCAGACGACCCACACCGACGACCCGGGATTCAGCACCAAAGGCGCCTACGTGACCGGCGGCGAGGAATTCACCCGGGACACCAACTACATAGAGGACCGGATCACCCGCGACGGCATCCCGGGCAGCAATGGCGAACCCGGCTGGCCCGTGGAGCCTGGCCGCTACCGTCTCATTGCGGCGCGCGCCTGCCCGTGGGCCAACCGCACCGTAATCGTGCGGCGGCTGCTCGGCCTGGAGGACGTCATCTCGCTCGGCCAGCCCGGTCCCACCCACGACGCCCGGTCCTGGACCTTCGACCTCGATCCGGACGGCGTAGATCCGGTCCTCGGCATCGAACGCATCCAGGACGCCTACTTCCGCCGCTTCCCCGACTACCCCCGCGGGATTACCGTCCCGGCGATCGTGGACGTCCCCAGCGGGCAGGTGGTGACCAACAACTTCCCCCAGATCACGCTCGACTTCACCACGGAATGGACGCAGTATCACCGCCCCGGCGCGCCCGACCTCTACCCGGAGCACCTGCGGGAAGAAATCGACGCCGTCAACAAGCGCGTCTTCACCGAGGTGAACAACGGCGTCTACCGGTGCGGCTTTGCCGGTTCCCAGGCGGCCTACGACGCCGCCTATGACCGTCTCTGGACGGCCTTGGACTGGCTTGAAGAACGCCTTGCCGGGCAGCGGTACCTGGTAGGCGACACCATCACCGAGGCCGATGTCCGCCTCTTCACCACTCTGGCCCGCTTCGACGCCGTGTACCACGGGCACTTCAAGTGCAACCGGCAAAAGCTCAGCGAGATGCCGGTCCTGTGGGCCTATGCGCGCGACCTCTTCCAGACCCCGGGGTTCGGCGACACCACCGACTTCGTACAGATCAAACAGCACTACTACATCGTCCACGAGGACATCAATCCCACCGGCGTGGTCCCGCGCGGACCGGGGCTGGCCAACTGGCTCTCCGGGCACGGCCGCGAGTCGCTCGGCGGCCGGCCGTTCGGCTACGGCACACCGCCGGGACCTGTCCGGCCCGGCGAGGAGGTCACCCAAGGCCACGGCGCGGCATGACAACGGCAGCGGCCGGTGCGGCGCCAGGGTGGAGGCCATGAAAATCCGGGCTACAGAAGACACGAATGTGGGAACCACGGTTCGTTCCGGCGCGGCAGGCTTCACCACCACCGAGTTCACCGCAGTGCGTGAACTCTTCGACGCCTTCCTTTCCAATGCGGGAATGAGCAGCGCCGCGGCGTGGGCTCGGCCGAAGGGCTGGCCCGGCTGTATGCCGCCGCCACCACCGGGGTGGACGGCAGCCCCGCGTTCCTGAGTCCGGCCACCATCGATCTCATGGCGGCGGAGCAGGTGTGGGGACTGGACCGGTGCTCCGGCTCGGACAACGTGTTCGCCGTGGTCTTCATGAAACCCCAGCCGGGACGGAACTTCGGCAGCCATCTGGCGTTCGGGCACGAGGGCGCCAATGCGGCGCTTGGCTTCGCGGATCCCGGCTACGGCCTCGGGTTCGGGTATGTGCCCCGCCGCAGCGAGGAAGGCAGAACCGGGGGCCGGGCCCACCAGCTATCCGCGGCCGTGCGGCAGGCCGCCCATGCCGCCGCGCACCCCACCGCCCCCGCAGCGTCCTGAACGGTTCATCCCGGCTCCTTCGCCCCGTCCGGGATTCGTCCAGTTGTCGCAGCAGCCTCACGGCCCTAGGGTGAGCCGGGATGACCACTCCAGAAAAGACGGCCGGCAGGCCGCCCTCCACGCTGCACAGGTGGACCCGCGCCGCGGGCAGTGCGGTCGCCGCGGCGGTGCTGTGGCCGCGGCTCCAGCTGGCCCTGAAGGCTGCCCTGGCCGCCGGGATCGCCTTCGCGATCGCCCCCTTCATGCCAGGCTCCGCGGCCGACTACCCCTACTACGCCCCGCTTGGCGCCCTGGTGGCGATGTACGAAAACGTTGCCGGCTCCATGCGCCAGGGCGTGCAGACGCTCGTGGGCCTGGCGATCGGGGTAGGACTGGCTTTCATGCTGTTCAGCCTAGGCGAGCCGACGCCCCTGACGGTCGCGGTGGTCATGGGTCTGGGCGTCGTCCTGGCCGGGTTGCCGAAAATCGGCTCGGGCAGGGACTGGATCCCCACGGCTGCGCTCCTGGTGCTGCTGGTCGGAGGCCACAACCCGGACACGTTCTCATTCGGGTACCTCTTCCAGATGGGCGTCGGCGTCACGGTAGGCATCGTCGTGAACCTGTTCGTCTTCCCGCCGCTGCATTTCCGGGCCGCGGCCCTGAGCATCGCGGAGCTGCGCCAGGCGCTGGCGCAGCAGCTCTGGGACATGGGCAAGGCCCTCAAGGAAAGCTGGCCGCCGGAACACGAAGACTGGGCCCGCCGCTCAGACGCGCTCGCGGCCCATGCCCGCTCCGTGCGGCTCGCCGTCGAGAAGGCCGACGCCAGCCGCCAGGCCAATCCCCGCCGCCGCCTGCATCCGCGCGACATTGACCTGGACTACCGGAACCTGCGGGACCTGGAGCGGCTCACCTTCCACGTCCAGGACGTGACCCAAGTGCTCTCGGACGTCATCTGGGCCGACGACACCCCCTTCGTGGTCCCGGACGAATACGCGGTGCCCCTCGGTGATGCCATGACCGCCGTCGGCGACGTGCTGCGTGCCACCGAGGAGGATCACCCGGAACGCGTGGCCGAGCTGGCCGGCTCCGCCGACGCGGCAGTCAACGAGCTGACTACCAGGATCGGCTCCGAACCGCACCCCAATGACGCCCCCAGCGCGGTGGAATCCATCCTCGTGAGCCTGCACCGGATGCTGCGGGTCGCGAAGCCCGGCCGGCCGGAAGTGCAGCAGGCAATCCCGCCGGGCACCCCGCCCGCCGTCTAGGCCAGCGCCGTGACAGAGCCGCTAAAGTGCCGGCGCCCGGACAGCGGGTTCCACGCCACGTAATCCGAACGCCGCCACGCACCGCCGTCCGCCTGCACCGTGCTGATGTCCAGGGCCACGCGGGCCGGCAGGAACACCGGCGCCTCGAAACCCACCTCCCAGCTGAACGACTCCCCCTTGACGGCGCCGACGTCGGCCAGTGCCCGCGACGCGAGGTACATGCCGTGGGCGAGGGAACGTCGCATGCCCAGAGCCTTGGCGGTCAGGACGCTCAGGTGGATGGGGTTGAAGTCGCCGGACACGGCGGCGTACGCGCGCCCGGTGTCCACGCCCAGCTGCCAGAGCGCCGTCGGGTCCGGAACCCGGAACGGCGGCGGCGTCACGGCTACCGAGGGCTTGTCGATCCCGGGAAGGAACACGCCCTTGGCCAGGTAGGTCGAGACCCCGCGCCAGCGGACGGCGTCCTGCCCGGCAGCCCGGACCTCCGCCACCACATCCAGCTGGGTACCGGCCCGGTGGCCGCGCAGGTTCTCCACCCCGGCCCGGATGTCCAGGGCCTCCGTGAACAGGACCGGCGCGGACTGCACCACCGTGTTCGTCAGATGGATCATCCCCAACAGGGGCAGCGGGAAGTCATCCCGGTTCATCACGCTCATCGAAAGCGGGAATGCCAGCGCATGGATGAACCCGGCGGGCAGGACATCGCTGGCGGTCTCGCCGATCAGGTGCTGATACGCCGTCAGGTTGGCGACGTCGGCCCGCACGCCACGGACCTCGTGGGTGTAGCCCGGCAATTCGGTGCCGCCGTGGGTGCCCAGGACCCGGCGCCGTGCCGCCGTGGCCGCGGCATTGACGTAGAGCTTGGACAGGGCCGGCATCTCGCCCAGGATGACGGTCTGGGAACCGCTCATGCGCCCACCAGGTTCTGCCCGCAGACGCGCAGCACCTCCCCGGTAATGCCGCCGGCAGCGTCGCTGGCCAGGAACGCGATGGCCTCGGCGACGTCGCCCGGCCGGCCGCCCTGCTGCAGGGAATTGAGCCGACGCGCCACTTCGCGGGTGGCGAAGGGGATGCGGGCGGTCATCTCAGTTTCGATGAACCCCGGTGCCACGGCGTTGACGGACCCGCCGCGCTCGCCGATCAGCGGCGCTGTGGCACGGACCATGCCGATCACGCCGGCCTTGGACGCGGCATAGTTGGTCTGGCCGCGGTTCCCGGCGATGCCGCTCGTGGAGGCAACGGACACGATCCGCGGTGAGTCGCGGAAGTGCTCCGAAGCAAGGAGGGCCTCGTTGATCCGAAGCTGCGCGGCGATGTTGACCGCGATCACGGAGTTCCAGCGGTCCGCATCCATGTTGGCCAGGAGCTTGTCGCGGGTGATTCCGGCGTTGTGGATCATGATGTCCAGCCGGCCGTGGCGTGCCGCGGCGTGGTCGATGATGCGCCGGCCGGCGTCGCTGCGGCTGATGTCCAGCTGCAGGGCTGTTCCGTGGACCTCGTTGGCCACCGCCGCGAGGTGGTCCCCGGCGGCCGGAATGTCGACGAGGATGACCGTGGCGCCGTCGCGGTACAAGGTGCGGGCAATCGCGGCCCCGATGCCCCGGGCGGCACCGGTCACGACGGCGACCTTCCCGGCCAGGGGCTTCTCGACGTCGTCGGGCAGCTGCCCGGCGCCGGAGGTGACGGTCAGGAACTGTCCGTCGACAAACGCCGAGCGGCCCGACAGGAAGAACCTCAACGCCCCAAGGGTTGAGGGGCTGGTGGTTCCGGCGCCGTCCGCGAGCAGGATGCCGTTCCCGGTGGCGCCGGCGCGCAGTTCCTTCGCCAGCGACCGCAGGAGACCATCCACGCCCTGCCGGGCCGCTGCCGTTGCCGGCTCCGCGGCGGAATCCGCGGTGCGGGACACGGTGATGACGCGGCCGTTCGGGGCGAGGTCGCGCAGCGAAGTGGCCGCCGTGAGGACCGGTTTTTCCAGGTCCTCGGGGCGGTCCAGTTCGTCCAGGACCAAGATGACGGCGCCGAGCTTTTCCTTGGGGATCGCGTGGCGGCGCACGTCGAGGTTCCAGCCCAGGAGGGCTGCGGCGAGGCTGTCGGCGCCGCTGGTGGATCCCTGGACCAGGACCGGTCCTTCGACGAGGGGGCGGCCGGGCTGGTGGCGGCGGAGGACCACCGGCTGCGGGAGCCCGAGCCGTTTGGCAATGTCCCTGCCGGGTCCGTGGCTGACGAACCGGGTGTATTTGTCGCTCATGCGGTTCCCCTTAGAGTGCTTCGAGAATGGCGACGACGCCCTGGCCGCCGGCGGCACAGATGGAGATAAGCCCGCGCGCCGGGCGCCCGTTGACCTGGCCCTTGGCGTGCAGCATCTTGGCCAGCGACGCCACGATCCGGCCGCCCGTGGCGGCGAACGGGTGTCCCGCGGCAAGGGATGAGCCGTTGACGTTCAGTTTGGCCCGGTCGATGCTGCCGAAGGCGCCGTCCAGGCCCAGGCGGGTGCGGCCGAATTCCTCGTCCTCCCACGCCGCAAGGGTGCTCAGCACCGTGCCGGCGAAGGCCTCGTGGATCTCGAAGTAGTCGATGTCCGCAAGAGCGAGGTTGTGGCGGGCGAGCAGCCGCGGCACCGCGAATGCCGGCGCCATGAGCAGCCCGTCCTTGCCGTGGACAAAGTCGACGGCGGCAGCCTCACCGTCCACCACCGTGGCGAGCTGAGGCAGATCGTGGGCGTCGGCCCACGCTTCGGAAGCGAGCAGCACGGTGGAAGCGCCATCGGTCAGCGGGGTGGAGTTGCCGGCCGTCATGGTCGCCTCGGCGCCCAGGTTCTTGCCGAAGACCGGCTTGAGCGTGGCCAGCTTCTCCAGGCTCGTATCGGCCCGCAGGTTGGAGTCGCGGCTGAGGCCCCGGTAGGGGGTCAGGAGGTCGTCGAAGAAGCCGGCGTCGTAGGCCGCGGCAAGGTTCCGGTGGCTGTTGAAGGCGAGCTCGTCCTGGGCCTCGCGGGTGATCTTCCACTGCGCGGTGGTCAGCGCCTGGTGCTCGCCCATTGACAGCCCCGTGCGCGGTTCGCCCGTGTTCGGGGCGTCGGGGGCAAGGTCCTTGGGCCGGAGCCGGCTGAGGACCTGTAGTTTCCGGGAAACCGTCTTGGCGCGGCTAAGGTCCAGGAGCACCTCGCGGAGCCCCTCGCTGACGGCGATGGGGGCGTCCGAGGCGGAGTCGACGCCGCCGGCGATCGCGGAATCGATCTGGCCCAGCTTGATCTTGTTCGCGAGGCCGAGGACCGTTTCCAGGCCGGTGGCGCAGGCCTGCTGGAGGTCGTACGCCGGTGTCTCGGCGGAGAGGGCCGAGCCGAGGACGGCTTCCCGGGTGAGGTTGAAGTCGCGGGAGTGCTTGAGGACGGCTCCGGCCGCGACTTCTCCGATCCGTTCGTCCTGAAGGCCGAAGCGGGCGATCAGTCCGTCCAGTGCGGCGGTGAGCATGTCCTGGTTGGAGGATTTGGTGTACGCCCCTCCGGTCCGGGCAAACGGGATGCGGTTGCCGCCCACGATCACGGCCTTGCGGAGCTGGGCCGAGGCTGCGCCGCCCTGCGGGGCCTTCCCTGCTGCGGGCGCTGTCGCAGCCGTCCCTGCGGTCGGTTCCTGGGGTCCGGGCACTGACTGTCCGTTGACGGACATGGGCTGTCTCCTTCGATCAAAGCGGTTACCGATACCCAGCGTACCTGATACGCTGGGTATCGTGAACATCCCCCACGCGACTCCGCCGGACGCCACGGACCCCGGCGGGCATACCGCCGTCGACGGCCGCGCCTCCCGCTGGCAGTCCCACCGCGAGGAACGACGGCGGGAACTCATCAAGTCCGCCCGGAAGGCCGTGCACGCCCTGGGCAGCGACGCGTCGATGGAAGACATCGCCGTGGCTTCGGGAACGTCAAAGTCGGTCTTCTACCGCTATTTCGGCGACAAAGCCGGGCTCCAGCAGGCCGTCGGCGAGGTTGTCCTCAGCCAGATGCAGCGCCGCATCCAGGAGGCGGCGCAGAGCGCCCAAACGCCCCGCGAAGGCCTGTTCGCCATGGTGTCCGCCTACCTGCAGATGGCCGAGACCAGTCCGAACGTCTACTCGTTCGTCACGCGCCACGCCCCCGGTGACGCCGAGGGGGCCGGCCAGCCCATCTCCACGGCCGGGGCGCTGAGCCACTTCTTCGCCGCCATCAGCGACATGATTGCCCGGCCCATGCGCAGCCACCTGGGCGGCGGTCCGGATAAGGAAGCCGTCATCGGCTACTGGCCAAACGCGGCGATCGGCCTGGTGCGGAACGCCGGCGAACAGTGGCTCGCCAGCCCGGCCGGACCCGCCAAGCCGGACCAGGAGGCCATGGCGCGGCAGATTACGGACTGGCTCTGCTTCGGGATCGCCCCCGAACTGCAGCCGCCGGCCCCGCCTGCTGCGGGCCCCGGCACGCCCTAGCACCAATTCACCGGTCCCACGCCTACGAACTGAATTGTCAGAACCAAAGAAGGAATCGACATGACTGAACTAGCCGACCGCACCGCAGCCAGCGCGCCCGGCCGCACCACACCGGCGGCCGCCGCGGCAACCCGCTCCGGGGCCCTGCCCGGCTCACCTGAGGCGCCCGCCGTCGACGTCGCGGCCCTTGGCGAACAGCTGCTCGGCAAATGGGCCGACGTCCGCCGGCACGCCCGCGCCGTGTCCGCCCGGCCGGAACTGCACAAAACCGAGGGCCTGACCCACACGGAACACCGCCGGCGCGCCTTCGGGCAGTTGGAGTACCTTGTCCGCAACAACGCCGTCCACCGGGCATTCCCGTCCTCGCTTGGTGGCAACGATGACCACGGCGGCAACATCGCAGGCTTCGAGGAACTGGTCACCGCCGATCCGTCCCTGCAGATCAAAGCCGGCGTGCAGTGGGGCCTCTTCGGTTCGGCCGTGATGCATCTGGGCACCGAGGAGCACCACAAGGCATGGCTGCCAGGCATCATGAGCCTGGCGATCCCCGGCTGCTTCGCCATGACCGAGACCGGGCACGGCTCGGACGTGGCCAGCATCGCCACGACGGCCACGTATGACCCCGCCGCCGGGGAATTCGTGATCCACACGCCGTTCCGGGCCGCCTGGAAGGATTACATCGGCAACGCCGCCATCGACGGCCTCGGCGCAGTGGTTTTCGCCCAGCTGATCACCCGGGGCGTCAACCACGGCGTGCACGCCTTCTACGTGGACCTGCGCGACCCCGGCACCAAGGAGTTCCTGCCCGGGATCGGCGGCGAGGACGACGGCGTCAAGGGCGGACTGAACGGCATCGACAACGGCCGGCTCCACTTTACGAACGTCCGCATCCCGCGCACCAACCTGCTCAACCGCTACGGGGACGTCGACGCCGAGGGCAACTACACCTCCCCCATCGCCAGCCCGGGCCGCCGCTTCTTCACCATGCTCGGCACCCTGGTCCAGGGCAGGGTCTCGCTCGACGGCGCCGCCGTGGCCGCTTCCAAGCTCGCGTTGAAGACCGCGATCCAATACGCGACCGAGCGCCGGCAGTTCACCGCCTCCTCACAGACCGACGAGGAGGTGCTGCTGGACTACCAGCGGCACCAGCGCCGGCTCTTCACCCGGCTGGCCACGACCTACGCGGCGGGCTTCGCGCACGAGCAGCTGCTGGAGAAGTTCGACGACGTCTTCTCCGGCCGGCACGACACCGACGAGGACCGGCAGGACCTGGAGACCCTGGCCGCGGCGCTCAAGCCGCTGAGCACCTGGCACGCCCTGGACACGCTGCAGGAATGCCGTGAGGCCTGCGGCGGCGCAGGGTTCCTGATCGAGAACCGCTTTGCCTCCCTCCGCGCCGACCTTGATGTCTATGTGACCTTCGAGGGCGACAACACGGTCCTGCTGCAGCTGGTCGCCAAGCGGCTGCTCGCCGACTACGCCAAGGAGTTCCGCAACGCCAACGTCGGCGTCCTGGCCCGCTACGTCGTGTCCCAGGCCACGGGCACGGCACTGCACCGCAGCGGACTGCGCCAGGTGGCGCAGTTCGTGGCCGATTCCGGTTCGGTGCAGAAGGCGGCCATCGCCATCCGCGACGAGTCGAGCCAGCGGGCCCTGCTGACCGACCGGGTCCAGACCATGGTGGCGCAGGCCGGTGCGGCGCTCAAGGGCGCCAACAAGCTTCCGCAGCAGCAGGGGGCCGCCCTGTTCAACGCGCACCAGCACGAACTCATCGAAGCCGCCCAGGCCCATGCGGAGCTGCTGCAGTGGGAGGCCTTTACCGAGGCCCTCGGCAAGGTCAGCGACCCCGGCACGCTCAAGGTCCTGACGTGGCTGCGCGATCTCTTCGGCCTGTCCCTCATCGAGAAGAACCTGTCCTGGTACCTCATGAACGGCCGGCTGTCGATGCAGCGCGGGCGCACCGTGGGCGAGTACATCAACCGGCTGCTCGTGAAGATCCGCCCGCACGCCGTTGACCTGGTGGACGCCTTCGGCTACGGACCGGAGCACCTCCGCGCGGAGATCTCCACGGGGGCCGAGAAAGTCCGCCAGGACGAGGCCCGGGCCTATTTCCGGGCGCAGCGAGCCAGCGGCGACGCGCCGGTGGATGAGAAGATCCTGCTGGCCCGCAAGGGCCGGGGGACAAAGGCCGGCGCCTGAGCCGGGCGTCTGACCGCGCCTGACCTGGCCGGAGTACGACGACGGCGTCGCCCCCTTAGCCGGGGCGGCGCCGTCGTCGTCTCTACTTCGTGTGCAGGGCTCAGGCGTCCTTGGGGAGCACGGAGCGGTAAACCTCGAGCGTGGTCTCCGTGATGGATTCCCAGGAGAAGTGTTCCTCGGCCCGGCGGCGGCCGGCTTCACCCATGGCACGCGCCCGGGCGGGGTCGGACACCACTTCGGTCAGGGCGGCGGCGAACTCGGTGACGAACTTTTCCGGATCGAGCGGTGTGCCCGTGCCGTCGGTGACCTGCTCGAGGTCCACGAGCAGACCGGTCACGCCGTGATCGACCACCTCGGGGATGCCGCCGGTGGCGCTGGCCACGACGGCGGCGCCGCAGGCCATCGCCTCCAGGTTCACGATGCCCAGCGGCTCGTAGATGGACGGGCAGGCAAACGCGGTGGCGTGGCTAAGGACCTGGATGAGCTCGTTGCGGGGCAGCATCCGCTCCACCACGACCACGCCCGTGCGCTTGCTCTGCAGCTCCTCGATGAGGCGTGATGTCTCGGCCGCCAGCTCCGGTGTGTCGGCGGCACCGAGGCAGAGCACCAGCTGGACGTTGGCCGGCAGCTTGGCGGCAGCCCGGAGCAGGTACGGAACGCCCTTCTGCCGCGTGTTGCGCCCGACAAACACGACGCTCGGCAGCGAGGGGTCGATGCCGAGGGCCCGGACGACGTCGTCGCCCTCGTCCCGGTTCCACAAGCTGACGTCAATACCGTTGTGGACCACCTTGACCTTGGCCGGGTCAACGTCCGGGTAGCTGCGCAGGATGTCCTGGCGCATGCCTTCGGAGACGGCGATGATGGCGGCGGCTGCCTCGTAGGCGGTCTTTTCCACCCACGAGGACACCGCGTAACCGCCGCCGAGCTGCTCGGCCTTCCACGGGCGCAGCGGCTCCAGGCTGTGGGCGCTGAGCACGTGCGGGATGCCGTGGAGCAGCGACGCGATGTGCCCGGCCATGTTGGCGTACCAGGTGTGGGAGTGCACCAGGTCCGCGCCGGCGATGTCCGGGACGATCCTCAGGTCCACCCCGAGGGTCTGGATCGCAGCGTTGGCGGAGCCCAGGTCTTCGGGCACGGAGTAGGACGTGACCGTCGCTCCGTGATACCCGGGCTCACGGGGCGCGCCGAAGGCACGCACCTGTAGGTCCACGCGTTGGGCCAGCACCCTGCTGAGCTCAGCCACGTGGACTCCGGCGCCGCCGTAGATTTCCGGCGGGAATTCTTTGGTCACAATATCTATTCGCACATGCACCAAGGTAGTCGTTACGGTGGAACTGATCTAGTGTGAAGACGTTCGGGCATGCCGGACTGTTTTGGGGAGTAACGAAGGCGTTCAGGAGCGATCACTATGCCGCAGCAAAAGAAAGTCTTGGCAATTGTCCTCGCAGGTGGCGAGGGAAACCGGCTCATGCCATTGACGGCGGACCGGGCCAAGCCTGGCGTGCCCTTTGCCGGAAGCTACCGGCTCATTGACTTTGCCCTTTCTAATCTTGTGAATTCCCGCTATCTGCAAATTGTGGTGTTGACGCAATACAAGTCCCACAGCCTTGACCGGCACATTTCCGAAACGTGGCGGATGTCCACCCAGCTGGGTAACTACGTGGCCTCGGTTCCGGCGCAGCAGCGCGTCGGCAAGAGCTGGTTCCTCGGCAGCGCTAACGCCATCTACCAGTCCCTTAACCTGATCCACGACGCCAATCCCGACATCGTCGTCGTGGTCGGCGCAGACCACGTCTACCGCATGGACTTCTCCCAGATGGTGGCGCAGCATGTGGCCAGCGGGGCCAAAGCCACCGTCGCCGCCGTCCGGCAGCCGCTGCACATGGCGGACCAGTTCGGCGTGATCGAAACCGACCCGGACAACCCGGACAAGATTGCCGCGTTCGTCGAAAAGCCGTCCTCGACGCCCGGCCTCGCCGCCGACCCGAGCCAGTTCCTGGCCTCCATGGGCAATTACGTGTTCGACGCCGACGCCCTGGTCGAGGCCCTGCACGTCGACGCCGAGCGCCTCGACACCAAGCACGACATGGGCGGGGACATCATCCCCTACTTCGTCAACCAGGGCGAAGCCGGCGTGTACGACTTCACCCTCAACGACATTCCCGGATCCACGGAACGGGACCGCACCTACTGGCGCGACGTCGGGACCATCGACTCGTTCTACGACGCCCACATGGACCTCATCTCGCCCGTGCCGGTGTTCAACCTGTACAACTCCGAGTGGCCGATCTACACCCGCCAGAGCATCTCCCCGCCGGCCAAGTTTGTCCGCGGCAAGTCCAGCACGGTGGGCACGGCGCTCGATTCGATCGTCGCCAGCGGCGTCGTCGTCTCCGGCGGCATCGTGGAGGGCTCCGTGCTCTCCAACGACGTTTACGTCGGCACGTCCAGCCGCGTCCTGGATTCGGTCCTGATGGACAAGGTCAACGTGGGCGAGGGTGCCGTGATCAAGCGCGCCATCATCGACAAGAACGTCAAGGTTCCGGCCGGGGCCGCGATCGGCCTTGACGCCGATCTGGACCGCGCGCGCGGGTTCAAAGTCACGGAGTCCGGAATCACTGTCCTGTCCAAGGGCCAGCTTGTCCCGAACCCCAGCGACGCGGAACGGGCCCTCTCCGCCGCCAACCTGCGCCTGGTGCCCGATGCCGTCCGTACGGCCACCGAAAACTGGCCGGAACTGCGGGACTCGGTGGACAAGGTCGCCGACGTGCAGGCCGCCGCCGTCGGTGCGGACGGTGCCACCAAGCAGTCGCCCACGGCATAGCCCGGCGGGAGCCCGGCGGGGGCCCGACAGGGCCGTCAGTCCGGGCTCCCCGCACACTGTAAAATTGGGGCAATGAGCTCCCCCGATCTGTCGTCCGATCTTCCGCCCGCCGAGCCTGGCAGCGTCGAGGCGGGCCCCGGCGGGCTGACCCCGGAAGAAATCCGGGCCTGCCTGAAGGTCCTGAACACCATCCACGCCTACGACGAGGAGCACCCGGACTACGTGTCCGTCCGCCGCGCCACCGGGAAGATGTTCAAAGCAGTCAAGCGGCACCGCCGGGTCAGCAAACGGGATGAGATCGCGGAAGCAGACCGCGCAGTAATCGCGCAGACGGCGACGGCGGCCCCCGACAGGATCGACGACGAGACGCGCGGCAACAAGCTTGCGCCGTCCGCGACCGGCGAGATCGCCGGCCACCTCATCAGGTCCCGGCCCTGCTACATCTGCAAGCAGCATTACACCCAGGTGGACGCCTTCTACCACCAGCTCTGTCCCGAGTGCGCGCTCTTCAGCCACAGCAAGCGTGACGCGCGGACCGACCTCACCGGCCGGCGCGCCCTGCTGACCGGCGGCCGGGCGAAGATCGGCATGTACATTGCCCTCCGGCTGCTCCGCGACGGCGCCCACACCACGATCACCACGCGCTTCCCGAAGGACGCCGCCCGGCGCTTCGCCGCGATGGAGGACAGCGCCGACTGGCTGCACCGGCTGCGGATTGTCGGCATCGACCTGCGCGATCCCTCCCAGGTCATGGCGCTGACCGATTCGCTCGACGCCGCCGGACCGCTGGACATCATCATCAACAATGCCGCCCAGACAGTACGGCGCTCCGGCAACGCGTACAAGCCCCTGGTCGACGCCGAGGACGAGCCGCTGCCGGCCGAGCTGCTGGCAGCCAACGGCGGCCCCGAACTGGTCACCTTCGGCCACGCCCACGACAAGCACCCGCTGGCGCTGGCCAGCTCGGTCCTGGACCACCCGGTGCTGGCCGGAGACGCCATCACCTCGCTGGCGCTCTCGACCGGCTCCGCTTCGCTGGAACGGATCGCCTCCGGCACCGCGATCGACGCCGGCGGCCTGGTCCCGGACCTGGCCAGCATCAACAGCTGGACCCAGGTGGTGGACGAAGTGGACCCGCTGGAGATGCTGGAAGTCCAGCTCTGCAACGTCACCGCGCCGTTCCTGCTGGTGAGCCGGCTGCGCGGGGCGATGAAGCGCTCCACGGCCCGGCGGAAGTACATCGTGAACGTGAGCGCGATGGAGGGCCAGTTCTCCCGCGCCTACAAGGGCCCCGGGCACCCGCACACGAACATGGCGAAGGCGGCGCTGAACATGATGACGCGCACCAGCGCCAAGGAGATGCTCGACTCCGACGGCATCCTGATGACCGCCGTCGACACCGGCTGGATCACCGACGAGCGGCCGCACTACACCAAGGTCCGCCTGATGGAGGAGGGCTTCCATGCCCCGCTGGACCTCGTCGACGGCGCGGCGCGGGTCTACGACCCGATCGTGATGGGCGAGGCCGGCGAGGACCAGTACGGCGTGTTCCTGAAGGATTACAAGCCCAGTCCCTGGTGACGGGC
>ENA-OWNT01001513-OWNT01001513.1-seawater-metagenome-genome-assembly--contig:-NODE-1513-length-28908-cov-4.379487_pt1 | contig 28908 bp, 31 predicted proteins | sample MGYA00238136_ERZ651165 | MGnify/ENA primary metagenome ERZ651165 (study PRJEB26861, sample SAMN08777766) | seawater metagenome | isolation source: coastal seawater | place: USA: Florida | collected...
TCCCAAGGCCAGAGAATCCCGATATGGGGGGCGTATGAACACGCCCCCCATTTCCGTTTTGCGCCTGAAACCCAAGGCCGACGCCCGCCGAATCCGCCATGGCCACCCCTGGGCCTGGGCCGATGAACTGGTTCTTGACCGCCGATCCCGGGCGGTGCCTGCTGGCGCGCTGTGTCTGCTAGAGGATGGCGAGCGTCAGCCGCTGGCCATTGGCATTGCCTCGGTCGAGTCGAAGATCGCTTTCCGCGTGCTGGACCGTGACCCGACCGCCGCGATCGACGCCGATTGGCTGCGCGCCAAAGTGGCCGCCGCGCTCGACCTGCGTAAGCGGCTGTTCGACGCGCCCTACTACCGGTTGATCCATGCCGAGGGCGACGCGCTGCCCGGCCTCATCGTCGACCGCTTCGGTGATGTTCTGGTGGTCCAGCCCAATGCGATCTGGATCGAGGACCGGCTGGAGGATCTGACCGCGATCCTGGCCAAGCTGACCGGCGCCACCACCATTATCAAGAACGGATCGGGCCGCGCCCGCGCACAGGAAGGTTTGACTGAGGACAGTGGAATGCTGCTTGGGCAGGCCCCCGACACGGCCCTGCCGGTGCAGATGAACGGGGCCACCTATCTGGCCGATGTGACGGGCGGGCAGAAGACGGGGCTGTTCTATGACCAGCGTCCCAACCACGCGTTCGCGGCGTCGATGGCCAAGGGCGCTCGGGTGCTCGATATCTTTTCCCATGTGGGTGGTTTCGCGCTGGCGGCCCTCGCCGGGGGCGCAACACAGGCGCTCTCCGTCGATGCCTCCGCCCCGGCGCTGGCGCTTGCCACCGAGGGCGCGACCCAAATGGGCCAGTCCGACCGCTTCGCCACCCGGCAGGGTGACGCCTTCGCGGTGATGGAGGATCTGGCGACAGCGGGCGAAAGCTTTGACATCGTCATCGCCGACCCGCCCGCCTTCGCCCCGTCGAAACAGGCGCTGACGCAGGGCCTGCGCGCCTATGAACGGGTGGCGCGGCTGGCCGCTCCGCTGGTCGCCCCCGGCGGCACGCTGATCCTGTGCAGCTGTTCCCATGCCGCCGATCTGGGCAAGTTCCGCCAGGCCTGCCTGCGCGGCATTGGCCGGGCCGGGCGCGACCCTAGACTGATCCACACGGGCTTTGCCGGGCCCGACCACCCCCAGCATCCCGCGCTTAGCGAGACGGGCTATCTCAAGGCGCTTGCCTTCCGCCTGCTGCCATGAGGCTCTGCCTCGACGCCTGCGTGCTTTATCCGACGGTCTTGCGAGAGATCCTGATGGGCGTGGCCGGGCAGGGGCTGTTTACGCCGCTCTGGTCGGTCCGCATTTGCGAGGAATGGCGGCGCACCGCAGACCGGCAAAGCCCCGGCGACGGGGTGATCGCGGAAGGCGAGATCGCGCTTCTGAACGTCCGCTGGCCAGAGGCGAATATCGCCGCCGATCCGACGCTTGAGCAACAGCTCTGGCTGCCCGATCCGGCTGATATCCACGTGCTGGCCACGGCGATAAAGGGCCAGGCACAGGGTATCGTTACCATGAACCTGCGCGACTTCCCGGCGCGGGAACTCAGCGCGCACGGCCTCGCCGCCCACCACCCCGATGCGCTGCTCTATCAGCTCTGGCAGGACCACCCCGACCCCGTGGCGGAAACGGTCACACGCGTCCACGCCACCGCCCAATCCCTTGCGGGGCACCCCCTCGACTTGCGCAAGCTGATGAAACGCGCCCGGTTGCCTCGTCTCGGCAAAGCCCTGTCTTCTTCTTTGTCATAAATACTCTCGCCGAAGGCATCCCGACCCAAGCCACAGGCACAGCCATTTCCGGGGTGCACTGCGCCCGGCAATCTGTCCATGGCAATGCGGGCCGAGGAGGGCCCCGAAGGGGCTTGACGAGGGCCGCTCCCGGATCGACGCCAAAGGCGGCGAAACCGCTTTATCCCCGCGCCTCGGACCAGCGGGCCTCCAGCGCCTCGATCGCGGCAATCCGATCGGGCGTCTTGGGGTGGCTCATCAGCCAGGCCGGTGCGCCGCGTCCGGCCATGCCGGTCAACCCCTCCAGTTTGGCCAGCAACGCCTTCTGCGGTTCGGTGCCAAAACCCGCCTTCACCATCAGCGCGGCGGCATAGGCATCGGCCTCATATTCATCACTGCGTGAGATCCGCGCCACCACCAGTGAGGTCAGCATCCCCGCCAGCATCGGCCCCAGGCCCGGCAAAAACCGCCCCAGAACCGAGGCAAGAATCGTCCGCACCGCGTTCTGGCCGGAAAAGTCGATCATCCGCCGCCGCGTATGGCCAAGCGCCACATGCCCCAGTTCATGGGCCACGACGCTGGCCAGTTCCTCGCCCGTGACCTCGCCCGCACGGTAGCGGTCATAAAACCCGCGCGTCAGGAAGATCCGGCCATCAGGTGCCGCCAGCCCGTTCACCGGTTCCACCTCGTAGAGGTTTACCCGGATGCGGGGCAGCTCCAGCGCGGCGGCCAGCCGATCCATGATGCCCTTCAATCTGGGGTCGGCCAGTTCGGTCGATTTCTCATCCAGCTCACGCCGGGTGCGCCAGGCAGAGAAATGGTACATCACCAGCCCGTAGGCGATGGCAAGCAGGATGGGGGCCAGACGCAGAAGCATGGCTCAGATATGGGGCCGGACGCGTGTCGGGGCAAGGGATCAGCGTGCCGGGGTGGCCCGCGCCTTCTGGGCCTTCAGCGCGCCGCGGATCCAGACCCCCATGGCACCCGTCACGGCCAGCCCCGCCAGTAGGCCGACCGCGCTGCCCAGAATATCGGACACGGCCTCGATCTGGCTGGCAAACCCATAGCCCAGGCCCACATAGACCGTGACCCAGATCGTTTCGCCCAACACATCCCAGATGGTAAAGCGCAGCCAGCCAAGCCCGGTGGTGCCGGCGACGAAATTGACCCAAGGCCCAAGCGGGGCAAACAGCCAGGTCGAAAAGAACACCCCAAGCCCGCCGCGCCTGTCCACCACCTTGCGGGCCCGGGCCAGGACCGCGCGGCGGGCTGGCGTATGGGCGATGCGTTCCACCAGTGGCGCGCCGCCATGTCGGCCAATCAGATATCCGCTCTGGTCGCCCAATATGGCCCCGCCCCAGGCCCCGGCGATGACCTGCCACAGTGCCAGATCGCCCGCCGCCACGAAGGCCCCGCCAGACAGCATCATCAGCGAGGTGGGAATGGGCAGCGCCAAGCAGGACAGGAAGGATGAGGCGAAGATCACCAGCGCACCCCAAGTGGTGACAAGGGCGAAGATCGTATCGGTCATGGGCGCGTGTCCTCCTGCGCCCGGAAGGTGTCAATCGCAGCCTGCAAGTCTTGCGCCAGAACGTTGACCGAAACGCCCCGCTCTGCCGCCAGATCCTGCATTGTGCGCGGACCGCCGGGGGCGGGCGGCAGGTTAAGCGCCTCGAACGCCACCTCGCGCGGGACGCCCCAGGAATGGGCAATATAGCCGGGCGTCATCCATGGCTCAATCGCCTGATCGCGATGCGCAGGGTCCGCCCAGTAGATCCAGAATGCCACCAGCCGTACGGCAAAGAACAGGCTGACCGCCAGCGCCCCGCCAAGGATCACAGTGGCAACAGGCGCGGCCTGCCAGATGCGTTTCAGGAAAGGGATCATCGGCAGTCAGCGACCTTATCGGAACAGGGGCGGGAAACCTCGGGCCTATCATGCCACCCGATCCTGTCACGGGGGAAGCCGCGATTTCCGTCGGAAGGGGCGGTTAAGGGGCGGTGCCGGTCGTCTGCAACAGATCGCCCAGATACCAGGATCGGGTTACCGGGCATGTGGGGTCGGGCAGGGTGCCGGTCAGCACGGTTGTGGCTGCTGCGGTCCGGCGCTGCGCGGCCGTATTGCCATAAAGCCGGACGATCACGCTGTCGGGGTCGGCGGTCAGGGCGGTGACCTGGGGACCGTAGACGATGGCAATCAGCGTCGCCCCCGGGCGCAGCGGGTCCACATCCAGATCAATCCGCAGATCGGTATATGCGATGCCTCCGCTCTGGCCCGACACCCGCCCGCTGATGACCGGTTGCAGCTGATAGGGAGAGCCCATCGACACCTGCCCGGCCATGGACCCATCGACCACCCCCTGCTGGCTGTAACCGGGGGCGCCGGTCAAAAGGTCGATCCGCATCGTCGCACCGCTGCCGTCGGTGTCGGGATAAAGCGTTCCGATCCGGGTGCTTTGTCCCTGCCATGTGATCGCGCCGCCGGGATGGACGGTAAACGGATAGCGACCCCGGCAGGTGACAGTCACGGTATGCGCGTCCGGTACAGCCGTATCGCAGACCGCCTCGACCCCCAGCATGTATTCATCGGGCGTCTGTGCCATGGCGGACATGATCTCGGGCGGCATCGGTATGGAATTGTGAATGTCCTGCACATATTCGACCCCGATCCAATTGCCATAGAGCCCGCCGCCGCCTTCTCGGACCAATACCATGGTCTGGGTGTATTCCTGACTGACGCCGGCCATGGCGATGGTGTGGCCGCCGCTGAGATGCGCGGAAGGCCCACAGCTCTGCGCGCTGGTGGGACCGGGGACAACCAGCGCAAGGATTCCGACAAGACAGGCAGAAACACGCATGACGCACCCTTTGAACAACCCCAAGCTCCGGCCATTCTACAGCAGCACCGCCACACAGGGGTTGATCTGCCTCAATGGGGCTTAGCGCCCCAAATCCCGCATTCCGCGGTCGATGCCTTCCAGTGTCATCGGCACCATGCGGCCTTCGAAGATGTCCTGAATCATCCGAATGGACTGGGTATAGCGCCAATGCGTTTCGGGTGTCGGATTGATCCACATATGATTGGGCCATTGGGCGCGGGCGCGGTCCAGCCAGACCTGACCGGCCTCTTTGTTCCAATGTTCATTCGCGCCGCCGGGCATCGCGATTTCATAGGGCGACATCGCGGCATCGCCCACGAAAATGCATTTGTAATCAGACCCGTAGGTGTTCAGTACCTCTTGCGTGGGGATTTGCGCGGTCCAGCGGCGGGCATTGTCGCGCCAGACGCCTTCGTAAAGGCAATTGTGGAAATAGTAGTGTTCGAGATGCTTGAATTCGCTGCGCGCGGCGCTGAACAGCTCCTCCACCACCTTGATATGCGGGTCCATCGAGCCGCCCACGTCAAGGAACAGAATGACCTTCACCGCGTTATGCCGTTCGGGCCGGGTCTGCACATCCAGATAGCCGTGTTCGGCGGTGGCGCGGATGGTGCCATCCAGGTCCAGTTCTTCATTCGCGCCGGTGCGCGCCCATTGGCGCAGGCGTTTCAGGGCCACCTTGATGTTGCGGGTGCCCAGTTCGACGCTGTCGTCGAGATTGCGGAACTCTCGCTTGTCCCAGACCTTGACCGCGCGCCCATGGCGACCCTCTTTCTGGCCGATCCGCACGCCTTCGGGATTGTAGCCATAGGCCCCGAAGGGCGAGGTGCCGGCGGTGCCGACCCATTTGTTGCCGCCCTGATGGCGACCTTCCTGTTCCTTCAGCCGCTCGCGCAGCGTGTCCATCAGTTTTTCGAACCCGCCAAGCGCCTCGATCTCGGCCATTTCTTCGGGGCTCAGGTGCTTTTCGGCCAGCTTTTGCAGCCATTCGGCAGGGATCTCGGCGGCCTCCATCACCTGTTCGGGCGTGATCTGTTCCAACCCGGAAAAGGCATGGGCAAAGGCCTGATCAAAGCGGTCCAGGTGGCGTTCATCCTTCACCATCGCAGCGCGGGCAAGATAGTAGAAACTGTCCACGTCATAGGTGACCATGCCCGATCCGACCCCTTCCAGAAAGGTCAGGTATTCGCGGACGGAGACCGGGATGCGGGCCTGTCTGAGGGTGTCAAAAAAGGGCAGGAACATGCGCCGCCTCCGTCAGCTGCCGCGCAGCAGGAACACGCCCACGAAAGTGCCGATGATCAGCCCGATCAGCCCCAGAACCCCCGCATAATGCAAGATGTCCATGCGGTTGCCCTTGCGCCGCCATGCGATGACCGCGCCAAGCGCGGCCCCGATGACGAGCCCCAGAAGATTTGCCAAGTCGCTCTCCTCAACTCCGGTTTTGCGGGGACAGGGCGGCAACCTCGGTCAGCCGGGCGCGCACATCCTGATCCCGCCCGAAGCCATAGCGCGCCCATCCAAGCGAGTCGAGGCGCACCGATGCCGCTTCCGACATGCGGCCCTGGATCTCCAGCGCTTCGGCCTTGATCATCAGAAGCGTGGCAAGAAGCGACGCGTTTTCCGCCCGTGTGGCGGCGGGCAGGGCCTCGTTCACCAGGCTTAGCGCCCGGTCGCCATCCCCGGCGGACAGGGCGAACGCGGCGAGTTGCATGTTCACATGGGCGCTTTGAATGCTGCCCGGGTCGATACGGCGGAAGTTGTTGCCCGCCGCGATAAAGGCCGAGACCGAGGCATTGGCATCGCGCGACAGGGCCAGCCGCCCGAGCGCGAAATAGGAAAAGCCAAGCCGCGTATCCTGCCAGCCCTGATTAGTGGCGATGGCAACAGCGCGCTGTGCCGCTGCGATGCGTAGGGGCACCGGCTGACGGGACCCGAGCGCCTCTTCTATGGCGTCGATCCAATCGCGGTCGATGGGGCGGGGCGCGATGGCCACGGCGCCGTTGCCGCCGGGATTAAGCCGCGACAGGATCGCGGGCAGGCGTGCGGCGACCTCTTCCCGGCTCATGCCCGATTGCAGCGAGCCATCGTAATAGGCGCGCAAGATCAGCATGTCGAACCCGGTCAGAACCGCATGAAAATTGTCATCGTTAAAAACCGAATCCGGCAGGCGATAAAGATCGTTCAAGGGTCCGAGCGCCTGTCCGATTTCCTCGTGCAGGCAATCGCGCACCTCTTGCGGGCTGACATCGTTGGGAATGAAGACAGCGGCATGTTCCCGGGTGGTCAGCGTCGTCCAGTCCAATGTGCGGGCATTGCTGCGTGCGGCGCGAAAACCGTCCCAGGACGACACGCGCGGCACGACGAAACAGGCAGCCTGCGGCACGGCCCGCTGCATCCGCGCGCGCGGCAGGGTTTCCACCGTGATCGAGGCGGCGGTGCTGCCATAGGGGACGCGGGAAATGTCGATCCCGGCCTCGGACCGCAACCGGGCGATCAGCCGATCCAGATCGCGCGACAGGGTGGCCGGCGCCCCGGGCGCGACGGCCACGGTGACCGGACCTTCAAAGCGCGACAGAACCGGGATCAGCCGACCGCTTTCCATCTGAAAGCTGAGGTCGAGGAAATCGCGGGCCATCGCGGCGTTCGATCGTGCGGGCGCGGTCGTGTTCGGCGTGCCGAACATCGACATCGGCGGCAGCGCATTGGGAACGACCGTGTCCAGACGGCCCGGCACATCCGACAGGCTATCGGGTTCACAGGCCGAGATGAACAGGGCGGTGGACAGCAGGAGAAAGGATTTTTTCAACATCGTCTCAGCCCACGATCCGCCGGTACACCATGAAATCGGTGGCTGTGGCGATCTTGTCATAAAGCGTCCGGGCGGTGGCATTGCCGGTCTGGGTCAACCAATAGACGGCGGGGCGCCCGGCGGCGTCCGCATCGGCATAGACCGTTTCGATCAGGGCCCGTGCCACGCCCTTGCCACGCGCGGCAGGCGTGGTGAACAGGTCTTGCAGATAGGTCACCGGTTCGGGGCGCCAGCCATGGGCGTGGGCGATTGTGTGGACAAGGCCGACGGGGGTGTCGCCATCCCACGCGATCCAGCCGCGCATGTCTGTTACCGCCGGGTCGACAAAGCGCGCGAAAGTGGCGTCATAGGTGCTGTCGGGAAGCTCGGTCTTGTAAAAGGCCAAATAGTCCCGCCAGAGCGGGACCCAGGCGGCACGATCCTGTGGCCGGATCGTGCTGATTTTCAGGTCGGTGCTCACCCTCGACGCCTCGTGTTTTGTTTGTTCGTTAGAACAAGAGCTAGGCGTCGATTGTGGCACAAATCAGGAGCGGTGCAAGCGAAGTCGGGGAAAGCTGCGGGCAAACCCCGGTCGCTGGATCAGCGTCGTTGCTGGCGCGCCATGAAGGCCAGCCGTTCAAACAGCGCCACATCCTGTTCGTTCTTCAACAGCGCCCCGTGTAGCTTGGGCAGGGCGCTGGCCCCGTCGCGCTTCAGATCCTCAGGGTCCAGATCCTCGGCCAGCAGCAGTTTCAGCCAGTCCAGCACCTCAGAGGTGGAGGGCTTTTTCTTCAGCCCCTGCTGGTCGCGAATCTCGTAGAACTGGGTCAGCGCCTCGGTCAGAAGGCGTTGTTTGATGCCGGGATGGTGGACCTCGACGATCTGTTTCAGCGTGTCGAGATCGGGGAAGCGGATATAATGGAAGAAACAGCGGCGCAGGAAGGCGTCGGGCAGTTCCTTTTCATTGTTCGAGGTGATGATGACGATGGGGCGGGTCTTGGCGCTGATGGTTTCGCCGGTCTCGTAGACAAAGAACTCCATCCGGTCGAGTTCCTGCAGCAGATCGTTGGGAAACTCGATATCGGCCTTGTCGATCTCATCAATCAGCAGAACGCATTTGCCTTCCGTTTCAAAGGCCTGCCACAGCTTGCCCTTTTTGATGTAGTTCGCGACATCGTGAACGCGTTCGTCCCCCAATTGGGAATCGCGCAACCGGCTGACCGCGTCATATTCATAAAGGCCCTGCTGTGCGCGGGTCGTGGATTTCACATGCCATTCGATGATCGGCAGCCCAAGCGCCCCGGCAACTTGCCGTGCCAGCTCGGTTTTTCCGGTTCCGGGCTCGCCCTTTACCAGCAAAGGACGCTCCAGCGTCACCGCCGCGTTTACGGCTACGGTCAGGTCTTCGGTTGCCACATAGGTGGCCGTTCCGTCGAATTTCATTGAAACGCCTCAATAGCTTGCCGGGATGCGGGCGCGACCATAGCACGCCCTCCCGGGGCGGCAAGCGGGCATTACATGGGGTGACAAGGCCAGCGCGTTCTTGTAAGCGGGCGGCAATGCGACCGGGGGCGCTTGCGCCATGTGAGTCGGACAAGCCCGCCCTGGTCCCTTTTAGGGGAGCAACATGAAAGCCGAAGTCTTTCTACCTGAAGATTATCGTCCCGCTGAGGACGAACCCTTCATGAACAAGCGTCAGCTCGAGTATTTCCGACGCAAACTGCTGAACTGGAAGAACGAGCTCTTGGACGAAAGCCGCGGCACCGTCGCCGTGTTGCAGGATGATACCCGCAACATTCCCGACGTGGCCGACCGGGCGTCCGAGGAAACCGACCGTGCGCTGGAACTGCGCACGCGCGACCGCCAGCGCAAGCTGATTGCCAAGATCGACTCGGCCCTGCGCCGGATCGAAGAAGGCGAATACGGCTATTGCGAAGAAACCGGGGAACCGATTTCGCTGAAGCGTCTGGATGCCCGCCCGATCGCAACCCTGAGCCTGGAGGCACAGGAACGTCACGAGCGGCGCGAAAAGGTCCATCGCGACGACTGATTGCCGCTGCGCCTGCGGGCGCGACGGTCATGGATCGGTTCCCTTGCCGGGGCCGCCAGCACCGGGGCCGCATCGCCCCGGTGTTTTTCTTGGAGGGGGCAGAACATGCTGATCGGACAGGACATCACGGTTCTGGGGGCGGGCATTGGCGGGCTGGCCGTTGCCACGGCGCTGGCGCAGCGTGGTGCAAAGGTGCGGGTGCTGGAACAGTCCGATGCGATCCGAGAGGTTGGCGCAGGTCTGCAGGTCAGCCCCAATGGCGCCGTGGTGATGAAGGCGCTTGGCCTGGGCGAGGCTTTGTCCGCGGCTGCCCCGCGTGCCCGCGCCGTGGTGCTGCGCGATTTTCGCCGTGGCGATCAGGTCTTCCGGATGGAACTGGACCGCGACGACCGCCCTTATCACCTGACCCACCGGGCCGACCTGATCGAGATGCTGCGCCACGGGGCGACAGAGGCGGGCGTAGAGGTCGAGCTTGGCCGCAAGGTCGAAAGCGTCACCACGGATGAGGATGCCACAGTTGTGACCTTCGCGGGTGGGGCAGAGGAAACCCTGCCGCTGGTCATCGGCGCCGACGGGCTGCATTCCCCGGCCCGCGCCGCGCTCAACCCCGCCACGCGGCCCTTCTTCACCGGTCAGGTCGCCTGGCGCTGCACGATCCCGCTCGACGCGCCCGACACGCCGCCCGAGGCCACCGTTCATATGGGGCCGGGCCGCCATATTGTGACCTATCCGCTACGCGGGGGTGAGCTGATGAACGTGGTCGCGGTCGAGGAACGCGATGGATGGGCCGCCGAGGGCTGGAACCACAAGGATCGCCCTGAAATCCTGCGCGCCGCCTTTGCCGACTTCGCGCCAGAGATACGCGATCTTCTGTTTCGCGCCGACCAGGTTTTTCTCTGGGGTCTCTTCCGCCATCCGGTCGCCAAGTCCTGGGGGCAGGGGCGTCTGGCGCTGCTTGGCGATGCCGCTCATCCGACGCTGCCGTTTCTTGCACAAGGGGCGAATATGGCGCTGGAAGATGCCTGGGTGTTGGCCGATGCGCTGGATCAGGAAGACAGCCTATCCACAGCGCTCAGCCGCTATCAGGCGCTGCGGCGATCCCGCTGCGCGCGCATTGTCGATGCGGCCTCCAAGAACGCTGAAAACTATCACCTGCGCCCCGGCCCCTATCGCGCGGCGGCGCATATGGCTTTGAAACTGGGGGGGCAATTCGCCCCCGGTCTGGCGGCTCGCAAGTTTGACTGGCTCTATGGCCACGACGTGACTGCGCGCCCCTGATCCGCTTCATTGTTCCAGAAATATCCCGGGGGAGTCGCCGTTAGGCGACGGGGGCAGAGCCCCCTAACCGCGCGCCCGGAACGGGCGCGCGCGGATCGACGCCGCAGGCGGCGACATCCCTGTCAGATCAGCCCCCCGCCAGTTTTTGCAGCAGAAAGACCTCGCTGTCGGGCTTCACCGGGTGATTGCGGCTATTGGGCACGATCTGCCCGTCAACGGCCACCGACACCCCGCGCTTCAACGCAGGCTCCAGCCCCGGATAGGCGGTAACCAGCCCGTCCAGCACCTGGCCCACGGTCGCGCCCTCAATCTCCACCATCTCTTTCCCGTCGGCCAGGGCGCGCAGCCCTGACCACAGGTGCAGCTCTGCCATCAGACCGTCTTGCCCTGGATCGCGGCCAGAACCCGCGAGGGGCGCAGCGGCAGTTTGCAGATGCGCTTGCCGGTCGCGTCGCGCACGGCATTGGCGACGGCGGGCAGGGGCGGGGTGATGCCGGTCTCGCCCACACCGCGCACACCGTAGGGGTGGCCGGGGTTGGGCACTTCGACGATCACCGTGTCGATCATCGGCAGATCTGACGCAACTGGCACACGGTAGTCGAGGAAGACCGGGTTCTGCAGCCGACCATCCTCGCCATAGACATATTCCTCGTTCAGTGCCCATCCGATGCCCTGTGCGGCACCGCCCTGGAACTGGCCTTCGACGTAAGCGGGGTGAATGGCCTTGCCGGCATCCTGGACCACCAGATAGCGCAGGATGGTGGTGCGGCCAGTCTCCGGGTCCACCTCCACATCCACCACATGGGTGCCGAAGCTGCCCGAAAAGCCCGACGGGCTGTCCTCGTAATGGCCAGAGATCGGCCCGCCGGTCCCGCCCATTGCACCAGCGATTTCGGCGATGGTCATTGGCGGAAACTCCCCGGCATTGGGGCCCGACGGCTTGGCACGGCCGTCTTCCCAGACCACGGCTTCGGCGTCGATCCCCCATTTGTCGGCGGCACGCTTGCACAATTTCTTGATGCATTCCTCTGCCGAGCGGATGGTAGCCAGACCGGACGCATAGGTCGCGCGGCTGCCATGGGTGGGTTCATTGACACCAAGCGCGCCGGTGTCCGAGATGTTCACCCGCACGTTTTCGTAAGGAATGCCAAAGGCCTCCGCCGCCATCAGCGCCATCGAGGCGCGGCTGCCGCCGATATCGGGGGTGCCGACGGACACGGTCACCGATCCGTCCTCGGAAATGGCCACCGAGGCCGAGGTCTCACCGCCCCAGTTCATCCAATAGCCCGACGCCACGCCGCGCCCCTGATTGGGGCCGAGCGGCTCAGCATAGTTGGGATGCGCCTTGGCGGCCTCCAGCGTTTCAACGAAGCCAATCGGCCCGTATTTCGGCCCAAAGGTTGCCCGCGTGCCTTCCTTGGCGGCGTTCTTCAGGCGCGTGTCAATCGGGTCGAGCCCCAGTTCGCGGCACATCTCGTCAATCACGCTTTCGGTGGCGAAGGCCGCCATCGGGGCCCCCGGCGCGCGGTAGGCGGCCTGGCGGGGGCGGTTGGTCATCACGTCATAGCCGATATGGTGCACATGCTCGATATCGTAGTTGGCGAAGGCCAGCATGGTGGTCACATCCACGGGGGCACCGGCAAAGGCCCCGCCCTGCATACGGAACGTGCCATGGGCGGCGGTGATCCTGCCATCCTTGGTCATGCCCATCTTGACGTCCATCGACGCAGACGCGGTCGGCCCGGTGGCGCGCAGCACCTCGTTGCGGCTCATTACCATCTTCACCGGCTTGCCGCCTGCCTTGCGGCTTAGCGCCAGAGACAGGGGTTCGATGAAGATCGTGGTCTTGCCGCCGAAACCGCCGCCGATCTCGGACGGGGTCACGCGGATATTGGTGGTCTCAATCCCCAGAACGGCGGTGGACATGCGACGCATGAACCAGTGGCCTTGGGTGCAGACCCAAAGCTCGCCCCGGCCATCGGCGCCCATCTGGCCCAGACAGGCATGGGGTTCGATATAGCCCTGATGCGCGGCCTCGGTGGTGAAGCTGCGTTCAAGGATCAGGTCAGCCTCGGCAAAGCCCTTGTCCAGATCGCCCCGGCCGCTATCGAAATAGCGGACAACATTGGGGTGCAGCCCCTCGGGAACCGAGAAATCGGCGGCACCCTCTCGAATAACCGGCGCGCCCTCTTTCATCGCCTCATCCACGTCTGTCACATGGGGCAGGATCTCGTAGGTCACGTCAATCAGCTTGGCCGCATCGCGGGCCAGCAAGGGCGTCGTGGCGGCAACAGCGGCGACGGCGTGACCGTCATAGAGCGCCTTTTCACCGGCCATGCAGTTTTCCTGCAGGTCCCAGTCTTCGCCTTCCAGCCCTTCGGGGAAATCGGCACGGGTGATGACGGCCTTCACGCCCTCCATCGCCAGGGCCTTTGTTGCGTCGATCTTGACGATCTTCGCATGGGCATGGGGGCTGCGCACCACCGCGCCGTGCAACATGCCGGGCACGTTGATATCCGCGCCATAGCGCGCCCGGCCTGTCACCTTGTCCAGCCCGTCGGGGCGGTTGGGGGTGGTGCCGATGTATTTGTAAGCGGTCTTTTGTCCGTCCAGAGCCATTACGATGCCTCCCGCATTTCAGCCGCCGCATCCATCACGGCGCGAATGATCTTGTCGTAGCCGGTGCAGCGGCAGAGATTGCCCGCCAGCCAATAGCGCAGTTCGGTTTCCGTGGGGTCGGGGTTCCGTTCCAACAGGTTCTTGGCGGCAACCAGAATACCCGGCGTGCAGATCCCGCATTGCAGGGCGGCATGTTCGATGAACTTGCGCTGCAACGGATGCAGCGTCTCGCCCTCTGCCATGCCTTCGACGGTCGCAACCTCTTTGCCCTCAGCCTCGACACCCAGAACCAGACAGGAACAGACCAGCCGCCCGTCCAGCGTGACTGAACACGCCCCGCAATCGCCGGTGCCGCAGCCCTCTTTCACGCCCATCACGCTCAGGTGGTCACGCAGGCAATCCAGCAGGGTTTCGCGGCTGTCGCAGAGGTAATCGACCTCGTCGCCGTTTACCTTGGTGCTGACATGGATACGCTTGCTCATGCGCTTTCTCCTTTCGCGCGGGCGTAGGCGATTTTCGCCGCCCGCCTGGCCAGCACGCCGGCCACATGGGTGCGGAACTCGATCGTGCCGCGCTTGTCGTCGATGGGGTTGCAGGCGGCGGAGGCCACAGCGGCAAGTGCATCCAGCGCCGCGTCATCCAGCGTGGTGCCGATGATCGCCTTGGCGGCCTCGTCTACAAGAAGCGCAACGGGCGCGACCGCGCCGAGCGATACGCGCGCCTCAGACACCGTGTCGCCATCAAGGCGCAGGTTCACCGCACAGCCCACAACGGCAATGTCCATTTCCGTGCGCGGGATAAAGCGCAGATAGGCGTCGCCGCCGTGTTCCCCCCGCGCGGGGATGGACACGGCGGTGATCAGTTCGCCCTTGGCCAGTGCCGTTCTGCCGGGGCCGGTCGGGATATCCTCAACCGCCACTTCGCGGCTGCCGGATGGGCCGGTGACGGTGACGCTACATCCTGCCGCGATCATGCCGGGCACGGAATCGGCGGCGGGGGAGCCATTGCAGAGGTTCCCCACCAGCGTCGCGCGGCCCTGTACCTGGGTCGATCCGATCAGGTCCATACCCTCGACCAGACCGGGCCAATCGGCACAGAGGTCGGCACATTCCGTCATCTCAGCGCCCGCCACGGCCACGCCGATGCGCCAGCCGCCATCCTCTGTCCGGGCGATCTCTTTCACGCCGGGGATGTGCTTGATGTCGATAAGGTCATCGGGCGTCACGATATCGGCGCGCAGTTGCACCAGCACATCCGTTCCACCCGCCAAGAACCGCGTGGTCCCGCTTGCGCCTGCGGCAATGGCCGAGGCTTCTTCGAAACTCGAAGGACTATGATAGTTCATGTCATCTCCCTGATCTTCGCGCCCGTGGCCGTGGCCCATGGGCGTCTTGGGGTCAGACTAGCGGAGCAATTGGAAATGTCGATCCACTGTGCGCGACTTTTCCACGTCGAAAGCGAACCTTCGCGGGCAGATTGGCGGCAGGAGGTAGCGGATCGTCGGCGCTTAGCCGCCTTCCAGCCCTTGCAGAATCGGGCAATCGGGCCGGTCGTCGCCCGCGCATTCGCGCACCAGATGCGAAAGCGTGTCCCGCATCGCCGCCAGATCGGTAATTTTCCGGTCGATCCGGGCCAGATGATCCTTGGCGATCCGCTTCACATCACTGCTGGCGCGGCTTTCATCCTCATAAAGCGCCAGCAGCGCCCGGCAATCCTCGATCGAAAACCCAAGCGATCGGGCATGGCCCAGAAAGGTCAGCTTGTGCAGGTCGCTTTCGCGGAAGTTGCGATAGCCATTCGCAGCCCGCTGTGGGGTCACAAGGCCGATATCCTCGTAGTAGCGGATGGTTTTTGCAGGCAGGCCAGAGCGTTCGGCCACATCACCGATATTCATGGGCGCGTCCTTATTCGGCGGGGGCAGGAATGGGGGTGGGCATTGCGGCGGCAGGTGCGGGCCCGGCGTCATGTGCCTCGCCCACCCATCTCAGCCGCAGGGCGTTCGACAGCACGAAGACCGAGGACAGCGCCATGGCGCCTGCGGCCAATGCAGGCGACAGCAGCATCCCGGTCAGCGGGTACAGAACCCCGGCGGCGACCGGAATGAGCAGCACGTTATAGCCAAAGGCCCAGAACAGGTTCTGCCGGATATTGGCAATCGTGCGCTGGCTGATGCGCAGGGCATTGGTGACGCCAAGCAGATCGCCTGAGATCAGCACCACATCCGCCGCCTCGATGGCGATATCGGTGCCGGTGCCGATGGCGATGCCCACATCGGCGCTGGCCAGTGCGGGCGCATCGTTGATCCCGTCGCCCACGAAAGCCACGGGGCCGTGGTTGCGCAGCCGGCTGAGGGCGTCCACCTTACCATCCGGTAGCACGCCCGCGACGACATGGTCGATGCCCAACTCGCGGGCGATGGCCTGGGCAGTGGCGGGCCCGTCGCCGGTGATCATCGCGGTTTGCAGGCCCATGTCGCGCAGCACGGTCAGGGCCATGGGGGTAGAGCGTTTGATCGGGTCGGCCACAGCAATCAGCGCCGCAAGCTGCCCGTCCACAGCGGCGAACAGCGCGGTCTTGCCGTCATGGGCCAGTCGGTCGGCCTCTGCCGCCAACTGCGTGGTGTCGATGCCTTCGCGATCCATGTAGCGGTCGGCGCCGACCAGCACCTTTTGACCGTCCACGACCGCCCGGGCGCCAAAGCCGGTAACGGACTGAAACTCTTCCGGTTCTGGCACCTCCAACCCGCGCGCTTTGGCGGCGCGCAGGATGGCGGTGGCAATGGGGTGTTCGGACTTGCTTTCGACACTTGCGATCAGGCGCATAACCTCGTCGTCAGACATGCCCACCGGCGTCAGCGCGACCAGTTCCGGGCGGCCTTCGGTCAGGGTTCCGGTCTTGTCAAAGGCCACGACACGGGCGGCTTGCAGGCTTTGCAGCGCATCGCCCTTGCGGAAGAGAACCCCCATTTCAGCGGCGCGACCCGTGCCCACCATGATCGACGTGGGCGTTGCCAGCCCCATGGCGCAGGGGCAGGCGATGATCATGACCGACACGCCCGCGACGAGCGCGAGGCTGAGCGCCGGGGCAGGGCCGAAGACCAGCCAGATCAGCACCGTCAGCAGGCTTGCGCTGATGACGGCGGGCACGAACCAGGCGGTGATGCGGTCGACGAGGCCCTGAATGGGCAGTTTCGCGCCCTGCGCTTCCTCCACCATGGCGATGATCTGGGCCAGCATCGTGTCGCGGCCCACTTTTTCCGCCCGGAAGGTCAGCGCGCCTGCGCCGTTCACCGTGCCGCCCACGACCTGCGATGTGCGGGACTTCAGAACCGGGATCGGCTCACCGGTCAGCATCGATTCATCCACATGGCTTTCGCCCGAGATCACCCGGCCATCCACGGCGATCTTCTCGCCCGGGCGCACATGCAGGATGTCGCCTGCGACGACCTCTTCTATGGGCAGGTCCACGACCTCTCCGCCCCGTTCCACACGGGCAGTTTTTGCTTGCAGGTTCAACAGCTTGCGGATCGCATCACCGGTGCGGCCCTTGGCGCGTGCCTCTAGCAGGCGACCCAGAAGGATCAGCACCACGATGACGCCTGCGGCTTCGAAATACACATGCGCGGTGCCTTCGGGCAGCAGCGTGGGCGCGAAGGTGGATAGGGTGGAATAGCCATAGGCCGCGAGGGTGCCGAGGGCGACGAGAGAATTCATGTCGGGCGCGGCTTTCAAAAGGGCGGGGATGCCCTTGGTATAGAAGGCGCGGCCGGGGCCGATCAGGGTTGCGGTGATCAGCAGGAATTGCAGGACACGGCTGGTCTGTTCACCGATGGTCATCGCCACATAATGGTGCAGGGCGGGGAAGACATGGCCGCCCATTTCCACGATGAAGACCGGCAGAACCAGTGCGGCAGCGATTAGGGTGTGCCGCGCAAGGGTTTGAATTTCAAACGCTTTTCGTTCGTCTTTGCTGTCAGGCTCAGAGCCTTTCACCACAGCCGCATAGCCCGCTTCGGTCGCGGCACGGGCGATTTGCGAGGGGCTGGATTGCCCCAGCAGATAGCGCACCTGCGCGGTTTCAGAGGCAAGGTTGACGCTGGCCGACAACACCCCCGGCGCGGCTTGCAACGCCTTTTCCACGCGGCCCACGCAAGACGCGCAGCTCATGCCCTGCACCGACAGGGTGACATCTGCCATCGCTGCCGGGTAACCCGCTGCTTCCAAAGCGTTTGTCAGATCCCGCGGCGCAACGGACGGGTCATGCAAAACCCGTGCGCTTTCGCTGGCGAAGCTGACCTCGGCGCTGCTGACGCCGGGCACGCCCGCCAGCGCGGTTTCGGCGCGGCGCACGCAGCCGGCACAGTTCAGGCCGGTGATGTTCAGATGGGTTTTTGACTGTTCCGGCATGGCGGAATCCTTTGGGCCGAATCCTCGATCAGCCCCGTAGATAAGGGTTCCAGTCTCTGGAAGGTCAAGGATGCAGACACAAAAAAGGGGGTGCACCCCATAGAACCGCAGGGCGGATCAGTCGGACGGGAATGCAAAGTCGGGCAATTCCCGGAACGCATTTTTCAACGCCACGCCCCAGCCGGTCGAGATCTCATCGAAATAGGCGTTATCGGTCTGGATGCGCATAACTTTGCCCTGGGTCATGCTACCCGCCTCATAGGCGTGCAGGTCCAGTGGCAGGCTGACCGACAGATTGGCCTTGATCGTCGAATCGAAAGACACCAGCAGCAGCTTTATGGCGTCCTCAAAGCTCATGTCCGGCTCAAAGGCGCGTACCAGAATCGGGCGGCCATATTTGGTTTCGCCGATCTGGAAAAAGGGTGTGTCGGCGCTGGCTTCGATGAAATTGCCTTCGGGGTAGATCATAAACATGCGCGGGTCGCCGTCGCCCACCTGACCGCCGACGATGATGGTGGCATTGAAGGTGGCATCGGCGCGCTGACCGGCATCGGCATGGGTGGCGATGACCTCTTTCAACGTGTTGCCGATCAGGGTCGCGACCTGGAACATCGATTTGGCCTTGAACAGGCCGGGATTGCGGTCATCTGGGGCTTTGCCACGTTCTTCCAGCAGGCTGATGACCGATTGCGTGGTGGCCAGATTGCCAGCCGTCATGATGGTGATGCAGCGTTCGCCGGGTTCTTCGAAGACGAACATCTTGCGGAAGGTGGAAATGTTGTCGATGCCCGAATTGGTGCGGGTGTCCGACATGAACACCAGCCCGCGGTCCAGTTTCAATCCTACGCAATAGGTCACGATGCGGCCCTCTTGATTTCGAAGCCTAGAAATCAGGCTATTGCTGAACTTGCAAGCTGACTTGCAGGCGTTCGGATCCAGGCCCCTGGCGAATGCCCATGATCGGGGCGGCATCGCGGTAGTCCCGGCCGGTGGCGACGCGCACATAGCGGGCATCGGGGCAAATTCCGTTCGAGACGTCGAAGCCGACCCAGCCGAGCGGTTCGGTCCAGACCTCGCACCAGGCATGGCTGGCGTCCTGATCCACCCGGTCGTTCATCATCAGATAGCCCGAAATGTAGCGGGCGGGATGGCCCAACAGGCGCGCGGCGGTGAGCATGATCTGCGCATGATCCTGGCAGACCCCATGGCCTGCGGTCAGGGCGGATTCGGCGGTGGTGTCGCTGTCGGTGCGGCCGGCTTCATAGCTGACCTGGGACCGGATCATCGCCGACAGGGCGTGCATCTGTGTCAGCGTATCGGCCCCGTCCTGTTCGGCCCGCAGCTGGCGAACCAGCGCCCGGATGGCGGGGCCGGGCGTTGTGGTGGGCGTGGGCCTTTCGAACAGCCAGAGCGGGGCAAAGCCTTTGTGGGTGCCGATCACGCCATGATTGTCCTCAACCTCGACATGGCCTTCGCTGCGGATCTCGATCCGGGTCGCGCCGGGATCGACCTTGACCAGTTCGGTTTGGTTCACGAACTGATCGTCGAAACTGACCTGTTTGGTGCCGCCGATGATGGTTGATGACCAGTCCAGCACGGTCTGCCCATGCCCGGACCGGGGCACCAGCCGCAGCTGTTGCAGCGCATAATGCACGGGCTGGTCATAAGTGTAGGTGGTCACATGAGTGATCGAGAGACGGATGGGGTTGTTCATTGATAGAACCGAAAATCTGTCTGAATTAGGCTGGCCAGCTGAGTCGTATCACTGATGCTGCCGGACAGGAACTCGTGCAGCCCGTCCTCGAAGACCGATTGCACCGTGGCGTTGTTCAGATGGGCGCAGATGCGGTCGGACAAGGCATGGCTGTCGTGGCGGGTGCCATAGTCGTTGGCCAACCAGTTCAGGTTTTCGCCGATCTTGGAAAAGCAGAAGGCCAGCGATCGCGGCATACGCCGGTCGAGGATCAGGAACTCGGCGATGCCAAGTGGCGTGGCTTCGCCGCCATTCAGCCACCGATAGCTGCGTTCCGCCGAGACCGACCGCAAGATCACCTCCCATTGGACGTTGTCGATGCGGCTGCCCACGAAAGAGGCCGACGGCAGCAGGACGTAATATTTCACGTCGAGAATGCGGGCTGTGTTATCGGCGCGTTCCAGAAAGGTGCCAAGCCGCGAAAAGGCGAAGATGTCATTGCGCAGCATTGTGCCGTGCAGGGCGCCACGCACGACCGAGGTGCGGTAGCGGACCGTGGCCAGAAGATCGTGCAGGCTGCGTTCCGATACGGGGCGGGACAGGGCCGGTTTCACGGCCATCCAGCATTCGTTCACGGCCTCCCACACTTCCGGGGACAGGGCGGTGCGCACCAGACGGGCGTTGGATCGCGCCGCCTCGATGGAGTTCAGGACCGACGACGGGTTATCGCGGTCGCGCAGCAGGAAATTGATGACCGGCGCGGCTTCGTATGTCTCGAACTTCTCGCTATAGGCCGCGCCGACCCCTGCGGTGTTGATCACCGATTGCCATTCGTTCGATTCACGGTCGCCGCGGGTCAGTGCGATGCGCCAGCCGGCCTCTAGCAGCCTGGCGGTGTTTTCGGCCCGTTCGATATAGCGGAACATCCAAAACAGGCCGCCTGCGGTTTTTCCCAGCATCATCGGCTTAATCCCCCAGAACCCAGGTGTCTTTGGTGCCGCCACCCTGGCTGGAATTCACCACCAGGGATCCCTTTTTCAGCGCCACCCGGGTCAACCCGCCGGGCGTGATCTCGATCCGGTTGGGGGAAACCAGCACGAAGGGGCGCAGATCCACATGGCGCGGGGCGAGGCCAGCCCGAGTGAGAATCGGCACGGTGGACAGGGCCAGCGTCGGCTGCGCGATGTAGTTCGAGGGCCGGGCGCGCAGCTTTTTCTCGAACGCGGCGAGTTCCTTCTTGGAGGCGGCGGGGCCCACCAACATGCCGTAGCCACCCGATCCGTGCACCTCTTTGACCACCAGCTCTGGCAGATGATCGAGCACGTAGTTCAGCGAATCCTCCTCGGAACAGCGCCAGGTGGGGACGTTTTGCAGGATTGCCCGTTCGCCGGTGTAAAATTCGACGATGTCGGGCATGTAAGAATACAGCGCCTTGTCATCGGCGATGCCGGTGCCGGGCGCATTGGCGATGGTGATATTGCCGGCGCGATAGACATCCATGATGCCGGGCACGCCAAGCAGGCTGTCAGGGTTGAAGGTCAGCGGATCAAGGTAATCGTCATCCACCCGCCGGTACAGCACGTCGATCGGGTGGTAGCCTTGCGTCGTGCGCATAACGACCCGGCCGTTTTCGACCGCCAGATCGTGGCTTTCCACCAGTTCGACCCCCATCTGATCGGCCAGGAACGCATGTTCGAAATAGGCGGAATTGTGGATGCCCGGGGTCAGGACCGCCACCGAGGGTCTGTCAGTCAGCCCCTCGGGCGCGCAATCGGCCAGCGAACGGCGCAGAAGCTGCGGGTAGGCGCTGACTGGGCGCACCTTGAGCTGGCTGAACAGTTCCGGGAACATCTGCAGCATGGTTTCCCGGTTTTCCAGCATATAGCTGACACCTGACGGGGTGCGGGCGTTGTCTTCCAGCACGAAAAATTCATTCTCGCCGGTGCGCACCAGATCGGTGCCGACGATATGGGTGTAGACGCCACCCGGTGGGTTGACCCCGATCATTTCGGGCAACAAGGCCGAGTTCTTCGAGATGATTTCCTTTGGGATGCGACCCGCGCGCAGAATTTCCTGCCGATGGTAGATGTCATGCAGAAAGGCGTTGATGGCGCGCACCCGCTGTTCGATGCCACGTTCCAGTGTCGCCCATTCCCGTGCCGAAATGATGCGTGGTACAATGTCGAAGGGAATAAGCCGTTCGTCGGCGTCCTGCTGACCGTAAACATTGAAGGTGATGCCGATGCGTCGAAAGAAAGCCTCGGCCTCGGTTGATTTACGGCGCAGATCCTTCAGGTCTTCTTCTGCAAACCAGTTATAATAGGCGCCATAGGGCGACCGGGGCTGGTCTGACTGCGCCAGCATTTCATCGAAGGTGGGACGTGTGTCTGCCATGTAACCACTATGTGTGAGTTTTGAGACTAAGCAATTGGCAAATGCATGAGCAAAGGTTGCAAGAGGCGGCGTCTTTTCAGGCAACCTGGGGGGGTACCGCACCGAAGTTGCGAAAAAAAACGGCGTTCCGGGCCGGGGTCTGGGCAATTCTCGGGCAAGGCGGGGTTGACGTCTTGGTTTGGTAAACGCTTGGATTATCAGCGGGGGAATGTGACATGACCGGACAAATCAGCAAGTTGGACCAGTTGCTTGCGCGCAACGCGACCTGGGCCGCCGCGCGGCTGGATCGCGATCCCGGGTATTTCCGCAACCTGGCGCAGGGTCAGGCCCCCAGCTATTTCTGGATTGGCTGTTCCGATAGCCGGGTGCCGGAAAACGTGGTGGGTGGGCTTGACCCCGGTGAAATCTTTGTGCACCGCAATGTGGCCAATCTTGTGCACTCAACCGATTTCAACCTGCTGAGCGCGCTGGAGTTCGCCATCGAAGTGCTGGGAATACGTGAGGTGATCATTTGCGGTCATACCGGCTGTGGCGGGGTGGCGGCGGCGATGCAGGGACTGGTCAACGGGCTGGCCGATCACTGGCTGGAGGCGGTGCGGCGGCTGGCGCGGCGCAACGAACAGGCGCTGTTGGACTATCCCGAGGGACCGGCGCGCAACGATCGGCTGGCAGAACTAAGCGTGATCGACGCGGTCGCAAGGCTAAGCGAGACGCCGGTGATCCGGCGGGCCTGGGCGCGGGGCGATACGGTGTCCATCCACGGATTGATCTACCGCCTGTCCGAAGGCGTGCTGCATAACCTTGACGTTACAGTCACGGGCGCGCATCTGGACAGGGAAGGGCCAGCAGCGCAGGGAGCGGGCACATGAAGATGGGATATGTGATGTCGCCTGGGCGGGGCGATGTGGATCTGGTGCTGGGCCGCTTTGCCCGGGCGCTGATGGATCGCGGCCTGCCGGTGGCGGGGGTGGTTCAGACCAATACCGATTGCGGGCCTTCGAAAGCCTGCGACATGGATGTGGAGGTGCTGCCTTCGGGCCCTGTTCTGCGGATTTCGCAGGATCTTGGCCCCGGTTCGCGCGGGTGCCGTCTGGACCCCGAGGCGCTGGAACAGGCGGTGGGGCTGGTCGGTCAGCGCCTGACCGGGGACACGCGGCTGTTGCTGGTCAACAAGTTCGGCAAGCAGGAGGCCGAGGGGCGCGGCTTTCGCGAACTGATCGGCGCGGCGCTGGCGCAGGATATTCCGGTGGTGGTCGGCCTGAACGGGCTGAACCGGGACGCGTTCGAGGCGTTTTGCGGTGGTCTGGCGGCGCCGTTGGCCCCGGATCTGCAAGGGCTGCTGGACTGGTTCGATGCCGCGCCGGACGCGGCGGCCTGATCAGCCGCGCGACAGGATCTGCTGGCGCGCCCGATCCAGCGACCGCAGCCCGACGAAGCGGGGCGTACGGCGCATATAGTCCAGGAACGCGCGCCCATAGCCCTTTGTAAGCCAGCGTTCCTCGTTCAGGGCAAACAGCAGGTAAATCGCGAACAGCACCCCCGCCAGCGCCAGCACCGTCCAGGACCCGGCGGCAATGGCCAGCCCGAGCGCGGCCAGAACCGACGAAACATACTGGGGGTTGCGTGAATAGGCGTAGAGCCCGCCGGTCACCAGCCCTTCGGCCCCGCAATAGGTATTTTCCAGCCCGAGCGACCGATACCCCCACAGCGTGACCCCATAGGCCGCCGCCATGACCGGCACGCCAAGCGCGATATTCAGCAGGCCGGGCAGGGGGGCTGTCAGCATCTCCAGCACTGCGAAGATCACCAATGCCCCACAAAACACCCGAAACAGCGTCAGCGCAGTGTGGTGGCGCCAGCCGGCCTTGTCCGCCGCGGGCCAAAAGCCGAAACGCGGGCGGAGCAGGTTATAGACCAGCAGGGTACACAGGATCAGCGCGGCCCCAAGGCCAAGCGCCAATATTGCGGTGTGGACCGTTTGGGTGATCGGGCCTGTCAGCATGGTGAACCTCCGTGCGATTCCTTTCACGCAGGGTGGCAAGCGGATGTGACAGGCAGGTGAAAGAAACCGGGGTCAGAACGCCTTGAAGGTCAGGGTGGTCAGCGTCCGCTCGATTCCCGGCACGTCACACAGGCGGTCGTTGATATAGCGGCCGATATCCTCACCTTCGGGGATGATTAGCTTGACCATCAGGTCATATTCGCCCGAGGTCGAAAACAGCTCGGCGTGGATTTCCTTCAGCACGATATTGAAGGCCACGTCATAAGTGGTGCCGGGTTTGCATCTGATCTGGACGAATACGGTCTGCATGGCGGGAATCCTGCGAAATGAGTGCCCCAAGAAGACCCTGCTTTCACGCCGGGATCAACCCGGACTATCCTGAAGCCGGTCAACGGGTTAGGCTTCGTGCATGGAAAACGCGTTGCCCTTTCGGTTCCTGCTGCTGCCCGGCTTTGACCTGGCGGCGCTGGGCGCTGCGTCGACGGTTCTGACCGAGGCGGGGGTGGATTTTCAGACCACGGCGCTGTCGGGTCCATCAGTGCCCGGTGACAGCGGCGTGCATGTGGCCCATGGCGGGTCGATGCCACCGATGGAGCCGGACGATACGCTGGTGGTGTTCAGCGGGCTGACCCTGTCGGACATGGACCGGGAAGGCGCGCTGGCGGCACTGCGCCGGGCCCGGCGGCAGGGCGGGCGGATCTGGGCCGTGGGGGGCGGTGTCTGGCTGCTGGCGCAGTTGGACCTGCCGCCGGAAACGGTACTGTCCGTGAACCCCGACACCGCCGAAGCGCTGGCCGCAATGCGCCGCAAACCGGCCCTGACCGATGCGCCCTTTGTCTGGACGCCGCAGATTGCCACCGCGCGGGCCGCCCATGCCGCTGCCCTGATGCGCTATGATCTGGCCCTGGATCGCAGCGCCGACGCGGATGCCGCGCCGCTGTCGCCCGCCGACCGCGATGCCGAGGCCGCGCGGTCGCAACTGTTGCCGTTGGAGGACCGCTATCCGACCCGGCACAAGGTGGTGGTGGCGGGGTTGCAGATCATGCGGGCGAACCTGTTCCGCCCGGTGTCGATTGCGTCTTTGGCGCTGTCGCTGAACCTGTCGCAGCGACAGCTTGAACGGCTGTTCGAGCGGGAACTGGGCGACACGCCCGCGCCGGTCTATCGCGAAATGCGGCTGGAGGCGGCGCGGATCGAGGTGCGCCAGGGCCGTCGTCCCATGCAAGAGATCGCCCATGATTTCGGCTTTACCTCTGGCAGTTTTTCCAAGACCTACCTGCGCCAGTTCGGGCTGACCCCGTCCGGTGATCGGCGGGCAGCCATCGACGGGACGGTTTAACCGCTTGACCCCATCCGCCCGCCCGCCATGCTGACCGGCAACAGGGAGGAACGGATGACTGCACAAAAACGCGGCGGGCCGCTGGCGGGCCTGAAAGTGGTGGAAATGGTGGGGCTTGGCCCCGGTCCCTTCGCGGGGATGTTGCTGGCGGATATGGGGGCCGAGGTGGTGGGGATCGACCGGCCCGGCGGCGTTTCGATCAATCTGCCGCATGATGTCTGCCGGCGTGGCAAGCGGTTCATTGAGCTGGATGTGAAGACCCGTGCCGGTCGGGCCGCGGTTCTGGATGAAATCCTCACCGCTGATGTGCTGATCGAGGGCAATCGCCCCGGCGTGATGGAACGGCTGGGGCTGGGACCCGAAGATTGCTGGCAGGCCAATCCGCGCCTTGTCTATGGCCGCATGACCGGATGGGGGCAGGAAGGACCACTGGCGCAGTCGGCGGGGCATGACCTGAACTACATCGCCCTGGCCGGCGCGCTGCACCCGATGGGGGACCCGGACGCACCGCCCCCCGTTCCGATGAACCTTGTGGGCGATTATGGCGGTGGCGCGATGTTCCTGGCTTTCGGCGTGATGGCCGCCGTGTATGAGGCGCAGCGGTCGGGCCGGGGACAGGTGGTCGATGCGGCGATGGTCGATGGGGCCTCGCTGATGATGAGCATGTTTCATTCGCTGCGCGCGTCTGGCTGGTGGGTCGAGGAACGGGGGGCGAATTTCCTGGATGGCGGCGCGCATTTCTATGGCTGTTATGCTTGTTCTGACGGGCTGTTCGTGTCGGTGGGGGCGATTGAGGAACCCTTCATGAAGGTGCTGATTGACAAGGCGGGGCTGCCCGCCGATTGGCTGGATAAGCATATGGAGCGGACGGAATGGCCCGCGTTGAAGGCAGAGCTGGCGGCGCTGTTCGCGACCCGTAGCCAGGCCGACTGGTGCGAGTTGCTGGAAGGCTCGGACGCCTGTTTCGCCCCGGTCCTGCCGTTCTGGCAGGCGCAGGATCATCCCCATGCGCTGGCGCGGCAGGCGTTTATCCGGCGCGAGGGCGTGGTGGAACCGGCCCCGGCCCCGCGCTTTTCACGAACGAAACCGGATCTGGCGGGGTAGGCGATGGCAGAGATCCTGTGCGACAGGCGCGACGGATATGCGGTGCTGACCATGGACCGGCCTGCGCGGCGCAATGCTTTGGGCAGCGGGTCTATGACAGACCTGGCGGCGGTTCTGGAAACGCTGGCGGCTGATCCGTCCTGCCGCGCGGTGGTGCTGACCGGGGCGGGGCCGGGCTTTTGCGCGGGTAGCGATTTGGCCGAGTTGGCGTCGCTGGACGGGCCGGGCCGCGTGGCGCATGAGGCGGCGACAGCGGCTGTGGTGCGCGGGCTTTCGGCCCATCCGGTGCCGGTCATTGCGGCGGTTGAGGGCTATGCGCTTGGCGGCGGGCTGGTGATCGCCACGGCCTGCGATCTGGTGGTCAGTGCCCGGATGGCCCGCTGGTCGATGCCAGAGGTGCCCAAGGGGTTCTTTCCGCCTTGGGGTATGGCCCCGCTGATGGCGCGGGTGGGGCCGGTGACGGCGCAATTGATCGCGTTTGGCATTGAGGAAATGGACGGCGAAGATGCGCTGCGATTGGGGGTGGCCGACCGCTTGGCAGCGGATGGGCAGGCGCTGGTGGCGGCCTGTGACCGGGCCGAGAGGCTGGCTGCCTTGCCGGACGGTGCGATGCGGGCGGTGAAACGGTTCTTCGGCCCGGAATTCGCGGCGCGGGCCGAGGCGCTGGATGCCAGGGCAAGCGGGCTTTTTGCCAAGGATTGCGACGGGCCGGACGCCCGCGCGACGTTCGAAAAATTCAGATAACACGCAACCGGGGCGTGTTTTTCCGTTCCAGTCGGACGATGGTTTCGGTTAAATACCTGCATGGGCGCTGTGACCTCTCTTTTCGTGCGCAAGGTGGTGCGGGCCGCCGGGGACGCCATCGACGCAGACGCGGCGCTGATCTCGGTCGGGCTGGATCCACGCGGCGATACCGAGATGGGTCAGATGATCTCGGACACGGCCTATTACGACATGCTGGAACGGATCTCGGCCGAGATGGGCGGCGGATGGGCCTTGCCGGTCCATACCGGGGCCAGCATGGAGTGCGACGATTACGGCGCATTCGGGTTGGCGTGGAAGACCGCGCCAACGCTGCGCGGGTCATTCGCGCGGGCCGAACGCTATTGGCGGCTGCTGACCAGCGTCACCGAATACGAGCTGCGGCAGGAGGCTGAGGGCGCGTGGTTTCTGCTGCACCGGGCGGGGATGCGGCGCCTTGGGCTGTGCATGTCGAACGAGGCGTCGCTGGCCAGCGTTTTGTCGATCAGCCGTCAGGTCGCGCCGATGCCGGTGACGCCGTTGGAGGTTCGGTTTCAGCATCCTGCGCCGTCTGACCTGACAGCGCATCAGGCCTATTTCGGCTGCCCGATCCAGTTTGACGCCGACCGCGACGGGCTGCTGCTGCCCGTCGAAGCGCTGACCCGCCGCAACCGGATGGGGGATGAGGCGATCACCCGCTTCCTGCTGCCGCATCTGGATGTGGAGCTGAAGCGGCTGGAGGCCGAGCGCAGCCTGACCGAGATGGTCCATGACGCGGTGGCCAGCGCGCTTAGCGACGGTATCCCCAAGATGCCCGCCATTGCCCGCCGTATGGGGATGAGCGAGCGCACCTTGCAACGGCGATTGAGTGACGAGGGGCTGTCGTTTCAGGCGCTGGTGGATAGCGCAAGGCGGGACCTGGCCGAGGGGCTGCTGGTGCAAAGCGATTATTCGCTGGCAGAGGTGGCGTTTCTGACCGGGTTTTCCGAACAAAGCGCGTTCAGCCGCGCGTTCAAGCGCTGGTCACACCAGACGCCTGCGGCCTATCGCGATGCGCATAAGGGCTGACGGGATCGGTCAAAGGCTTGGCAGGCGGGGTCAAGCCGGGGCGGAGCGGGCCATGGCATAGGGGGATCATCGAAGACTGATCCCTCATGTAGGAGCCATGAAATGTCCCTGTCCCGACTGACCAAACCCGTCCTTGTCCTGTCCGGCGCGACCGCGCTTGTGATTGCGCTGTTCATCCTGATCGCGCCCGAGGCGTTCTACCATAGCTACGGCATCGCGCTTGGTCCCGACCCCAGCCTGCTGAATGAGCTGTCCGCGCCCGCCGTAATGTTGCTGCTGGCAGGGGGCGTGATGCTGGCGGGTGTGGTCCGCGCCGCGCTGACCCGTCCCGCCCTGTGGCTGGCAGCGGGGGTGTTCACCGCCTATGCCCTGTCGCGGGGGCTGAATATGGTTGTCTATGGCTGGCCCCATGACGGGTTGGTTTTGGCAGCAGGGGTTGAGGCCGCCATTGGCGGGCTGGCCATCGTCGCGCTGATGCGGTCAGTTCACCGCCCGTTGGGCCACTGACAGTCCCTCGGTGATCGCGGCGGAGGGGTAGAGGATAACCGTTTCAGCCTCTGACAGGCCGGACAGAACCTCTGCCTCGATGCCGTTGTTATGGCCGATCTCGACGGGCCGGGTGGTGGCGGTGCCGTTCTCGACAACAAAGACGGCCCATCCGCCCGCTGCCCGGAACAGCGCCGCAGAGGGGACGATCAAGGCATCGGCGTCTTCCCAGACGACAATGCGCAATTCCACGCGAAAGCCATGGCCAAGCCCGATGCGGTCCTCCGTCGGGCCG
>ENA-OWNT01001514-OWNT01001514.1-seawater-metagenome-genome-assembly--contig:-NODE-1514-length-28897-cov-5.658883_pt1 | contig 28897 bp, 16 predicted proteins | sample MGYA00238136_ERZ651165 | MGnify/ENA primary metagenome ERZ651165 (study PRJEB26861, sample SAMN08777766) | seawater metagenome | isolation source: coastal seawater | place: USA: Florida | collected...
CAGTGGCGGGACCTGTTGGGCAGCGTGCGCGTGCGCGGCGGAACGGACGACCAGCGCGTCATCTTCCACACCGCGCTCTACCACGCGTACCTGTGGCCCAACATCTTCCAGGACGCGGACGGCCGGTACCGGGGCTTCGACCAGGCCATCCACACGGCGGACTTCGACTACCACTCCAACTTCTCCATGTGGGACACGTTCCGCACCACGCACCCGTGGTTCACGCTCGCGCTGCCGGACAAGGCCAACGACTTCGCCCGGAGCCTCGTGCGCATGGCGCAGGACGGCGGCTCCATGCCCCGCTGGGCCCACGGCCACGGCTACACCGGCGGCATGGTGGGCTCGCCGGCCGCGCAGATCCTGGCCGGCACGTGGCTCAAGGGCGTGCAGGACTGGGACGCCGAGGCCGCCTTCGACGTGCTCTACGACCACAGCACCGGCCCGATGCCCGACGCTGGGCGCGGCGGCATCCAGGCGTACCTGGACCACGGGTTCATGCCGGTCGACGCGGCGGGCGGCAGCGCCTCCCTGGCTGTGGAGTACAGCTGGAACGACCACGCCATGGCGCTCTGGGCGGACGACCTGGGCCGCGCCGCCGAGTCCGCGACCCTGTGGGACATGAGCACCTGGTGGCAGAACCACTGGGATCCCGAGCAGCAGTTCATCGTGGGGCGCCACGCCGACGGCGACTTCGAGGAGATCCCCGGCGCGGAGGTGTGGCTGGACGTCTACGTCGAGGGCAACGCCTGGCACTACCTCTGGCCGGCCCCGCAGGACGTCCAGGGGATCGTCGACCTGCAGCACGGCGGCGACGAGGACGCCTGGTTCACGCGGCTGAACGCGTTCTGGGGACTGGTGGAGGGCGAGGAGGACGACGTCCTGCCCGACGACTTCTACTGGCACGGCAACGAGCCGGACATCCACTACGCCTGGCTCGGGTCGCTGGGCGGACGCATCGAGTCCACGGTGCACCCCGTCCGGCACGTGATGGAGACCCGCTACAGCGTCGAGAACGACGGCCTGGACGGCAACGACGACGCCGGCACGCTGTCGGCCTGGTACCTCTTCGCCGCGCTCGGCATCTACCCGGTGGCGGGCACGCCGGACTACGCGCTGGCCTCACCCATCTTCGACCGCGCGGAGATCGATCGGCCCGACGGCACGCTCGTCATCCGCGCCCCCGGGACGTCCGCGACGGAGCACCTCGTGCCCAGCGCGATCACGAGCGACGGAACCGCGATCGGCGCCACGATCACGCACGAGGCCCTGCTGAGCGGCGAGCTCGTCTTCCGCTACGACTGAGTCACCTGGCTGGCACGACGAGGTAGGTCAGGCGCGCCCAGGCCCAGTAGGCGACCGGCTCCCCGTCCACCACCCAGGGATGCATCAGCGCGTGGGCCATGGCGACCACGGCCTGATCCTGCAGCGCCCACGGCGCCTTGAGGGCCACGACGCAGAGCTTCGGGTACCAGCGCAAGGTCGCTCGCTTCGCATCAGCCGGCGGCGTACACCGCGCGTCCTTGCGGGGAAGGATCTTCCCGTCGGGCCCGACGAGCGCACGCACGCGCACCTCGTGCTCGCCGATCTGGCTGAACTCGGCGGGCACCCGCGCACGGGGTGGACGCGCGAACAGCGCGAGGCCTCCGCCCGGGGGCGCCAGGTCCGTCCCCACGGGGACCGTCCAGGCGAGCGTGGCTCCCGGACCCAGACCCAGCTCGAGGAACGCGGCCAGCGTCTTCGGCGCGGGGTCCGTCGACCGGTCCTCCGCCTCCGGCCCGGCGCCGCCCGGTGCGTCCCAGTCCACGTCGTCATCGGCGAGGGCCGGCCCCGGCAGGATCAGGACAGCGAGGAAGAGCAGCAGTCTCATTGCACCAGTCTGCTCACGAGGAGCGCCCCGCGATGTCGCGGGCTGTCGCGCGGTCACCCGTCCAGCTCGGCGGCGACGGCCTTCATCCCGTCCACAGACGGGAACTGCACGCCCATCAGGAACACCGCCGTGATGGCGAACGGGACGATGAGCTTCGGATCCTGCGCCAGGAAGGCGGCGACGAGCCCGTAGATGGCGACGCTCTCGCCGATGGCGCAGCCCACGATGGTGCCCACCGTGTACTTCTGGAGCGCCTGCTGCTCCACCTCGGGATTCCACTGCGGGACGTTGGGGGCGCCCCCGCTCAGGAAGGGCAGCGCGAGCGTGCCCAGCAGCTTGGTGCGGATCACCGGGAGCGCCAGCACCGACAGGCCGGCCATCCCCGCCAGGGGGATCAGCAAGGACGTGTCGCTCACGTGATCCGGGTCGGGGTCCATGAACAGGAAGAACACGACTCCGACGTAGATGAACACGCTCCAGATGAGCGCGCCCGCGACGATCTTCAGCTGCAGCAGGCTCTTCACGCCCTCACTCATGGTGGCCTCCCCAGGACGCCAGCAGCCGCTCGGCCGCGGCCCGCCCCTCGACCACCACGTTACCGAGCCCCACGCCGTGGAAGGCGTTCCCCGCGAGCTCGACGCCATCGAGCTGCGCCAGGCCCGCGTCGATGCGGGTCACCCGCCCCCGGTGGCCGAGCTCGTACTGCGGCTGCGCGTTGGTCCACCGGCGCAGGTGCACCTTCAGGGGCTGGCCGACCACGCCCACGAGCGTGAACAGGTCCGCCAGCGCGCCCGCGATCAGCGCGTCGTCGTCGAGGGCGAACGCGTCCTGACCGAGCTCGCCGCCGATGAACCCGCGCAGCAGGAAGTGCTCGTCGTCCCCGCGGCCCGGGTACTTGTTCGACGCGAAGGTGCAGGCCATCAGCGTGCGCCCCCCCTCCACGGCGGGGACGACGAAGCCGTTCCCCTTCGGGAGCCCGCGCGAGAACGCGGACTTCGGGAAGAGCAGGTTCAGCGTCGCCGTCGACGACGTGCGGATTCCGCGCAGCGCCTCGGCCACAGGAGCTGCGTGAGGCTCGAGGAAGCCAGCGGCCACCGGGTGCGGCGTGGCGAGGATCACCCCGTCCACCTCCAGCGCCTCGCCGGTCAGCCGGACGGTCCACCCCTCAGCCCCCCGCTCGATCCCCAGGACGCCCGCGCCCGTGCGCAGCTCCGCCTTGCCCTGCAGCTCCTGCACGACGGCGTCTGCGATGGCCGCCATCCCGTCCTTCGGCGTGCGGAAGAGTCCATACCGCGCCCCGCTCGCCTTCGCGTCCGGCCGCGCCTTGCTGCGGGCCCGCATGCCCAGCGTCAGGGACCGGTGCTTCTGCTCCAACATCAGCAGGTCCGGCATCGTCGCCCGCACCGACAGGCGCTCGGGGTCGCCGGAGTAGATGCCGGCCACCAGGGGCTGCGCCAACCGCTCCAGCGCCTCCTGCCCGAGCCGGCGGCGGACGAACTCGGCCAGGGACACGTCCTCGTCGTCGTCGTACTCGCCACGAGGGAGCAGCAGATCCAGCCCCATCCGCGCCTTGCCGAGCCAGCTCACGTGATCCGTCTTCACGAACGGCAGGAAGCGCGCGGGCGCGAGCAGCATGAAGCCATCCGGCAGCGGCAGGAGCCGGTCGCCCTTCGCGATGAGCGCGCCGCCCGTGGACGGCAGCGTCGGCACGAGCTCGACGCCGAGGCGCTCGCACAGCTCGATGCTCGCGGGCTTGGTGCGGACGAGGGAGTCCGGGCCCTCCTCGCAGAGGATGTCGCCCCACTTGAAGCTGCGCATCACGCCGCCGAAGCGGTCGGACGCCTCGAGCAGCACGATCTCGACCGGCTCCTCGGCGTCCGCCAGCGCCAGGGCCGCGGACAGACCGGTCAGCCCTCCACCGACGATCGCGACGCGCTTCATGCGATCAGCGCGCGGTCTGCTCGTGCACGTAGTCGGCGACCCGCATCACGTTGTCTACCGGCGTCGGCGGCAGGATCCCGTGACCCAGGTTGAAGATGTGCCCCGGGCGGCCGGCGTTGGCGTCGAGCACACGCTGCACCATCACCTTCAGGTCGTCCCAGTCGGCCATGAGCGCCACCGGGTCGAGGTTGCCCTGCACCGGCTGGTCGTCCCCGAGCCGCCGGCGGCCGTCGGCGAACGAGGTCTGGAAGTCGATGCCGATGACGTCTCCGCCCGCCTCCTGCATCACCTCGAGCAGGCTGCAGGAGCCGGTGCCGAAGTGGATGAGGGGGACCGTCGGGTGCCGCTCCTTGATGCCCGCGATGAGCCGCGCGCTGTGGGGCTGCACGAAGGTCACGTAGTCCTCCGGGCCGAGCGCGCCGATCCAGGAGTCGAAGATCTGCAGCACCTGGGCGCCCGCGTCTGCCTGGGCGGACAGGTACGGGATCAGGCTGTCCACGAGCTTGCCCATGAGGGCGTGCCAGGCGTCCGGGTCCCGGTACATCAGGGTCTTCGTGTGCAGGTAGTTCTTGCTGCCGCCGCCTTCACAGGCGTAGCTGGCGAGCGTGAACGGGCAGCCGGAGAAGCCGATGAGCGGCAGGTCCTTCGGGAGCACCTCCCGGGTGGCGCGCACGCCGTCGTACACGTACGACAGCGACGCCGGATCGGCGACCTCGATGCGCTCCACGTCGGCCGCGGTGCGCACGCAGCCCGACAGCTGGGGGCCCTTGCCCTTCGTGTACTCCAGCCCCAGCCCCATGGGCATCAGGATCAGGAGCAGATCGGAGAAGAGGATCGCCGCGTCGGCGTGGATCCGCTCCGCCGCGAAGCGCGCCGTCTCGGCCATGAGCTCGGGGTTCTGACACAGCTCGATGAAGCCGGTCGTGCTCCGCATCTCCCGGTACTCGGCCATGTAGCGGCCGGCCTGGCGCATGAACCAGACAGGTGTGAACGGGACCTCCTCGCCGCGGCAAGCGCGGACGAAGACACTGTCGGAGCTGGGGTGGGGCGTCATGGGGCGGAACAATAGCGATTCCCCTTTTCCTTTCCTGGGACTCGCGGGTCTGTTGAGAAGAAAGGCGCTGAGGACAGCGCCTCTTGCCACCCAGACGCCCTCGGAGACCCAACATGTCCCGCACCCGACTCGCCGTCCTTGTCCTGGCCGCCAGCCTCCTCGCCACCTCCACCGCCCTGGCAGGGCAGCGGCGCAACCGCGCCGAGAAGGCCACCGACCACGTCGAGCGCGCCGACAACCGCCACGACACCGCCGACGATGTGCGCGATCTGCGCCGCCTGGACGCCCTCGTTGACGCCTGGCACAGCGCCCGGCAGAGGGGCGATCGCGCCGCCGAGGCCACCGCCGACGCGGGCATCGAGCAGTGGGTGCGCGGAGAGCTGCGCGAGTCGAAGCGGGACGTGAACGAAGCGCGCGGCGAGGTGGCCCGCTCCCAGAACGAGGTGGACGCGTCGCGTCGCGAGCGCAACCGCTCCGCCCGCCGCGGCCAGGTCATCGGCACGGCCGACGATCAGCGGGACCTGCGCGACGACCGGCGCGACGCCGCCGACGACCGCTCCGACCTGCGCAAGGACCAGGCCGATCTGCAGCGCACCCGCGCCATCGCCCGCGAGCTCGAGCAGATCCAGCCCGCCTTCGCCGCGGGGGACGCCGGCCCCCGACTGGCGGCCCAGAAGAGCGATCTGCTGCGCGAGCTCCAGCGGCTCGCGAAGGCCGAGATCGCGCGCGACGTGGCCGAGACCCGCGAAGACAACCGGGAGCTCCGTGAGGATCGGCGCGAGACCCGCGAGGACCGACGCCGCCGCTGATCTCCGGCCCGATCGGGCCTCCCGCTTCCCCGCCTGCGGCCACCCTCATCCGGTAGGGTGGCCGCATGCTCGTTGCATCAAGTCCGGCCACCGCGGGGAGGCGGCCCGGCGGAGCACGACTCCCCTTCCTCCTCCTCGTCCTGCTCCTGGCCTTCGGCCTGACCGCCTGCACCCGCGGACGCGGCGGAGGAGGCGGCGGCTCCGACGACGACGACTCCGCCAACGGGGACGACGACGACTCCACCGCCGGAGACGACGACGACTCCACCGCCGGCCCATGCCAGCCCGAGGGCGCCACGACCTGCAACGGCATCGACTTCATGGAGTGCATCGACGCCACCTGGCAGGTCAACGAGACGTGCCTCGATCCGACGCCGATCTGCCACCCCACGGACGGCTGCCTGGTCTGCAACCCCAACCAGCTCTCGTGCGACGGCAACGACATCGTCGAGTGTGATGGGACGGGCTCCGGCACCACCTACGTGGACACCTGCCCGGACGACCAGCCCTGCGTCGCCGGCGCCTGCCAGGACCCCTGCGCCCTGGCGGCGGGCCAGTTCAGCTACCTCGGCTGCGACTTCGTGGCGGCGTCCACCGCCAACATCGTGTCCGCCACGTTCGACAACGACTTCGCCGTCGTGGTCGGCAACCCGGCGAGCAGCCCCGGCCCGGCCGAGGTGACGGTCTCCCGCGGGGGCATCGCCCAGACGACCCAGACGGTCCAGGCCGGCGACACGGCGGCCATCACGCTGCCCATGGTGAGCGAGCTCAAGACGGCCACCCAGTCCGTCATCGCCACCGACGCGGCGTACGAGATCCACAGCACGCTGCCCATCGCCGCCTACCAGTACAACCCGCTGAACTACGAGCTCAGCTTCGACACGTCCTTCACCAACGACGCGAGCCTGCTGCTGCCGGAGCACACCCTCACCGGGCAGTACATGATCAGCCACTGGCCGACCTTCGGCGTGGGCTCGGGCACCGGGGCCAGTGTGAGCTGGTTCGCCTTCCAGCCCGGGTTCTTCGCGGTGATCGGCACGGTCGACGGCACCTCCGTCACGCTCGACTTCACGGGCCTGACCGCGCCCGGCAACCCCGGCCAGATGGGCCCCGGCCAGTCCACGACGATCACGCTGGACCGCGGCGACGTCGCCCAGATCATGACGTTCTACGAGTCCTCCCCGTCCGGCTCCACCTACTGCACCGGCCAGGGCTGGCAGCAGACGACGGGCACGAACCAGGGCAGCGAGTGGACCTACTGCCTCGGCACCACCACGGATCTGACGGGGACGATGGTGAACGCCACGAACCCGGTCGCGGTGTTCGGCGGGCACCAGTGCAGCTTCGTGCCGTTCGACGCCTGGGCCTGCGATCACCTCGAAGAGATGATGTTCCCGACGGCCACCTGGGGCACCCAGTCCGTCATGAGCGCGCCGATCATGCCGGGCGGCTCGGGCCTGGCGCCCACGAAGTACCGCGTCGTCGCGCTCGACAACGGCACCACGCTGTCGTTCGACCCGGCGGTGACGTCCGCCCCCACGCTGAACGCCGGCGAGTTCCACGAGTTCGAGACGTCCGAGAGCTTCGTGGTCACCGGCAGCAGCCGCATCTACGTCACGCAGACGATGCTGGGGCAGGACGAGCTCGGCACGGACATCGGCGACCCGGCCATGGGCTCGGGCATCCCCTGGCAGCAGGTGCGCAACGAGTACGACTTCCTCACGCCGTCCACCTTCACGGAGAACTGGGTGAACGTCGTGGCGCTCACGGGCACGCAGGTGCTGCTCGACGGTTCGCCCATCGCGGGCTTCCAGGGGATCGGCACGACCGGCTACGACGTCGCGCGCGTCAGCCTCACCGCCGGCTCGCACCACATGGAGAGCGGGGACGGCGCCGGCTTCGGCATCACGACGTACGGCTACGCGCCGTACACTTCGTACCTCTATCCCGGTGGGCTCAACTTCCTGCGCTAGTCCCAGACGTTCAGGCGCTCGGAGGAAGCGTGCGGCGTCCGTTCCTCGTCCTCGTGGTCTGCAGCTCGATCTCCTGTGGCGCTCCGCTGCCGGAGTCCTCCACAGTCCACGCGGTCCTGTCGGGAACCAGTTGGAGCCGCGACGGAGGTCAGCAGGGCGCCCAGCTCACCGCGCGCCCCGGCCCCTCCACGGACGTCGACGGTGATGGGTTCGCCGACCTGATCGCCGACATGGTCGGGTGGGACGACGGCTTCTCGAACGAAGGCCGCTGCGTGGTGTTCGCCGGGGGCCCGGTGGAGCCCGCACCCGTGCCCACCTGGTCGACCACCGGCGGACAGGCCGACGCAGCGCTGCGGTGCCGGCCTGCCGGTGACGTGGACGGAGACGGGTACGGCGACGTGCTCGCGGCCGCGCCTGGCTGGTCCGGCGGCGCCGCGAGCGAGGGGCGGGCCCTGCTGTACTGCGGGAGCCCCTCGGGGCTCGGCTCCACCCCGTGCTGGGCGTGGGAGGCCGGCCAGGCCGGGGCGGGGATCGATCTCGCCATCGCGCTCGGGGACATCGACGCAGACGGCGCGATGGACATCGGTGTCGGCGCGCCGGGCTGGGACGGTGCGCAGACGGACGAAGGGGCCGTGTTCGTCTTCCTCGGGACGGGCGCCGGCCCCGGCGCGACGCCAGACTGGACCTGGACCTGCAACGAGGCCGGGTGCGGGGGCAGCCGGATCTGGGGTGTCGGCGACCTCGACGCAGACGGCTTCGGTGATCTCCTCGTCGGGGCTCCCGACTACAGCGGTGGGACCAGCGCGCAGGGGCGGGTCGAGCTCTTTGCCGGGTCCGCGACGGGCCCCGCCAGCAGCCCGAGCTGGATCGAGCTCGGCGGGGCGTCGGGGGCGAGGCTCGGCAGTCACGCGGCAGCGGCCGGGGACATCGACCAGGACGGGCAAACGGATCTCCTGGTCTCGGCGGACGGTGGGGGCGGGACCGTCCGTCTCTGGTCCGGCGGGCCCCTCAACGGGCTCGGCACCCCGGTCTGGACCGCCTCCGGCGCCGCAGGCGAGGCGCTCGGACCGCTGGCCGCTGGCGTCGACGTCCTGTCGGACGGCTACCCGGACTTCCTGGTCGGCCGACCCGAGAGCACCGGGGCCGCCGACCTGTACGGCGGTGGTGTGGCTGCTCCGCCTCCCGAGCTGGCCTGGACGGGCACCGAGGGCAACGGCGACGGGTTCGGCCGGGCCGCGCAATGGCTCGTCGATGGCGGCGACGCGAAGCTCCAGGTCGCGATCTCCGAGCCCCAGTACGAGGCGGCGTTCTCAGAGGAGGGACGCTTGCACGGGAAGCTGGCCGGCGGAGGAGCCCTCGATCCGACGTCCGACGCGACGTGGAGCGACGCGTCGGTTCCGGCGTACGGCTGGGCCGCGATGGGGGAGCCGGCAGACCACAACGGTGACGGGTACCACGACCTGCTCATCCCGACGGTCGACTGGCCGGACGCCACCACCGTGGAGGGGCGAGCCGAGCTTCGCTACGGGGGGCCGAGTGGTCTCGGGGCGGTGGGCTGGACCGCCGAGGGCGGGCAGGCGGACAGCTACCTGGGGTTCACGCACTCGGTGGGCGACGTCAACGGCGACGGGTACGACGACCTGCTGCTGCCCGCCTGGCGGTACGACGGCGCCGCCGGGACCAACAGCGGAGAGCTGCGGCTCTGGTTCGGAGGTCCCGCCGGCCTCGCCGCCGGTCCGGACTGGACGCTCGAAGGCACCGCACCGGACGAGTCACTCGGGGTGGCCGTGGTGCTTGCCGACTTCAACTGCGACGGCTTCGCTGACGTCGCCGCCGCTCGCTCCAACGGGACGTCGAGGGAGGTCGCGATCTTCCCCAGCGACGGCGCGACGCCGGCGAGCAGCCCGTCCGTCGTCCTGGTGAACCCCACGCCCACCCAGCCCCTCGGCACCAGCTTCACGGCCGCCGACTTCGACGGCGACGGGTGCGAGGACCTGGCCGCTGGGTCCTTTCCAGAGAGCCCGGTCCTCCTCAACGAGGGGACCGTGCGGGTCTTCCTCGGCGGCCCCAGCGGCCTGTCGACCACCGCCAGTTGGATGGAGCGTGGGGGGATCGAGGAGGGGAGGCTTTCCTGGTGGATGAGCGCCGGGGATCTCGACAACGACGGCTTCGGCGACCTGCTCACCGGCTCGCCGTACGGAATGAACGTCCCCGGACGGATCCGTGCGTGGTACGGCAGCCCGACTGGGTTCACCGGCCCGACCACGGTGACCAACTCCGCCTCCTGGGTGATGGGAGCGGCGCTCGCGGACCTCGACGCCGACGGGTTCGCCAACGTCCTGCTCGGCTCACCGAACATCATCGGCGGCTCTCGGGTGTTCTGCCCGGACGACGCGGGTCTGCCCCCCAGTCCGTGCCGGGCGCTGGACATGCCTGGCAACATGACCGGCTCCGGCGACTACGACGGGGACGGGTTCGGCGACGTCGCGACGTTCCTCGTGCACAACCAGTCGGTCTCGCTCTGGTACGGCGGCCCAGGGGCTGACGTCGTCCCGGCCACCCGCCCGCCGCGGGCTCGCCAGCTCGACGGGTCCCCGCTGGCCCCCGGGAACCGCAGCGACTCCGTCGGCTTCGAGGTCTTCTGGCCCTCCGCCTGGCTCCCCGAAGGACCCGGCCGCGTGCGCATCCAGGTGGAGGTCAAGCCAGGAGGCACCCCGTTCGACGGCTCGGGGCTCACGGCGCCCGCGACCTTCAGTCCTCTGCTGACGCCCTCCGATCTGACGTTCATTGTCGATGGACTGGTCGCGGACACCGCGTACCACTGGCGGGCCCGTCTCGAGCGCGACCCCTCCCAGGCCCCCATCACGCCGGTCACCCGCTGGTTCTACGGCGACCTCCTCCACCCACAGGGGGTGCACCTGCGCACGGCCGTCGACGGGGACGGCGACGGGTTCGCCATCGACCTCGACTGTGACGACGCGGACCCGAGCATCCACCCGGGGGCGCCCGAGGTCTGCGACGGCATCGACCAGGACTGCGACGCGACCGCCGACGAGGACTTCGACGGCGACGGCGACGGTGCGCTCGATGGCGCCGACGCCGGCTGCCTCGCCCTCGTCGGGGGGGCGGCGGTCGACTGCGACGACAGCGACGCAACCGCGTACCCAGGCGCCACCGAGGTCTGCGACGGCGACCTCGAGGACTGCGTCGGGCTCGTGGACTTCGGCTTCGACGCGGACGGCGACGGCGCGTTCGACGGAGCGGTGCTGGGCTGCGCGGTCGCCTACGGGGCCGCGGCCGACTGCGACGACGGAGATCCGCTCATCCACCCAGGCGCGGCGGAGGGCTGTGACGGAGTGGACACGGACTGCGATGCATCCCTGGGGGGAGACGAGATCGATGACGATCTGGATGGGATCACGGAGTGCGACGGCGACTGCGACGACAGCGCGGCGCTGATCTCGCCCGACAGTGACGAGACGTGCAACGGCCTTGATGACGACTGCGACGGCGCCGTGGACGGGTCGGACCCGGACACGGACGCCGACGTCGACGGATGGTCGATCTGCGACGATCCCCCGGACTGTGACGACACGGACCCCGACACCTGGCCGGGCGCGGCCGAGAGCTGCAACGACGGGCTCGACACCGACTGCGACGGCAGCCTGGTGGACGAGTTCCTCGACACGGACGGCGACGGGTCGCCCGACTGCTGGGATCCGGACGCGGACGGCGACGGCTTCGCCTCCCTGTCGGAGGGAGGGGCAGACTGCGACGATCTCGCAGCCACCGTGCACCCCGGGGCGGCGGAGCTCTGCGACGGCGTCGACAACGACTGCGCCAGCGGGATCCCCGGTGACGAGCTCGACGGCGACGGCGACGGGTGGGTGCCCTGCCAGGACTGGTCCGGAGAGGACCCCTTGATCGAGGGAGGAGGCGACTGCGCGGACTCCGATCCCGACGTCCACCCCGAACGGACGGAGCTCTGCGACGGCGTCGACCAGGACTGCGATGGCGCCGTGGACGAGGACCTCCCAGTCCTCGACTGGTTCCGCGACCGCGACGGCGACGGGCACGGGGATCCCGAGGAGCCCCACGTGGACAACCCCCGCTGCGACCCCGGTGAGGGTTGGGCCGAGAGTTCCGACGACTGCGACGACAGCGACAGCGACGTGCACCCGGGGGCCGTCGAGATCGAGGGCAACCCGCTCGACGAAGACTGCGACGGCGTCGCCCTGGGCGCACCCGCCACCACGCTCGCGCCGGCTCCCGGGTGTGCCTGCTCGGCCGGTGCCGAGGGCCCCGAGGAGACCATGACCCGAGGGCTCCTGGCCCTGCTCCTCGTCTGCATTGGCGCGGCGCGGCGGCGCCGCCCGGGTCAGATGTTCTGACCGCCGTCCACCTGCAGGCACTGGCCCGTCACGTGCCGGGCCCGCTCGCTGCAGAGGAAGACCACGGCGGCGGCGATGTCGTCGGGGTCGGCGATGCGGCCCACCACCGTCTCCGCGCGCGCCTTCGCGAGGACCGCCTCGGGCAGGGCCTTCGCCATCTCCGTCAGCACCATGCCCGGCGCCACCGTGTTCACCGTGACGCCGAGGCCGCCGAGCTCCCGCGCCGCCGCCTTGCTCATGGCGACGATGCCGCCCTTGCTCGCCGAGTAGTTCACCTGGCCGAACTTGCCGCGCAGGCCGTTGATGGACGTGATCGTGACGATCCGCCCGCCCGCCAGCTCGGTCCCCTTCCGGGCCCGGAAGCGCTGCGCCGCCGCACGCACGTAGTTGAAGCAGCCGGTCAGGTTCACCGCCACCACGGCGTCCCAGGCGGCGTCCGTCATCTTCCAGACGACCCCGTCCCGGGTGATCCCCGCGTTGCAGACCACGACGCGCACCGCACCCAGCGCCTCTTCGACCGCGGCGAAGAACGCCTCCGTGGCCTGGGCGTCCGAGACGTCGGCGTCTGCGACGAAGCCCAGGCGCCCGCGCTGCTGGATCCCCGCCAGGGTGACGGCCGCCTCCTCCGGATCCCCGGCGTGACTGATGGCGACGTCGCACCCGGCGTCGGCGAGGGCCCACGCGATGGCGCGCCCGATCCCGCGACTCCCGCCGCTCACCACGGCGCAGCTTCCAGACAGCGCGAACGACATCGACGACCTCCACCGCCGGTCTACCAACGGCGCGAGGGCGGCTCCCTGTCGGTCGTCAGCGCCGCTCGGCGATCTCGAAGCTCGTCACCGGCTTCGGCGCCGGCTCCGGCCACAGCCGGTCCATCGTGGACGCGTCGAACAGCTCACCGTTCTTGATGACGTAGCGCAGCGAGTCGGTGTTCTCGATGTCCGCGAGCGGGTCCTTCTCCAGCACCAGGAAGTCCGCCAGCTTGCCCGCCTCGATGGACCCGAGGTGGTCCTCCATGCCGAGGTAGACCGCGCCGCTCAGCGTCGCCGCCCGCAGCGCCTCCATCGGGGTCATCGCCCCCTCGCTCGCCAGCGCCCAGAGCTCCCAGTGCGCGCCGAGGCCCTGGAGCTGCCCGTGGGCTCCGAGCGTGACGACGCCGCCCTTGCGCGCGATCTCCGCCGCCGCCGCCGCGATGTCCTTGTGGAACCACTCGTCGTCCGGCGCGTCGAGCTGCGGACGCCGGGCCCGCGGATCGAGCACCGCCTGCGGCGTGAAGCGCTGCAGCTTCTCGTTCGCCCAGACCGGCTCGCGGCTGAAGAACATGTTCTCCGCCATCGGTCCGCCGTACGTCACGAGCAGCGTCGGCGAGTAGCCGAGCCCCGACTCGGCGAAGAGTGTCAGGAGGTCGTCGTACAGCGGCGCCACGTTCAGCGCGTGCTCGATGGACGTGTGCCCGTCCAGCACCATCGTGAAGTTGTTGAACAGGTCGCCGCCGCCCTCGGGCACGACGAGCATGTCCTCCTTGCGTCCCTCCTCCACGAGCCACTGGCGCTGGTCCCGCCGGGGCTGCTGGTAGCTCTTCACCGAGATGGCCCCGAGCTGCTTCATCCGCAGCATGTGCCGCCGCGCGTCCTCGCGAGTCTGGATGTCGGACCGGAAGTTGCCCCCCGCGCCGTACAGGATCTGGCCCGTCGAGAAGATCCGCGGGCCCCACATCGCCCCCGTCTCCACGAGCTCCGCGAAGGCGAAGGCGTTCTCGGTGAAGGCCGACGGATCGTGGGTGGTCGTCACGCCGTAGGCCAGGTTCGCGAAGTACTGCCAGTGCTGCGCCGGCAGGACGTCCATCGCGCTGAAGTGCATGTGCGCGTGCACGTCGATCAGGCCCGGCACGATCGTCGTGCCCGTCGCGTCGATGACCTTGGCCCCCGCCGGGACGGCCACGTCGGCGCCCACGGCCTCGATGCGGTCGTCCTTCACGACGACGGTCACGCCCTCGAGCACCTCGTCCCCCACCATCGTGATGACCCGCGCGTTCGTGTACGCGGAGAGGCCCTCCGGCACGGCGCGGGGCTGCTCGAGCACGATGTCGAACCGCTCGGACGGAGGGATGTCCTCCTCCTCGTCCTCGGCGGCGGAGTCGTCGTCGTCGCCCGAGTCGTCGTCGTCCCCGGAGTCGTCGTCGTCGCCCTCGGCGGCGGCCCGGGCCTCCTCCTGGCGGGCCTCCTCCCAGGCGATGACGTCCGTGATGGCGACCTTGTGGACCTCGGGCCCGTAGCCCCAGGTGACGGACGCGCCCCCCTCGGCGAAGTCCACCCAGGTCCCGCTGTGCTCGGACAAGCGCCAGCCGGGGGTCGCGCCCCCGCCCGCGCCGATGGTCGCCGGCGGCGCACCCGCCAGCGGCACGGCGCCGAGCCACACGTGGTGCCCGTTCTGGAACGCCACCCACTTGCCGTCGGGCGACGGCACGATCTCGGTGGCGTTGGCGACGCTCAGCACGGTCTTGCGGTCCGTCCCGTCCCGGTTCACGGAGACGAGCACGCCGGGCGCGCTGCCGGACGGATCGCCGGGACCGGACTCGGGCAGCAGGATCCGCTTCGCGTCCGCGGAGAACCGCGGCCGGGAGTGACCCGGCAGGCCCGCCGTGGCCGTGACGATCGTCTCCTCCAGGGTCCGGTTCGCCACGTCGAGGATCACGACGTCGCTCCACAGCTCCCAGCCCAGGTCGACGCCCCGGCGATGGCTGCCGCTGCCCCGCAGCACCACGATCTCGGTCCCGTCCGGCGAGAACGCGGGGTTCGTGAACTTCGGCCCCCGCACCGAGACGGGCTTCGGCTTGCCGGGACCCCGCGCCGGCATCACCCACACCGCCCCGCCGTCGGCGTCGTCCCACGAGACGAACGTGATGAAGTCCCCATCCGGGGACCAGGCGGGGCTGTACAGCCGATCGGCGTCGACCTTGTCCGTCAGGCGTTCGGGGCTGCCGTCGGGCAGCTCCATCCGCCAGATCCCGCCCAGGGCGCCGAACAGGAGCTCGGACCCGTCCGGCGACACGGCCGGCCAGCGCACGAGCTTCGCCGTCACCGTGTCCTGAACCGGCGAGCGCTTCGGCCGCACCGGCTCGTGCAGGAAGGCCGACACCTCCGCCGTGAAGGGAACCTCCGTCCGCTCGCCGCTGGACACGTCCACCAGCCAGAACCGCCCCTGCGCGGTCAGCAGGATCCGGCCGTCCGGCGTCCAGTCCATCCGCGGATACAGGCCGTTGTTGCCGAAGCTCTCCTGCCCGTCGCGATCCAGCCAGTCGGCCACGGGGGTGCGGCTGCCGCTCGCAAGGTCGTAGAGCTCGAGGATCGTCTTCGCCCGGACGCGCCGCAGGATGGCCAGCGATCGGCCGTCGGGAGACGGCGTGGGGCGAATGGCGCCGCCGAACTCGCCCGTCAGGGGGCGCTGCTGCCCGGTCGTCCGATCGAGGCGCCCGATCTGCCAGATGCCCCGGTTCGGGTCGGCGTTGTACGAGAACCGCGACGCCCGCTGCGAGTAGTAGACGTACCGCCCGTCGGGCGACAGCGCGGGCTCCATGACGCCCGCCACGGACTCCTTCTTCGTCAGCTGGACGCCGGCCCCGCCGAGCCGGTGGTAGAGCCACAGCTCGTTCGTGCCGATGGACGAGCGATCCGTGATGCGCTTGCGGGCCACCAGGTACTCGCCGTCGGGCGTCCAGGCCGCGTCCCGGACGCGCACCCCGGACTCCTTCGTCAGCGACCGGGGGCGGGACCCGTCTGCGTCCATGAGCCAGACGTTGTCGTTGTTGCCGCGGTCCGACGTGAACGCGATGGTGGCGCCGTCGGGGGAGTACCGAGGCTCGGCGTCCCAGGACGCGCCCTCCGTCAGGCGCGTCGCCTGTCCGCCCGTGATCGGCAGCTCGTACAGATCCCCAGCCATGTCGAAGACGAACCGGTCCCCGTCCGGGTGCACGTCGAGGTTCATCCAGGTGCCGGTCGACGTCGTGAAGCGCACCTCCTTGCCCGGGCCGTGCACATCCTCCACGTCCCAGTCCCCGGAGGCCTCCACCGCCGCGGGGGCGGGATCCGGCGCGTCCGCCTCTGGCGCCGGGCCCCGGGGGATGGCGCAGCAGTGACGCTCGGCAGGGGCCGATCCGGGGGACGCGAGGCCTGCGGCGAGCAACGCGAGGAGGATGGCGGGACGCGACAGGCGGGCACGCGCAGACGGCATGAGGACTCTCCGGGAAGGAGCGGGAGGATACTCCCCGCAGACCGGGCCGTGGCGACGCCTTGACCGGGGGTTCGCCCGACTGTATTAAGCGCCCGCCCTGCGTCCCTCGACGCGAGGCGGCCCGGAGAGAGTGCACACGTGATCGAGGCTGGGAGGCACCGCTCACGCGCGCGTGAAGAAATAGGCGAATGAGGCCCAGGTATGGTGTCTCCGTGGGCAAGCGTCCCGCGGAGTGGATTCTGATTGTCGGATCGCTGGTTGCGATCGGCCTCGGCATCCCTTTGCCCGCCGCCCAGGCCGCCGAGAGCACGCCCGACGCCTTCGGCTACACGTGGCGTGACGGCGCCGACGGACCCCCCTACAACTACGAGTTCTCGGACAGCGCGGGCATCCAGGTCGGCTTCGGCGACGACGACAACCGCACGATCACCCTGCCCTTCGGCTTCGAGTTCTACGGCCAGTCCTACGGCTCGCTCCGCGTGCACAGCAACGGCGGCATCACGTTCGGTGGGACCGAGGAGCTCTCCGCGAACCACACCTGCCCGGTGGACGACCGCCCGGATCGCACCGTGCTTGCGTACTGGATGGACCTCGACCCCTCCGCCGCGTCCGGCTTCGAGGGCATCTACGTCGACACGAAGGGGTCCGAGCCGAATCGGGTCTTCCTCATCGAGTGGTTCCAGATCGAGCGGTTCGTCAGCGGAAGCAACGACACGAACCACGCCACGTTCGAGATCAAGCTGTTCGAGGCGGATCACCACATCGAGTTCCACTACGACGACGTGGACTTCGGCGGCTCCGACTTCGACGACGGCACCGCCGCGGTCATCGGCCTCGCCCGCCCCGAGGGCGCGCTCATCTACTCGTGCAACAGCGCGTCCATCACCGGGAACACGGCCATCGGGTTCTACCCACCGCCCTGCGTGGACGAGGACGGCGACGGCTTCTGCGTCGACGTGGACTGCGACGACGAGCGGGCGTCCATCAACCCGGATGCGCAGGAGATCTGCGACGGGGTCGACAACGACTGCAGCGGCGCGCCGGGCGCGGGCGAAGTCGACATGGACCAGGACGGCTACCTGCTCTGCGAGAACGACTGCGACGACAACGACCCGGACCGCTACCCCGCGGACCTGGACGGCGACGGCTGGACGCCCTGCCTCGGCGACTGCGACGACACGGACCCGGACGTGAACGACGCGGACAACGACGGCGACGGCCTCTCGGGCTGCGCGGGCGACTGCGACGACACGGACGCCGCGAAGAACACCGACGACGAGGACGCGGACGGCCGCAGCACCTGCGAGGACGACTGCGACGACCTGGACCCCACCGTCTACTGGGGCGGCCCGGAGATCTGCGACGGCAAGGACAACAACTGCGACGGCACGATCGACGAGAACCCCAACTGCGAAGACGCAGGCGACGACGACGACTCCGTGGACGACATGATCGCCTACGGGTGCTTCCTGCAGTGCGGCCAGCACGGCACGCGGGCGACGACTCCGTACCTGGGGTGGGTGGCGCTCCTCGGCCTGTGCATGCTTTGCTGGGGTCGAAGAAGTCGTAGGGAGCGCACGGCGTGAAGCTGCCGATCCAGCTCGATCGCTACACCCTCGTCGAGCCCATCGGGGCCGGCGCGTTCGGACGCGTGTATCGCGCCGAGGTGCGCGGCGACATGGGCTTCGTGTCGGACTTCGCGGTCAAGGTGCTCGACAGCAACGTCGTCCACACGAACCCGAACGTCGCGGCGCAGATGGCGGACGAAGCCCGCCTGCTCAGCCAGCTCGACCACCCGAACATCGTCAAGGTCATCGACTTCAAGCACGTCGATCACTTCGTGCTCGGCGACGTCTACATGATGGTGCTCGAGTTCGTGCGCGGCGTGGACGTGGCCGAAGTGCTCGAGCAGATGCTGACGAGCCGGCAGCACATCCCCGCCTCCGCGGTGCTGCACATGGGCCTGATGGTGGCCGACGCGCTCACGCACGCGCACTCGCTCATCACCCGGGACGGCTCGGCCCTGGGGCTCGTGCACCGGGACCTGAAGCCCCACAACCTCATGGTGAACTTCCGGGGCCAGGTGAAGATCCTGGACTTCGGCATCGCCAAGGCGAAGTCGGCCCGCATGGCCGCCGCCACCCAGGAAGGCCAGACCAAGGGCACGGTCTTCTACATGAGCCCCGAGCAGCTCGCTGGCGAGTCCCTCGACGGGCGCTCGGACCTGTACTCGCTGGGCACGATCCTCTTCGAGCTGCTGCTCGGGCGTCGGCTCCTGGACGTGGAGGTGAACACCCCGGCGGACCTCGCGCGCGCCATGCACACCGCGTTCGAGCTGGACGTGGAGGAGCGGCTCGCAGTCCTGCAGACGCACCTGGCCAAGGGCAAGAACGGCGACCTGTCCCCCGAAGCGATCGAGGGCTGGCTCGCGTTGCTCCGCGCCGTGCTCCAGAAGGACGCGCGGTACCGCCCGGACAGCGCCCAGATCTTCGCCGAGCAGCTCGAGTGGCTGCGCAACCGCCATCCCTCCCAGGCCTCGGATCGCGACTTCTGGACCCGCGTGGTGGAAGAGACGGCCTCGGCCCGCGCCGCGCGGGGTGGCCCGCGGATGCCGCCGCCAGCGCGTCCGGCCCGCCGCAAGGCCCAGACCATCGACGAGCTGCCGATCGACATGTCCCTGACGGAGTCCGCGCACGACTTCTTCGGCATGGAGAGCGGCGGCATCGTGGACGAAGCGCCAGTGCCGATCCCACGGTCCGAGGTCCCCATGACGCGGGCCATGTCGTCCGTCAGCGGGACGGTGCGCTCGTTCGGGAGCGAGCAGGTCCAGAAGATCAGCCCGCTCGGTGACGTCATCCGCAACATCGGCCAGGAGCCGACCCAGCGGATCGACGACAGCGCCGACTCGATGACCGTGCCGCCCATCCGTCGGAAGGCAAAGGCCACGGACGGCGAGGCGAAGTCGGTCGACGCCCCGACGGTGGAGACGCCGGCGGTCAAGAAGAAGGCGAAGGCGCCCGCGCGGCCGAACTTCCAGGAGGCCCCGACCGAGAAGCCCGCCGCCAAGCCCGTCGCCAAGCCCCGCCGCAAGGCCGCGGCGAAGAAGCCCCCTGCGCCGCCCAACCGCACCCCGCTGTACGCGCTCGGAGCGGTGGGCGCGGCGCTGCTGCTCGTCATCGTGTTCCTGGGCCTCAAGAAGCTCGGGGGAGACAGCGTCGATCCGGTCGTCGATCCGGTCGAGGAGCCCACCGGGGCGCTCGTCCAGGAGGAGCCGCCGCCGGTCGAGGCGACGCCGGCCCCCGAGACCGCGGAGGAGCCCACGGCCGCCGCGTCCGGGGAGGAGCCCACAGCCGAGGATCCCGACGAGGAGCTCGACGAAGAGCCGACCGAGGCGGCCGTGGTCCAGGAGGACCCGGAGCCTCCGAAGGCGGAGGCGACTCCGGAGCCGCGGACGCCTGCGCCGAAGGCCGAGCCCACGACCCCGAAGGCCCAGCCCGAGGCCGACCCGAAGCCGAAGACCGAGACGCGGAACGACTCTGCCGTCGCGGCCGCCGCCGGCGCCGACGTGGGCATGCTGCACCTGTCCGCCCGCCCCCGGTGCGACGTCTTCATCGACGGCGCCGCGCGCGGCACGACCGACGACACGCGGCGCGGCCTCGCCCTCGCGCCGGGCACCTACAAGGTGCGCTTCGTCTGCGCGGACGAGGGCGAGTGCGGCGAGTTCACCAGGCGCTCGGGCAAGAAGACCCTCGTGGTCGAGGCCGGCAAGAAGACCCGTTACCACGCCGACTTCTACGCTCTGAACGAGAAGTACAAGTGAGCCTGCGCGTCCTCCTCGGAGCGGCGGTGCTGGCCGGCATCGTCGGGTTCGCGGGCGTCGCTCGCGCCGACATCGTGCTGCACGACGGCGGCGTCGAGCGGGATCGGGACGCGGCCGAGGTGGTCACCAAGCGCACCGGCGTGACTCCGAAGATGGTCCTGTCCGGCGACGTCCTGGCCGGGCCCACGCGCATGCTCGCGTCCAACGCCACGGTCGAGCAGTGCGAGGGTGCGGCCATCGAGCTCGAGATGGACGCCAAGCTGTCCGCGATCGTCGAGTCGGTGCTGAGCTTCGAGCTGGAGAAGGCGCTGGAGGACCTCGACGTCCTCGAGACGCTGCTGCCCTGCGCCGCAAAGCCGGTCCCGCGCATCGTGCTGACCAAGCTGGCGTTCCTGCGCGGCGCCGCCCTCTTCGATCAGGGCGACGAGGCCGGCGCCAAGACGGCCATGACCGACGCGCTCGCGCTCGACGCCACCTTCGAGGGGCTGCGCGGGTTCCCCCAGCCGCACATCGACCTGCTCGAGTCCGGCCGCGCCGCGGCGGCGGCCATCGAGGGCGGCAGCCTCTTCTCGTGGCACAAGGCGGGCACCATCGAGGCCCTGCTCGTGGACGGAGACCCGACCGACGACGTCGCTCACGACGGCGTGAAGGTCACTCCCGGCCGCCACCTCGTCCAGGCTCGCGGCTCGGACGGGCGGCTCCGCGGGATGTGGGTGCGCACCACGGGCATCGACGCCGTCATCGTGCACCCCGGCGCCGGGCGGCGCGTGTGGGCCGACGGCGGACGCTCGCCGGGCGGCGAGATGGCCATGCGCCTCCTCCTCCTGAGCGAGTTCCAGGGCCGCGACGGCGACATCCACGTCCTGCGGTTCAAGGGCCGCCGGGTGATCTCCGCGGCCACCTTCCCAGCCGACGGCGGAGTGCGCACCGACTGGGCGAAGAGCGGCGGCGACGGAGGCGGTGAGCCCCCGCCGGACGACCCGACGCCCGACCCCGTTGCCAACGAGAGGCCCCCGCGCGCGACCCCGTCCGTGGGCGAGGCCCGTGTGCGCTTCGCCATCGGCGGCGGCTACCAGTACCTGCAGGGCTTCAGCTACGGCATGGGCGCCATCGACGTCGGCGTCCGGCCTGTCGGGCCCCTGGTGATCACCGCGTTCGCGCGCCCCGCGTACGGCGGCCGGTTCCTGGTGGACGCGGGCGGCGCGGAGCCGGTGCCGGGCGTGATCCTGCTGGTGCCGTTCGGCGTCGGGGCCGGCATCCAGAAGCCCGACGGCGCCATCGCGCCCTTCGTGTTCGGCGTCTTCCAGGGCGCGGTGAACCAGGTCGAGCCGCTGGCTGGCTTCATGGCCGGCGCGGCGCTGCAGGGTGGCGTGGACTTCGCCCCCGGTGATGGCCCGCTCATCGTGCGTGTGCAGGGGGAGGCTGGGATCCTGGCCGCCTCCAACGTCCACACGGGAGCGCCGTTCGTCGGCTTCACCGGCCGCGTCTGGGCCGGCGTGGGCGCCCGCTTCTAAGCGCGGCTAGGGGCGGTCTCGACGGCGCCGGAGCCCGCCGGCGACCAGCAGCATCAGCAGCCCCACGAGCGATCCGCCGCGGCCATCGACGCGCGCAGCGCAGGAGCAGCCCGTTCCGTCGCCCGGACCCAGGTCGAAGGGCGAGCCGCCCACCGGCAGCACCGTGAACCGGATCGACGGACTCCAGGGCCCATCGAGCCCGGTGTCGTCCGTCGCTCGGGCGCGCACGAGCCACGCGCGCGCGTCCAACTCATCCGGCACCTCCACCGAGCCCTCCCCGTCCACGGTCTCCAGGCCCGACTGCGTCCAGAGGGGCGTGTCCGCGCCCTCCGCCGTCACCTCGACGGTGTAGGTCAGCGCGCCGCCCTCGGGATCCGCCGCCGGCGTCCAGCGCACCACGAGCCCCGCAGGCTCCACCTGCTGCTCGGAGGTCGGAGCGACGATGCTGATCACGGTCGGCGGCTCGGGCACCGCGTCCACGAACACCTGCACGGCCACCCAGTCCGACGCGCCACCGCGATCGTCTTCGGTGCGCGCGCGGAGCCAGACGAAGCGGTTCTCCGGGAGGTCCTGGGGCAGCTGAAGCGTCAGGGTCTCGCCCGGATCCCCGGACGTGGGACCGACCTCCTGCTGGTCGACCCCGATGAAGTCCTCCTCCACGTCCGCCTGCAGACGCAGCACGAGGGGGTCGCCGTCCCCGTCGGAGTCGGTGCCGAGCGTCACCTCGAGGTTTGGGGCCGCCCCGACGACGTCGCCGTCCTCGGGGCTCACGAAGACCGGAGCCGTCGGCGCGGTGTTCGTGACGTCCACGACGAAGCTGATCGCGCCGGTGGGTCCGAGGGTCGCGCCCCGGGCGTCCACGGCCTCTGCCGTCCAGCTCCACCCCCGGTCCTCGTCCAGCGGCGTGGCGGACGCGACCTCCCACGTGCCGTCGGACTGCTCGGTCGCCGTCAGGGTGTCGAACAGGGCGCCGGTGTCGTCCGTGATCCGCACCACGACCTCGACGGCGTCGTCCTCCGCGTCCGCGACGGGCCCGGTGACGAAGGTGGGCATGAGCACCGTGACGGTCTCGGCCAGCGGCGCCATCTGGCTCGGCTGCGTGGGCGGCGAGTTGGTGGCGTCCACGAAGAAGGGCGCGGCCTGGCTCCACGGCCCCTCGCCGGTGCCGTCACTCGCGCGGACCCGCCACCAGGACAGCGCGTCCTCCGGCAGCGCGGCGGTCACCGTCCAGGTCGACGTCCCGGCGCTCGTGGGGAGGCCGCTGGTGGAGTCCAGCAGGCTCGTCAGCTGCTCATCGGCGTACACCTCGACGGCGTGGGTCACCGTGTCGCCGTCCGGATCGGTCGCGTCGTCCCACGACAGCGTCGGCGTCGTGGTGAAGACGGAGTCGCCGTCGATCGGATCGGTCGGCACCGCGAGCCCCGGCGCGTTCGTGCCCTGGGGATCGGTCCCCCCGGCGTACTCGGCGGCGTTGTCCAGGCCGTCCCCGTCGGGATCGCCCGCCGCGTCGTCGACCGTCGGATCGAGGCCGTTCGCGGCCTCCCAGGTGTCCGGGAGCCCGTCGTTGTCGGCGTCCGCCCAGTCCGGGTCGACGGTCCAGGAGAGCGTGTCGGTCCCGCCGTCCCCGTCGTCCACCACCACGGTGAACGCGTGCCCCCCGGCCTCGGCCTGCGGGTACGTGGGAGTCCAGGTGACGAGGCTGCCCGTGATGGATGAGCCAGTCGGGCCGAGGGTCAGGTACCAGCTGGGAGGATCGCTCGCGCCGCCCGGATCCGTCCGGGCCAGGGAGACGGCGTACTGCGTTCCCTCCAGGCCGGTCGTCGGAGGACTGGTGGAGATGCTCGGGGCGACGTTCGCGACGGGCACGCTCAGCGTCTGCGTGGCCATATCGCCGAAGCCGTCCGTGGCCGTGACCGTGACCGTGTAGGGCCCGTCGTCCGGCCAGGCGTGGGACGCGCCGACGAGGTTCTGCCCGCTGGACGCCGCGCTGCCGTCGCCCCAGTCCCAGCTCAGCTGCACGGTCCCGCCCAGCACATCGGCGGCCGTCGCGGTCAGCGTCGCCGTCGCCCCCTCGACGATCCCGGACGGCGCGGCGCCCAGCGTCAGGGTCGGGCCCGGGTTGGCGATCACGACGTTCAGCGAGCCGGTCGCGGTGCCGCCGTCGCCGTCGTCCGCGGTCACCTCCACCACGTAGGTGCCCGGCGTGGCCCAGTCGTGCGTCGCGGGCGTGCCCGTGGCCGTGCCGCCGTCGCCGAAGGTCCACGCGTACGTCCGGGGATCCGCCGCCCCCGCGGGGTCGCTCGAACTCACCGCGAAGCTGAGCGTCTGTCCCGGCGCGCCCGCGGTGTCGCCCACGAGCGCATCGATGGCCGGCGCGGTGTTGGTGATGGTCACCGAGGCGGTCGTGCTGGCGCTGGCGCCCCCATCGTCCGTGGCGGTCGCCGTGACCGTGTACGTCCCGTCGTCCGCATACGCATGAGTCGCGGTGGATCCGGTCGCGGTGGCGCCATCACCGAAGTCCCACGCGTAGGTGATCGGATCCGCCGCGCCCGCCACGTCCGTCGCCGACACGCTGAACGACACGGGCAGCGTCTCGGGCTGCGGACCGTCCTGGCCGATCGCGCCGATGACCGGCGCCACGTTGGTCACGGTCACCGTGGTGGTCGCGGTGTCGGTGCCTCCGTCGCCGTCCGACACCGTGACGCTGGCGATGTAGGTCCCGTCGTCGGCGTAGGTGTGGGTGGGCGCGGCCCCGGTTCCGCTCGCGCCGTCGCCGAACGACCAGGCGTAGGTGGGCGGGTCGGCCGACCCCGGATCCGTGGACGCGACCGCGAAGGTCACGACGCTCGCCTCGTCGGCGGGTCCGTCGTTGCTCACCAGCGTGATGGTCGGCGCGACGTTGGTGACCGTGACCGTGGTCGTCCCCTGGGCCGAGGCGCCCTCGTCGTCCGACACGGTGACCGTCGCCGTGTAGGTGCCCTGCTCCGCGTAGGGGTGACTGGGCGATGAACCGCTCCCCGTAGCGCCGTCACCGAAGTCCCACGCGTACGTGAGCGGGTCCGAGGCGCCGCCTGGGTCGGACCCGCTCACGCCGAAGGTCACCGCGCTCCCCTCCCCCGCCGGCCCGTCGTTGGTGACCGACGCGATCGCGGGCGCCCCATTGGTCACGGTCACCGTGGTGCTGCCGGTGGTGCTGCCGCCGTCTCCGTCGGTGACGGTGACGGTCGCCACGTACACGCCATCGTCGGCATAGGTGTGGCTGACGCTGGCTCCCGATGCGCTGTTTCCGTCGTCGAGCGTCCAGGCGTAGGTCAGGGAATCTCCGGCGACGTCGGACGCCGTCGCGGTCAACGTCACCGCGCTCCCCTCCACCACTGGCCCGGTGTTCGTCACGGCACCCACGACGGGATCGAGGTTGGCGACCGTCACCGTCGCGTTCGCGTCGCTCGTGCGCCCGCAGGAGTCGGTGGCGCGGACCGTGATCGTCTGGCTCGCCGGGCCGTCCAGGAGGCTGGCGTCGAACGTCGCGGTGGTGCCCGTCAGGTCGCCGAAGACGCCGTCCCCATCCACGTCCCAGCTGTAGGAGACCGGCGGCAGCTGGCCGTCGTCCGACGCGCCCGCGTCCACCCCGACGCTGGCTCCCTCGTCCACCGCGTAGGGACCGCCCGCGTCGGCTGTTGGGGGGTCGTCCAGGCTCGTCATCAGGATCGCGTTGCCGAGCAGCAGCGCCGCGTCCGGGACGCTGCCGAAGATCGAGGGCGGAAACAGGTTGATGGCGACGACGCTGCGGTCGCACCAGGCCGCGACGACGTTGTTCCCCGCGGTGTCGACCCCCAGCAGCTCGGCGCCGGAAGCCAGCACCGGAGTCCCCTGCCCGTCATCCGGGAAGCTGACCGCGGTTACTCCGGCATACAGCGGGTGGGAGAGGTCCGCCGCGCCGAGATCGATGTCGCCGGCGACAGCTCCGGTCCCCGCCGGCAGGAGCGGAGACCAGGCGCCCGCCGCGAACGCGCCCCCCGGCTGGCCCGCAATCTCGAGCGCGTGGGCGGCCAGCACCACCGCCCCGCCGGCGTTGAGGTAGTCGTTGAGGACGTCTCCGAGCCCATCGAGGTCGTCCCAGGGATCCTCGTTCCAGACGAGCACGGCCTCCCAGGGCGTGAGCTCCGAGAGCAGCGGAGTGGTTGTCAGGGCGCGCTTGCCGATGTCCACGGTGACGAAGTTTCCGGTCGCCAGCAGCTCGCTCTCGACGTCGTCGACGGCCGGGGCGTCGTCCGCGGCGAGCAGCAGCACCGTCGTCGCGGAGGCCAAGCAGGGCACGAGAAGGCCACAGAGGGCCACGAGCGACGCTGCTAGAGTCCGGGGGAGGGAGGCGACCACCTCTCTGGAGGATACCGGGTATGCGGATGGCTGCGCTGCTGGCGACTCTGGTCCTGGCCCTGACGACGCTCTGGGCGGCGCCCGCGCAGGCGCTCGGCGACAAGGTGATCATCAACTGCCGGCACACCAACGGGGTGTGCCTCAAGGACTTCACCGCGTTCAGCGCCGCCCTGACGGCCGTCGGCGCCGAGGTGGAGGTGCGGACGGACGTCCCCTCGATCATCGAGAGCGGCGACGTCCGCTTGCTGGTCATCGCGCTCCCCATGGACGGCTGGGACACGCCGACCCGGTCGATCTACATCCCGTCGTTCCTGAGCCAGGGCGGACGCCTCGTCTTCCTCGCCGACAACGAGGGCCTCGAGTCGGAGACCAACCAGCGGATCCGGGAGATGCTCGCGTTCATCCCGAACCACGACCTGGTCCTCGAGCAGACGACGCTGAACCCCAACAGCGCCAACGGCGGCTGCCAGGACGCTCCCACCACGATGATCCAGGGCGATCCGCTCACTGCGGGCCTGAACGAGTGGTACCTCGGCGCCGTGAGCAGCGTGATCGGCGGCGACGCCCTCATCAACTTCCAGCGTGACGACGGCCTCGGTCAGGAGACGCTCGCGGCGGTCGCCCGACTCGGTTCGGGGGGCGAGATCGTGCTCTTCTCGGACGTGGACGGGTTCATGGGCGGCGACTTCCAGGACGCCTGCGCCACCGCCGGGAACGACGTGCCGGCCGCCCACGAAGCGCTCTGGCAAAACCTCTTCGACGACCAGAGCTCGGCGGTCGATGGCGACAACGACGGCTACGACTCGGACGAGGACTGCGACGACCAGAACCCGAACGTGAACCCCGGCGTCGACGAAGAGTGCAACGGCATCGACGACAACTGCGACGGCATGATCGACGAGGGCTGTGACGACGACGACGACGCCACGGGTGACGACGACGACGCGACCACCCCGGGGGACGACGACGACTCCACCACCGGGTTCGGGGACGACGACGACGACTCCTTCCGCGACGACTCCCAGTGGAACAGCTGCAACTGCGGCGGAGGCGACGAGGGCGTCGCCCTCGGACCCGGCGCGGCCGTGCTGGCGGTCCTTCCCATCGGAGGCCTCCTGATCCGCAGGCGCCGCCGGTCCTGATCCCGCGGTGATACGCTGCGGCCGCCCTCAGCGGGCGCCTCCCGGAGACTCATCGATGCGTACACGTCCCCTGTCCACCGCGCTCTTCGCGCTGGTCTTCTCCGTCCCTGTCCTCGCGTGCGCGGGTTCTTCGGTGTCGGTCCCCCTCGACCTGCCGACCACGGCTCCCATGGCCGTGGAGCCCACCCCGGAGCCGACGCCGGCGCCGCCGGTGCACATCGGCGTCCACGACTTCACGCCGGCTCCGGTGACGGCCGCGGACCAGCCCGGCTCCGAGCCGATCGCGAAGAAGAAGAAGGACAAGGACAAGAAGGAGGCGAAGGAGGCGAAGGAGGCGAAGCCGAAGGGCCCGCAGAGCGGCGTCAACGGCCCCGGCGCCAACTTCGAGAGCTTCGTCGCCGCCCGCGACGCCATCGCCATGGAGTCGGAGAAGATGGCCGCGCTCTTCGTCCAGGCGATGATCGTCTACACGAAGGACCAGGAGCTCGGCCACGAGATGATCTCGTCGATGCTCCGCCCCAAGGACATGAAGGAGGACTCGGGCGAGCGGTCCGGCTTCCGCCTGGGCGTCGGCACCCGGGACGACCTGCTCCAGCTGCTCAAGAAGCAGTACATCATGCCCGGCTACTGCGGCGGCACTCCCGAGAAGGAGTACAAGGACGCCGACACCGCCAACTGCACCGTCACGTTCGACAAGGAGTACAGCTCCCGCATGCAGGGCGAGGGATTCAAGACCCCGGACCACGCCAAGTACTTCATCACCAACAACGGATCGCAGTACCCGCGCCCCATCGAGCTGTCCCTGCTGGACGACCCGAAGACCGGCAAGCAGCGCTGGTACATCAAGACGTTCTCGGGCCTGCTCACGGGCGTGACCCGCCCCGAGGACCTGGACTAGCGGACTAGAGCATCGCGCCCGCGAGGTCCTCGACGGCCTCGACCCGCCACGTGGCGCCGGCGCGGTGCGTGCGCATCCACCCGGCGATCGCCGGCGTGGCCTGGGTCACGGCGTCCACCACGTCCGCCCCCCCGACGAAGAACTCGAGCGCCGCATCCGCGCAGCGCACCACGAGGCGCCAGCGGAGCGCGGCGGGGCGTGGCGGTTCCACACGCGGAGCCGGCCGCGCCGCGGGCTGCGCGGCGTCGACCCCCAACGACTCGAGGGCCCGGGAGGTCCGCTCCCGAACCGCGCTGCGGGCCGCGACCACCTGGGCGTCCATGTCGATCGGGGTCGACTCGGGCGCGGGCCGCATGGACTTGAGCGCCTCGCGGTCGCGCACGACGCGTCGGCGACGGACGGGCTCCGGTGGAGGAAGCGGGGGCTTCTGCGCCTCCTTGTCGAGGCGGCTGAAGTCGAAGAGATCGTCGAGGCGGGGCGTGCTCACGGGCGCAGCGTAGTCCAGCCCATCAGACGATGCGGAACACTTCGTCCGCGTCCGGGGCCCCGTCGCCGGGCTGCATCGCTCGGGTGTTCGTGACCCAATCCGCCAGGGAGCGCGGGTGCTCCACCCGGATCCAGGGTCCCCAGCCGAGCAACCAGGTGCGGAACTCGCCGCCCGTGAAGACGTCGAACGTCACCGGAATCCAGCCGTCCTCCTGGGGCTCGCCCATCTGCTGGGTCGGGTGCCACTGGCGGCGCCGCAGCAGCTCGCCGAAGGCGGGATGGACGGTGACGCGGACCCGCTCGGGAGCCCCGGCGTAGAGCCCCCAGGACGCCGAGAACATCGCCTCCGGATCCCACAGACTGAGGTTCGGCATCACGAAGCGCTGGGTGCGCAG
>ENA-OWNT01001516-OWNT01001516.1-seawater-metagenome-genome-assembly--contig:-NODE-1516-length-28779-cov-4.648213_pt1 | contig 28779 bp, 29 predicted proteins | sample MGYA00238136_ERZ651165 | MGnify/ENA primary metagenome ERZ651165 (study PRJEB26861, sample SAMN08777766) | seawater metagenome | isolation source: coastal seawater | place: USA: Florida | collected...
GTTCGTTCGTTCGTTCGTTCGTTCGTTCGTTCGTTCGTTCGTTCGTTCGTTCGTTCGTTCGTTCGTTCGTTCGTTCGCCAGTTTCGAAGTGAAGTCGTCAGGAAAGAATAGCACGTGATAAAGAAAAAGAAAGGCGCGGTTATTTTTGTTCCGGTAATCTGTGCGTGGTAACACCAACCGAGTGCCATTGCGAGTCAAACATGAACAGTCGCCATACCGTTGCTTCAGCACTCGCCGCCGCCGCCCTTCTGGCGGGTTGTGACGTCGCCAGTGCGTCCACCGGCGCTGGCTGCCCAACCGACATCGAATCACTCTCCACATCTGAAGTGGGCACGCTGCTGTCACAGTGGAAACTGGGCAAAGCATTCGCGGACGAGTTCGAACAGCAAGAAGTCGACGGCTTCGCACTGCTACACGTACGTCCCGACACGGTGGACAAAACCGCGTACCCCAACGCTCAGCCGTTTCACTGGGAGGTGCTGTGGTCGCGGCTGGCCCGTTGTGAAGGCGCCACAGAGACTGCTTCTTCACGCACTGTGCAAGACGCCGTCCTTGCGACGGACGGATCTGCCGCCCCTACCGCCAGCAGACGCCGGCTCACCGAGTCGTCCAGCGAGGTAGCGGCGCCCAGTGGCATTCGTATTCGTTCCAACCACTCCTCACTCAGCTTCGGCCCGAATTCAGACGTCGTGTTGAAACGCACTGCCGACAACGAACTCACTGCTGACACAAACGTGCGTTTCTGTGACGGCAATGGCATTCGATTCTGCAACAACAAAGGCGAAGACCCTCTCATCACGAGCGACGCACAGGGAAACATCTACATCTCTGGAAACGTTCACTTCTTGTCAAACACCACGTTCCGCGGCATCGAACTTGACTCCTTCGTGAAGAACGTGTACGAGGAAATCAATCCCGTGACGGAGTCCGATGCCGAGAGTGGACTTCAAAGCTGTGCGGCCATCCTCGGCGTGAACTCGTCGGCGACAAGCGGCGTATACGACGTGGACGGACAGTACGTCTACTGCGACATGACTGACGGCGGCTGGACTCTGCTTGCCAGCTACAACCCGAGTTACGGCTACCTTGGCGATTTCAATGCCGGAACACCCACGGTTCTCGATTCATCCGGTGGCTCTGCGCCACCGACGGACGAGGTGTGGGCGCCTCTTGTGGACGGCGACTACGGGCATGTCAACATGACCAAGTTCGACCTGTCCAACAACCGCACAGCCAAAGGTACTTGCACAAGAAGTTCCACTGTGTACAGCTACGAGACTACGTTGTTTTCGGAGTGGGTCGGTGGCGTTTCTGGCAATTATCAAGGAAATCTCGCTGGCGAGGACATTGGGTGGGCCGTGCTGTCAGCCACCGACGTTGGGATGTATGGTCTTGCAAACCATTTCATATGTGGGTCTGGAGCATACTCCGCGGCCGAGGGCATTGGGTTTTGCGATGGTGTTGCTGCATCGTCGAGTTGGACCCCACATATGGCTTCGATTTCGTTCTGGCCAACGTCTGCGATCGTTGGGTGCGCTGGTGGGCAGGGCACGTCATTCCAGTTCTGGGTGCAGTAACCACCGTTTCCATTTCGACGATCCCTGCCCCCTTAATTAACAACTTTTCCTTTAAAAAAAGTGAGAATTATGCATATTATCACGGAACTCTTGTGCATTCTGACCGTGTACGCATTCGTTAGTTTAAACATGACATGGAGAGACAACAAGTGAGCAAGAAAACCCGTGGATTGCAGTCACGAGGTCTAAAGTTAAGTCATAGTATTGCGCCGTCGCCGAGCACTTGTCACTGTGTCGTGTACCGAAAGTACACTGGCTGATATGCATCCTGCCGATACAGTTTGCAGTGATCCTTCACCCAGTGGAACAAGCTGGATCCCGACGAATAGTACTGGCCATATGGATTGATTTCAATGAATGTCGTGGTATAATTCGTCGCGTCATCTAGATCTGGTTGTTGTGCGGTGTTGTCGTCGACTGGTTCGATGCCATCATGGACATTCTGCGAACCACATTTCTGGGTGCTGCCGCCGATGCACAGCATAACATCCATCACGTATGAGTGTTTCAAGTCACACCCAGGGTCATCAAAATCGCATGGCCACTCCAGTTTGGCGAGTTTTCTAACGAAGGTTCGTTCAACATCGCGCGTGATAGCCTCAATCCACGCCCCTGCTCTTCGCACTCGGTCACGCTGCTCCAGTGCACAGAGCAGTTCATTGGGCTTATGCAAGTGCTGCTGGGACACCGCCGTTACTCGACCATTGTGCACGAACACCCTGAATTCACGGCTGGAACTCCAGTCGCGGCGCCACGGAGTCAGGAACAGAGTTAGGGGCGCGCGTGTGTCTTCGTTAACTGGGGCGTGCGTTGCGCGACCAGTGCACAATGACTCCAAAATTTGAGTCATATTTGTATATGGCCCAGCGCCATGCTGCCCACTTTTCAGACTGACTCTCTCCGTGCGCACAAACCACTCCAGTGACGTTGGTGCCGATGCTGCTTCGCCCTTCAGAGTGGGTTGGGCCGTTGTGAAAAGAACCGGATCATGATACTTGCCAGCTGCTTGTCGGATATTTTCTGTGAACAGCCTCGAAACTCGACCAGTGACTTTTCCAATCTGCGCAGCCTCCTTGAGCCACAACAAATCTGTTGCATCGATGTTGATCTGATGAAAGCTGCGCCAGAACATGGGCGCCCAGCGCGATGTGTCACAAAGCTTTTGCCACTCGTTGTAGTGAGCCGGTGGTTCGTAGCGAGAAGGATCGGCACTTTCGGTGCCTTTCCAGTGGTTCATTGCATTGAACCGCCGCTCGTTGTGGTAAATGCCGAGGAACGAGTCGTCGTGGACGACGTCGGCGCTGACACTCTCCATCACTACATCGAGCGCGCCACAACGGCCTTTAAACTCTGTCTTCACAACATCCATAGCGACTTGATCCACAGGATGGTCCATGTCGACTGTGGCAGGCGATTTCTCGCGGTCTGTCTCTTCAAAGCTGGTGTTATGTGCCATGGCTGCAAACCAGGTTGGTGGTGTCGACGCACCAGGCGACACCCACAATGGGGCAGTTTCTCTTGCAACAAAAGATCACACAGAGAATATGTTCTACACCGAAAAATGTTCGACTTGGCAGCGGATGACGTGCTTCCTCGGCCCCCAATAAGATCGCTATAGTAACGTTTTCGTCGTTGCGTACACTTGGCCTGAGGTGGGGGTGTGTTGTGTATACGTCAAGGTAAAGTGAGTGTTGACACCTCCATTCACCTATCTACTGCCCGCCAACACAATGTCAACAACACGTACGTCAACGACCTTTGCCCTGCCGCCACACACACACGCACACACACACACTGTCAATCGTGTGTAATCAGACCTGTGCACGTGTGGACCATCGGAGTGCAGATAGATGCTCACCCACCCATATTAGTCTTTGCTTTTCGAGGACGACGACTTCCTTTTCAGTCGGCGAGTAGTCGGCAGTGAGTTAGTTAGTTAGTTAGGTGTCAGTTGCGACTACTTCGCGATCTTCTTTCTTATTGGGGGGCGAGTAAGCACGTCATCAGTTAGTTGGCGAGTAGTCGGCAGTTAGTTCGTTAGTTAGTTAGTTTGGTGTCGGTTGCGACTACTTCGCGTTCTTGAACGAACGAACCAACGAACCAACGAACGAACGAACGCGCGAACGAACGAAACGAACGACCAAAAAGACCTTCTTGGTTCGTGGCTGAGTACGGGAAAACCCCTGGATGATGCCGGCGACGTCAGATCTGAGATCTGAGAAGTAGGTTGGTTCAGCCTGTGGTTTTTGTCAGTCAGTTTGTAAGTTTGTGACTTTCGTTCGTTCGTTCGTTCGTTCGTTCATGTATGTGTGTGTGTGCCGTTCGCGTTCGTTTGGTTGCTCTCGTTCGTGTTTGCTTGCGTGGTCGTTCATTGGCGATGGCGGCTTGGTCGTTCGTTTGCGCTTGTTGACGTTCCTTGACGTTCCTCGGCGTTCCTTGACGTTCCTTGACGTTCCTTGACGTTCCTTGGCATTCCTTGTTTCTTCGTTTGCCTTCGTTCGGCGTTCCTTGGAGTTCGTTGTTTGTCGTTTTGCTTTCATTTACCTTTCATTTGCCTTCGTTGGCCTCTGCTTGCTTTCGCTTGCCTTCGCTTGCCTTCGCTTGCCTTCGCTTGCCTTCGCTTGCCTTCGCTTGCTTTCGTTTGTTCATCCTTTCGTTTGATCCGTCCACTAACCCTACCACGTTCCCGTTCTGTCGCCTCACCTCTTGATAAACTGTTTGACTGTACGTTGCCCTTGCTTCTAGTTGGCTGTGACGCTTTGGAGTGTCCGGCTGAGCTTCGTGCGGAAGGTTACACGGCGGGGTCACACAAAACCGAGTTGTATTCACCAACGGATATCGGCCATTGCAAGCGGTATGTCCACGAAAGGTTTTTCGCGGGTCGTTTCTTGTCGAATTTATTGTACAATTTATATCGTATTGTCGTGTTGGAGTGCCTCAGCGCCACAAGCTACGTAGCTGCAGGCCACTGCCTCCACGGACGCCATGATGCGCTCCACGGACGGTAAGCACAAAATCATTTGGGTTGGCGGCACATCTGGACTGGCCAAGACATTTCTGGAGGAAGTGGCAGTACCTCGTGCAGATTCGGCAAAACAGGTTTGCGTGTTGAACACAACAGCCCGTGTTGTTGTCCAGTTTTCTCTTACGTTGTTTGTTTTTTGCATTTGCGTGCAACGTGTTGATTACGATTTGCTCGTTGGCGACGTTGCAGTTTTTCGTCCTTGCCGGTCATGCCCGACCGTACTGGGACATTCCTGCTGAACTGGTTGATGCAGATGCCGCTGTCTATCGCGAGTTGGATCTGTTCTCGCTCGAAAGTGTGAGGGCATTTGGAGCTTACCTTGCGGACAATGATACTTTTAACTGTGAAAATGCCACTCTTGTGTTTGGCGTGCGTTTGTCGCTGGTGTGGGCTGGTGACAAGTGAGGACCCTTGCTCGTCGTGCCCACGTACTTGTCTGGCACTCATGCTGCATCTTTTGGATGGCAGGCACACGCAGTTGACAAACAACCTTCAGCAACTACTCGAGCTTGCTGTCGCCGCTGGTGTGCGCAGCGTTATCCACATCAGCAGTGTCGCGGTGCGTGTTCAGTCTTGGCACTCGAAGGTCATTTTTGCGATGGCGTCTTAATCATTGATGGCTGCTTTAGGTCGTCAACCACCTTCTACCGCAGGTGGAAATGAAAGAAGATGCCCCCTTACCTCCGCTCGAAGAGTACAAGGGGTCCTACGACGTATTCAAGCGGGTGTCGGAAGACATCATCACCAGTGTGTGTGAGAGGTTATCACGCTCTCGTCGGCAGAAGATTGCATACACGCATCTCCGACTCGGTGCCATTTACTCAAATGACAGGACTTGCATTCAGGTGCGGGATATTCCGTGTGGTTGGTCGTAAGTCGAGCACTCGTTCGCGTTTCACGTCTTCCTTGCTGCCAGGTTAATGCACTGCACGTGCAACGGCGCGTTGGGGTGTATTTCCGCAACAAGTGCGTGTCATCTGACCGCTTGTGAGCCACTATTGCTTCAATGTCAAACGAACCAGTGCTCACCATTTCCCACTTTTGTCGTAGGATGGACTGTAATTCATCGAAAAACGTGGCGAATGCACTTTCGCTAGTCATGGACCGCATCGTACGCCGTTGCATCGTGCCAACGTATTGCACAGCGCTTTGAGCCCATACCGTTTTTGCGGTGTAGGCATCACATCCTGAGAAAGTCAAGCACGTGTACTTTTACACTCGCAATGGAGATTCATCACGGCCGCTTGGACAGTATGCCTTGGACTACAGAAAAGCTAACGGGCACGTGTCTCACAATAAGTGTTGACTGCATGTGTGATGACCACAGAATTCACCTTCGTTCGACTCATTGTGGCCTCGCGGACAGATATCGAGGCATCTGGATTCCACCGTGCGTGATGCAGCCTGCTTTCTGCCTCCTCCACGTAGTTTTGGGTGAGCTACTTTGAAGCAGTGACTGTTTGGACAAAACACGTTTCACGTTGGGGCTGACTCTTGGTTGTTGCAGGCTCTCTGGGCAAGTGTGTGCCTGTGGCCAAGTCTCTCGACTACTTGTGCTACGTGCGTTGGATTCGCTCTCTCGCGTCAGTTAGGTCGACGTTTTATTTTGACAACTGTGCTTGCAGGTTGCAACTGGCGAGCACACGTTTGATAATTCTAGATTCCGAAGCGACTTTCCAGACATTGAACAGTACGATGCTTACGTAACTCGTGTGGCATTTTGTCACGAAAATTTCAATTGCTTGTGTCATTGTTTTTAGGCTCGAAGAAACCATGTTGGAAGCCTTCAAACGCATTGCTCTGGTGCGCAGGAACGAACGCGCTGCCAAACAGTGAGCGCCATGGCGAGTCTTCAATAAATTACTGTGATGTTCACAATACGTGGTGGTCATTGCTCAATCAGTGAGATGGTCGGTGACCAGGTGTTGCAGTCCATTTCGACATTGGCTTTGGTGTAGTTTCGCACGAACACCCCACTTTGGGGGGCGGTTTCTCGACAAACAGCCGCCCCGTCTCCGGCGGGGACCCCAAAGTCGAGGTTTAGTTCTGCGGGGAAGTGATACCTGGGTCAATGAACCGGCGCAAGCAAGTCAATGCCACGGCGGAATTCGAACGGAATGAAATGCGAGCCACGACAGCAAAACCCACTCGTGAGAGCACCCAAGCCAGCCATGTCCCAGCCACGCGTAAGGGCCACGAGTAAGCAGGAAGTTCGCCAAGTCCGCTTCGAACTCCGGCAGCGTCAGTGAAGAACTAACAAACAGAATGGAATTGTGCCATTCATACGAGATTGGCACCCGGCGAGCATTGGCATGTTCATGGGAAACACGCGAAAGCAGATGGTAACCTATTTCACGAGGCTGCGCTTCAGTAGACATGTTCAGGAAACGTACTCGTCGCAACCGCCAGGGGAGAAGGAATACATCATGGCTCGTGTCTGAGCTCCAGAGTCTGCCTGGCATAGTTGCCTTAGGTCATCCGCACACGTTTCTTTGTTCACCTGTCGGCATTACAGGAGTTAATTAACAATCCACTGAGCAGTCAACAAAGTCGCAGCCATGGTGCTTGATAACACTTACCAACGGCTTTGGACAGGTACTGCCAATGGATGTGTCATCGCCACCAGTCCACAGCATCTAAGTGCCACAGTATGCTGTCGACTCGAACAAAAAACTTTAGACACTTCGTAAAATACAGTCATACCTGCCACGAAAACTTCCCAGATTTCAACGTCGCATTTCTCAGTGCTGCCATGTTCTTCAAGTAGTCGGTGGTCAACTGCTCCAGGTCTTGCGAGGTCAGCCCCATGTCTTCGCACGTTCCGGGGACCTGATCATGGATGTTGCACTCCGGATTCCAAACGTCGTCCCAGAAGAACCCAGACACGTTCGAAGACGATCCCACGTCGTCAAACATGTAGGTATCGACAAACCATTCTTGGAACGTCTGGCCGTTCACAACAGCCGTGCTTGAATGGTTGAAGACATAGAAGCCGCACGGCACTTTACCGCAGTCGCAGGCCGGTGCCGCGCAGTCGCCGTCCCCATGAGGGTAGCCCGGGCTTTGCTCTTGGCTGTGGTAAAAGTCGCTACAAAGGGGTGGGTCGTAGTTGTCGTCGCACTTGGAACTATTCCACGGTCCCTCTGGCTTGAATTTCATCAAGAAGGGCGCATAATCCGGGTCCTCCAGAATATCTCTCACTGTGGCGTACCACGGGTATCCGTACACCGTGTTGCGGTACACCCACACAGTTGTGCCAGCCGTCGCCGCAGCCGTCATCTTCACCTGTTCACCCAACATTGCTTCGTCGTCCATGGGCTTGTGCTTGGCCCACCCATCGGCATCTCCGGTCCCCTTGCCGTTGGACCAATCGAAGTCGACAATGCTCCATCCTTTGGTACTCGCTGGATCAGTGAACCCCGTGTCGTTGCAAGGCATGATGATAGTGGAAGCATTCATAAGCCAGGTTTGTTGCATCTGCGGTACCACCCCGGGGCACGTGTTGGGCCAGTCATGGCAATCCGACAAGTGATGTTGGGACAGTCCTAGCATGACAGGACTCTGGCTCGGTCGCGCGGCGACAAGCAAAGGTGTTGCAGCTAGAGAAGTCAGCACTGCTGCTGCAGCAAGGGTCGAACTTGCGGTGTGGGACATATTCTCGTCGTGCACAGTAAACCACTCCTCGGTAATGTTTCTTTGACCTTGACACAAAGAAAATAATGGTAGATTCGAACTCAGAATTTGATTTCCTTTCTGCGAGTATAAGTATGTAATCGCGATTTTCTAGCCAACTGCGTCATTGAGAGGCACGGCGTATTCACTTCACGTTTTTGCATGCCGGCATTGGTACACCCGCATGTTGGCAACTCGCTTGCGAGTAGTAACAACCCACCTCGCACCCAATACGTTGTTGAACTTGCAGTGCGATCGACACGTACTACAGCACCAACCGCCGACATGCATAGAGCAAGATGACGTGTTGAAGGGCAGGTCGCAGGGCGAAACGCGCCGAATAACCACATCTCGATCCTTCAGCGCGCGGCAGCGTATCTTTTGACGAAATAACAAACGAACGCTCGTAAAAGATTCGAACGAACGAACGAACGAACGACGACAACGGCAAAACGGCGAAAGCAACGAAACGATGGAAGTGTTAATTAATGCAAGTTTATGCGGTACTGGTACAATACAAACATTATTTCCAATGACTGCGCTACTGTACTTATCTTCACTAATATACTCGGTCAAATAAGAAGTACGTTAATACCGAAGTAACAAGTACTTGAGTGTATGCGAGAACCACCAAATATGGAACAGAACAAAGAGAGCTGACTGCACACTGCGCCGTGTCATCGAGTCGACGGACGGCGACGACGACGAGTGAGTGAGTCATCATCATTGGTGGTTGGTGAACGGTGAACGGTGAACGGCACACCGACGTCGCGGGCGGCCGTTGCTGACTTTGTGTCCTTGCTCGACGCGTTCGTCTGTCTGTCTGTCATTGCTTTTGTTTGTCGTTGCTCGCGTTCGTCTGTCTGTAATCGCTTTCGTCGCCGCGTTCGCTTTGCTATTGCTTTTGTTTCGCGGTTGCTTTGCTTTTGTCGAAGCTTTCCTTGTGTTGTGGTGGTTTTGCTTTTGTCGTTGCTTCACTGTTGTCGTGACAATCCCTTTGTCGTGGCGTTCGTTTTGTCATTGCTGTCCTTTTTGTCGTTGCTGCCCATGTCGTGGCTTTCCCGTTGCAGTGACTTTCCTTCTGTCGCTGCTCTTCTTTTGTCGTTGCTCTCATTTTCTTGTCTTCCCTGCTGTTGTTGCTCGCCTGTTGTCGTTGCTCTCATTTGCTGTAGCTTTCGAAGTGGCTTTTGTAGTATATCTTGTCGTGGTTGTCTTGTGGTGTTCATTCGAAGACACGTTCAATGACTTGCACGCGCACGCGAATATTTGTGTGAAAATCACTGGGGTCACTTTTGTGCTAGCAACTTCATGTCAGCGCTTTGAAAGTGGCTCATTTTACTTTGAGCGATGCAAGTGTAGGCCTCATAGTGGCCGCACTTTGAAGCTGCTCGCATCGGCGACCACTGATGCGGTCGTGGACTTGCGTAGTGGTGCTCGCGTGTTGTCTGTGGGCCCCGTGGTGTACGGCCTTCAACCGTGCCCCGGCGTATGCTAGCCTGGCGAATGGTAGACAGCGCAACAAACCCAACCATAGACGACCCACCGCTGCCGGCCGAGCGACACCTTTGAAGCGATTTTTCAATCACCATGGCTTTCCAGCCACAGCGACATCCGGTTTTCCCATCGCTGTGTCCGAAGCCCAGCGGCCGCACAGCACTTTCGCTCGTTCATTTGCTTGGGGCAGTCAGAGCACTTTGACGAGCGTCGACCTGGATTCGGATGGCCAACTGTCACTGGACGAGATGCAAAGTGACTTTCAAACGAGGACGTCTTTTGAACGGCATTTGCGCGAGGCATACACCGCAGCAACGGAAAGTCTTGAGGGCACAAACAGCGGCCATGCCGTGAATGCTTCTGTTACCTCAGCCATGAATGTGATGTGCGCCTCGAGTGTGGGTGGTACATGCGACTTTACCTCATTTCTACTTGTTCGCAATTGGAAAATGGGATTGGGGCCCGGACGAGCCATTGAAGTCCCGGTGTTGCTGTATGATTTGTACACCACCGCCCACTGCTTGGGTGCGCGCAGCCTTTTGTTGATCATGCTTCACTCGGGAGTCCATGTGTTTGACCATTTGCGCAACGGAAACGCCCGAGCACAAGGACTCGGCTCACAGCGACCACTTGTGTGGCATTCACTGCACAAGCATCCGTACGACACTGCTTTGAATGCGGCAGTGTTGCGAGCTTACGCTTCACGTGACAATCCAGATGTGGGGATGCCGCTGGTGCGTTCGGATGTTGAACGCTTTTGGCGCCATGCAATTCATCGTGCCTATTTTTGACGTTCACCACTCTGTTGTCTGCTGATGCGTCTGTAGCCCGAAATTCCCTTCAACATCTTCGTGCCCGCAGACACTGGACTCGAGTTGTTCAACATCCAGGTACGTGGTCGCGTGTTACCCCCAACTTGTTGTGCCCACGCTGCAAGCAATTTAGCGCATCACCACACTTTGACTTGATTTTGGCAGATTCTGTTGCTGAAAGTAGCCGACCACATGGTTTTGGTCCCGAACGCCACGTTTGCAGAATCCATGCACGCCATAGGTGCTCTGTTCGAGCGAGATTGCTTCGAGGAGGACCTGTTGGGCCCGCCAAAGGCGTTGTTCGCCAATGGGGCGTGCAACTGGGAGTTCGGATCAGTTGGCGATGGCGTGTACGACTCGCTGTCCGTGTCGTCGAGTTCATTCAACGACATAGAGCAACTGTGGGACTCCAGTGTTGAAACAACAAGACTTCTGAAACGTGTGGAAGTTTCGAAAATTCTTGAAGACGCAATTTTAGCGAACATGAAGGTGGCACAAGAAGCCGGGCACATCCATCTGGACACATGGCTTTTTCCCACAGTCGTACCCGAGCACCATTCGAGTCCCTTGCACTACCTGGTCACCAATGGTTTCCTTTCAATCTTGAATTGGGCACATGAACAGCTGAGAACCACAATGGTCTTCTCCGCAGCAACAAGCAGCCCAACTTGTCGGCGAATGCGCCAGGCATTTAAGCTCACTGATGAGTGCTGCGGCCGAACGGTGCTTGACCTCGCCATCTCGATGGCCGACACGCACCCCGAGTACTTGCACACTGTACAGAATATTGCGTCCATTTGCGACTTGAACAGTGTGGACGAACAACACACTGCGCAGCACCCAGGCGGCGACCGCGCGGACAGCACTGGCAACATTGCATCCGATCGCCTCCTTTGTAGTGACGGTCGAAAGTCGGGCTGGGAGCAATTTGCTAGTGACGAAACGTTGGAAACCACGCCTGCGTCGAGGTGCGATATTACGCAGTTGTACAGTTGGCCCACGTCTGAGGAGCTGCAGGTGGGTAGGGTGGCATTACACGGACGTTTTGGCTGCCAAGTGATTGCTGAATGGTTGCGGTATGTGTGCGCACAGGGCATTTTACGTCGCGGAGAGCCTGTGGTGATCCGAGGAGCCGGTACTTTGCAGCATGTGGTGTCAATGCCTCGCACAGCATTTCTAGCGTACCCTCTTACTGTCTTTCTCGCTTTAACGCTTGTAGTGGACGGGGCATTGTCAATGAACAAGTCCGTGCTTGAGTTTGACAACTTCTTGCAACAGTTCGGCGATGCACCACTCAGCGTCGGTACGCAGCTTTCGCTCCTGTTGGTGAGCACCTCGAATCGCTTGTTGAGTGAGCCTCGTTGTATGTGTAGGGCTGATCCCACATGTGGACTCGCACCATTCACCACTGCGAGAAGTCCCAGAAGCAGTGTCAATGGCGCTGCGCGAGTTTGTGCGGCAGCATTTTGCCGAACACAAGAACAATTCTTTGGACTTGCCGAAGGAACCTACGCTCTACCAGTTTAACCCAGCATTTTACCGCCAAAACCCCACCGTTTTGCACGGGCTGAAACACATTATCGATTTATTTCGATCCTTGCCGCATGTGACTGTTCCCCGTGATGACGTACGCGATCTGGAGACGAACGTGCAGTTCGCTCTTGGTCCTGCTGGATCTGGGGCCGTCATGCACTTTCACCAGCCAGCAGTGAATTATCTCGCGTTTGGACGCAAGCGATGGTCACTCTTGCTACCCGACGACGCGCTCTACTCCGACCTACCGTCTCGCACATGGGTCGAACAATACGTTGAAAGCAGCCATGAATTGGGCGATCGTCACCTACAGTGTACGCAGAATGCTGGTGATCTCATGGTGCTTCCTTTGTACTTCGGTCACTCCACGTTGAATCTAGAAGCCAGCATCGGCTTTGCGTTTGAGTTTCACTATGACCCGTCCGTTTCCACGTTTAACTTCGACGATATACGGTGGCCACCTGCCGAGAGACGGTGACGCTGCCGCATGCACTGCGGCGAGTATGTCTGCGTTTACAGAAAGACGGGAAGCCGCATTGCAGCTGCAGAAGGACGTGCAGCAGGTATTTCGCGGAAGTGCTGGTGGCGCGGCAGCAATGTCAACCCATGCCCAAGTAGCACTTTGCGGTGCCTTCTCGGATGTAGTTGGCTTGCACGGCTACTCTTGGCAATAACGCAGTTCGTCAGCGAACCACGGTCATTTTGTTTACGCAGAGACTGGGTGCTGTGGGGCAGGTTGATGGACGTTCCATACCATAATATAATTTAACAAAGGCCACTGGATGTATCAGTAGATTCCAGGGACAATTTTGTATGGCACGAGCTTGCAGTATTCGTCGTAGTACTTGCCGTATTTGAGCCGACACTTCCGCGAATCGCGGTTGGCGCGGTCGATGAGCAAATACGTCAAGAAGATGGCATAAAAGCAAGTCAGAGTCCCATTGGCCATCGGGTTCGCCAACAGGCACCACGTCCACGCTGCCACCAACTCGAAGAAGTACTGAAAGTGCCGTGCGACTCCCCAATACCCTGACGCCAGAAGCAGCGACGTCTTGGCAGTTCGCTTGCCCGTGGCGCGATCGAGCACCATGTACTCTGCCTTGATGAACTTCGGCGGTTTGCCGCAAATTTTGGCACGCCCATTAGTGGCGCGGAAAACAAGACGTTCGCGGTCGGCGAGGTAGTTGAGAATAACCGCAGCAACGCTCACGCAGAACAGAGCGAACGCAACCTCGAACGACAAACCGGACGGGTTCATGACCAAGAAGCGCATATGGAACGTGTACACGGCGGGAACCCACACGAGGCAACCCCACTGGATTTCGAATCCAGCGCGGTCCACGATGATATCGATGGACCGCATGTAACCCATCTCCCAAATGAAGAACTTCACGAGGTAAATGTAGAGGCTGATCGCCGCAAACAACAAGCCCCAATCGATCTGTTCGCCGTGCAGCGTCCAGGAGCGGTAGCAGAAACTGAGCCCCGACAATTGCCAAAAGGTCATGGAGAACCGGCAATTGATGAAGCGCTTCAAGTCGAGCCCGAACACGCGCGGGTACAATTCCGTGCCCCACAGGAAGTCCTTGACCCACGACCCGGAACTGCCAGAGTCGTCCGTGGACGGGAAGTACAAGCCTTTCAGTGTCAAGAACACGCAGAATACTACACCGAATATGTTCAGGAAGGCGACCGAGCCGACAAACTGGTCGAAGAGGATGCCAAAGTCATACAGGCCCAGCAGCCCAATGTTGGAGCCGGCCCAGAACAACAACGAGTACACCACGCAATGGAGCAGGCCATTGTCGACGTATTCTGGAATGTGGCCGGTCAGCGTCTCGGGACCGTAGTCAACCTTTCCGGGCAAAAGCCTCTCCAAAAGCAGTGCAACACCCATGAAGGCGGCGATGAACAACGCACCGTCTGTTGTCGGCCGCACAGAGAGCACGACGTCCAAGATGGTGGAGCCGCAACCGACAGGGTCTTTGACACAACCTGCCAGCATCCCCGTGATCGGCTCCGTAGCCAGTCCTGGGTATTGCTCGGCCATTTCTTCAGACGTCACGAAGGCCAGAAGCAAAGATAGGACCGGTGCAGCAACGAGTAGTGCGAAGAGCAACGAATTTGCCTCCACGCCGCCGGCGACGTAGTTCGTTCCCTCATCGTACTTGCCGCCGCTTGGCTTTGACTGCTGGGTTGCTGTGGTTTTCGGCATCGCGCGATCAACGTGTGTCCGTGGAAAGCCACAGCTCAGGCATACACCTCACCCAATGTACAATTAAAGTGGAACAAATCCGATTCGATTTCTTTACCTTGCCCGTCAGTTTTAATGCGGTGGGCACGGTGTGTAGCGAGGAGTGCTGGTGGTAGTTTGCTGCGGCGGCCGTGCAGGTTGGTGGCCGCTGTGGCCAAACGTGGCACGGCCACGAGCCGACAACAATGCACTTGACAAAAGCACAGGAGTTCCACACACGTGCATGCATGCATGCAACACAAACGTCACACACAAAAAAAGGCTTACTCTACGGCGGGCAACTTCTCGGACGAACGTCGCCAGCAGCAACGGCGACGGCAACGGCGACGGCGATGAGGAACGGCAAACGACGAACGACGAACGACGAACAATGGAACGATGGACGAAGAACGACGAACAACGCACGATGGACGACGAACGATGAGATTAATTTTGAGTTTGGCCTGTCTAGTGTTAGACGTCAACGAAGGGGTGTACAATCGCGTTCATTGACTGTTCGCCGTTCGTTCGTCGTTCGTTCGTCGTCGTTCGTTCGTCGTTCGTTCGTCATTCGTTCGTCGTTCACTCGTTGTTCATCGTCGTTGCCGTTCCTCGTCCTTCACCGTCCTTCATCGTCGTTCGTCCTTCATCGTTCTTCCTCGTCGTTGCCGTTCCTTGTCCTTCCTCGTCCTTCATCGTCCTCGTCGTCCATTGTCGTCGTTGCCGTTCGCCATCCGTTGTTCGTCGTCTCGCGCGAGCAGCAAAGACAAAGGTTACCAGTCTCCACAAGCAGTCCATTGCCTCACCACACCTCGTCATCGTCGTTGTCGTCCTTGTGCGGCCCGTCGTTGTGTGATGGCTGTTATTTGTACAATGAAGCTGCGGTTGTCTGTGGGCTGCTCAGGTGCTTTGTCCGTACTGTGATGCATGTTGCAGGCAGCAAAGTAAACCGGCCCTGTCCTGTCCGTTTTTTGTTGCAATTTCGAGCGTTTTTCAACCGCATTGAAAAGGCCTCGGACTGAGTCCACTGCATTCGTACGGTCGCGGGCCCTGTTGTCTGCCCACCCTTGTGGAAACATATTACTGTCGCTACCGATCTCGCCGCGGCTGGCCACAACTGCGCAATCTTCGCAAAATGGAGATCCCGCACCTCGAGGTGAGCGACAAGTTGTTCGTGAGTGATCCAAGAGAACAGGACAACATTCACAAAGAACTCATGGATGGACGGCGGAACAGGACGTTGAGCCCAACTGCTGTGAAAAAGGTGCACATCTCCGCTCTCGCGGCCATCAAGATGCTGCGGCACTCGCAGCAGGGCGTCAAGGAGGGCATTGCGTCCAACGGCGTGCCAGTGGAGGTCATGGGTCTCATGTATGGTTACCCGGGAGAAAGTCTCGACACGTTGATCATTCAAGACGCTTTCCCCGTCCCATGCAAAGGCGGGCCCCATTCCGCTGAAATGGACCCCGAGACACCGACGTACATGCTGGATCTCGGGCAGCTTCTCGAGCAGACACGGCCGTACGGTGCTATCTGCGGCTGGTACCATTCGCACCCCTTCGAACCCTTGCCGGAGGCAGATCGCCACCACTGCTGGTTCAGTGACACGGACGTGAACAACCAAAACGCGTGGCAGACGCAGTGGGAAGTGATGGCGGGACGGCCGTTTATTGGCGTCGTCGTCGATCCTCAGACGTCCATGCTACGCAACAAGCTGCAGATGTCCGCTTTCCGAAGCTATCCACCGTACCACACCAACGACAAGCGCTGCCCGGATGGCCGGCCACTTGATTCCGAAAACGATCGGAAGCGGAGGTGGGGTTCAGCGTGGCGATCTTACTATGAGCTTCAAATCGAGTGAGTATGGTGGCTGTTGTTTCCGTCGCCGCTGCGTCGCAACATACATTGATGAGAGTTCGATGACATGTGTGTGCAGGTATTTTGTCGGCACCGGCAGCAAGAGCTTGCTCGCTCAGCTGACTCGTGACTCCGACTGGATCGCGAAGATTTGCGCGGGGTTAGTAGAGCCGGGGACAGACGGCACGTCATCGCAGGAGAAGGCCCATGGAGAGCTGGAGTCGATGTTGGTTGACTCGGCCGTGACCTCGTTGGAGGAAGTCGAGCAGGCATCCGCAGTCGGCGGCTTGATGACGGTGCGCCCACTGCGATTTCACGCGGACTGTTCGCTCACTCTCGCTGACTTTGGTGTGTGTTTGTGTCCAGATGCACAGTGATGGTGCCACAGATGAAGAATTGACGCAGGATAAAGTACGTGTACCACTTCATTTGTTCTCAACCATGCATTTGCGATGCGATTGCGTTCACGCTGTTGGCATGGGTCCGTGTGCGTGATCCGTTGGTTGGTGCACAGATAAAGGGGTTGAGCGATGCGACAAAGACGGCGCGTCGGCTAGCTCACGAGAAAGAAATCAGGCAGTTCCGCCATGCCGTGGCACACACGTTGTTCTGCCAGCACAGTGCGCCGGTGAAGGAGGAAAGCAAAGACGACCAGCCGTCGAACCGCACGCGCGTAAAGGCCGGGAAGAAGGGTGCTGGAAAAGAGGAGGAGCACGCTCCTGTCGAAGCGAGCAAGGATCAAGTCAAAGTGGAGAAGGACCCCGTCGAAGCGGATGCGGCCTCCGTCAGCAAGCAAGAGTCCTCCGACGAGAATGAGGCGTCCAAAGACGAGGGAAAGGCCCAACCGAACAAGGAAGCGACGTCGTGAACATTTTGGCGCCAGTCGCTTCGCTGGTACAAAAACACGTGTTGTTAGTTAATTTATGCCGAAAGCTGAACATCTTTTGCGCCCAGAGAATCCGCGCCGCCGCGTCATTGTTCGCTAGGACTTCCCTGTTCAAGGCTACGAAGTTTTGCCTGTGAGAGGTATCATGCGTGAATTGTGAGTTTGTTGCACATGGTCCGCGAGCATCAAGACTATGAACATGAACATGCTGCACTCGGCACTCGGCACAACGTACGCTGAGCTGCCTGTTCTCAATGGTTAATCTGTCCACGTCGTGCTGCAGCACAGCCGCTCTCGCTGCGGTTTCGCATTGATCTTGTTCGGCGTGGTGCAACTTCAAGTTGAAGGCGCGGACCAGTTTCGCACGTTCCGCCTCAAACTCTCGGAGTCCCGGCCCCGATTTGGCGCTGAGGAATGCCTCTCGCCCATTGCGGCGTCCATAACCATCGCTGGCCCGTGGCTTCCGTGTCGACTTTGCATTTGGCTCTGCGGATCGCGCTCGGCGACCACGGGGAGCTGGCTCTTGCCCCGACACCGAGGCGCTGCCTCCCGGCACGGACACGGATCCCACGTCCAGCAACAGGGACTCCAGCCCGGTGGAAGGTTTGTCCTTGAATACAGCGAGCTCGCGAGACAGCTTCGTGTTGAGAGTGTGCAGCTGCTTGAGGCAAGCCTCGGCCAGCGCGAGTCTCTTCTCCAGAGACAACGCCCCGTGCTCGCTGCTGTAAAGGGCCAGAACACCGTCGCCGTCAAGCGCTCCGCCCACTGCCGGGAGTCCATCGGTCGCATCTGAGCGAGGCTTCGATGCCGCGGCCGCAGCGCCGTCCCTCGCAGCGCCACGTCCTCTGCTGCTAGATCTCGGATCGGTCTCACTCAACGAGTCGTAGTAGCTGTCGCGCGCACAACACACAGAGAACAAACATCAGAGACGCGGATTGATCAGTCCGTTGCACGCAGCCGTGGTATACAACATTGGTTGTTGGTAGACTCCGGACTTACCTCTGAATGGTGGACAGGTGGCCCATTGCTTCGTTGAAGTCCTCATCGACGGAGCGACTGATACCGTGAGTCGACATTGCAAAGGACGTACTACACCATGCACATTAGGTGGCTGTCTTCGACCAGCCAATGGGAAGTTGCATACTGCCAGCGGACGCCAGTGGGTGGAGTCGTTTACTTTGCACACATGTTGACAACATACAAACGGCTTTGTTATTGCTTGCAGCGTTTTTACTTGTCCGTGATTGCACTGTTGCCTCAGCAATGAGATGAATCGGGTGGAATTCGTGGTAGATCGAGACGGTGCAAGTCCCTGCCGAGCACACTAACTGCTTCCCCACGACTGTTGCGTCGACTCTGAACAATGCCAAGTCGTTATTCATGCCATGTCATTAATCGACGCTCTACACCGCAAGATGGCGGCACACCGGGGATGGTAGCCAGCGCTCGAGAAGAGTGATGACAACCGCAACGACAAACAAAACGACGAACGAAACGAAACGATGGCAGCGACAGCGACGACCACAGCGACAACGACGAACAACGACGAACGCAAACGACGAACGAAACAACGAACGAACGAAGCGATGGAAGGGACAACAGCGACCACAACGGCCACAACGACCACAACGGCCACCACAACAACAACGAAACAAAACGAAACGATGGAAGCGGACAACGAACGATGACGACGACGACGACCACAACGACCACCGCCACAACAACGAAACAAAACGAAATGATGGAAGCGGGCAACGAACGACGACGACAACGACGAAAAAGGCGACGACGACAGCGCCGACAGCGCCGACGACTAGTCTGATCATTGCTTTGATAACTTTACAGCGACGACGAAAAAGACGAACGCCGACGACAGCGACGAAAACGACGCCGACGACGAACGAACGACGAACGACGAACGACGAACGACGAACGACGAACGAACGACGAACGAACGAACGACGAACGAACGACGAACGAACGACGAACGACGACGAAAACGACGAAAACGACAAGACGACGCAACAAAACAAACGGCGAACGAACATCAGACCAAGCGATGAACCTGTACATGCTGCAACGCACCTTTCCGTGAGAAAGAACCCTCGAAAATCGCAAACGTCGAAAATTTGAAAACGTCGAAAATTTGAAAACGTCGAAAATCGCAAACGTCGAAAATCGCAAACGTCGAAAATCGTAAACGTCGAAAATTTGAAAACGTCGAAAACGTCAAAACGTCGAAAATTTGAAAACGTAAACGTCGAAAACGTCGAAAACTTCGCTTACCGTACAGCGACTTTCTTTTCAGCCCGCTGGCTGACTGGCTGGCTGCGCGCGAGTGTGAGTGAGTGAGTGAGCGACTGTGCAACTTCCGAAGTCCACAGACCGACCAAGACCTGTCAACTTTTCAACCAAAAACTTTGGAACTTTTTTTGCGCAATGTCGCGACTCACTCCGCAACTCCGCAAGTCCGAGAGTTTTGTACACCTATCCTTTTCTAGGACTTTCGTGATGCAACCTCATGCATTCCTGAGTACTGAGGTACCACGGCGCGTTCCCACGATATTCCTGGATGTGGATACTATTCCGCACTGGTTTGGTTTGGTTTGGTCAGCAGCGAGTTTGTTTGCAGGTTTCCAAGTTATTTATTGTGGGAGAGAGAGCGGGAGAGAGAGAGAGAGAGAGAGAGAGTACTTCAGTACAGTTTGTGTGACAGTGTTTGAATGAAAAGATCTCCCCCACAGTCACTCTCTCACAGTCACTCACTCACAATCACTCACTCACTCACACTCACTCTCTCACAGTCACTCACTCACTCACTCACTCACCGCAGTTCACTCACTCACTGTCCCGCAATCCATCCGACCGTCGTCCGTCGCTATCAACACTATATTTCATCATTTCAACATACTGTCCGTTTGCATACATTCACTCCCTAAATCGTTTTCTATGCCCTACAACAGCGACCTTAAAAAATTCTAAAAAGTGATGAAAATAAATATACGGTCCTCAAAGTAGGTTTTAAGTTTAAGGAATGTCAGCAATGCGGCGGTCGGTCGGTCACAGTCACAACTCACCGCCCGGCCAGCGCCAACTAACTAACTTCCGTCCACTTACTCCACACTTCCTCGCTTTGTACACTGTATCCGTACACGTTTTGTACGCAGTATCTTTCCAGCGCTGGTGCGGTTCAGAAACGTCGATGTACGGTGGTGTACAGGAAATGTACGCAGTGTTGTGTTGTTGCATTTCGGTCTTTTTTTGGTCGTTCGTTGGTCGTTCGTTCGTTGGTCGTTCGTTCGTTGGTCGTTGTCGCTTTCCGTACAATCAATCGTTCGTTTCCGTTCAACTTTTCCGCGGCGCCCGCTGGCGTTCGTTGTTCGTCGTTCGCCGTTGTTCACCGTTCGTCGTTCGTCGTTCGCCGTTCGTCGTTCGCCGTTCGTCGTTCGCCGTCGCTGTTCGTTGGCTGTAGACGTTCTGGACGCCGTTGAGGCGCTCGACTCGCTGCAGGTGTATTGATTCGGTGGGACGGAGAGGACTTGTGGATGGACGGCTGCGGAGAACCTGGAACACGTTCGGCACCACCTCGCAATATCTTTGCAAGCGTCGCCACTCAGCTTTCCTGCAGCCGTCAGACAAGGCGTGCCCGCGACGCGACCCTGTGATCTATCTCAGCAGTGAGTGCACCCTGCCCCTGCAGTCTGAAGATCACATGGTGTTGGACAGGGCCTGCCAACAACGCAACTTTGTGGTGGCCGGTGGCCTGGGTCTGTGTGGTGGGAGCGAGCTGGCCACGTTTTCCCGCAATCCTTGCGCAAGGTGCAAACCAAGCACACCCCATACCACTGGGGAGTTATGGTTCGGTGAACTCACGCGACTCGACGCGTGCTTCGTGCTTCAGCTTCCGGTGCGGTGCTCCTGTGATGATGCTTTGAGTTATTGTTGCGGGCGCCGTTTTGTTGTGTTGTTTTTTCCCGTGTGGTCTTTTTGGTGTGCTGGCTTGTGCCGCTGCCGTGGCACATGCGTGGCTGAGGTTCCTTCCACAGCCATCCACAAAATCACCGTCCTCTTGCACACTCGGTGACCACTCTGCTGCCGCTCGGCGCTGTTCTTGTGTGGGAAAAATGAAGAAGTCCAAGTACACATGGCATGGCGTGCCGGTGGTGGCCATCATCACCGGTTCCATCTGCGGTGGCATCGAAGCCGCTGTCACCTGGCCGAACGAGGTCATCAAGACCGAGCTGCAGACCCAGACGGACAACAAGTACAAGGGCGTCATTGACTGCGCGCGACAAAAGATACGCAGCCAAGGAGTCATCTCCCTGTACCGCGGCCTCGTGCCCATCGTGCTGGGCTCCATGCCCAAGGCCGGCATCCGATTCGGCGGTTACACGCTCGCCGCCAACCAGCTCCAGGACGCCAACGGCAAGATGGGTTCGCTGCAGTCGGTCATGGCTGGCATCATGGCAGGCTCTTTGGAGGCTACCTTCGCCGTGACGCCCCTCGAAACGCTCAAAACGCGGCTGATCAACAAGAACCTCCCGTTCGTCTCCGGCACCGCCAACATCCTCCGCACGGAGGGCATCGGCGGCATATACAAGGGTCTTGTCCCCACCATCGCCAAGCAGTCGGCCAACCAAGCCACACGATTTTTCGTGTACAACAACTACGTGGAGATAGTGCGCAATCACACGGGCAAGCAGGACCTGTCGTTTTTTTACGCCGTGTTTGGTGGCATGGTCGCCGGCACGTGCAGTTCTTTCGTCAACCAGCCAGTGGACACCATCAAGACGCGCATGCAAGGTGTTGGTGCAACACAATACAAGAGCACCCTTGACTGTATCACACAGACAGTGCGCAACGAAGGACCCCTGGCCCTCTACAAGGGGCTCGTTCCGCGCCTGGGACGCGTCGTCCCAGGCCAGGGTATTATCTTTGGAGTCTACAACAGGGTGTCGCCGATGGTCGAGTCCTTGTTCATTAGTCCCGACAAGAAGTAAGTAGATCACAGAGGCCGTCTGCTGTCGCAATAGTACACGCGCCATGCAGAGCGCCGCCACACTTTTTTCCAATAAAGAAAACATTTAGACCAATTACATCAATTTGATATTGTGGGAGTAAGGCCCTCTAATTCTCAACGGGCTTTGGTGGGGCAGAAGAATGCAGCAACTCGTTGATGCGCCAAATTTGCAGCGTAGAGCCACCTTGGTTGACTTCGTCCTGTGCATCCCGATCGCAGAATGAGTGCGGTGTCACTCCGCAAGCAAGCACACAACACGGTCATGATTTCACGCGTAAACGAGCACTTACCGCAATGTCATCGGAAATGCTCCCCAGTGTCCAAGGCTGCAAGGTGTTCCAGTTCAGGTCCACAATAGAGGAACGGTGTCCTGCGTGGCGGAACAGCAAGCACCTGTCCGTGCCGGCACTCTGGCCGACGTTATCAGCTCCAACAAACGCGTCGTGGTCTAGGGCCCAGATGCGCACAAAATTGTCGCTCCCAGAGCTTGCGAAGTGCTGCCCATCAGGCGCCCATTGCAAGCACATCACCTAGCATGCACAAACAGAGATAATCGTCGTCACGGCGTAACGAAAAACGTGGATGTTTGATTGCAACCCACCTCTTCGGTGGAAACGTCCCGGAACACGCGGACTGGCTTTGTCGGCTTACGCCAGTCATACCTACGGAACGAACAAAAAAAAGAGAATCGTTTACGACACAAAATGCACAGTCCAGCCATCCGCAGACAGGTTTTGCGCCTACTCACAGATGTGTGGTTGAATCCGAGGACCCGGTTAAGACATAGTTTGTTTCGGTTGGATTCCATGCGCAACAGTTGATATCGCGCGTGTGGGCGTTATCGATGCGTGTTACAGGACCGTTCTTGTTTTTCCGCGTGTCCCAGAATGCGACGAGTAAGTCGTCGCCGACACTGCAAAGCACGCTGCTAGAAGCTGGATGCACGTCGACGTCTTCCACAGTGTCCTGTTGGCACCAAATACATTTTGTGAGGAGTTTGGCTTGCGAAACGCCGTGCAGTTTTGCGACACTGTAGTCCGTACCGTGTGTCCTTTCAGAATGGATTCGGGCTGCAGTCGACGTACACGCTTCCATCCCTATGCGAAGGGCGGCATTCAGTGTCAATAATTTGCACGACTTGATAAACACTGCTATCGATAGTGATGTAGCGTACCTCCAACTGCTCTTCGCGGAGCTTCTGCTTGTCTGCTTGCGATTTGCGCCCTTTGGATGCACTGGCGGTGGCAACTCTCTGCCGCTTCTCTGATGGCTTGTCATCGGAAGAACACGCAAGTGCGGTTCCATGTGCTGCGAAATCCCATACCAAGACGTTGCGATCGCTGCCGCCGCTTGCAATCTTGTCAGCATTCCTAAAAAATCGCAGGGCATACTCTGCCTTCGCGGTGTGACCTGTCAACAACCACATTCAGCGTGATAGAATGGACACAGGCAGACGACACGCGCCGATCCGTACCTGTCAACAGTAGGTCGGGGCAACTTGCGACGCATCCATCGCCCTACATTCAATCACCACAAGCAAAGACATTCCGACAGTGAGTCCACGCCCGCCATCATGTTTTGGGCAGGCGGAGGGTTCGTGCACACGAACATAATCGCCCGTTCGGTTGGGCTGCGTGTCTGTGTTCCAAATGAACACGTTGTCAGAATCTGTTTGCGTGCCGACGATGTGAGGCTTAGAAGGTGACACGCGGATGCGATTGACCTGTCGGGCATTGTCAACGCAAACAAACAAAACCAACAATTTAATTCACAGCAAGGCACGGCTGCAGCGGCGGCCACATGCACGTGCACGCACCTCGCCCGGGTGAACAATTTCTTTGTTCGTTGACATGAACGGGGTGCGATGGCCTGTCGAATGGAAAGGGCGTGCAAATGTGACACACTAGTTGGGAACGAAGTGCAGGTGGACGTGTCATATTTACCATCTCTAAACTTCTGCACGTGGTTACGCGGGGTGCACCAAGGCTTTGGGACCTCGACAACGTCGACAGTGAGCAACGCCGGATCGCCTGCAGAGACATTGCCACGGATGTGTTAGACATGCAAACGGCAATCGATGTCCAAGATCGAACGAGCACGAAGGGTCGCACCTTGCCACACACAAGCCTCCGAATTGTACACTCCATTGGTCTGGCGGGAGAAGTACAATGTTTGGTAGTTGAAGTACTTGCGTCCGTAGTCGTCGATAGGTAAAGACTTCGGGAACGCGAATGGGCCCCATTGCAATGCAAGCGCCGGCCACTGGCAGTGGTGCGGCAACAGTGTGTCGTAGAGGAGGGGCGCGTTGTGCTTCCAGTTCAAGTAGTCCTCTAGTTTCTTGATCTCCGCCGCAGCTTCCGCATCTCGAGCAGCATTATCGCCCGATGCTTGTGCGGATTGTGCCCCTGCGGGGACTTCGTCGCCACTGCGTGGTTCACTTTTCACTTCTGCAGTTTGTCCTGGCTCGTTGGAGGTTGCCGCAAATTCGGCGTCCAGAGATGACAGACCGGTTCTCGCCGTCGCCATGTCTACGATACGCAAGCAAGCTCTTTGACACCGAGAAGCTCAAGTGAGATGCTAACACTTCGGGGACTGCGCACTGTTGTCGGACAGCACCAATCTGCCGTCCGGGCCGGTCAGGCAGGAGATAAAGAAAAAGTACACAAAATTGCATGTCTCTCCGTGATGCGTAGGTTCCCAAGGTTGCGTTTGTCATTGACTTGCGACGATCATGCTGCAATCTCCCACAAAGACTATCCGTGTGCATGACCACGCCATGCTGTGCAATGATGTCGACGGGTGGGTGGGTGGGCTTCGAAGACTCTGCATTGACGACGATTCTCCGAGCAACCTCGCGCGACGAGTCAATCGTGTCTCGTCATCGTCCGTCGGTGTGTCCGCCAGTGACTCCTTCGGAAGCATCAGCCTTGCGCACGCCATGGCACAGTGCTATGAGAACTCAACGTTGCCAGATTAAGTCTCAGCAACCTTAGCAAAGGTGTTCAACAGTTTGTCGACGCACAGCAACGTCGTTGATTCGTCGTCGTCGTTGTGTAGTCGCCGCTTAGTTTCCATCGCCTTTGTCGTTTCATCGCTTCGTCGTCGCTTCGTCGTCGTTGTCGTCGTCGTTGTCGTCGTCGCTTCGTCGTCGCTTCGTCGTCGCTTCGTCGTCGCTTCGTCGTCGCTTCGTCGTCGTTGTCGTTGTCGTCGTTTCATCGCTTCGTCGTCGTCGTCGTCGTCGTCGTTTCATCGCTTCGTCGTCGCTTCATCGTTCATCGTCGATGTCGTCGTCGTCGTCGTCGTCGTCGTCGTCGTCGTTCGCCATCTTCATTTTGGCGGCAACTCGAGACTGTTTGTGGCCTGAATTGACGACGTCGGCGAACACACGCACACGACGTCCATGCATGTATTTACACGACATGTTGCGTCGAAAACGTGTCTAACAGTGTAATTACACACTGTGGAAGTGTAATTACAGTGGTCGAGACATTTTTACATGCTAAAGACGACGACGACGACGACGACGACGACGATGACAACGACGACGATGGCGACAAAGACGACGACAAAGACGACGACAAAGACGACGACAAAGACGAAGACGACAAAGACGACAAAGACGACAAAGACGACGACGACAAAGACGACAAAGACGACAAAGACGACGACAACGACGACGACGACAAAGACGACGACGACAAAGACGACGACGACAAAGACGACGACAGAGAAGACCAACGACGATGGCGACCACGACTACGAATGCAGCAACGACGACGATTGCGACAACGACGACGACGACGATGATGCCGCAGGGAGGATCACGACGGCTATTGCGACGGTCTCCTGTAACGAACGTGTCCACGTTGAGGGATGCGCGATGTGCGGAACCGGCACTTCACACTGTGGCGGAGCGAGTGCGCTTGGAACTCTGTTCTAGACATGTCAAAGTACGTCAGCACGTATGTACGTCATCCGAGGCTAAGTCCAATCGGCGCTGACATGCAAAAAAGTGTGGCCGCGTCGACAAGAAATCTATTTTTTCAAACGAAGAGATGCGTCGTGATGGATTTTCTTCGATGACGTAAACGAGCCTCCGACAGCAGTCGCGGGGCCATCGCGGGCTCGCGTGGTCAGGCGTGCATTTGATTTTGATAAGCACACCATGTACGTCGACTTACTCAAGTTCGTGATGCCGCTGTCGGTCACTTTGGTGGTGACTGATGCGTGCCAGCTGGCCGTGAACGCGGCCATATCACGGTTTTCAAAGAGTGACGGGGAGACCATGGGCGTGTTTACTGCCGTCTTCTTCTTCGCGCTTCTTCTTACTTCGTTCACAAAGAGCTTCAAGCCAGTGGTCCTATCTCTACCGGAAACCAGGCAGGACTTTCTGTGGATCATGCGTGGGTTCATTGCCGTCTGCATCACCCTATTCTTGTTGTCGATCTTAATCGGCAACACTCCGCTGGCGTACTTACTCACCGGCATGGAGTCTGCGCAAGCAGATTCGCTTCGCACGGCGTTCGTCAGTTTTTCTGTCCTCCCAACTCTTCGTGGGTGCCGTTACGTGCTCGAAGGTGTGCTGAGCAGAAAGCGCATCGCCATGCCACAAGCAGCAGCAGTACGTTGGCGGTGCAGTGTTTTTGCGTCTGTGCCGTTCGCGTGAGCTCCTGACTCTTGATTGTTTTGCATTGGTGTGATTGCAGTCCATTGCAGCGTTAGTCGTGCAGATCGGGTCCTCTGTTGCTTTGCTGAGTATCGATGTCTCTTCTCTGGGATTGTCAGACATCGTTCTGTCGGTGATCCCTATATACGCTGCTGCGTTTGTTCAAGTGGCAATCATGTTACTGGGATGGAAGTGTTACAAGGGCACTATATTCCCGTCTGCGCCACGTGCAACACTTTCTCAAAAATCATCGCGAGTGGCGAGCGATGCATCTGGGGATGCGGACGAACGCCAATTGCTTCGCAACGACGATGACGGTGACACTCCACACAAGGAACCGCTTGCAGCGCGTGCAGAATCTGACTCCACGCCCAAAAATCACGCCGCTGAATCTGCGGTGTCGATCAATAAAATATCAACCTTTGTTGGACCTTTGATGCTGACTGAGCTCGTCCAGCGCATCTCTAGACCGGTAGGCCTGCTCACACGACTCTTCCACCCATGATGTTGTTTGCGACCGTCGCACCATTTCAGTTTTCGTTTACTAGGCGTTCTATTCCTGCTGTGTCCGTTCTCCACAGGTCATCAATGCCATATGTGCGATGAATGGAGGGGCGGAGGCCGTCGCTGTTCTTGGGCTTGTGTATCCGTTAGGCCACTTGTCTTACGGGTCCGTGATTGCATCTTTTTGACAAATTGTATTTTCGCAGCACTGACACCGCGCGTTGTCGTTTACGCCTGGCACCCAGTTGGATTAACACGTTAAAGTCAACAGCCACAGCGTTCCGAGAAACAAAATACTCGGAGACCGAGAAAACTGCAAAGATCCGATTTTTCGCTGCAATGTGCGTCGTCGTTGGTGTCGGCTGTGGGTTGTTCGGAGTGATGTCCGGGTTCTTTGATTGGATCCTCCGAGACGTGCAGCACGTTGACGATAGTCTCGCGTCACAGTGCACGGGGTGAGTACTCGAGTACTCGCACTGTTTGTGTTTGCATGCCCAACAATCTGCATGAACCGCTGAGCTTGACTGTGTTTGCGCTTGGTGCGGGTAGGCCACTATTGTTGTTTGCAATATTCGCGGTTCCCGTCGGTATTCGCGGCGTCATATCCGGACACCTCGTAGCAATGAAAAATACACGCCCGTTTCTGTGGGCTGGCCCGGTCCGCCTGTCGTGCATCGTGATCATGCTGTTCCTGATGCCCGTGGTCGGCATTCATGGCGGCATGTTGGGCGTTGCGGCTCTCTTCACTGGATTTCTATCCGAAACATCAACCATTTTGGTGGGCATGCGCTGCCAGAGTAGTTCGCCAGATACCAAGAAACGAGCAGCTCCAGCTCAGCTGCATGGCTCGAAGCATGAATTCCAAGCGATCTCGCTTCGGGGAGGAGATTCAGAGCCTCGGTCCTTTTAGTTGACGTGTCGCTGAATGTGTAGCACTTATTTATCAATCATCGTCCGTCCTTACTCTGCAGACACTATACTTATTGTGATCGTTATTCCGCGCCCTCATCTGCTATTATCTTGTGCCGCCTTTTCACTCGACTGCTTCGTTCGTGGGCTTACCGTCACCACTCGCTTCATTTCCGTCAGTATCAGCATCACTGTCATCAGCATCACATGATCAGCCTTCACCATCACTGTCATCACCGCCATCGTCGCACCTCACCAATACCACTGCCGTCACCATCGCCACTACCAATGCCACGATCATTGTCATTGCCATCGCAATGGCCACCACCATTGTTATTACCGCCACTGTCGTCTTTAAATTAAGACCACCGTCGTCATTACCAACACTGCCGTCATCGCCACCACCGTCGTTCATTGCCACCACCGTCGTCAATATCACCACCGTCTTCTTTAATAAGACCACCGTCGCCATTCCACCACCGTCGTCATACCACCACCGTCGTCATTACCACCACCGTCGCTGTCTCCGTCTCCGTCGCTGTCTCCGTCTCCGTCGCTGTCTCCGTCTCCGTCGCTGTCTCCGTCTCCGTC
>ENA-OWNT01001517-OWNT01001517.1-seawater-metagenome-genome-assembly--contig:-NODE-1517-length-28748-cov-4.128004_pt1 | contig 28748 bp, 28 predicted proteins | sample MGYA00238136_ERZ651165 | MGnify/ENA primary metagenome ERZ651165 (study PRJEB26861, sample SAMN08777766) | seawater metagenome | isolation source: coastal seawater | place: USA: Florida | collected...
CACAGACTGGTTACATACAAAATTTGTGCGTTGACAGACACGAGGTTCGTCACCAAGCACGTACGCGTGACCAATGTCTGAAAATTTAGGCCAATCTTTCCGCTGGTCCGGCGACTCCCACTCAAATAATTCAATGTATTGTGCCAGGTGATGGTCACCGCACTTGAGCATCATCACATGACGCATCGCTGCATCGTGGTGAACGCCAAATAAGTCACTCCACGATTGCGCTCCATTTCGATGTTCGATAAACCGCTCGCCGGCGGTTGGAGTGGCGTCACGCTTCACCTCCCAGTCGAAACGACAGCCAAACACGTCGATCAGAAAAGCTGAAACTTCTGACACTGACGACACAACGAGGCCAACGTGATCCATTCCGCAATTTCCTGGAATAACACGCGAAGACGCTGGCTGGTCTGACATCTTTCGTGTACTTGCGATCGAAGGGCTCCCCATGTTCGATGCCTGCGATGTGGGCGGTACAGTCCGGGTCATGGAGCTCAGGCCACGGCGGTTCTTGAAATGAATGGCGCGGGCAGTATTCACGCGGTGACGAGCAACCATTGCTCGGAACGAAGCGCGCATCAAGCGGTGTGCCATAGTGACCGAAGGAACACACACAAGCTGGATCAATTCACCACAAGAAACAGCTTTTCAGGGCAAATAAGCGAACAATCGAATTTTCGAATTTTCGAATGTTTTCCGAGATGCCGTCTCGATTGCATTGTCAGCGAGGTGACTGACGACTCTGTTGTTAAATGAAGTTGTTTCGTGTGACTCATCGAATCCGTTGGTCAGTGATCCAATGCTGCGACCTTTCGACTTCTTGCTTGTGTTGGTGTCAAGCAACAGAAGAACAAAGGAACGGAAGAACGGAAGAACGGAAGCAACAAGCAACAAACGACAAGACTCATCCAAGATCGCAAATCGCAATCTACGCGGCTTCAATGCTTCAAACGCGGATCCTGGAATCCCAGTTAGTGATTTCTGAAAATTGAAATTTGGGAGTTGTTCCGTGGCTGTTTGACCATTTACGGATGGAAGTGTACGCGTCAAAGCCAATAATAAATTTAGACAACTTTTATAATATAATGTACAGTATTAAATTTTAACTTTCATCGCCAATTTCGACATGCAGCATTTTATTTGTCACCAGTCACACTCGTCACCAGGCACCAGGCCAACACGTTCTCGTTGTCGTGTTGTCGTTTCGTCACCACTTTCGTTCGACACGGCAACACCCAACCGTTGCAACCACACCATTTTCCCATCACCACACCTCCTTCTCAATCACTTCTCGTCTGCTGATGGGGCTGTGGTGCTGGTGCTGTGGCGCTGGACGTTGGTGACATTGATTGTCGTTGGTTGAGTCTTTTGTTGGGGTGGGCATTGACGTTATGACGACAGATGTCGAAGACCTGGGATGGTGGCAGCTTGATGAGCGTTTCGGGCACGGGTAGTCACCTCCCAGCCCACGTGCCGTTTGTTTTTTTCTTTTCGATTTTTGTTTTGGTTTTGATCAAAATCAAATGACATTCTTTCGCTATTGGGTTTGATTGGGGTTGGGAAGTGGTTGTAGTGGTTGAACGAAACCGGATACTTTGCACTATGGCAACTGCAGCAGTGTCATCAAGGGTGATTCGAGGCCTCGGCGGTATCACAAAGTCAGGTGGTAAGGTCCGTTCCCTTGACTATCTTGTAATTGGCGGCGGCTACGCTGGATGCAATGCGTTGTCGGCATTGCAAAGGAGTGTCGCCCCGGGGTCTTCGGTGCTTTGTGCCTCGTTGTCGCCTCCCGGGGGTTCATGGTACGACTACTACGACTACGCAAAGCTGCACGCGCCTCATCCGCAGTTTGGCGTCTCGGGTCAGCCATGGGATATCAGCGACCCAAACGTACTGGCCTCCAAGGACCAAGTCATCGACCACTTCAATCAGTATGTAAGCTCCCTTCCCACCAACTTTGAATTTGCCAGCGGGGTGGAGTTCGTGAAGAGCGAATATGATTGCCGAGACGATATCTCACTTGTGGACAAGCACGGCAGCGGCGTACGCGCCACTTTGCGTGATGTGGCCACAGGAGAGGAGTCCACAGTGTCTGCAAAGTATGTCATCGACGCTCGCGGCTATCACTTTACAGGACATCGCAGCCGCGAAGAGGACTTGAACTTTACTAGTTCTGATGTACCAGAAACTCAGGTGTCAGAAGTGACCGCTAAGATGGCGGAGGTGGACGGTGCCGTCTCGAAACGGTCTCGATTGTAAGTTCGTGCACATCTTCATCAGTTGTGATGTCCCCATTCGAAACAGTGATTTCGTCGGAAACCATTGTTGCTCAGTTGTCATGTGCCATGTCTCTTCCAGATATGTGGTGATAGGTGGAGGAAAGACCGGCCTCGACACTGTTCAGCACATTCACAGGCACAAGCGTGACATGGATGAGGTGATGCTAGTGACGGGGCGCAGTAAGTTATTTCTCAAGAGAGACACAATTTTCCCTCCGTATGAAGAAATGTTAGCTGGGCAATTTAGCCCTTACACACTTGGGGACTTGAAACTCGACCTTACTCTGGCTTGGGATGGGACCAACGAGGAGGTGGGGACGGCGTGCTGCGTGCTCGCTTGCAGACCATTGTCAGTAACCGACCCGCCACTGCTTTCGACAGGCCTTGTTGTACGGAGCACAAGACGAAGGCGTGATGTTTGCACTCAATGATCGTCCGTCCTCGTCCTCGTTCTACGGTTGCGTGAGTGAGAAGGAACGCGAGGAAGTTCAAAACAGTTGCTCACGCATTGTCCAAGATGACTATTTTCTTGGGTGTGAACCGTTGGATTCTTCAAACGGGTCCTCTGCGGGTCATCGCCTGAACTTCCGCAATACACCTGCCATTGAGACGGATCAAGAAGTGATCCTTGTCAATTGTCGATCCAGTATTGGCGCGCACAGTCATCATGCTGGGTCTGTGCACCCGTTGCGACCCGACGGTACTCTTAGATTTGGGTCGCTCGCTGGGTTCACGGGACCTTCCCACTATTACTTCTCCTTGCTGCTCGCAAAGCGTCCCGAGATTCTGCCGACGCTTCCGTTATATGGTCACAAGTGCGTATCGTATTTGGGTGACTCTTGTGCTGGAAATATCCAAAATGATTACTGACACCGCTTTTCTCACTGTGAATTCAAAGATACAGCCTTGATTTGCAACGACGCAACCATATCCCTCCTGGATTCATTCTGAGTTTTGGAACAAGCGCGGCAGTCAATTCCATCAGTATTGTCGATCAGATTGGTCCAGATGCTCTGGAAGGGTATGCACTGGTGTGGTTTCCAGCGGTTTGTGTGAGGAGAGCTCAACATCGGTGTTGATTCTGTCTTGTAGGTACACAGGCGACGTAAATTTATGGTATCCTCCGAAGCAGCAGAAGGCTATTAAGGAGCGAGTCGCACAGTCCAAGGCGCGACTCTACGAAATTGCGAAAAGCTGTTGCCGTCTGCTCACACCCGGCGATGAGCAGCCCGTTCGGCCTCTTGAATAAATTATGGCATAGAGTCGCTGCGATTTAACTAATCGGTGATCATCACCATCAAACGTTTGACATCAACGATCGAATTCGCACTGATGCAAGTTTGCAAGTCCGCCTCATGTGTGTTTTTCATACAGGCGGTGGCACCGTTCGGCACTGCACACAAAAGAACCAAAAGTAATCTCAACATTTGGTCCCACGACTGAATAGTGGGGATCACGGTGGGCACGCGAACAGGCACCAGCTCACTCACGCCCTCACTCCCACTGGCCCACCGAGGTCATTGCACTAGCTGCGTAGTACGGAGTCATTTGGTGGGAGTTTACGCTGCACTGGAATGCGAGGACGAGTTAGTGTCGCACGCCACGATTTTTGTGTTCTAATTTTTGCAGGTTCCCATTTTCCGGCAGAATTCGTCCAGACTTCGGAGAGAGCGACTGACAGTGACTGACAGTGAATAGCAGTGAATAACAGTGACTGACAGTGACTGACGGCGGCTGACAGTGACTGACAGTGACATTGAAAGAGTGAATGAATGAAGGCAACTAACAGTGAGTGAGTGAGTGAGTGAGTGAGTGGGTGAGTGAGCAGCCACAGCCAACTCACTAACTTGCAACTCCACAGTGCGGCTGGCAGTGAAGGAGTGAGTGATGACGGCCCGTGAGCTCCCCACTAAGCCCCACTAAGCCCCACTAAGCCCCACTGAGTGAGTGAGTGAGTGAGTGAGTGAGAGTTCGTTGTGTTGTTGCTGTTCCCAGGTTCGCACCCACAGCCCACAGCCCACAGCGCCCTCAATCAACTTTGAATTCAAAGTAACTCACTCACAGTCACAGTCACAGTCACATTCATTGACTGACTGGGCTTGACCACCTCCCACTCACTCACTCACTCACTCACAGCCCACAGCCCACAGCTTACTGTTCGAGGTCGCCCACTCACTCACTCACTCACTCACTCACTGCTCATTTGTGGGAGTTGAAGGCGACGAACGAACGACGAACGACGAACGACGAACGACGAACGAACGAATGAACCAACGAACCAACGAACACCATCGGCTTCGAAAACTTCGAACGCAGCAGCAACACAACAGAAGCACTGTGAACACAACAACAAAACCTTCCTTCTTCCGTCGCTCCTCACTCCTCATCCGTCGTCGCTGTTGCCGTCGCTGTTGTTGTCGTTGTTGTCGTCATCGTTAGTCGTTAGTCGTTAGTCGTTAGTGGTGGCGATCGTCGTTGTCGTCGTCGTCGTCGTCGTAGTTGTAGTGTTCGTTGGGGTTGTTGTTGTTGTTGCTGCCGTGAGGCTAATGGTGGTGGTTGTGTTTAGATAGTTCGGCGTGTCTGTTTTGACGGTGTTGTTTCGACTGTATTGCTTGAAGCTGTTCGCATGATACAGAGCGACCCTCCAGTGTTTGTTGGTTCGGTCAACATTCCTTAGGATGCGTGGACAGAACTCAACCGCACGAATACCTGAGAGAAAGATAGGCGAAACACTCTGCAACAACGTCAATGAGAACGCTTCCACGTGCTTTTGTGACTGCGTGAAAGGAGACGACAAAGAGCCAAACTTTCCTTGCTTTCACAAATTTGTTGACTTTGTAATTGAACCGAGTACATTTCAGTTGCGTGTTTGCACACGCTCTGGCAATCCAGGTCTCCCTTTTGGCCGCTGCTTGCCTCCTTCTCTGGTTCCTTTGTGTGCATTGGGTGTAGTTGGCTAGAAATGACGGACGTCATGAAAACCGCGGCCGAAGGCCCGCTCAAGAACTACTACCAGTCGAAGATTGATGCAATGGAAAATGAGCTCCAATCTTCCGTAGACAATCTGCACCGCTTGGAAGCCCAGCGAAATGAGTTGAACGGCCGTGTGAAAGCGCTGCGGGAGGAAATCCACCTGTTGATGGAACCATCGTCGCACATCGGAGAAGTTGTGAAGCACATGGGAAACTGCCTCACCAAGCCACGTGTGTTAGTGAAAGTTGGCCCCGAGGGCAAGTTCGTCGTGGACATTGGGAAGGATATCAAAGTGGAAGATCTGACGCCGAACACTCGCGTGGCCCTTCGCAACGATAACTATGAGCTGCACAAAATTCTGCCGAACAAGGTTGACCCCTTGGTCAGCTTGATGAAGGTCGAGAAAGTCCCGGACTCAACGTACGATATGGTCGGTGGTCTTGAGAAGCAAATTCGTGAAATCAAGGAAGTCATTGAGTTGCCAATCAAGCATCCAGAGCTCTTTGATGCTCTTGGTGTGGCCCAACCGAAGGGCGTGCTGATGTACGGACCGCCTGGAACAGGCAAGACATTGTTAGCTCGTGCTGTCGCACACCACACAGATTGCTGCTTTATTCGAGTCAGTGGAAGTGAATTGGTCCAAAAATACATTGGGGAAGGTTCCAGAATGGTTCGCGAGTTGTTCGTGATGGCACGACAGCACGCACCGTCGTTGATATTCATGGACGAAATCGACTCTATCGGCAGTGCCAGGTCAGGTCGCGGTGACTCTGAAGTTCAGCGCACGATGATGGAGCTCTTGAATCAGCTCGACGGCTTCGAACCTTCGAACCAAATCAAAATCATCATGGCGACGAACCGCATTGATATTTTGGACAGTGCTCTCCTTCGACCTGGTCGCATTGATCGGAAGATTGAGTTCCCGAACCCGAACGAAGCATCGCGTGTGCATATCATTAAGATCCATTCCCGTAAAATGAATTTGATGCGTGGCATCAACCTCCAAGAAATTGGAGCGAAGCTTCAAGGCGCCTCTGGCGCGGAATGCAAGGTATGTGTGAACAGCACTGTTCCCCTGCTGCACTTTGCAGCCGAACAACCTCGGCTGAACGAAAGGGCTCATGAACTCATCGTTGGTAAATGATATTCTTTTGTTGCTTTAACCAGGCTGTGTGCACCGAGGCTGGCATGTTTGCCCTCCGCGAACGTCGTATTCACGTGAAGCAAGAGGATTTTGAGATGGCAGTGGCAAAAGTGATGAAAAAGGACGCCTCCAGGGATGAATCTCTTCGTAAGCTGTGGAAGTAAGCACCCGAAGATAAATATTTACCTAGTAGTTATGACAAATCTTGCAGAGCGAGCATTTTATTGTGAAACAGGAGCGCCTGCAATCCAGTGGTCCACCCACACACTTGTCACGCCGCTGTGAACATTGGTCGGGCCACACACAAGAGTTGCTGCGGGTGCGACCCAGTCTGCGGTCGGTGTCCTGACATATGTGAGGAGGGCCCCTCCGGCGCTGTGGTGCACCTGAAACAATGCGAACGCTGTTAGTGTGATCGTGCGATCACAGGATACAACAGGAATCGTTGGCTTACGTGGAGATGCTCTGCGACGGTGTCGGTCTGACATTCCAACTTCTCGTTGTGAATACGACGGAGTTTCTCTGTCGCGAATTTCGATTCATCCAGGGATAAATACGGAAATAAGGTGACTGTTGAATCAACATGATTCCCAAGAAATTGGCCCTTGCTGTTGAAGTCTGCAAGCACGAGACTTGTGTTATGCTTCAGATACTGCCAAAGCTGCACGAATTCCACGTACCCCCAAGAAAAATGCGAAATAGAGCCACATGCGACGAGGTGTCGCTGCTTCCGTCATGCGAAAATTGAAACCCCAGAGTCTGATGTGACGACACGGCGTTCACTTCAGGGCGCTCGAAATTACTACGAGGAATCTTCGCACGCACACAAAACACACGCTAAACCTAAGAATGGTGCCGGTCCCGACGAAATGTGAGCTGAGCCCCGGTCGGAGAACGAACCTTCGTTTCTGCAAATATCCGCCATTGTGTGGTGTTCAAAACTGCACGCGTGTCTTCCACGGTCATAAAATCGAGAAGGTGAAGTGATGTCAGTGACGAACGTGTGGTAAAAGCCGGGTCTTCACTCAATGTGCGTTGCACAACTCTCTGTAGTGGTAACAGTTCCTCCTTGCGTAAAAATGCCTTGAAGTAAATCACGAGTGGCGATGAACTCAACAGTTTAGAAACACCGGGTGAAGCAACCGGACTCGGGTTCACAAAGTCAGCTTGAGAATCTACTTCCAGTGCACTGGTCTTTGCATCAAATGAAGGCTCATCAGTCGAAAACACCCCGTTGCTTGAACGATATCGCTTCGTATTGCGCGTGTCCAATGGTTGATACGCCTCCAACGAGTCCATTTCATCGCGGTCGAGTGGTCGGTAGAAGCCGCCATCAGCCTAGTCACAACCACGAAGAATCAGATGAGCCAGTGCCACATTTGCGGACCGTGGCGATAATTGCTCACCGTTCGTTCAGTGGCTGATACGTTGAATATGAGACGGTGGATAAAACTGCTTCTGTGGCTGCCATTTGTGAGTTCGGTAGCAGGTACTAAGCCATCGCCGTGAATCTCAAAGGTCGCAAGGATTAAGTCCAGCAAGCGTTCTGAAAATACCACACCATCACTCCGACTCAAGAAAGTACTCCTCAGTTCTGCCTCCAATTCCGCCTTCGAAATAGTCGTGCGCCCAGCACTTCGCAACGCCAATGCCTTTGTCTCGAGGAAATCGAAAATTTTGTGAGTCATTCGTGGTGTGTCGACGGGCTGGAATTGGCGCAAAACGTCTTCCCCGCCCATCACACATTGACACACTTTCCATTTCCATCGCGACCCTCGCCTCTGGCAGTACTCACGCCTCAGGTCACCTGTGTGCATCAATCACAACACTTAAGAAAAGTATATTTGAGTGCATCACACGATGTGGTAATCACTCACCTGAACATTGGCAAACGCCTAATGTCTCATCTATCTTGTCCGAAGTTTTGCACACTGCTGAACATCTCGCGTGCCCTTTCGTGCGGCAAAACTCATCACAGGACTCGCTCCCATGGATATTCTCTTCAAACCAACCAATACCATCGTTCACCCCACGTCCACGCCAATTCCCACCAACGCCACAAATATACCGAGGCGCCGAGTCGACACACAGGGCTACTGCTGCAGCGACGACCGCCAACCTCACGAGACGTCGCAGCATCGCACCTGCGTCAGCTCACCATTTCCCTGCAAAACGGTTCTTAGATGAAAAAGTGGACGAGAACCAACAATGAGTACGTTCGTAGATGCCAAAATCGTAGATTACACTTCACACAACATCTTTGGGAGCACAGTACTCGCGTACTGCCCTGGCGCCGCAATGTGCGCGGGAAGGTCACGTCCATGGCTGGCATGCTGCAGACGACACAAACGCGTTCGCCAGACACACCTCCACTATACTTTGTGAGTCCCTGTTGCTTCGTGTAAATTTTGCTGGGCTACTGGAAAGTGGACACCATCCATCACTCCATGCGGTGTGATGTGTCGCGGAGCACTCGAACAAATCACGTGCTCGTTTGAAAGAGCAACGAAGTGTCGTGTGTCGTCAGTCGTCAATCGGTCGTTGGTCGTTGAAACACCAGCAAAACTGCTGCGATTTTTAGTCCCTCTCCTGCATTATTCGGTCGTGCCATGTTTTGGGATTTACATTCACTGTTGCACGGTTCAGAAAAACATAAAATAGAAAATGGATGCAGTGATTATTAGTAGACAATGCGCTCATCCGAGTGTCGTGATTTCCGTGACGTCACAACGGTGTTCGTCGCGTTGTCGCGTTGTCGCCGTCGCGCCGTCGCCGTCGTCGCCGTCCGTTCGTCGTCGTCGTCATCGTCGTCGTCGTCGTCGTTGTTGATGACGTTGCTTGTGTGGCCACATAATAACAACGGCGGCACAACTCCCTGACAAATTCGCGGGTAGGTATCACACGCGATCTAATCATCGGGAAGGAACAGTCTGCAACAACGCTCGCCTTCTCGACAACTCATGGTCGAAGTGGTGAGTTCCAATGGAAGACGTGGTGCGTGTGCACGCACTGCGTGGCATGGCCCACCACAGAGAAGGTTCGTTCTACCTACCTCACACGACGACGCAAGCTTGTAGCAAGAAATGTGTGGCGGAAACCCACACGTAAAACGAGGGGAAAAGGCATAAAAAATCGGGAGGAACTTGTTTAGCGGAATGCCTGCTTAAGACCATGAGCGACACGCCGTCCAGTGCTGGTGCGCAGCATTCTCATTTTGTCAAGAGCGAGTCAACAGCGTCAGTGCTAACTCAGTCAGAATACGACGAACTTGTCCATCACGAAAGAAAATGCTTTATGAAGGGAGATCTTGATGAATGTCGCAAACTTGCGCTCATTCTGCACAGAGCGTGTCCACTTCGCACCAACAAGGACTCTAACAAGGATGCGGGAAGCAAAGATGTTGTCAGCGCATGGGCCTGCTTCGATCTCGCTCAATTGTACTCAATAGGCAAAGCAGAATTTAGCGACAACGAACTCGCCACGGAACTTTATTCCCAGGCTTGTGACCGCAAGCACTACCGAGCTTGTTACAATCTTGCCATGATGTACGCCTTGGACTGCAACGTACAATGTGCTACAGGATTTCTGTGTCTTACTTTTGTGGGTGTGCTGAATGTTTGCAGTTATGGCCAAGGACTGAACGGAGTCGAACGGGACCAAAACAAAGCGATGTCGTTGTTAAAAAACGGCTGCGAGCACCGGCACATTAAGTCATGCTCCAGAGCTGCCGAGGTAGAGGTTCTTCATGTCAGCAACAGTGATTTTATGTCTCAGTATTGTCGCTGTGCTGCTTAGGCGTACAAGCACGCGAAGCAGTATGCATCAGCAGCAGAGTATTATAGCAAAGGTGTGTGATACGAAACTAACGAGTATGAATTTCCCCACCTTGACCGTATTGAACAAATTCGCGAATGTGTGTGCTCCCAGCTTGCACCTTTGGCAATTTAGTTGCTTGCGCCAACCTCGGCATGATGCGAAGACACGGCCTCGGCGTCAGCAAAGATGAGGAGTTAGCCACCGACCTTCTACGTAGAGCATGCGACGGAGGCGTTCGAGGACCTTTCTGTAACTTTGACACCGAACCCTGAGTACCCTGAGGTCCTGGTTCGCCAAGCGTTGTGTGTTCCGTAATTTTCGGCATAAAAATTTATAAAAAAATACAGCAAAGGGCATCATTTGGACAGACTTAACACGAGAGCGTCTGCACTTCCGACAGCCGAACTACAATAGCACAAAAAGAATGTGATTAGCCGATTGTGGCCGACCTGGCGTCATTTGACGACACGATACTTACGTGAGACATCGTAGCAACGATCCCAAACTCTCTGTGTTGGACTCCTGCTCAATTTGGCTTTCAAGCCGACTGATTGTACTTGTGATAGTCCGTAAAGCTGACGACGCAGCAGATCGATACGAGGACAGTAACGAGGGGTCGCAGAGAACTTCGACGTTCTTGTGAGCCGCATTTGATGCTTGTGCAGACACAACCTTCACGCTTGGCACTTTGGCGGCGGTCACTGGCGACGGCGTAGAGTTGTCCTGAACGCTATTGTGCCCATTTCTGGACTCATTGTTGGCGACATTCTTGATAGTTGTGCTGGGCGCCGGCGCAGTCGAAGTCTTCAGAGAGTCCCGTTTTGGTTCTGGATTGTCAACGATCTCATTCAGGTCTTCATCATAGTACTTTCCTGTGGCCACAGAGTACAACCTCGTGTCCCCACGCTCTTGCATTAACGGCACAGCTCCTGTTTCCGGACAATGATCAGATACCATCTTCCATCCACGTAGCATCAGCGACGAAAGTTCTTGGCTCCATGCATCTCGTTGATCGCGGTCATCGTTCGGAACAGTGTTCTCTTCGTACCGTTTCATAAAAGCGTCAATATCACTCTCGTCGCTGCTCTCATCATCATCAGCGGGCACGTCTGCAACAAGATCGTCGTTGTGGTCACTGACACTGTCCACCAATTTGTGATCGACTTGTCGCTCAAGCACGACCGAGTAGATGTCTCCAGCCTACCAGGAGAACAACCGTCAGAGAAAAACATTCGCAACAACACGCACACAACTGACTACAAACTCACAATGTCCTTCATCAGGGGAACACTCGGTACAACTGGGTCGCTGGCGTTCTTCAACACAGTCCAACCCTTTTGAGCCAGAGCATTGACGGAATTCGACCAATGCGGATTCATGGACGCAATATACTCGGTGATAATACGGCGTCTTCTCTCGATGATCTGGGGTGGCGTCAGCCCATCAACAAAGTCATTGATGGCCGGAGAGAAAGTTTTTCCCTCCTTGTTTTGCATGAGCGGCACTGCATTTGTGACAGGGCAAGCAGTGTTCAGCATTTTCCAGCCTTGTAATAGATGTCCGGACACGCGCTTCGTCCACTCGTCTTTGTTTTTGTCCCATGCAAGAAGTTGCAACTCGACGCTGTCAAGGTTAACGTCCTTGGCGTGGTTGGAATGACGCTGAGTGTCAACAGTGGATGTGCTCACAGCTTGACTCTGAGTGCTTGGGGGTGCCGTGGCAGATGCTCCTGTCGTGCTTGTGCTGGCGGTTTGATTGTGAATGCCAGAAGCCGACGTGGTGTTTTGGACAGTTTCAAGATTGGCAACTTCATCAGCAGCGGTGCGTGTGTATGGGCCAATGTGTCTCCCTTCATTCAAGGAGTACTTCTGTGAGCCTTTTACGAACAAAGGCCCCCCAGATGTTGGACATTTTTCGTCGGACAACTGGTAGCCAAGTCGAAGGAGGCGGAAAACTTGACGCGCTTGTGCTTCAGGAACCACAGTTTGCGCTTTTTGGGATGAATCCGACGAGCCACCAGTTGATGGGGGCAACACAACGTCCATTTGACAAGGCACTGAGAACACTTTCCCGTCCTTTTCAATCAATGGGAAATTCGAAATGGGACAAGACATCTCCAGCATTTTCCAACCAGCCAGAAGTTTCTCGCTCATTTCAGCCAGAGATTCGTCCACACTTTTCACTGTTAGGGCGTCCATATTGATCACCCTGCGTTACTTGCGTAAATCAGCAAGAAACTTAGTAGGAAAGTTTAGCGGTCTTTGTTGCTGCCTCATTTTCCGCCCTCAAAATATCGTCCTATTCGCCTTCTCGGCAGCCACGCCACGCAAAGGTCGGTCGCTGCAATGGTCATTCCCACACAACATCCGTCACGAACCAACGAAGCGCGTCAGCGTTGCAACCACCAACTGCAACGACCTTCAGCACTGTATTTCATGTGCAAGTTGCAGTTCGTGGTGACAACGAACAGCACGAGTCACGAGTTGCGTTTGCGAAGTTCCACGTTCCACCTTCCAAGGTTCCACCGAATTCGCTGGTTTGTCGGTGTTGGTGGCTGGTGGCTGATGGCCGGAAGCTGGACACTGAATGAACTGGTCCACTGCCGGCAGGCCCTTCTGTGGCTTGCCCCTCGCTGGCTGAGTGACTATCCATAACGACGACGATGACCTTCTGAGTTATGCCGTAATATTTGGACCTAAGCACGGTCGTCAACGCGTGTAAACAACACACAAGCCGTCGTGGTGGGTGGTGGGCAATCAATCTGTTGGGTGTCTTCGTGTTGTTGAGCATCCATTGCATTACAATGGTGTTGCATTGCATGGTATGTCCGAATGCAAAGTCGAGCTTGCTCGTCACTGTGTTTGGACATTCTTTCATTGTTGGTGTGGTGTCGGTGATGGCGCTGTTTGATTGTTGTAAGTAGGAATGCTGTAGGGCTACAGTATTGTTTTATTGCACGAATCTTTCTTTCTAATGAAGGTTGTGACGGTGGATGACACGCGAAGGAAAGGTCGGATTTCGGTGTGATGATCATTCATGCAACGCGGTGTGACAGGCAGCTGAGCAAGTTTATCTTACGTATTGCTGGTTTATCATTTATCTATTTGTTGTTTTTAGTTTTCACTCGTCTGTCTGAGCCTCTGGATTTGATTCATCGTTGTCCTCTGCAACATCTGCAACGTTACGCTCCTCGTCTGCCTGAACCTCCGCGTCTGATCCAGCGCCATCTTCTGCACCATCTGCAACGCTGCGCTCCTCGTCTGATGCAAAGTCCTGTTCATCGTCTTCAGCATTACTCGGTTGGGAGGTCAATTCTGCGGATTTTGTTTGGGTGGAATCAGATTCAGCATTATCCTTGAGCAATTTGGCCCCATTAACATCCTTACGATTCGGCTTTTCGACACCATCGTCTTTGCTTTTGCTGGCATCATTGTCGTCCCCTACGTGCCTTTGGGCGTTGTTCTCGTTGCCGACCGACGAGATGGCATTCACACCGGCTCCAGCGCTGGGTAACTGTCGCATGCTACTGTTGCCAGAGAGGTGGTGAACAACAGCAAGGGTGGTCTGAAGCAGTCGTACATAGCCATTGTGCGCGGCGTCAAAGATAGGAAACTGCACCACTCCAATTGCGAGGCACTGAAGACTACTCATTAACGGAATCCACAGAATGCCGAAGCTATTGGCAACGCGGAACATGGAGTCAAGAACCAACAGCACAAGACTGGTTTGGAGCCGCATAGAAAGCGGCCCATACCAGTCCGTTTGCAACTCTGATGTCCGCGCCCGCGATCGAGCATACGGCAACACCTTTTCGAGCGTGATGAAGGTTGGGTGCCAGCAAAGAAGGAACCAATAACCAAGATCAGGTGAAAGCAGCAAGCCGGCAAAAATTGCTACAATTAGACCAGCTCCTTGTCGCAAGTATTCATAAGCATCCCCGAAGCCAAATGATAGTAGGACACTGTCAAGAGTGCGTAAAGCTCGGGAGAAGCCCGCCGAGGCATTTGAGGTTGCACCATGAATTGAGATAATGTGCCGATTGAAGAATTCCGCCATCGGCGTCAACAATAACTCGGCACCACTGAAAACTGGAAGAACCAACCAAAGGCTGAAAAACCACGACAGCATTGCTGACATATGAGCCATGGCATTAGCAGTTTCGTCCGGACTTTCGCATGTCGCTTGACTTCCGATAACTTGCAACAAAGGGCACACGAAGGTTGGTAGCGTACTTGCCAACAAACTCGTCAGCACAGTGATGCGACTCAATCCTGTCCACGACAAGAAGACCACCCAATATGAACACATCAGCACCTGCATTCGCTGCGTCTGGATAGAAAGCACACTCATAACCACAGGGAGCGCAAACGACGTCATAGTCTGAAAAATGAAGCTGACCCTCTTGCCAGTGACTGTGTTCAGTGCACCATTTTCGTGCGGCCGAGGTGGCAAAATGAAGTATATTGCGACAGCCCAGTACGTTACGTGAATCGTTGCTGCACCGACGGAAGACACCAAAGAAGTTCCAAACTTAGTGAGCCGTCGACTAATGTTTCGACAGTACCTCTGTACTTTTCGAATGGATCGTGAGAAAACAGGAAATCGTGACATCCAAATGATGACAACGATGAGCAGCGCCACTCCTGCCGCCGCCAGCAGAATGGTGCCAGCCGGAGGATGCTCGACAACCCAATTGTAAGACCGTTGCGCCGTCTCGTCCACCCGCTGCGCGATGGGATCCAAGAAATCTATTGCTGCCAGAGAATACTCTTTCAAAGCAGGCGAGAGCAGCATGAGCCAGAGCTCGAAAGCCTCGACCGACGCATCAATTGCATCCGCAAAAGTCACATTTTTGTGTGGGGATTCTGCTCCCGTCCCCGACGCTTCAGCTCCGTCCGTGCCCGTCTCCACTGAGAGTGCAGAGCGGACGTTATCAACCACATCAAGTTTTGTCAAGATAAACACCAATAATAAAGCATAAAATGCCCATCGAAACAGAAAAGCCGCAATCTTCCACACAATACGAAGCACGAGCAACACGAAGCCACGGCAGCAGGACCGCAACGTCGATGCTCTTGCCCCAGGCTGGTGTCTGCACATGGTTTCGTGGTTTCGTTGAAACCGTTAAAGTGCCATCAAACCATCGAGGCCACAGCGGTGCAGACAAAATATTTTCCGCTTTCCAGTTCGAATTTTCGTTTGCAACCAGCAAGGAGGTCGTTGCCATCCACATCAGATGCACAGCAGCCATCCGCGCTCGATGACAAGACGATGACGACGTCCACTATGAAACTCCACCCCTGAACCTAAGTTGCTGTCACCACGTCTCCCTCAACGACCCAGTCAGCCGCGTTCCTTGCCCTCCCAAACTGACAGCCGAAGCGCCAACACATGACATACATACCCATGCACACTACCTTCGCAGAACGATTCAAACGGCTAGCAGGTCGACTTGGTCCAAACGTCTTCGAACGACGGACAGCACGACAGCACAACAGTGACAACACAACAAAGGAGCGACTGAGTGAGTGGGTGAGTGGGTGAGTGAGTGAGTGGGTGGGTGGGTGCGAGGTGAGAGGTTGGGTGTTGACTTTTTTCGAATCCGAAATCCGATGCTGTCGACAGATGCTCGATCAACCGTCGACCGTCGTAGTCGTAGCCAAATCCAAAATCCAAACAAACGAAGTTGTGTTGTTGTGCGGTCGACGACGTTGTTGCCGACGAAGTTGTATGGTCATACGGCATGTGTTGTTGACGGGTTGCCAAGGCAACTACTTCTTGTGCAGTTGTCCAGATGTCCAGTCGCCAACGTGTCAAGTTGGTAACTTATCAAGTCATCAAGCTCTCAAGCTAAGGTTTCAAGGCGTCTTGCATCAGGCATGTAAGCCAAGTAGTCCAGCGATAAATCTTCCGGCCAGCCTGCTCCTGAACGGCCAACGTCTCACTCAGGCGTGCTGTTCAGAGTTGCGGCTTGCATTATGAAGCTCGTCCTTTTATCATGATTAAACGCTTTGCCGGTACCCATGGAATGTAGTCTTGGCAGGCCTGCAAATTAGGATACCCTGTTGAAAGGAAAATACTCTTCTCGCCGAATTCGTCCGAGTTGATTTGTTGCTGCTCAAACCATGGGCATGCTGAAATGTTGGGAAGTTGTGGTGCTCTGCATTGCACTATCAACGTCCGTTGCTTCGGCTCGTGGAGCAACAGACTCGTGCAGCGACGCGGCCTTGTCACAGTTGCGGTCGCGAGTCGTTGATTTATTGCTCCCGCAGCCCCCAGATGACGGATGCAATATTTCTCATCGTGTCACCAGTGCTGCAATCCGCTACTCTGTTTCTCTTCAACCCAGCAGCAATTGGAGTGACGTGAATTACGTTACCGAAGGCAGCGAAGGGCGATCGTGGTGGGATACCGGGGTTCATTTGCAGCGAGTTCTCCTGCTCGGAGTTGCAGCAAATCTCAATCTTACCAACGCAACAACAGAGCCACTCGTTTCGCATGCCCTCGTGAGATCGTTGGGGTTTTGGCTTCAAAATGACTTCGTTCAGAGCAACTGGTGGTGGAACATTATCGGGACTCCGCAGGCTATTGGCAAGGCGATGCTGCTCCTTGGAGCCGTCAATAACACTGCTTTCGAGGCCTTTCTTCCCTTGGCTTGGCCGATTGTGAATCGAGCTAACTTCAGTCATGGTGAGACTGGCACGAATCTGGCGTGGGTGTCCAATGGCCAGTTACTGCTCGGTCTCATGGAATGCAACATGTCCCGGGCGGCTCATGCGTTCTCGGTGGCTGCTACCACAGCAGGGATCAATTACTTGGGGCAAGGTATCCAGCAAGACTCGTCGTTTCACATGCATGGGCCACAACTGTATAGTGGTTGGGGTTATGGCGCAATTTGGACGACGTTGATGCTGAGCTTCTCAGCGTTCTCTGTTGGCCAAGACGCCGCGTCTCAACTGAAATTCTCACCCAACACGCTCTCTGCTGTGGGTTCTGACATGATTCTGGACGGTCAGCGTTGGATGACTGCCGGGCAAAACTTTGACTTTACGACCAGTGGACGACTCATGACATATTTTTCTAACACGACCGGTCCAGAGCAGCTCAATTGGGGCCACTACCACTACTACGCAGCCTTCACAACGTTTGCGAATGCTTTTCCTGACTTTCACTGCTACAATCGCACGCCGTTAGCCGTCAATTTTGCAAATCTACTACCGATGGCGGCCCCAGCTTTCAGCAACGAAACTGCCGTTGAACTGCAACAGTTCGCGACTGAAATCGAAAGTGCTGATATTGCCGTTGGACGTGGCTTGTCTGGGCACCGCGCGTTCTGGAACAGTGATTACCACGTGCATCGCCGAAATACATCACTTGCCGTCCGCACTGCAAATGGAGTGGTCGTGGAGCGGTCGCCTTTCGTGACTAGCATCCGCATGGTGTCGAACCGTACGTTGAACAGCGAATGCGTCAATGAAGAAGGGAAGCAGGGATGGGATCTCGCAGACGGTGTGACAACATCGTACGTCCACGGAACTGAATTCGAGAACGTGTTTCCGTTGTGGGACTGGCACGGGGTGCCCGGAACCATCGAGGTACATGAGCCTCCGCCGTCTGATCTCGTAAAATCGTGCGCAGAAGTTCAAGATCGAGGTCGTGGACAGCACTTCGTGGGTGGTGTGTCAGATGGTGCGGACGGAGTTTCTGCCATGGACTTTGTGGAAGGTCCAATTCATGTTCATAGAAGTTGGTTTGCAGCCGGTAGAACGATTGTAATGATGGGCACAGGCACCGTTGATGGCACCACCGACAATGTTACGCTATCCCTCGATCAGAAATGGAGCAACGGGCCTATTTCTTATCAGCTCGCAGGTGCAGATCCAACATCGATTTTGGACGGGTCCGTGCGAACCCCAGCGCAAGGGTTACGATGGATACACCACTCTGGCATTGGTTTCGTTGTATTAAACGCCTCCACGTCAGTTGGAGAAACCTCAGCTAAATTTTTTATTCAAAATCGAACAGGATCTTGGAACAACATTACTCAAGGGTCGAGTGATCCCGTCTCTGGAGTTGTGATGCAGGCCGCAATTGATTATGGAGCCGTAACTTCAACCAGAAGTATACAGCACGAAGTTGTTCTCCTCCCGGGAATAGCCGCTGCCGACATGCAGGTCTATGACGACACTCTACAAAACGTATCCTGGTTGCAGCGCATCAACGGGTTTGATGCGCAGGCCGTCTGCTGGCCTGTTGGTGGCGACGAGAGTGTTGGAACCGGGCAGCTGATGCAAAGCACCATTTGGTACTCCAACGCCACTGTGTCGCTTCATGGATGCTTTGGAATGTCCATTGATGTTGCACCATCGAACCCTGGAGGTCTCACAATCCAAGCACGAGCGACACTGAGCAACGATGGACAACACTACATCCTCGCAGTGACAGTCGCCGATCCTCACACGAACGGCGGACCCGCCAAGCTGCGCCTCACAGACTATCACGGTCGGACATGGTCTGGCGATAGTTGCGTATCTGACGGCAATGATACTGTAATTTCATTGACGCTGGCAGAAAACGGACCGGGGGTTGCTGCCGGGCAAGGTGCTGGGGGATCCAGTTCGACAGTAACGTGTGTCTCAGCACTGTAACTTTGGCAAGCGGCCACATGTTCCAACAATCGACTATCTAAATGTGTGTATGTGTGTGTTTCTTGTTTCTTTGCCGTCTTAATTTACACGCGCTGTTTGATCACAACACATTGTGCAAACACCACCTTGCCATTCCACTGCGAACAAAAATGTAGGACGGACACAGCCTAACACCGAACATAAGCACTAACCGAGAAGACATTGGACCGACGGACGCAATAACAAAGTGAGAGATGAAAATCGTACAGGCTTATGTCCATAATGTTGTGTGGGTGAGGGTGGGCGACAGCGGCTGGCTTTGGCCACAGTGGCCACAGTTGTTCGGCTTTCGTTGGTTCGTCGCACAGCAACGACCGACGCAGCGCCGGTCGAGATATCTTTGAATGGCCGTTCGAAGAAGAACCAACGCACGGAGTATTGTCGATACTGAAGCAATCGAAAGAAATTTGGGATTTCGTGAGCTGCCTGGCGTGATGGAGAAGAATGGAATGCAGTTACGTGCATCCTTGAACAGCGTCGGCCCAACATAAAAAAATTGCGGGCATTGCCAAATCGATCAATGGAAAATATTGAAAAGAGAAAAGATCACAATCAACATGCTTTTGAAAACGCTTTGTTAAAAGCGAACGTCATCGTTTGAAACCGTGTATTGCAACGGTTGTTTTTGTCAAGACACGGGCAGCACGCTACGATGCCACGGCACAAGCTGCGGCAAAATGCACCTGGAAGCAAAGTGAAGCACATTGCGCCTTCGAAAGCCGGGGCCGTGAAAGTGGCACCACAGAAACCCAACGGCAAAATCGGAATTTGGTTGCCGAGCACTGAAATAGCTGTTTCCGACAAGGCCGCCATAAAGCGTGCAAAGAAACAGGCGAAACGAAAGTTTTCTGTCCACGGCACGTGCTGCACTCTGGAGTACGTTCGTTTGGTGAAGATGGACTGGTTTCGTCGCAGACTGACGAAGATTCGAAAAACAGTTCGAGATTCCATGCAAAACACTAATCAACGTCGTGAATCACAAACAACGGCAAACAAATTGAAGCCAGCACTAATGGTAGTGGAGCGATGGATTATGCGGTACCAACTCAAGCTACAAGAGCTACTAGATCAACACCCAGAAACTCGCTCGTCCGACTTCGACCCAATATTCCCTCAAACCCTTCCGCATGGGTTCAGTACAGGGAACGGATTTGAAGATCCTGAATTTGTTGAAGATTTAGTGCGCTGTGGTGATTCACACTCCATGGCCACGCAAGTTTCAAAGCAAGCTTCTGCGTTGGCCTGTTCGATCGCAGCACAAATTCGCGCCATTGCGAGTGAGCTTGGTATGAAGGGTCGAGAGTCAACGCACAAAGGAGCCAAAACAAGTGTGCCGATTCCCAACCGTGAGACGGTGAAGGTGGTACACCATCGACACACGCTCGATGTTTGTTTCGTTCCCACGAAGCTGCCCAAGGTACGCGCGATTCTCATGTCTGAATTCTTTGTGTGCTTCCACGTATTGTGATTCTCGCTCGATGGTGATTAGAGCTGGGGTCAAATGGGAGCGCGGCGCGAATTGTTGAAGTTGAATCCAGCTCACTACTCCAAGCTCTTGCAATGCTACTGTGCTTGGAGCAATATCGACAAGACGGGCACAGTTGATGAGCGGTTGTCTCCTAAACAAAAAGATGAATTTCACAGAAGACTTTATTGCCTCCTTGCTCGTTACCAGGCGATTCAAGGTTTGTCCCTCCGAATAGAGCGAGGACGCTATCACTCCCCTCACGTCCGTTGTCTGTCGTACTGCAGGCCACGGATTCCAAGCAGCTGTTGTGGAGCATGCATTTCAGGTTTTGCAAAACGACTTGAGTGTGGAATTGGAATGCTTTGCATCGCCCCTCAACTCAAGTGAGCACTACCAACCTCGCTTTCTTCCGTCGTCATTCGGTCTAACTCTGCACGCGCTTGTATTGCAGCATTCGCACTCCACTGTTCCGCATTCGAAGACACTGACTCATGCTTCGGTAGTATCGGCAGTTTTTTCAATTTCACACCAAAATTTGGGTACGCCAGTGGTGACTAGGTTGTCATTGGTCAGTCATCTGATGTCCAAATCACGTCTGTGAGCGTGCTGGAATTCATAGGTCGTTCGAAGTCAATCCTCCATTTGAAGTCAATGTTTTACGGAAGGCGTTGGGTGAGTTGATCTCAATTGATACCGCAGCCGCTCCGTTTTTCCTTTTTGTGTGATCCCTTTCGCACCTGTAGATCATATGCACTCCCTACTAGAGGGTGCAGCGGGCCCGCTTTCGTTCGTGTTTGTTGGGCCTGTGTGGGAGGAAGCTGACTTTTACGCTGCGGTCGTCAATTCAAGGTACGACATGCACTCCATCGGGCATGTTGGGTTACGCATGACGATTTGCCATTGGTGCAGATTCCTGAAACAAAAAGTCGTAGTCAACAAGCAGGACCATGGTTTCTGTGACGGAGCGTCACATCAGGTATACCGCAATGCTGGCATCACTCCACGCCGCTGCTGTACTCCACAGCCATAATTATGTGTTGTGTGACGCCTTCTTAGCGACGCGACCGATACCGAAGCTCGCCATACGATACACTTGTTGCTTTCCTCCAGAATGGCAAAGGTGATTCTTTCCTGATCCGAGTCAAAACGCCGGATGTGCAGTTTAAAACCACCAAATTTGCTGTGTAGGTGCCAAGAAGTTCCCTGTGGACAAGCAGGTGGTCGGTAGAGTTGTCGAAGCTTTTCACCACGGCAAACCGACTCCTGCAATGGAAGCTCGGCAGGTGAGAATTCAGATCACTTCACACCGACGCAGTTCTCCACGTGTCGCGCTCAAAGATTTACGGGTGCTAGGCTGCCGAAGGACGTGGTCACTCAGACACAGCACGTGGCGTGTACGTCGATCATTCACTTCTTCAACTTGTTGTCACTTGGCACTTCCAGTGTTCGTGAAGTTTTGTGCGGCTGATGTCACGTAGGTACAAAGGACCAAAGCGCAAAGCAACGGGTACAGGGGTCGTTGCACGGAAGAAAAGAGAAAGAAAAGCGAAGCTGCGGGCTCGAAAAAAACAACTGAAAAAAACATAGGATGTATGTCTTTGAGTCGCACAGACTCTCACGAACACATAAGATTCACGATTTACACAATTCTGTTGACAACGTGAAGCGGTAGCACCGTCAAGGCGGAGTTTCCTCGCTTGTGGCTTGCACACTTTTCTTGTGTTGTGTTTGACTATCTTCGTCCTGTCTGGTCGCAAACACAAGTCTCTTCGCCTACGTCAGAACAAGAACTTCAGCAAAGGCCTCGTGATGTAGAACGACCGTGAAGCCAACGCACCTGCGCAACCGCAGCTAGCTCCTTGACGAATTCCTCCAACACCACGAAGGCTCTTAAAAACCGCTGTTCTCCTGTACTTGTCTCGAATTGATCAGCCAAATTTCCTCCCGGAGACATCGGCTCACTTGCCTGGCAGAATGTTGTGGTGAGAAACATTGACTTGTTGCCACATCGAAAGCCAAAACAGTGATACGTACTGTCACCGAATCGGAGGCGCCAAGTGACGCGCGGATCCAAGCCAATTTGTCGGTAGCATCGGCTACCACGCCTAGTCGCCCCTCAGCCTCGTGCCAAATGTCAATGAGTATGTCCAGCAGTGAAGTTTGAGCATGTTTTGACTGGGCCGACGCATCTTCGACCGCATCCTTTGAGGCTTCTTGACGACAGAATAGTATTTTGTGAAGCGCCGGATTGTTCGTCGTGACTGCTAGCGAGGACAGCACGGCCTGTGTGTGTAATGCGTCATCATGCGTCAATTCAGACGCTCTATATCAGCTGAATTGAGTCTATCACTACACGTACGGTTAATGCGACATTTTGGTCCAAAGTTTGCGCTAAGATTCGTTCCGTCTGGACAAAAGCACAATCGTTGCGTGAAGATGAAACGTGAGCGCGTCATGCGACAAAAAATTCAAACCTTTCGGAATACTGTGCGCAAAAAATTCCACGACTCCTCCTGCGTCAGGTGCAACGGATCCTCCAAGCTGGGTTGGTGTTCAGCGTTGTAAACCGTTGAATGTGTGCCTGCTTGTGATATTTCAAACAGAGAAACGTTTGCCTGCATTGGGAATGTGTGCGCACAGTTAGTGGACACGACATACAAGTGCGGGCACTGGTGAAAGAGCTGGCATCTGCGGAACGGACCTGTGCATCTTGCAGGTACGCTGCGAAAGCTCGTCTGCGATGCAGTGCGGCCACAGCAGCTGCAGTGGCTGCTCCAGTGGACGGAGCTGCGTCGCGAGGCGCAGTCGGCCATGTTGCATGGTCACCGGCGAACAAGCCAAACCACTGTGAAAGGGTTGGCAGAGTCACGTCCGTTGCAGCAGCCTCATCTGCAGTTGCGAAGTCGTTTGGAAGAAACGCTTTCCGAATTGAAGGGGAACCCGAATTCAGCAAGGCCAGCATTAGCTGAATTGTGGCGACGCTCAACTGTTCAGATACGGAGTCAATTCTGTTGATCAAAGTTCTTCGAAGATAAAATGCGCCAGTCTGTCCACTATTGTTGTGACCGGCCGAGCCGCCAACAGTGCTAGTTTGCTGGAGCAGCGCGACGTTGGCGCAAGTCTGGCGAAGCGGTTCGATTGGATACGCTCCGATCACTTTGTGCCCGAGGAGCGACAAGAGCGGACTCGGGTAGAACCCGCCGGCTGACCTATGATCTGCTGCTAAACATTCAATCAGACGACTGAGCTCGCTTGTTGCCTGTTCATGCACGGTCATTGAGTCAACGAAACAGTCACGCTGGGGTTGTCATTAGTAAAAACAACGTGTGGCTCACCCTACTGGCAGCTGCTTCGCTTGTTTGTAGCAACTTTTCATTCACTCGAGCCAAAAAAGTAGTAGAAAGTGCATTGACGAGTGCGTTCAAAAGTGTGGGTGCGTCGTTATCCTGAGCATTCTCTCGTGCGTTCTGTGCCGCGGGGTCCTGCTTAGACCCTTCATCTTCAGAATTGTCATCGTCGTCCCCCGCTGTGGAGACAATACACGACGCTTCATCAGCAAGCATTGCGGCACCTGCATGTCCGAAGCACATGATGCGCAGTACTCCATCCACAAACGCCACTTGATCTTGCAGTCCAAGGACAGGTCTGTTCAATGAAAAAAAAAGCGAACATGCAACTTCAAGAGTGGAGACACCAGAAAGTATACTTGCGTGCGAGCACATACCGGCCGTTGGCGTCAATAAGGCGGCCTTCGGCATCAAACGTGACTCCGGCTGCTCCGTGGCCAACTTTGACGGCTGAAAATTCTTCATCAGGTTCAGACTTTTCGCCTTTAGCACATTCTGCATCAAAGGCGTTTGCCAATGCAATCGCAATCCTCTTCCATGCCAAACAACAAAACAATCGTCCATGAGCACAAAAGCCGGCAAGCTAACAACCAAATGCTGTCACGACGAAGGCACACGCACCTGGCAAAAGTGGGTGCTCTCTGCAATGAACGACTCCAGTGTAGGTTCCTTCAGCATGAGAATCGTGGTAATACAACCACGCGCACGCTCGCCGACTCCATTGCCGTCGGCCAGATGCATCCCATTGATTGGAGCAAGTAAAAGTGCAGCATGAGGAGAAGTCGACGTCGCAAATGTGAAGAAATCTAGCTGATGTGGGGTTCGCCAAATTGACTTCCAAATTAGCAAGACCTGCAAATGCAGCAAGACTGTCAGGCGCGTGGTGGATCGATGCTTATGCGTTGCGCAGGCATACATACCAGTGACATCAAGTGCAGCGATGACTCTTCATTGATAGGTTCGGGGCCACGAGTCCGGCCCCAACGGGTCACTTTTGGGGCTGATCCAGTCGCAGTTTGGGCGGTGGCGTCTGCACTGCTTAAATGCTCAAGACTCACATGGATGAGTTGGCAGATGGGAGTCGTAATATGATGATGAGGCAGCAGCGGCTGGCGGATGTTTTTCAACACTAAGTACGCAGTTTCCAAGCAAATAGACATCATTCCCCTGGGAAAGTTGGACAGCTGACAACAACAAATCGAATAAGTGAACTATGTCGTACTCAGAAGCAACTCGGCAGTTAGACACGTACTCCCATCATGCAGATCTTCTCCATGATTTTCTGCTGCAAAAAGTACTCGAGACAAGGACCATGCTCCTCCAGCAAACTGTTGCCCTGCGGTTCGCCATCTTCGTCCTCAGAATCTGTTGCCTCGAGAAGGCTGTCGTTGAAGTTCTGGAACATGAGGTGGCTCTGTGTGTTTCCTCTAGATCCTATCGCGATGTTTCGCCGACGGGGACTTCCGAATGGAGCAGGCTTCCGCCCCCCCGTCTCCAAATCCTGCTCAGCCGTCAAGCATTCCAAAATACCCTCTAAATGCTCTTTCACCTGATCCCACAACGCCGTTTTTGTGATTGTGGTTCCATCGCGAAGTTTCATTGAAGAAGCAGCTTGCGAAGCAGCAACATCGGCGACCCGTTGACGGAATTCGACAATTCGGCCATTGACTTCTTGTAGTTCCTTCCATCGGTACGTTAACTCCTCAAGCGGAGTTCGCGGAGTCACTAAATTGGTGACAGCATTGGAGAGCTTTTTGAAAAAGCTTTGCATGCTGCCCCTGTGCGACTAAACGCAACACAGTGACCCAAGGAGTCACTGTCTGTTCACAGTCAGTAACACTGAAATAATAAACAAGAAAAATGTGTTGGCTTTGCAAGCAACCCCACTTAATTAATGTGAACCGATAAGACGCTCAATCTTCACAAACCACGCAGGCGGTGCTCTTCCAAGCGTCGCTGTTCTTCCCACGAAGTCACCAACGGCCACGGGGAAAGAACCGCTTTTGGTCGCGTCACGGTTTCGCACACCGTGCGCTTCGTCTTTCCATCCGATTTCTCGTGTCACAGCGTTCATCTTGTCAATGACTCATTGCTCGTCCACTCACAATCTAGCCCGGTCCATGCTTTCCTTTCGTTCCATCTTCGAGTCGCGTTGTCGTCCGACGACGACGGACGGCGGACGACGACGGACGACGAACGACAGCGAACGACGAACGACGACACGACGACGACTGACTGTTCCGCTGACTGAATGAAAGCGGAGGCGATGTATTGTAATGCACTACTATTGAATTTGTTGGGTACTATTTCATGAACGCACTAGTATTACTTATTGACTAACTTCACTCGGTCGGTGTCATGAAACCGTAGATTACAAGTAAGTTGAGATGACGCGTCTTCAGTCGGTGGATAAATGGATGTTGATCATGCCTGTTATTAGCACACATAAAAAGTGATTTTGAGTACCGAACAGTTATTTATTAGTGATCGCGAAAGTGGACTACCGTATATGCTAATTAGTTTGTTTTGAAAAGTAACCATTTATCACAATGAAAATGTGCCCTATTTCCTTCATCAATGTGCCATTTTTTACCTAAAACGACGCTTAATGTTGCATTTGGTGCAGCACAATCATTGTCGCTGTTACGTCGACCAGGTGGTTGGTGGTGGCTGACAGTGACGGCGTTGCGCTGGCTGCCCGAAGCCCAAACAAACAAACAAAGCGCAACGCCAGCCATAACCGCCAACGCAGTGGAGGTTGTTGTTGTTGGAGGTCAGAGACAGTCGATTCGTCCGTCGCCGATCGTTGTTCGTTGTGCACTGTTCACTGTTCACGGTTCACTGTTCACTGTTCACTGTTCCCGTCCGTCCGTCCGACTCGTCTGTTCGTCCGTCCGTTCTCCATCCGTCCGTCCGTCCACTCGTCCACTCGTCCGTTCGTCCGTTCGCTTGCTCTTCGTTTGGGTTGCTGCGACTGTGGTTGAAGACTTTGCTGTTGTAAGCACTTATTGTAATACTCGAGCATGGTGTGGTGTCGAGAGAACTCGAGAATGGTGCTGGTTGCTGTGACTTGTGTTATTGACGACTTGGGGTTGTGAATGTGGTTGTCGACTTTGGTTGATGTGATGACTGTGGTTGTTGTCGTGTGTGGTTTCCTGTGCTGCGTTGGTTGGTTCGTTCGTTCGAGTTCGACGAAGCGTTCGTTTATCGTTATCACACTGTACATTCGTGCCCGACACCTGACGTTGCCGTTCGTTCCCGCAGGAGAGCAGGTACTGTTGAACTGGAAACTGGGCTTTCAACTTTGCGGTTGCAAGGGTCAAGAGACAGTGTTTGCATGGATGAGTGAGCGATGGGCACACAAGTAGAAACATTCTGGAGTGTCGTACTTTTGCTCCGGCTATATGTTTTAGTTTATGAATCATTATGAGTGATCACCACAAAACAACACTCTCAGGATAGAGGGCTGTGACTATGAGCTAGGCCTCATAGCGTGCCACGATGGACGTCCGACTCTTGGATGAAATGACGGGGGCTCCAGTGCCCCCGTCGCCAAAGTCCTCGAGGGAGCAGTCCGACGAGCGTATGTGGGCTGAACTGGGCGAAGACAGTGGAGATTCACCGAATTCGCCGCGTCGGCCCAACAAAGGAAGCGCACGTGCGCGCGCACGAAAATCGGAGAAAGCCGAATCGATCTACGAAAGTAAGGCTGCTCCCAACATTGACAAACATAGCTGGGGGGCATTTGCGCGTGAAGAGAATGACGATGACTATTTGGCGTTCGACGAAGAAGGTGACACCGAGGCGACCGAGGAACCTCTCCAAGTGTCAGATTTGGATGTGTTCTACACACAAGTGTACACTTTCTTCAAAGAAAAAGGACTGGCTTGCATGATTACGTCAAGACTAGTAAATCTTGTCAATCTCGGCTTCACCATATTTTTCTCAACGTTCCTCTTTCTATTTGTGGACTGGGGCCACCTGGTCGTGTGTGGCGAGTTAGAAAATGGGTGCGGTAATTTCTCTGACTATGTGGACTGGGGATTCGAGAGCTCTGCATTTTCATTCTGGCAGGGGGTCGTTGTGTTCTACTTCGTTACCTTCTGTCTGTTTTGGCTGTGGACACTCTTTTCGTTTTTTCCCGTGCTCAAGTAAGTTGCCAAATTACCTGAGTTCTCCTCCACGACACACCGTAACTTTGCACTGACTACTTCACTTCATAGGGTTGCGTTCGACATGCAAAAGTTTTACTCGGAGCGTCTACGAATATCAACGCGGCAATTGCAGACAATGCATTGGAATGACGTTGTCGAGAGACTAATCGCTCTGCACAAACGCCAACGAATCCAAGTTAGCAAGAAAGAGATCACTGCGCACGACATTGCGTGCCATATCATGCGTCGGGAAAACTATTTGATTGCGATGTACAATCAGCAGATTTTCAATTTGCGTGTCCCTGGAGTGTACCAAATAAAAAATCATCTTTATCGTCAGGTACAGGATTGACAATAACGCCTTGATTTGGTGCTCCTTCACTGATCATACGCTCACGCACGCTGCAGGCACATCGAGCAGCTGGAATTGCCAGGCGGAAAGCTGTCGCGTACGTTTGTGACTGGACGGCAAACATCCTCAACACTCCTGCTTTTTCACAGATTTCTCCTTGCTGGTATTTTTGAAACAGCTACGGTTGGAACGTTGGTGAAACGGACGTCGACTATAGTTCGGAGTTTGAGTCCCCCGCGGACACCGTAGAGGCCGAGATAAATATTCCCCACACTCGTGGGTTTTTCCTGACCAACCACCTCCAATGGAATATTGAGTTTTGTGTTCTCAACTACATGTTCGACCGCAAAAAGCAATTGGAAACCAATTTTATCCACGCTCCTGGCAAACTACAGCAACGATTCGTGCTCGTGGGGATTGCCAATTTCGTTCTGATGCCCTTCACCCTCATTTTCATGATCGTGTAAGTATTTCGCTGCCAGGTTGTCATGTTGTCTCGGAAGTCATGCCTAACCTCGCTAC